>Ga0247823_10000352_pt1 | contig 40109 bp, 30 predicted proteins | sample 13C_PalmiticAcid_2_FD_192426 | JGI IMG/M metagenome (GOLD analysis project Ga0247823, IMG submission 192426) | Soil microbial communities from agricultural site in Penn Yan, New York, United States - 13C_PalmiticAcid_Day30 | ecosystem: Environmental > Terrestrial > Soil > Agricultural land... | reverse complement strand
CGCGAGCATCAGCAGATGGGCCGCCCACCCGCGGCGGCGGGGCGGTGGCAAACGGTGCACTTCCTGGTTCATGGTTGTTCTCCTCAGCAATCACGTGCCTGACGACGAAAGACACCGCGCCCGCCGGCACGAGAGGCAGGGCGGTGGTTCAGATCGGATGGGCGGAGGGCCGGGCTCTGCGGAGGGCGGGCGGCGGCGAGGGCCGGCCAGGGCGCTCGACCCCGGCGGAGAGGGACCGGGCGCGGCGAGCGCGCCCGGTGCCGGCGTCAGTTCGTGAGCCGGACGTTGTCGAGCGTGTAGGTCCCGCCCGAGCCTTCGACCCAGAGCATGAAGTGCTTGACGTCGCCGGGCGTGAACGTGCCGCCGTAGCAGGTCAGCGCGTTGAGGTCGAACGTGACGGTCGCCATCGCCGTCTTTCCGGCGTTGCCGGCCGGGTCGCTCTTGGTCGGGCCGTCGCCGCCGAAGTCGCACCAGGTGTAGCCGCTGCCGCTCTTGGTCGCGAGCTTGGCGTAGCCGATCCCGCCCGTCGCGGCCATGTCGGCCTTGAAGTAGCGGTAGCCGGCCCAGTTCGCAACGGGGGGCGTGCCGCCCACGTAGCCCTTGTCGGCGGCGTTCGGAACGGTGATGACCGCCACGTTGGCGCCTTCAGTGGCCAGCGCGTTCGCCTGGCCTAGGGCGACGGTCGCGAGGGTCGGGGCGTCGGCGCCCGTCTGGTCATAGGCGGCGAGCGGAGCGACGTCGGCCTTGAAGCTGAGCAGGACGAGTTCGCTGCCGACGGTGGTGCCGTTGGCCACGTCGTTGGCCGTGGGCTCAGCCGCGCTTTCGAGGCGGAGGTTGTCGATGGTGTAGGTGCCGCCGGTGCCGTCCACCCACAGCATCAACTGCTTCACCGAGGTCGGGTCGTAGTTGCCGCCGTAGCAGGTGAGCGCGTCGAGGTCGAAGGTCACTGTGGCCGCCGACGTCTTGGCCGCCGCGGGGTCGGCCTTGGAGGGGCCGTCCATGCCGCTGTCGCACCAGACATAGCCCGCGCCGCTCTTCGTCGCGAGCTTGACGTAGCCGATGCCGCCCGTGGCGGCCATGTCGACCTTCAGGTAGCGTTTCCCGCTCCAGTCCGCCGCGCCCGGCGTCCAGGAGATGTAGGCCTGCGTCACGGCCCCGGTCACCGCGACACGCGCGGCGTTCTTGCCTTCGGTGGCGAGCGCGTCGTTCTCGGACACGCTCACGGTGGCCAGGCCGGCGGCCGCGGTGCCTTGCGTGTCCACCACGCTCCAGCCGCTCACCCCGTCCTTGAAACTCGTGAGCACGGTCTTGCCGGCAGCCACGCTGCCATCGGCGGCATCGTTCGCCGCGGCGGGGGGAGGTGCCGGCGGGGTGGCCGTCTCCGCATCGTCATCCCCGCCGCAGGCCGTCAGTGCGGCCGACAGACACCCCACGCTCACCCAACGGAGCCACAGGGCTCCGGACATCTTGTTCATCGCGTTCTCTCCAAAGTGATCGACTGGTCGACTGCCTCAGCACCTAAGGTGCGAAAGCAAAGAGATGCTAAACAAACTAAACAAAGCGTTGTGTTGGTGTTTGCTCTAATCAGGTCGCGTATTGCGTGATTTGTTTAGTTGCCCACCGAAGATACTGGGATCGCCATACCGGACATGCCGCGAAACAGGCTGCCCTTCGTGTCCGCGCGACCGCAGACGCCGAAGGTCGGTGCGCGAAGGCCTCGGCCCTTGCTGAGGGCCGCCACCGTCGCCAGGGGTTCGCGGCCGGCCACGCCGTCATCCATGTCGATGTTGGGCATGACACAGCGGATGCACGCCTCGGTGACGTGGATCACCTGGGAAACCGGTCCCTGCCATTCGAGGCGGGCAAAGTGCTCTTCCGCGAACGCCGCCGACCCGTGGTCGATGACGAGGTTGGGGCGGAACCGTTCGACGGCGATGGGCCCCTGGCCTTGCGCCGAGAGCCGCCGGTCCAGGTCGCGCAACGACGGCATGGCGACGATGTGCAGCGGCAGCAGGGCGCTCCGGCGGATCGCCTCGGGGCCGAGCCGCACGAGCCTGAACGGCTGGCCGATGGCGGCGTGGATCCAGGCCTGCGCGCGGTGGCCGGCATCGAACCCCTCGAAGACGTCCATCTCCTTGCGAGCGTCGTTCCACATCTTCACGTTCGCGGGGCGGGTGGCCGCCGCCTCGGTCACGACCAGGTCCTCGAGGCCCGGAGCGCTCAGCACGAGGCCTTTCGCAGAGAGCGTGGCGCGGACCAGGGTCATCCGGTGGAATTCGCCCATCCACGCCTGGCGGCCGTCGGGTGTCAGCATGACCCATTCACGGTCACCGACGAGGCCCGACTCGGGCCGGACCTCGGCCCAGGACACCGCCTGCCCCGCGCAGGACTTCACCGGGTAGATCCACAGGCCACTCAAGGTGAGCGGCACGGCCACTTGCATCCCGGACATCGGATCACTCGAGCTGGCGGGCGGTGGCACGGATGCCCTGGAAGGCGTTGCCGCCCTCGACCACCTCCTGCCCGTACGCCGTCAGCGACGGCGCCGAGCCCGGCTGGCGCATGTCGAGGATCCTGGCCTCGGTGCCGTTGCCGTACCACGACCAGGCCAGGTAACCCACCCCCGTGGATTCCGCCTGTCGGATGAGGTGGCGGTGGTCGGTGGCCTTGCCCTGGTCCGCCTGGAAGTCCGCCTGCCCGAACTCGCCCCAGACGAAGGGCAGCCCCTGTCCTTTCACCAGCGCCACCGCGTTGTCGATCGCGGCGGCGGACTGGTAGCTCCAGTAGGCGTGGGTCGAGAAGATCACGTTGCCGAAGGGATCCGCGTCGGCGATGCGCTGGGCACCTCGCTGGCCAAAGACGCTCGCATCCTGGCCGCAGTGCGCCGCGTCGATCATCAACGGGAACTCGTACCCCGCGTCCCGCAACCGGGCCACGGCCGTGCGGTACGTCGCGGCGTAGGTGTCGCCGGGTTCACCCCATTCGTTGGCGATGTTCAGGACGAGGTGTGCGCGGTAGGTTGGATCGGACAGGACCGCCTTCCAGTCCGCGGTCCACCGAGTCATCGCGGTCTCGAAGCCCTCCTTGCCGCTCTGGCAGGTGACATCGGTTTCCCAATACATCACGACGGCGACGAGTTGTCTCGCCACGATGCGGTCGAGGGCCGCGCGCAGTTGCGCGGCGGAGGTGTTGCTGCGCAACTGCAGCCGGATCGTGTTGGCTCCGGTGTCGGCGATCTCGTCGATCATGGGCAGCCGTTCCGACGGGTTGTCGCCGTACTGGAGGTTGATGCCGCGCATGACGAACGGCTTGCCCGAAGCGCTCAGCACGGCGCCGTTCTCCACCCTCAGCGTGCCCGCCGGCACTCGGGCGGCGGGTGGCGGTTCGTCCGCCGTGTCCGAGCCGCCGCCGCAACCGATCTGGAGCCAGGCCATTGCACACGCGAGGGCCACGCCGCGCAGGCGGCGCGGCGGTGAAATGCGTCCGTTCATCACACCTCCGACACCGGCTGGTCCAGCGCGAACAGGCGCACCGGACGATCCTGCCGGGACAGCGTGATGGCGACGGGGCTGCCGGGCATCAGGTCGACGAAGTTGTCCGAGAAGTCGACGCCGGGCGCGTCGAGCCAGATGCCCTTGGCCGGCCGGTCGGTGTTCAGCACGATGCCGGTGGAATTGCGTGTAGCTCGTAGTTCCACCGTCCCCAGCGGATGGAAGCGGTAGGGTTCCGGCCAGGCATGGTCACGGGCGACGCAGTGGCCGTCGATCCAGACACTGACCTCGAGCACGGCCGGTCCGGTGGCCCGGAACGGAACATGGAAGCCGGTGCAGGCGTTGCCCGCGGCGACGAGCTCGAGCGTGGCCTCCGGCCCCACGTGGCCGTCGAGGGGCCACGACTTCAGCTTCAGCGTGCAGCGGGTTTCGGCGCCGGCGTGTGCGACCCAGCCCTCAGCCTGCCCGCCCGCGTTGCGCACGGCCACGGACGTGGGCGCCATCGCACGGCGGATGGCGTGCCACGCGGGCTTGAGCACGCCGTCGGAGTCGATGACCGCCCAGCTGGTGGCGGGCCAGCAGTCGTTCAGCTGCCACACGAGCGCGCCGCCGACCGCGCGCCGGCCGGCCTGTTGCCAGCGATGGCGGAAGTCCTGGTAGGCGTAGCGCATCGCCTCGGCCTGCACGAACTGGGTCGCGTAAACCGATTCGGCGAGGGTCGGCCCCGCGTTGAGCGTGTCCGAGACATACACGGCGAGCCGCCTGTGGCCATCGGGCACGCCCGAACCCGCCTTGTTGTGCGCGGTCATCGTGCGGCTGAGCGGGAACCGCTCCTCGACGGGCAACACCCGTTCGAGGACCGCCAGCGACGCGTGCGACTGCATGCCGAATTCGCTGACGAAACGCCCCTGGACGACGTGGTACTGCTGGTACGGCAGCATCGCGCCGTGCCAGACCTCCCAGCTGTGGCGGTCTCCGACGGTCTGGTCATCGGAGTTGAGCGTTTCGGTCGAGCTCGGGCTGTAGGGACTTCCAGGCCAGTAGGGGCGCTGCGGGTCGAGTTGCGCGCACAGATCCGGCAGCAGCCGTTCGTAAATGGCTCGCCCTTCGAAGCGGGCGATGTCCTTGCCCTTGCCGTGCAGGCCGATGGACTCCGCGATCGCGTAGTCCTCATTGTTGCCGCACCAGAGCGCGAGGCTGGCGCGGTGCCGCAGGCGCCGAAGTGCCGCGGTGGCCTCGGCGGCCACGCTGCGCAGGAACTCCGGGTGGGCCGGATAGATGCCGCAGGCGAACAGGAAATCCTGCCAGACCAGCACGCCGAGTTCGTCGCAGGCGTCGTAGAAGGCGTCGTCCTCGTAGATGCCGCCGCTCCAGACCCGCAGCATGGTCATGTTGCCTTCCGCCGCCTGGCGGACGCGCTGCCGGTAGCGGTCCGGCGTGATGCGGTTGAGCAGGTTGTCGTCCGGAATCCAGTTGGCCCCGCCCACGAACATCTCGCGGCCGTTGACCTCGAAGAAGAACGACCGGCCCTTTTCCCCAGCCACCGGCTCCTGCACGAGGCGAACGGTACGCATGCCGAGGCGCCGGGTGTGGCGCGCGAGCACGCGTTCGCCATCGCGCAGTTCGACGTCGAGGGTGTAGAGCGGCTGCGCACCGTGTCCCACCGGCCACCACAGTTCGGGAGAGGACACGTGCAGCGACTGCGGTGCCGTGGCATCGGCCCGGCCCTGGGCGACCGCGACGGTCTCACCGCGCGCATCGCGCAGCGTGCTGTGCAAGACCAGCCCGTCGGCAATGTTGCCTGCGAGCTTCACCTGCAGGTCGACCCGGGCCGCATCGCGTTCGCGCGACAGGTGCACGGGACTGTCGACCTCCTCGATGCGCACATCGTAGGTCTCGAGCCGGACCGGTTTCCACGGACCGGCGGTCAGCATCACAGGGCCCCAGTCCCATCCATAGTGGTATTGCGCCTTGCGGACGTACAGGCGGCTGGCGTCGCCGTTCCACAGGTGGCGGCGGCCATGGATGGCCTCGATCTCCCGGCCGCGGCGCAGGGCCGCATCGAACTGGATGCCCAGTCGGTTGGGGCCCTCACGCAGCAGCGCGCGCACGTCGATGCGCGCAGGCACGAACATGTTGTCGGAGGTGAGGATCAGCTCGCCATTGAGGAACACGGAGGCGAAGGTGTCCAGCCCTTCGAACACCAGGTCGGCGTGGGACGGGAGGTCGGCGAGGCGCACGTCGAAGTCGAGGCGGTAGCACCAGTCCTTGTCGGCGACCCACTGCACGTCGTTCTCGGCAGTGCCCGCATGCGGATCGGGAATCGCGTTCTGTTCGATCAGATCCTGGTACACGGTGCCCGGTACGGTAGCCACACGCCAGTCCCCATCGGCCGCGAGGTTCTCCTGGGCCGACCGGATCGGATCGGCAGCGCGGAAAACCCAGCCGGAATGCAGGTCACGCGTGACGATGGGGCGCGTCATTGCAGGGCTCCCTGACGGGCGAACGCCTTGCCGTCGGCATGGAACAGGTGGAACGAGTCGGAGCCGATCTGCAGACCGACCCGGTCGCCCTTCGACAGTCGCGCGTCTCGCGCGCCCAGCCGCAGCGTCACGCCTTGCGTCGGATCGTCCAGGCGCAGCTTGAGGTGCACGATCTGTTCGCTGCCGTGGTACTCGACCAGGTCCGCGATGGCGGGAATGCCTTCGGTCGCGGGGCCCACGGCCAGGTGTTCCGGTCGCAGGCCGAGCAGCACGCGCTGCCCCGGGGTCAACTGGAAGCCGCGCTCGGACGGCACCTTGAAGCGGTTGCCACCGGGAAGCAGCAGAGCGTCGCCCTGCGGCAGCCGCTCCGTGGCCACCTCGAGGACGTTCATGCTGGGCGAGCCGATGAACCGCGCGACGAACACGTTCGCCGGGCGCTCGTACAACTCCTCGGGCGTGCCCACCTGCTCGATGCGGCCCTCATTGAAGACGGCGATGCGGTCGCCCAGCGTCATGGCCTCGACCTGATCATGGGTGACGTAGATCATCGTCGTGCCCAGTTCCCGGTGCAGGCGCGCGATCTCCTCGCGCATCTGCACGCGCAACGCGGCGTCGAGGTTCGACAGCGGCTCGTCGAACAGGAAGATGCCTGGCTGCCGCACGATGGCGCGGCCGATGGCGACGCGCTGCCGCTGGCCACCGGACAGCGCCTTGGGCTTGCGGTCGAGCAGGGGTTCGAGCTTCAGGATGCGGGCCGCCTTGGCCGTCGCGCGCTCGATGTCCTCGGCCCGGGCGCCTGCCAGCTTCAGCGCGAACCCCAAGTTTTCCCTCACGGTCATGTGCGGGTAGAGGGCATAACTCTGGAACACCATCGCCACCCCGCGCTTGGCCGCCGAGGTGGAGTTCACGACTTTGCCGCTGATGCGGATGTCTCCTCCACTGATCTCCTCCAACCCGGCGATCATGCGAAGCGTCGTCGATTTGCCGCAGCCCGACGGCCCCACGAACACCATGAACTCCCCGTCCCTCACGTCCAGGTCGATTCCCCTCACGACCCGGATGTGGTCGGCGTACGCCTTCTCCAACTTCCTCAACTCAAGACCGGCCACGTTCTTTCCTTTGGTGGTGCCGCGCTCGCGCGACTAAACAATGTGCTAAACAGTCTATTGTTGCCGTTGAATCGCAACATTGGTGTAAACACCATATTGCCTGAAACGGACTGCGAGGCGAAAGTAATCAACGTGGCGTTTACTAAACCCTTCCGCATTCCAGCCACTGGAAGGACCTTGGAGTCATCGATGGAGAAACTACGCCTGGCCGCGGCACTGCTGGCCGCGGGGCTGGGCCTCGCATCCAATGCGCAGGCCGCGAAGCTGACGATCTGGCTGGTGGGGGACGACAAGGCACCCAGCGTGCTGAAACCCGCGGTGGAGGCCTTCCAGCAGAAGCACCCCGGCACGGAATTCGAGGTTCGCGCGGTGCCGTGGAGCGACGCGATCACGAAGTACTCGGCGGCCATCGCCAGCAAGAGCGGCCCCGACCTGATCACGGGCGGCCTGTCCTACGGGATCGAGCTCGGCTCCAAGGGGGGTCTCGTGGACCTCTCGAAGAAGGCGCCGGACCTGCTCGCCCAGATGAATCGCACCGCCAACCGCGGCATCCTGCGTGCGATCGCCTCGGGCGGCACGATGTACGCCGTGCCCTACGACCTGACCGTGCAGATGCAGTTCTACCGCACGGACCTCGTCGCCAAGCCGCCGACCACGTGGGCCGAGTTCACGGCCGAGGTTGAAAAGCAGCGTGCAGCCGGCAACAAGGGCTTCATGCAGCAGTGGGGCAACATGGGCTGGCTCGGCTACTTCCCGTACCTGCTCCAGGCCGGCGGTTCGCTGTACGACGCGCAGTGCACGAAGTCGACGATCGACAGCGACGAAGCCGTGGCGGCGCTCACCTACTACGCGCAGATCTACACCAAGTTCAAGGCGCCGAGCGACAGCTGGCCCGACATCGAAACGGGTCTGGAGAGTGGTTCGTACCCGCTCGCGCAATCCGGGTCATGGATCTTCACGAGCCTCGACACCTCGCGCAAGAAGATCGAGGGCAAGTGGGCGGTAGCCAAGCTCCCGGCGGGTCCGAGCGGCAAGTCCACGGGCTTCATCGGCGGCACGACCATCGGCGTCACGAACTTCTCGCAGCAGCAGGATCTGGCGATCGAATTCATCCGCACCATCTACGACAGCGAGGTGGCCAAGCAGATGATGAACGCGGCGCTCAAGCAGGGCGTCCAGTGGCTCTCGGCGGGCCGCCAGGACCTCGTCGAGTTCGCGAACCTCTCGCCGCAACGCAAGGAGGCCCTGCTCGCGCAGCTGAAGGACGCGGAAGGTCCGCCGAACTGCAAGGGCTGGGAGAAGTCCGATGACGCCGTCACGCGTGCCATCCAGCAGGTCGTGCTCAACGGTGCCGACCCGAAGCAGGCCCTGGCGGGCGCTGCGGCCAAGCTGAACAAGGCGCTCAAGTGATGCGCTGACGCCTCGGCGTCCCACGCCGATTCCCCGTGATCCCGGGCCCTCGAGGCCCTCCCCACGTCGCCGGACCGCCGGCGGCGCGGGCCGACTCACGCCCGCGTTCCCCTGTCGGGGACGTGATGGCGGAGCGGAAAGACAACCGCAACACCCTTTGGAGAAACGATGAAAGCTCCCCGCATTCACCTGCTCGCCGCCGCAGCGGCCGCAGCCATCCTGTCGCCGTCCGTCATGGCCGCCGACTTCACGATGAACGGCTACTTCCGCTCGGGCATCCTGATGACGCAGGACGGCACGCGCGGCAACGACGTGGGCCTGATGACCAACCTCGGCAAGTTCCGCCTCGGCAACGAGCAGAACACGAAGATGGAGCTGCTGCCCAAGGTGACGATGAACACGACCGACGGCGTGGTGGCCCGCGCCCGGGCGAACTTCACCCACGAGACCAAGTGCACGTCCGACTGGAACTGCGTGGACGGCGACGGCCATGATCTGCAGGTACGTGAAGGCTACGCCGAGATCGAGAACCTCCCGGTCGCGCCCGGCGCCGTCTTCTGGGCCGGCAAGCGCTACAGCAGCTCCAACACCTCCGCGCACATGTACGACTGGGAGTGGATCCAGTACAACGGCACCGGTGGCGGTGTCGACAAGCTGGACGTGGGCTTCGCCCGGATGGACCTCGGCCTTTACGCGTTCACGCAAAGCTCCGACGCCCAGACCCGCCCGACCGATGGCACCGACCGCGGCTACCCGGACGACTACTCCCTCAACCTCTGGCTGCGCAAGGTCGGTGATTCGCGCCTCGATGTCCAGCTCGTCGGGCATTCGCTGAAGGAACGCGCGGGCGGTGCGCCCAACACGGCCGACAGCGGCTTCGGAGCGAGTGCGCTCTACAACTTCGAGGGTTTCCTCGGCCTGGGTGGCGGCTACTCGCGCGCGGGCCTGCAGTACGGCCAGGGCCTCGCCGCCGGCAACAGCCTCGGCAAGAACGGCTGGGGCTGGGCCAACCTGCAGGACACCAAGTCGATCCGCGTGACCTTCGATGGCATGTACAGCATTGCGGGTCTCGACGTCGCCACCTTCGCCTTCTACCAGGCCGACCGCGATTTCCGCGACTGGACAGGCAAGGCCACCGGCTGGGACCGCTCGCTCTACGCGGTGGGTGTCCGCCCGTACCAGCAGCTCGCCAAGTACGTGGCCATGCAGTACGAGCTGGGCTACGAGTACTACGACGAAAGCGACGGCGCCTCGCAGGGCCGCACCAACATGAAGGGCGGCATGGTCAAGGCCACGATCGCTCCGACATTCGCCTTCGGCGATGGCTTCTGGTCGCGTCCGTCGCTGCGGACCTACATCACGTACGCCAAGTGGCAGAGCGGCGTGGCGGGTCGCATCGACCCGGGCTACACGCTCAGCGGCAAGACCAGCACGCTCAACTTCGGCGTCCAGGGCGAAATCTGGTTCTGATCGGGCCTCGACCCCGCCTGCTGCCGCCCCTCGGGGCGGCAGCGTCGTCCGCGGGGCGGTCCGAACGGCCGCCCCTTCGTGACTTGCTGTACTTCGATCCGCCGTTTGTCGTGGGCCAAGCCGGCGAGTAGCCTACCCCTGAGTTTCATTCGACCCATGCCCGCAATGTCCACTGCACCTACCCGCCCGTCGTCGGATTCGACGGAGCGTCCGACGTCCGGCACCCCTCGCGATTCGCGTCTGCTGGTGTTCCTGCGGAAACACGGCGCCAACATCCTGCTCATCTCGCCATTCCTGGCGTTGTTCGCGGTGTTCAGCATCTGGCCGGTCTTCCGGTCGGCCTACCTCAGCTTCACCGACTACCACGCCACCGAGGCGCCCGTCTGGATCGGCCTCGACAACTACGTGGAACTCTTCGCGGACGAACGCTTCTACCGCGCGCTCGGCAACACGGTGACCTACATGCTGGTCGTGTCGCTGCTGGCCGTCGTCCTCGGCCTTGTCCTTGCGCTGTCGTTCGGAACGCAGAAGCGCTGGCACCAATGGATCCGCATCGCGTTCTTCCTTCCTTCGGTCGCGGGCGGCGTGGGCGTGATCTCCGTATGGAAGTGGCTCGCGAACTCCGAGCCCTACGGACTCTTCAACACCATCCGCAGCTGGTTCGGTCTCGACCCGGTGCGCTTCCTCGGCGACCCCGCATGGGCACAACCGCTGCTCATCGCATTGGCGGTTTGGACGGTCATGGGCTACAACCTGGTGATCTTCGTCGCCGGGATGCGCAGCATTCCCGGTGACCTGTACGAAGCCGCCGCGCTCGACGGGGCGTCGCCGGTGCAGCGGTTCTTCCACATCACACTGCCGCAGCTGCGGCCCACGCTGCTGTACGTGCTGATCACCGGGATGATCGGTTCCTTCCAGGTCTTCTACGAGCCGTACATCCTCTTCGGAACCGTCGATGCGATCGGGGGTCCGCTGGACTCGGCGCTGATGCTGGTCACCTACCTCTTCGATCACGGCTTCCATCAGCTCAACCTCGGCTATGCGTCCGCTGTGGCCTGGGTGCTGACCACCATCCTCTTCGCACTCACGATGATCAACATGCGCCTCGGTCGCGCAAATGAAGGAGCATGACCATGCAGGCCTTGCCCAATGAAAAAGTCGGCTGGGGGTGGACCGTTGCCCGCCTGCCTCTGCTGATCCTCGTGATCAGTGTGCTGTTGCCCTACTACTGGATGGCCATCGGCTCGTTCAAGACGGTGCCCGAGCTCGTGCAGCAGCCGCCCACGTTCATCGTGGAGAACCCGACGCTGCAGAACTTCCACGACCCCGGGTTCAAGGAAGGAGAGAACCGGCCCGGCCACTGGGCCGGCGTGATGCAGCGCCAGACGGATGGCAAGGGGTTCCTGCACTACTACGCGAACAGCCTGGTGATCACGCTGTTCGTGACGGCCCTCAGTCTTCTGGCCGCCTCCCTCGTCGCGTTCGTTCTCACCAAGCGGCCATTCCCTGGCAGCCGCTTCCTCTTTTACATGCTGCTCGCCAGCATGATGGTGCCGTGGGAGGTGACGATCATCCCGAACTTCATCATGGTCACCGACCTCGGGTGGATCGACAGCTACAAGGCGCTGATGGTGCCCGGCCTGGCAAAGGCGTTCGTCGTCTTCTACTTCCGCCAGATGATGCTGTCGATTCCGAATGACCTGATCGATGCCGCGACGATGGACGGCGCTGGCACGTTCCGCATCTGGTGGAGCGTCGTGCTGCCACTGACGCGGCCGGGACTGGCTGCCATCGGCATTCCGGTGGCCATCGCCGAATGGAACAACTTCCTCTGGCCGCTGCTGGTGATCAACGACTCGGCGCACATGACGTTGCCGTTGATGCTCGGCAAGCTCGCCGGCAACCTGACCTACGACCCGCAGTCCGCCGGGGTGCTCATGGCCGCGTCGATGGCCGTGTCGCTGCCTGCCATCGCCGCGTTCCTTGTTTTCCAGAAGCAGTTCATCGACGGACTGACGACCGGTGCGCTGAAAGGCTGACGAGGCATTCATGAACAGCAACAAGACGACTCGCCGCGGGGCGGGGTGGGGTGAACTCGGCCCGCAGCCCAGCAGTACCCGCCGTGCCATGGTGACGGCAATCGCCAGCGCGCCGTACCTCCACGCCATGGATGCCTGGGCCGCGGACGGCGGCACACCTGCGTTGGCAGGTGCCTGGGGGCCAGTGGCGGCCAAGGGCACCGGGTGGCTCGAGTGGCGCCTCGACGCGCCTCGTGAGCTGCGAAGGGTGCGCAACCCGTTCGATCCGGAGCAGGCCGACGTCCGGGTCGTGTTCTCCGCTCCCGACGGCACCCGCGTGGCCGCGACCGCCTTCTGGACCAGTGACAGCGAAGGGGCCGGGTGGGTCGTGCGCCTGCTCCCTCATGTCGCGGGGCGGTGGTCTGCGTCGACCTCCGTTCGCCTGCAGGGGGCACCGGCAACCACGCTCGGGCAGCCGTTCACCTTCGACATCGCGCAGGTCCCCTCGCGCCGTCGCATCGGCGTGCACCCCCACTCGCCCGCCTACTTCGCGCATGAGGACGGCCAGACGTACGTTCCCGTGGGTCTCAACTTCGGCTGGTCCACGGGCAACGTGCTGAGCGACTACCGCCGCTGGTTCAGCCGCCTCTCGGCGCAGGGCGGCAACTTCGCCCGCATCTGGATGTCGAGCTGGTCCTTCGGCCTCGAGTGGAGCGACACGGGTCTCGGTGACTACACCAATCGCATGGACCGCGCGGAGATGCTCGACCGCGTTCTCCAGCTGGCCGAGCTGTACGGCATCCGGGTGATGCTGTGTTTCATCAACCACGGCGCGTTCTCGCTCAAGCTGAACAGCGAATGGGCGAACAATCCATACAACGCGGCCCGTGGCGGACCGAACAAGCGGCCGGAGGACTTCGTCACTGACCCGCGTTCGCGCGCTCTCTTCGCCCGGCGCGTGCGGTACATCGCCGCCCGCTATTCGCACTCTCCCGCCCTGCACAGCTGGGAGTGGTGGAACGAAATCAACTGGACGCCGATCGGCGACGACATCGTGACACCGTGGATCCGGGAAATGTCCACCGTGCTGGACGGGCACGACCCGTACCGGCGACTGCGATCGTCGAGCGGCCACGAGCCGCATTCGACGGTGTGGACCTTGCCCGAGATCGACTTCGTGCAGGACCATGCGTACACCCAGTCGGATCTGAGCGTGTTCCTGAAGGGGCGCTATGCCGCCATGCACGATGCGGTGCCCGGCAAGCCGTTGCTCATGGGAGAACTCGGCAACGAGACGGATGCACCGGACACCCGCCGTCCCTTCAACTGGGATGTGGTCCATCTGCACAACGCGCTCTGGGCTTCCATCATGACGGGCTTCGCCGGGACGGGCATGTATTGGTGGTGGGACCTGCTCATCGATCGCTTCGACATGTGGCCGGCCTACAAGGGCATCTCCGCCTTCCTGGCCGCCCTCTCCGCCAAGGGCCTGTCTCTGGCGGGCCACCTGCCCATCACTGTGGAGCTGTCCGGTGTGGAGGCCTCGGCGCTGGCGCTCGCGGGTGAACACAGCACGCTGATCTGGGTGCGTGCCGACCTGCACGACGTCGCGGCGCTGAAGGAGGCGTTCCTGGACCTGCCATTCGAGGAGCAGGCCCGACCGAAATGGGAGCCCGAGTGGCCGAAGCTCGAAGGGGGCGCGGTCCTGCTGACGGCCCCGCCCGCCGTCTCGGCAGGCACGGCTGCGACGGTTCAGTGGTTCGCCACGGATGACGGGCGGTCGCTCCGTTCCGATACCGTCATGGTCAGCGAGAAGGGCCGGCTTTCGCTGCCGTGTCCGCCCTTCGAGCGTGACGTCGCGGCGATCCTCACTTTTCCCCGCGCGGAGGCCGGACCACGTTCGCGCCGCGCAGCTTCCTGATTTCCCATGCTGACGTCTCTGAACCTGATGCGCTGGAACGCCGAATTGCGCGACCAGATCGACCACACCATCCTCCCGTACTGGGACAACAAGATGATCGACCCACGCGGTGGCCACTACGGCGGCCGCGGTCTGCAGGACGAGCTCAACGATCACCTGCCGCGCACCGCCGTGCTCGGCACGCGCCTGCTGTGGACCTTCGCCACGGCGGCACGCCTCACCGGAGACGCCCGCTGGCGTGGCGTGGCCGAACACGCGTGGGTGTGGATGCGCGACGTGCTGACAGATCCGGTGCACGGCGGGGTGTTCTGGAGTGTCACGGCCGACCGGCGGGTGCTTGCGGACCACAAGCAGAGCTATGCACAGGGATTCGCCATCTACGCCGCGGCGGCCTGGGCACGCGCCGGCGGCAGCGGCGCGCTGGACTACGCGCAGTCGTTGTACCAGCTCCTGGAAGCAGCGCACGACCCTCGCCATGGCGGCTACTTCGAGGGATGTTCGCGGGACTGGCAGGTCAAAGAGGACGCGCGCCTTTCGCTGAAGGAGCCCCCCGCAGCGAAGTCCATGAACACGATGCTGCACGTGCTCGAAGGTCTGACGGAACTGCTCCGGGTGTGGCCCGACGAGCATGTTCGCGATCGCCTGATGGAATTGACGTCGTTGTTCATCGACAAGATCTGGCACCCCCAGCGCCGCAGCTTCGGTCTGTTCTTCGAGCCGGACTGGACGCCCATCGGCGAGACCATCTCTTACGGCCACGACATCGAGGCGGCCTGGTTGTTGCGGCGGGCCTGCGAGGTGTTGCCGGGCTGGGCGCGCGCCGGCAAGGTGGACCGCATCGCGGCCCAGGTGGCCCAAGCCGTGCTGGAGCGGGGCGTGGCCCCCGACGGGTCGGTGCTGGCCGAGGGCCAGCCCGACGGGCCGACCGCCTGGGAGCGGCACTGGTGGGCACAGGCGGAAGCCATGGTCGGCTTCTGGGACGCGCATCAACTGACCGGCGACGCCACGCTGGCGGAAGCTTCCTGGCGATGCTGGGACTTCATCCGGACACGCCACGTGGATCCCGTGGGAGGCGACTGGTTCAAGGTGCTGGATCGTCACGGCTCGCCGATCCGGGCCTATGGCAAGGCCGGTCCATGGGAGTGTCCGTACCACCACGCACGCGCCTGCTTCGAGATGCTGGACCGGCTCGGCGCGGCCGCCCACGTTCGCGGCTCCGTGGCTGCCTGACCCATGATGGACACGATCCGCTGGCGCGAGCGGTCCCCACTCGGGATCTACTGGGCTCTGTTCTCGAACCACCGCCGCCGGCTTGCCGCCACGGCGCTGCTTTACGTGATCAAGCACAGTCCGGCTGTCCTGATCCCGGTGATCACGGGCCTGACGATCGACATGCTCGCGCAGGGACGTTCGTCGGAACACCTGTGGCTGCTGGGTGTCGCCGCGGCCGTGCTGGTCGCGCAGAACTTGCCGGGCCACTACTTCTTCGTCCGATGGCTGAGCGTCGCCATCCGCGACGTCGAGCTGGGGCTGCGCAACGCGATCGCCCGGCGCATCCAGGAGATGTCGATCGGCCGGTACCTGCAGAGCGATCCGGCCACCCTCCAATCCAAAGCGCTCCGCGATGTGGAGTCGATCGAACAGCTGACCCGGGTCCTGGCCGATGGCCTTCTGGGGTGCGGCAGCGCCATCCTCGTGGCCCTGGTCGTGACCGCGTGGCGGGCTCCGCAGTTCCTGCTGCTCTTCCTGCTCACGGTGCCGGCGGCAGCCGCGCTCATCGTGTCGACACACGTCCGGCTGGCCGAACGCAACCGGGCATTCCGCCAGTCGGTGGAGCACATGCACGCGCGCGTTGGCGAGATGACCCGCATGGTTCCTCTGACCCGGGCCCATGCCCTGGAGCGCAGTGCACTCGCGCGTGTCGGCAGCAGCTTCGACATTGTCAACGAGAAGGGCCTCGCGCTCGATTCCGCGAACGGCCTGTTCAATGGAATTTCATGGGTGATGTTCCAGGCACTCAACCTGGCCTGCCTGTTCATCTCGGCCTGGGCGTACCGGACCCAGGCGGTGCCGATCACGCTGGGTGACGTGGTGCTGCTGACCGGATTCTTCGCCAGCCTGACCAGTGCGGTCGTGGGCATGAGCGGTCTGGTTCCGATGATCAGCCGCGGGCTCGAGGCCATCAGCTCGATCCGGGAACTGATGCAGGAAGGAAACATCGAGTCCTACGACGGACGCCGTGCGTTGCCGGATGTCCGCGGGGCCGTGGCCCTGCGAGGCGTGCGATTCCGATATCCGCACGGGCACCGGGACGTGCTCACCGACATCGACCTCGACGTGCGCCCGGGCGAGACGATCGCGTTCGTGGGGCCGTCCGGCTCCGGGAAGTCGACGCTCGTGAACCTGATCATCGGCCTGATGACCCCGACCGGCGGCTCCCTCGAGCTGGACGGCATGGACGCGAAGACCCTGGACGTGCGGCGCTGGCGCGAGCGCATTGCCGTCGTGCCCCAGGACTGCCTGCTCTTCGAGGGCACCGTGCGCGAGAACATCACGTACGGCCTGGAGCACGTGCCGGAGCCCGCGCTGTGGACGGCGTTGCGGGAGGCCTGCTGCGAGGATGTGGTCACCGACCTGCCGGACGGACTGGACACGGTGGTGGCCGGGACGCGGATCCAGCTCTCAGGCGGTCAGCGGCAGCGACTGGCCATCGCGCGGGCGTTCGTGCGCAACCCGAGGCTGCTGTTCCTCGACGAGGCGAGCAGCGCGCTGGATCCGGTGAGCGAGGCCCGCATCCAGCAGGCCCTTCACGGTCTGCAGCGGGACCGCACCACCTTCGTGGTGGCGCACCGCCTGCGGACGATCCGCCGTGCCGACCGCATCGTCGTGATGGACGTCGGTCGCATCGTCGACGTCGGTGCCCACGAGGACCTCCTCGCGCGTTGCGACCTGTACCGGAGGCTGTGCAGCGAGGACTTCTTCGAGACACCAGCCACGGCGCCGACCTCCTTCCAACTCCATCGGTCGCTCCCCTCGGCCACCCACAAGAGGCCCGCATGATTGCCGCTGCCCCCGACTTCCGTTCTCCCACCTTCCTTCGCGAGCACGTCGCCCACACGCTGGCGTTCTACCGCGATCGAAACGCCGATCCGACCGGTGGCTTCTTCCACTGTTTCCGCGACGATGGCACCGTCTTCGATCCGCACACGCGGCACCTGGTCAGCAGTGCCCGCTTCGTCTTCAACCACGCGATGGCGTACCGCCACTTCGGCGATGCTGCGGACCAGCACTGGGTTCGCCATGGGCTGCGGTTCCTGCAGCAGGCCCACCGGCAGCCGGGAGGGGGCTATGCCTGGGTGCTGGACTGGCGCGATGGCCGCGCGCGGGTGGTGGATGGGGCGAACCACTGCTATGGCCTGGCCTTCGTGCTGCTGGCGCACGCCCACGCGCTGATGGCCGGTGTCGAGGAGGCCCGCGACGGGCTGGAGGCCACGTTCGAGCTGATGGAGAAGCGGTTCTGGCACGCACCGCACCGCCTGTACGCGGACGAGGCGGCAGAGGACTGGACGTTGAGCCCGTACCGCGGGCAAAACGCGAACATGCATGCGTGCGAGGCCATGATCGCCGCGTTCGAAGCCACGGGCGAGGCGCGCTACTTCGAGCGGGCCGAGGTGCTGGCGGAGTCCGTCACCCTCGTACTGGCGAGCAAGGCTGAACGCCTGGTGTGGGAGCACTACCGGCAGGACTGGTCCGTGGACTGGGACTACAACCGGGAGGACCGCACGAACATCTTCCGCCCGTGGGGGTACCAGGTGGGGCACCTCACCGAATGGGCGAAGTTGCTGATGCAGTTGGACCGCCTCAAGCCGGCCAGCTGGCGCCGCACGCGTGCGCGGCACTTCTTCGACACGGCGATGGCCCGCGGCTGGGACGACGCGCACGGTGGGTTGGTCTACGGGTTCGGCCCCGACGGGAAGGTCTGCGATGCGGACAAGTACTTCTGGGTGCAGGCCGAAAGTTTCGCCGCCGCGGCATGGCTGGCGGTGGGCACCGGCGATGCCGCGTACTGGTCCTGGTACGACGGCATTTGGGCCTATGCGTGGAAGCACTTCGTGGACCACGGCCATGGTGCGTGGTACCGCATCCTCACGCCGGACAACCGGAAGCTGACCGACGAGAAGAGTCCGCCGGGCAAGACCGACTATCACACGATGGGGGCGTGCTATGACGTCTTGCGCGCCCTGCAGCGACCGTGAAGCGAAACGGCCGCGGCAGCGGTCAGCGAACCGTGCGAGAGCTGTCGCGTTCGATCAGCTCCACCGGCAAGAGCAACTCGCCGGGGGCCTGTTCGCCGGACAACAGGTGACGGGCCGCGGCACGGCCCAGTTCTTCCTTGTCGACGCGGACGGTGGTGAGGCTGGGGCGGAACCGCGCGGCGGACGTGATGTCGTCGTAGCCGACGAACGCGATGTCGCCGGGGATGTCGATGCCCCGCGCCAGACAGTGGGCCATCGCGTACATGGCGGTTTCGTCGTTGTACGCGAACACGGCATCCGGACGCTGCGGCATGTCGAGCAGGCGCTGCATCGCCTCCGTGGCTGCGGCGTCGTAGTCGAGGGCCGGGTTGAGGACGATCTCGAGGTCCGGGTCCGCGAGGCGTCCTGCATCGAAGAGCGCCTTGCGGTAGCCGCGTGCGCGCAGGCGGACCGAATGGTGCGTCTCCGGCCCGCTGATCATCGCGATGCGCTGTCGCCCCTGTTGCACAAGGTGCTGGGTGGCCAGCCAGGCGCCGCGCAGGTTGTCGTCGTTCACGCTGAAGAGGTCGGGCGAAGCATGGTCGACGAGCACGACGGGCAAGTCCATCGCGCGGAATTCCGTGATGGTCTCCGCGTCGAAGAAGCCGGCCGCGATGAGTGCCTCCGGCTCCTGGCGCTTGATCCACGTCGCGATGGGATCGCCTGCGCCGAGCGTCAGCAGGCCGAGCGACACGTTCTCGTCCCTGCAGACCTCCTCCACACCGTGGAGCACCACGGAATAGAAGGGGTTCTCGCTGAGGGAGGCATGGTAGCGGTTCAACAGGAACAGCACGCGCTTGGGCTTGCCCACGCGCAGCCGCATCACGTCGTAGCCCAGTTCATTGGCCTTGCGAAGAATCTCGTCGCGGGTCTGATCCGACAGGCCCGGCTGGTTCTTCAACGCACGCGACACCGTGCCCACGGAGACACCCACGGCGGCCGCCAGGGCACGCAAGGTGACGGGAGGAGACGAGCTCAATGCGGAGGCACTCCAAGTTGGGTGGCAGACCTGTTTGTCTGGAACCGGTCTCAGTGCGAGGCCGGACGTGGGCGAAAGGATACCTCATCCACTAAACAAATCGAGTTTATCTCGTGCGGGTAGATGACCCGACTTTCCATGGAAGCCGTCCGCCGGCTTCCGGTTCATGACTCTTTTTGAAAGAAGCAACGATGATTCTGGTGGCGGGTGAAGCGCTGTTCGACGTGTTCGTGGGTGGGGCGACGTCGACGGGGTTCGAGATGGATGCGCGCATCGGGGGCTCTCCGCTCAATGTCGCGATCGGGTTGGCGCGCCTGGGGCGGCCGGTGGCGTTCCTCGGCGGCATCGGCGCCGGTGCGCTGGGCGACCGGCTGGTGGACGCGATGGCCGTCGAAGGCGTGGACACCTCGCCGGTGCAGCGCATCCAGGCGCCGACCACCCTCGGACTCGTCGCCATCGACGGCCGCGGTGTGCCCGACTACGCCTTCTACGGTGAAGGCGCCGCCGATCGCTGCCTCGTGCATGCGTCGCTCAAGGGTGTCGCTGGCCTGAAGGCCCTGCATGTCGGGTCCTACTCGACGGTGGTGGGCGCCACCGCGGACACGCTGGCCCAATGCGTGGCGGATGCGCCGGAGGGCTGTGTCGTGTCCTACGACCCCAACGTTCGCCTGAACGTCGAGCCGTCCATCGCGGCCTGGCGGCAGCGGCTCGCCTGGATGCTGCCCCGCACGGACTTTCTCAAGATCAGCGAGGAAGACCTGCTCTTGCTCGAACCCGGAACCACGCCTGAGGATTTCGTCGCACGCGGCCGCCGGCACGGCGTGGGCGTGGTGATCGTCACGCGAGGCGCGGACGGGGCGGTCGGGGGTTGTGCCACGGGCATGACGTCGATCCCTGCAAGCCTCGCCGGTCCGCTCGTGGACACGGTGGGCGCAGGCGACACCTACCAGGCGGCGCTGCTGACCTGGCTGGACGAACAGGGTCTGCTGTCGAGCGAGGCAATGGCCTCGCTGTCGATCGACGCGCTGGCCGCGGCCATGCGATTCGCCGCTGTCGCCGCGGGTGTCACCTGCACCCGCCGGGGGGCGAACCTTCCCCGCCGGTCGGAAGTTCAGGTCCCATGACTTACCACCCCGCTGGCGGTCGGCCAGCGTCAGCCACCGACGACCCGGTTGCGTCCGCTGCGCTTGGCTTCGTAGACGCGGGCATCCGCTCGCGCGAGTACCGCTCCGAAATCCTCGTCGCCCTCGCGGGAGGCGACGCCGAAGGACGCCGTGACACGAAGGTCGTGCGGCCATCCGAACGTCTCGACGGAGGCCCTCAGCGTTTCCGCGAGCACCTGCCCCTGCGCCAGGTTGACGTCGGGGCAGACGATCAGGAACTCTTCCCCTCCCCAGCGCACGAGGCAGTCCGTCGACCGGATCCGCCGGCGCAGGACCTCGGTGAATTGCCGAAGGACCTCGTCGCCGGCGCCGTGCCCCAGCGTGTCGTTGATGCGCTTGAAGTGATCGATGTCGGCGAAGATCGCGGAGAGGGGCGCGCTACCGTCTCCAGCGGAGCGCCATCGCTCCAGCAGGAAGTCCCGCAGGCCCTCACGGTTGAAGGCCGCCGTCAACGGATCCGTGCCCACCTTGTCGCTGAGTTCGCGGGCTTCGATCTTCAGCGTCTCGTTGAGCGCCTCAAGTTTTGTCACGTTGCGACGCTCGGCGAGAAAGCGGGTCCGGTATCGACGCAGCTCCAGCGCGAGCGAGGCGACGCCGAAGCAGAGCCAGCAGGCGAGCAGTCCCATGGTCAGGCGCTGCTGGTCGAAAGGCCTCCCGACGAGTTCGATCGACGAGAGGTCGATACGGTGTTCCCCATCGGGAATGTCGTTCGGCGTCGAGAACTCCATCATGACGACGTTGTCGAGGCGAGCGTCCGTGCGGTCGAGGGGAACCTTGTTTTCGGCCAGCCACCAAGACGCCACGCGGAACACCTTCAACGGCACGTCGACGCGACCGTCCGGGGGGACATCGAACCACACCTCGTTGACCTTCAGACTGTTCCAGCGCTCCGCGGAAGAGATGCCATGCTCGAAGTCACGCAGGTGCAGGCGCAGCTGAGGTTGTCCGGGGCCTGCGTAGGCGACGTTCAACCGGAGCGTCTCGTACGGCGTCAGGTCCATGCCGTCGGGTTCGTCGCCGAGCCGGATCGAGGCCACGCAGTAGGGCCAGGCATAGCCTCTGCGAATCGTGCACACGAGGTGCGCCACCCCGCTGGCGATGCCGATCTTCGCGCTGCTGTTCCCGCCGGACACCAGGTCGCTGCCCGCGCTGTAGGCGAAACGGTCGGCCGTCAGCGGCATGCGCCGTGCCGGACCGAAATGCTGCCAGCCCAGAGCGCCCACCGTCGCGAGGATGAGCGCCGCGAGAAGCGAACGCAGTCCCAACGAATTGCTCATCGACGCGGCCATCAGCACAAAACTCCTGTTCGACCGGATGTTGTCGGCCGGTGTTTCATGGCATTGAGCTCGGCAGCTGAGTTGGCGCGACTTCCATCACGCATTCGCGGGTGCCTGCCGCCGGAGCGATGACGATGCGCGAGTTTCCGACGCAACGATTGTCAGCCCTGCTGCCCCTGTTTCCCCAAGCCGCATTGCATGCCAGCATCCGGGTAGTGCTGTCGGGCAACTGTCCCGGGCGTGTGCTGGTGGACTGCGTCGACTCTCCTTCGGTCGCCGTCCTAGACGGACCGGAAGGCTTGTACCTCGGACGTCTTCCGGGTACGGACTGGCGAGGCGTTGCGCGTCACGTCTCCGACTGGGCGTATGTGTACCTGCCGGACGATGCGCCCGATGCCCTCGACGCTTTGCCGCACCGGTACTTCGTGCGCCATCCACGCCTGCGCTTCCTGCTGGAAGACAGTCCCGCACGCCACGTGCCGAGGATGCGGTTACCGGGCACCTCGGTTCAGCTGCACGACAACGGGGGCGTCGACATCCGCATCGACAAAAAGACCGTCGCCTGGTGTCACATCGATTGCCGCGAAGCCGGGCATATGGAGATCGGCGTGGGAACCGAAGTGGCGTGGCGGCGGAAGGGGTTGGCAAGCCTGGCCGCCAGCATCGTCGTGGAACGCGCTCGCGCGGAGGGCTGCACCGTCGGATGGCACTGCCACGAGAGCAACCGGGCGTCGCAAGTGCTGGCCGCGCGCCTGGGATTCAGACTGACGGGGGACTACTCGGCATGGTCCGCGAGCCTTCCCGCGGAGAACCCGGGGGATCTCGTCACAGACGACCTGATGCGCTACGCGAAGTGCTTCCATGGCGGAGCGAGTGAGTTGCCGTGGCTTCGGTTCCACGCCGCCGCCGCTCATGCCCAACTCGGAGAGCTGGCGATGGCCCTGCAGGAACTGTCGATGCTTCTCGACGAGGCGTGGCAGGGGCCGACCGCCGCGTTGACGGAACACTGGGCCTTCGCACCCTTGCGGACAACGAGCGCATTCGAGAGCTTGGTTGCCAGGGCGGACGGCCGTATGCGCGACCCGGACGAGATCTCCAACGAGTGAGGATGTTTCCAGTGACGTCGATCAGCCCCCGTGTGCCAGCGCGATGCCTTTCTTTCTGGCGGTCCTTCGTGGCCGGACAGCCAGCGGATGAGTCGGCGCGATTTCTGGAGGCCTTCCATTTCGACGACCACGAAGCGAGCGCCGACACGTTGGCCCGGCTCGTGATCGCGGGCCGCAAGCGTGCCACCGCATCGTTGTTGTGGGCGCGGGAAGCCGACCATGCTCCCGTACCTCGGCCCGGCCATCTGAGCGTCGTGATGGACTTCGCAGGACGTCCCGCCTGCATCATCGAAACGACCTCGGTGCTCATCGTTCCGTTCGTGGAGGTCGACGCCAACTTCGCGCGGCTGGAGGGCGAGGGCGATGGGTCGTTGGCGCATTGGCGAGACACGCACTGGGCGTTCTTCTCGCACGAAGGCGCGCGGATCGGCCGCGCACCTTCATTGGAGATGCCTGTGATCTGCGAACGGTTCGAGACCGTGTACTGCTCGTTGTGAGGCCATCTCGGCGGTGAAGCTGCTGCGGTTGGGGGAAACCAGTCGCGCCAGACCCCTCTTCAGGAGCACCTCGAGTGCCCCAACCGCCGACGATGTTTGGGGCGGAGTTCGGAGAGCTCCGCCCTCTTTTCATCATCAAGCCGCAAAGCCATTGCGGTCTCAACCGCGGAGCTTCGATTGTCGCCCTCGTTCAATGAAATCTCTTCGCTGCGTTGTGGGCTCGCCAGAGCCCTGTCCGCGCTGCTTGCCATCGTCGCCGTGGCATCGGCTACCGCCGCTCCGCCGGAGCGCGGGCCGAACGATGACGTTCCCATCATCGATGCCCACAACCACGACGCAGTCGACTCACACTTCGTCGAGGCCATGCAACTCTGGGACCGGTACGGCGTGAAGAAGGTCGTCCTGTTCGGCAACGTGTCCGAACCCGCGGCCATCGAGACCGACGGCATCGCGCTCGATGCGGCCCGCGAATACCCCGATCGCATCGTCCCGTTCGTCGCCGGTGTCGACATCCACAGTCAGGCGGGTCTGCGATACGTGCGCCGCATGTTTGCCAAAGGCGCGAAGGGTGTCGGAGAGATCGTCGCCATGTCGGAGGCGTCACCCGTGGTGTCGAAGGTCGCCTGGAAGGGGCGTCATCTTCGGGACGGCAAACTGCCTCAACTCTACGATCTGTGCGCGGAATTCGGGAGGCCCGTGTTGCTGCACATCGATCCCCCGAACGACCAGCTGGAAACCGTGGCTCCGGCGTTTCCAAGGACGGTCTTCATCTTCGGGCATGGGAATGCCTTCAACAGTCCGGAGCGTCTGCTGCAGTTGCTTCGAGCAACGCGCAACGTGTACGTCGACTTCTTCGCCGGCTACACCGAATTCAACGGAAGCAGCATCTTCACGCTGGAGGATTTCGTTCCGGTGATTCAGGCATATCCGGACCGCTTCGTCCTGAGTTCTGACTCCGGCTATGGCGTCGGCTATGAGAACGCGCTCGTGGCCATGCGGCGGCTCCTCAACTTGTTGCCACGCGAGGTCGCCGAAAAGGTGGCGCACAGGAACATGGACCGACTTATTGCGAACCGGCGGTAGCCCGACCACACCTCTTAAGGCAGCACGATAGATGTGCAACAGGTGAACTACCGTTCTGCCAGGGCGAACCGGTGACCGACGTCAAGTTGTCGGTGCCTGCGGTGTCATCCATCGCGCTGGTCGGTCGATTCTTCGTGTTCTGAAACCTGGTCCGAGAATCATCCTTCTTTGGTGTCAAAGCCAAAACAGTGACTGCTCGGCAGCCTGGGCTTCACCTTCCGCCTTTTTTTGCTGCGTGTTCAGCGGGGACACCGTGAAATCCGGACGCTTCATCCACAACAAGCCTGATGGACAAGACCTTCTGGTCACGCGATAAGGCCGAAGAAGGGAGAAGGTGGCATGAAAGAACAGAAGAAGGTCCATCAGCTGAACGTGTTCCTGATCAAGCCGGCATTCAGCGCGCCCGAGCAGGTGCTCAAGGTCGAAGACTGCACGCGGGACTTGGTCATCCCGATCGCTGGCTACGGCGAGGCACGCCTGTTCGTGAAGTCCAGCCCACCGACAGCACCGAAGTGGTCGGCCATCTTCAGGGAGTTCATCAACCCGATGGAGTTGGCTACCACCGGCGTAGCCGCGGCACTCTTCCTCATCGTCAACGAGCGGGCATTCGTCCTCGTCTTCGGTCAAGGTGGGAGGTTCCTGCTGCGCGACGATGTGCACGAGGAGCGTTTCGGGCTGCTGTGCGCGTTGAACTCGGTGGACCCCGAGACGTTCCGGTGCGTGGATCTGCAGTCCCTCGACGCGATCCAGAGCCATTCCCGCATCCAGTCGGGGCAGGAAACTACCGCGGACAAGTTCGGCATGGACATCGAGCAAGACATGCTGAAGGCCATAGTCGGAACGCCTGTGAAGGCGATCCTCGGCAGCAGGATGACCGGGAGCGACTCGTTGTCCGTGTCAGTCAAGATGAAGCTGCAGGACCTGCCGCATCTCCTTGGAGAGTACCGCGCCGCATTCGAGGCGGATCTCAGCGACAAGGACCACCAGTGGGTGAACAACGTCCGGATGACGAAGAGCACCGCGCTGCAGGAAAGTCTCGAGGCCGCACTGGATGCAAAGTTGGCCGCGGGCGATTTCCAAGGGCTGTGGCTGGCCATCCCCGACATGATCGAGTGGGGCCAGGTGAAAGGCTTCATGTACACCTACGGAAGGAATGAGCTCCATCCGGACATCAACTGGGATGGCTTCCGCAAGTCGCTCAAGCCCGGCACCGCCATCACGCTGGATCTGCTGAAAACGAGGCGCGTCTCGTGCGCCGACGCCGACCACCAGAAGGTCTTCAAGGAGTGGCCCGTATTCAGGTGTCTGTACGCCGAGGTGGACCTGCAGGGCAGCAAGTACATCCTCAACGACGGACGCTGGTTCAACGTGGCTCCCGGCTTCGTGGAGCGCACGGACAAAGACTTCGCATCCATTCCCTTCTCTTCCCTCAATCTTCCGGAGTACCTCGGGGGTGGCGAAGGGGCATACAACGAGGCGCTGGCGTTGGCCGAACCCGGCCGCTACGCCTTGCTGGACGCCCGGCCCATTGTTCACGGCGGAGGTCATGGGAAAGTCGAAGTCTGCGACCTGTTCTCGATGGATCGGGAATTGATCCACGTGAAGATTTATGGCAAGTCCAGCGTCTTCAGCCACCTCTTCTCACAAGGCTTCGTCTCGGGGCAGTTGATCCAGATCGACGCGACCTTCCGGCAAAAGGTCCGAGGGGCGCTACTGGCGCCCTTCACCGAACTCATCCAGGTGGACCGGAAGCCGGCCCAGGACGAGTTCACAGTGGTCTACGCCGTCATCAGTGACGACGTGGGCGCGGGCCTGCACCTGCCGTTCTTCTCCCGAGTCAATCTGAACAACACGCGGAAGATCCTGAACGGGTATGGATACAAGGTGCAGCTGCTCAAGATCGCTGTGAACGACACCTACGCGAAGACGACCAAGGTGCCGACGAATGGACGCAAGAAGAAGGCATGACCCTCCGCGAGGAAGGAACGCACGGCTCTAGTGGGTCGCCACGTGGTCGCCACCTCCTTCCAGCGCAGCGAAGTTCAACTTGAACCGAGTCGAACGTGGAGATGGACCACGCCTGACGGGTCACTGCTCTCCTTCACTTCCAGGTATGCCTGCTTTCGCACCAACTCGCCTAGTTTCGCGAAGCCGTAGTTGCGAGAGTCGAACGACGCGTTGTTCTTGCCAATCAGCGAGCCCACCGCAGAAAGCGTTGACCAGCCATTCTCACGGGATGTTTCATTGATCGCGTGGGTCAACAGGCTTCGCAGGTCCGGCACGCCAGAGACCGGCATGCGCGTCGCTTCAGCCGCTACCTGCAAGACCTCGAAGAAGATGAACCTGTCACACGCAGCGATGAATGCCTCTGGAGTCTTGCGCTCACCGAGTCCGTAGACCAACTTGCCCGCTTCACGGAGCCGCGTGGCCAACCGGGTGAAATCGCTATCGCTGGACACCAAGCAGAACCCATCGACCTGGCCCGCATACAGCAGGTCCATGGCATCGATGATGAAGGCCGAGTCCGTAGAGTTCTTTCCTTTGGTGTACGCGAATTGCTGCATCGGCTGGATCGCATGCCGATGCAGATGCTCTTTCCAGCCCGCCAAGTTCTGTGTCGTCCAGTCGCCGTACGCACGCTTGACCGTGGCAGTTCCGAACTTCGCCACCTCTTCAAGCAGCTCCTTGGCTACCGATGCGGATGCATTGTCAGCGTCGATCAAGACCGCAAGCCGGGTCGCGATGTTATTCGCCATCTCGGTTCCTCCTGAGCCGAGGGTAGCGCATGCCAGCGCGCAGGAGCGGGTTGCCTGCCTGAGCCCCGAATCAGTCCCTCAAAGAACCTAGGGCGCAGGCCTCGGCGGCGCCCATGTTGGAATCGTGCCCGCGGACTGATGATCAGTCTCCGCACGATCCGCGCTGAAAGTAGTTCCGGCACCCACGGCGGAATCCACTGCAGAGCCCACTGAAGCGTCCACTGCGTGGATAGATTCCTACGGGGCAGGATGCCAGGTGTCTGCACAACGGGTGTTGTGCAGACACCGGCGGGCAGCGTTCGGTGTTCCTCACCCAGCCCGTCTACTGGTATTCCTCAGGGCTCCGCCCCGAGACCCCAAAATGCATCGTCAGAAACATCGTCTGGGCGGCAGAATCTTCAATCATGCTTCCATCCAACATCGTCGTCTACGTCGGTACCCCCGCGGAGCACGAGTCCGAACGCGTAGTGTTCGCCGAGCTGATTCGGCTGTTGGAGCGATGGCGCAGCCCCGTCACGGTTCTCGTCAACGTGAACCTAGGAGGCCGACAGTTGGACTTGGTGGTCGGCACTGCGACGCAGACTCTGGTGATCGAGGCAAAAGCATCGAGCGCGCCGGTGTGTGGCTCACGGAACGGCCCCTGGAGCGTTTCGAGCCGAACTGGGCGGAGGAAGGCAGTCCGAAACGCCTATGTGCAAGCTGTTCAGGCAAAGAACGCTCTGCGCGACGCGATGCGCGAGCATCAGCACGAGATTGACGGCTACCCCGACGCCTGCGTCGTGTTCGTGCCGAAGCTTGCCTCGGGATCTGCTATTCCCTCAGATGACTTCAAGGTGAGATTCTGCGATCTTGCCGCCCTTGAGGATCAGTTTCGCCAGGGCGGGGAGATATCTTGGCCCTGCGAATGGTGGAGTGCCTTTGCTGAGCGCAATGGACTTGAACAGGTGTTTGACGAGGCGGCGGTGTTTGATGAGAGGCTGCTTGAAGCGCATCGCTCCCTACAAATGTATCTGAACGAGTTCACCGCGACATACGCAACTGCAGTAGCCCCGTACAAGCCAGATACTTACGACGTGCGCGGTCGACAGCGAACCGCCGTCGAACTTGAGAAACTCTTGCTTGAGGAACGGGAGAATCTCCTGCTCCAAGGGCCTTCGGGGTGTGGGAAATCGCTACTGTCCCTCTGGCTTGGCCATCGTTTGGCAACGGCAGAGGTAGTTCCGGTTCTCTTGGAGTGTCGAACATTCGATGGTCACCTTGGTGCAGCCCTCGATCGCGAGACAGCATTGTTGGGCGCCCGGTCCGGTAGCGCCTTGTTGTCGGCAGCCCGCACGTTGTCGCGCCCGCTGGCGATCATTGTTGACGGCTACAACGAATGCCCCGCAGAACTTCGGCTCGGCCTGACGAGAGCACTTCGTGCCGCCTCTGTTAGATATGACGTCATGATCGTCATCAGCTCGCAGACGGACATTGATCGATCGGACTTGCTTCCTCTCTGTCATGTCCATGTCGCCGCGCCGAGCGATGAACTAAAGGGCAGAATTGCCGCCCTCGACAAGGCGGCGGCCGAGATGCTTTTTCCCCTTATGCAGGTGATCTCGACGGGGATCGAAGCCTCGCTTGTCGGTCAGCTGAGTCAGCAAATCGATGCTGGGACCAGCCGATTTGCACTGTTCTACTCCTTCGTCCGGGACCGTCTTGGCCCCATCGCCAGCCAGGGAGTGGCGTTGCTTTGCTCGATTGCTGACGTGTTATTTCAACGTACGACGTTCAGCGTGTCAGAGCGGGAAGCTGATCGCATTTGCGCGAGTCAGCGACTCGATGCGGGACTAGTGAAGCAACTCGTTGTCGCCGGTGTCCTTGTAGCCCGCTCCGGCCGGATCAGCTTTGCTCACGAGATGTACTTGAACGCGTTCGCTGCCGAAGCCGTTCTGCGCGAACAGAACACCGACGGCAAAGCAATGCTCAGCGCACTCTCGATGCCTCGCTTCAAGCCCCTACGGACATTCATCATGGGCGCGATCGAGGATGAAGCAATGCTTGCCCGGTTGATCGGCGCGACCAAGGACGAACTGCTGTTGGATGCATGTTTGACTGGCGAGTGCGGACGGGCTGCTCAGCAGATTGTCCGACGCGCCGTCGATGCGGCTATCGCGCGTCTCAAAGACGAGGCCGATCGCATTCGATTTCATGCGTCCCTATCTCATCCTTGGAGCGTAGAGCCCGCGTTGGAGAGCCTCACCGACTGGACGGCGAACGAACGAGCACTTCTTTCATTGCTGTCGGATGTAGTACATGAAGGTCATTGGGGTCTGGAGATGCTCGGCGTGGTCGAGCAAGTAGACAGGAGACTCCGCACCGAATTCACGAGGCTGCGCCCAGACGCGATCGAGAAAGGCATCAAGCAACTGCGAACGGGACTGTTCGCTGTGTGCTTCGTTTTCGGCGGAAGAGAAATCGGCATAGCCCAGGTGATGTCGAATCTCAGCGGCGGTGGACTAAGTCGCAGATCTCGCGCGCGCCGCCAGACTACGCTGATGCAACAGATTTGGGATGAGGCAAACAGCCCCGGCAAACTCTATTTCGCACTAGCGTTGTCTCATCATGGTACGAGTCTCGATCCTGAGGCGCTTGAGGCAGCCATCGCATGCGTCCTGCCATTTCTAGAGCCCGAGCAATGGAATGTGTCTCCGTATCACCTTCAACTTGAGTTGATGAACTTCGTGCACTTCTTGCCAAGAGGCGAGTCACAGCAGCGTGACAGGCTCTCAAGCGCACTAGAGGTTCTGCTTCCCGAGTTGCACCCGTTCTTGCAGGGGATCGCCGCCGAGGCATTGGCTGCTCTTGGCGCCATGGACGCAGAAATGACCCAGCACCGGGAGCAGGTTGAGCGGGAGGTTTCGGAAATTCTTCGAGATCCGACGGCTGAGGAGTCCGCGGTCACGGCATGGGGAGTGTTCAATGCCCAGTTCGATCATCCGTTCGATACGGTCTACATCGAAGTTCTTCAGAATCTCCCAAACGAGCAGCGCTTGGTCCTCCTGCGTTTGGCCTGCAAGGGAGCACCGGAACAGCACGGCTTCTTTCTGAGTTCGGTCATCAAGGAGCTGGCCGACGCGAGTGACTCCCTCGCTATCCCAGTGATCTTGCGCTGGACTTCCTTACCGGACAGTCGTTCGCCAATGCCTCAGCAATCGATCGAAGTCTTCATCGCCGCGCTGACTGCCCTCGGCAAGCTGGGATACGAATTGCCAGAGGAATCGTTCTTGTTCGGACGTGGATCTAGTGAAGACGTGATGTTGGCTTGTGGACTTCTGTACTACTGGCTAGAGCGAAGAGAGGTCGGCCTGGGAATGGACGACATCCAGGCAGCAGTTGCGCTTGACGTCTTGAGCGCACACCCAGCACGTTCAGCCGGAATCCTGTGCGAGATTTCGCGGTCGATATGGGACGGCGCCGAACGCCGCGGCGTTCAATTGATCCGTGCATTTCCTGAGCGGATGGTGGCGATCGCGCGTGCAGCTCTTCAACATCAGGATCAGATCGAAGGCTACTTCCCAGAACGCCATCTTTCGGACACTGCTTCGCGGTTTACCGTTTCGCTGATCGGCACCTACGGTTCCTCTACAGACCTATCCCTGCTAAGAAACTTTGTTGATCATGCCGACTTGGCCGACGGTGCGCGCGAGGCCCTGATGTCAATCGAAGCCCGGTCCGGTCTCTCGAAGAACAATTGACCCAGCGGAAGCCGCGTTCAAGTCGTCAAGGGGAGCTTGAGCTTGGCGGATGCCGCGTCGCATGATCCTTGATGGCTGCTGTTATCCGGTCAAGGATTGGGGCGAACCCTGTGAAATCGATCGACTTCGCATTCTTCTCCACCACCTCGCGCGCGAACGCGGCCTTCCCATACTCGGTCGATTCATTAATCTTCTTCTCGCGCGAGAACGTTTTTGTTCCCAACTTTGTAGCTCGGGTGACCGAGTCGAAGAAGTCCTCAATGGCCGACTTAGCACCGTTCGGCCCGAGAGGAGTCGGCACAACGTACAAATTTCCCGTCACATGGATGAATGGAGCCATTCCCCTCGGACGTGGCTTCTTTGTAATTCCGGCGATTGCACCATAGATGTCGTCCGCTCCCGAGTCATTGTCGATGAGCACAATGACCGGATGCTTAGGTGCCGGAGCCTTAATCCTCGTAGTGAGATCTGCGTGGTAGTTCTTCATCAGGTGGCAGAGGCCTCCGACGCCACCTGTCAACTGTGTGATCTCACTGGTACGACGCTCACCATACTTGAAAAGGCGAACCATCAGTTGTGGCTTGGAACTCGATGTTGCCAAAGCTGGATAAGCGGCAGAGAGGCTCTTAATCGCATGCCGGAGATACACGTTGTCGGTAGGACCCTCGCAGACAACTACAGGTTGAGAGAGATCGTAGAACGCATCGAAATAGAGGAATCTCCTGAATAGCTCAACGCGCCCAGGAGCTCCTTTGAATTCACGCCCGCTCTTCTCGCAAAGTTTTTTGTTGAAGCAGTCCACCCAATCGATGTAGGAGAGCATGCCCAGTAGTTGACGATTGGCTCCCTTCGCCGTCTCGGTCGTCATCGCGCCGGTCGGCCCAGCCTTTTGATAGACGAAGTTGAACGACCCCGTCTTGAGCGCATGATCCACCATTGCACGCACGGTATATCTGTACGCCGCCGGCACGTTGACCTTTCGATTCACCACAACACCGGTCACTTGTTGGCACGAGTCCCGGTATTGCATCCTCGTTTTCTTTTCGTTGAGGCTGAATCCCGCTTTCGTGACAAGCCGCTTGAGACCTTGACCTGGTAGCCAGACGTCGGCGTCGCTTTCGCTTCTTGTCGCAACGCGCGAAGAAAAAACGGGCTTGTTCGAGCTGAACGTCAGATCGTCAGCGTAGCGTGTATAGGTGCAATCTGTCGCATTGGCCAATCTCACCAACATTATGTCCAGAGGGTGACCGATGAGATTAGCAATCACCGGCGAGCACGGGCTGCCTTGAGGCAGCTTGTTCTCATGACAGGCGATCTGTGCCAGTACGGTAGCAACCTTCTCATTGAGCGAAAAGTTCTGGTCCTTCAGGAAGAGGCCGCGCACGCGCCCAAAGTTGATGCTCCCAAAGAAGTCCTGCAGATCCACATTGAATACATACCGCCGAGCCACGTGCGGCCTTGCATTCGTCAGGATCGAATGACCCCGTTTGAACCCGTGCGCGATTCCTAGGCGCCCGTCGGTCTCATGACCATGCGCGAGCTTGATTTCTTCGATGCAATTCTGAAGAAGATCTGAGAGGCGATGCTGGACAAGCTTCAAGTCTTTCTCAGGTGCCCAGATCTCACGAGAGCCACCACGACTCTTCGGAATGTCGAACTTTCGGTACAGAGTGGCTTTGGGGCACTTGTAGAGAATGAACGAAAGCATCCCCGGCTTAAAACCAAGCAGGTGGGCCAAGTCACTCAGAGATGTGGCCGCTTTTAGCTTTTTAAGCTGCGACATGCGTTATGCAGATGAGAAAGCGAACCCGCTGACACTCTTATGCGAACGCTACGCTGCCCACCGTGTCACCGGGCAACTCGAGGTACGCCGAGGAGCATTTGCCAGGACGTTATTTTCACATGTCATGAAACATGACAAAAAATCTGTCAGCGGGCTCCTGCGTACTGTAACAGCAACTGCCCCAAGGCTATCAGCGGGCCGGGTGCCCACGCTGCGTTGGCAAGTGCCCCATTGGCAATGCGAGGAGTATGCGCATTTGAACGATGGATCGTGCGATCCAAATGACGGAGGCGCTCTCGGGTACGCGGCACGCGTGAAGGATCGCACTGATTGCGCTGCTCAAAGGCTCATCTGGTGAGCGGGTCGCTCGATATGCTGATGGCTCCGCGCATTGCGCGATTCCTGCCTTCCACTCGTCATGAACATCACAGAGTTCTCGGACAACGTTCACACCCAGCAGTTCATAACGTGGCTCGGCGAGCGCATCGCCGGGGACGCCAAACTCAACTTCACACACGCTACAGGTCAGTTTGATACCTTGAGCGACGCACGCGACGCGTACGAATGGCCACCACGGAAGAAGACGATCTCGACTCCAAAGCGCGAACTGATTCTGACGCGAAACTCCAGTCTGGCGGTGAATCAGAAGGTGCTTGACCAGCTATGCGACGGGCTGCGCGATTGTCTTGCTGCCTCGACGCCTGATGAGGAACTTCTTGCGGCATGGGTCCAAAGCATCCTCGTATGGGGCGGCGTCTACACGCGGCAGAAGAATGGTGGGGGAAACGCGGGCTGGCTCAGCGCCCGCCGAGCGGCGAAGGACCTGGCGGCGCACTTGCGTGAAGCTCTCGATGCCTTGGAGAGTGGCTCGGTCACCTTCGATCATGGTCCATCGACGCTTCGCTCCAATGCCGGCCTCACGAAGGTGTACTCGTTGGCCGTAGACGACTTCATCATCTACGACAGTCGGGTGGCCGCGGCTTTGGCCTGGCTCGTGATGGAGTGGTCTCGCAAGGCGATCCATGTTCCCGATCACCTAAAGTTCGCCTGCATGCGGGCCAACGAGGGCAGTCCGAAAGGCAAAGCACCTGGCTCTGCCAAGGTGCGCTCCCCCAACGTCGCGGACTTCCCGTACTTCGCGCCAGCAAGCCATCTGCGCGATCATCGGCGGCACGCCGTGTGGAATCTGCGCGCAAATCGGGTGCTCGCTGCCGCGCTTGTTCAGGCCAAAGCATTGCGGCCCGGTGCGTCTGACTCGAAGTTCCAGACGGTCAGAGACGTGGAGGCCGCTCTTTTTGTGATAGGGGCGGATCTCCGGCACGCGCTGGACTAGTTTAAGAAGGCTCCCCCAGGCGACGTCGGGTTCGACCTCGACCAGCAGCAGATGCGCGGCTAGGACACGTAGGGCCGAGCCCGCAGCGAATCCCTGCAGGCATTCGGGCTGAACCGTCCGGCGGATTCAATGAAATGGCAAGGCCTTGATCACCGCCGCGGGCGGGCGTTTCCGAGCTGAACCGATTGGAGCCTTTCAGTCCGTAGGCACTGCTTCCAATCACATTGATGTGGCTAAGCCGCTAGGCACTTGGCTCTTCATAGCGAACGATCAAGCAATCCTCGGATGATGTCCTGCGCGGCAACGAACCCAGGCCCGTATGCTTTTGAGGAGCCCTTCCTCGAAGTCCACTCATACTCAACATCAGTCAGGTCATCCCACCAATGACTCTGCGGGAGAGCGGCCACGACGCCGGGGAACGTTTCTCCGTCGATGATGGACTTTGCCAGTTTTGCGTCGATGCTTCGACCGAGAACGAGATAAGGCTTCTCACTCTTTGACCACTTTGTGAACAGCACGCGGAGGCTGGCGAGTTGGGCTGCTCCTGTTGCACCGACCTGCCGGCTGACATGCCAGACCCCTGGCACGCACCAGATCTTGAGCGCATCGCTTTGGACGACGATGAACGATTCGCCGGCTGCCGACCTACTTCGAACCACGAAGACCAGTTCGGGCTTCTCCTCATCAATGAGATCCCCGTAGTGCTCAGGCATCGTGTGCCGCTCGAATGGCCGCGAAAACGGGTTGCCGCGCCCGGCGGTCAGCCATTCCCGATCGACCGCGAAGCGGGAACAGAAATTTTCGAGCATCTCGAACGTCGGGGCGGAGTGACCTTTGAATACCGCGTCGAGTTCGGCAGGCATGGAGAGGCCCATCGCGAGTGCAAGATCGGCCACTGTGAGCTGATCGTGTCGGTCCTTGTTCATGAGGCCCAGCACGGTAGACAAGCGCTTGGCGATATCTCTGGTTGAAGGCAGCACCGGCGCCTTCCCCCCGGAACCGTAGCGCAACTTGAAGGCCTGATCGACTTCCCCCGGCTCCGCCGGCCGGGAGGTGCAGCCTCGGCGAACAATGGGACGGTAGTTTGAGTAATAGATGGCCTCGGCCCCCTTGCGCACTGCCACGTGGCAGACGGCCACGCCTTCGTGGTACGCCCAACTCACCGTGGGATGAACTGGAGGCTTGACATCCTTCGCTGCGTTCAGAATTCGCTGGGCAGTTCGATCCCTGGCCTCGCTGCCCGTCGCATCGGGTAGACCAACGATCGTTCCGTCGTTCGAAATCCCGTAGACCAGTTCTCCGTCATTCGATGAAGCAAAGGCCGCAAGCGACTTTCCAATGTCGTGTGGTTGATTCGGCAGGGTCTCTTTGAACTCGACGGACTGCCCTTCTCCCTTCGCACAAATGTCGGGAAGGCGCTGGCTGAGCTGGGCATTCGCCCATGGCGGAAGGATCGGTTCCTGAGACATGAGTGATTCTGTGCTGGCGGTGAGGAGGACGGAATTTCAGAAACGCCGCATTCGATTCAGCGGCGCTCATGACTTGTCGGCAGCGTGTCGATCGCGTTCCTCCCCTAGAAGGAAGGCGAAGCGATTCGCCCGCGCATCATGCAAAGCGTGATGCGCGGTGCGTCCGTGCAAGTTCCAGTACCGCTCGACGTCACGAGGATCCATCGCATCCCGGATGGACTGCCCCTTGATCCACGAGGGCATGGTCAACAGATCTGAATCGCGGACGAGATATGTGAAGAGTTCCCAATCGACCGGGTAGTCGACCGACACCAGGATCGGCGCCATCGGCTTGAACTGCTCAAGCCACTCCTTCAACGCGGCGCTGAGATCGTCTTCACTACCCGCGAATGCCGAGGCATGGCCGAGTTGGGGAAGGACCGCGACCCGTGCAAAGTCGCTGCACCTGGCGAGGTCCACATCATTGCGTTCACCGTAGAACTCGCGGCCGTCCTCGCTCACGATTCCGATCGACAGTAGCTCGCAGTCGATGAAGTCAGTGAACTCGGTGTCGAGGAACAGGCGCATGGAATCCGAAGGCTGGAGCAGACGAATGCAGCCTATCGGAAAGTAGCGAATCGAGCACTCACATGCTCGACGATTGAGCGAACGACCGTGCGGTACACCTGAGCCCCAAATCCTCTGCTCCGCGGTACACCTGCGGTACACTGACCAGCTGCTACAGGTTTCGGTGAGCTGGCCCCCTGAATGACCGGACGCAGCCTATCGCTTATCTTACGGATAGGAATAGGACTGTGAGTATGACTAGGCATACAGAGACCATCGAGGTCATCACGACGGACCAGCGCCGCAGGCGGTGGTCCCTGGCCGAGAAGGCCGCGCTGGTGAGGCGCACGTACGAACCGGGCATGAGCGTCTCGCTCGTGGCCCGCCAGGAAGGCGTCGCCGCCAGCCTGCTGTTCCAGTGGCGCAAGCTCGAACGGCAAGGCGCTCTTACGGCCGTCTCGGCTGGCGAGGCCGTGGTGCCGGCGTCGGAGCTGGCCGCCGCGCGGGCGGAGATCGCCAAGCTGCAGCGCGTGCTCGGCAAGAAGACCTTGGAGAACGAGATCCTCAAGGAAGCCGTGGAGTGCGCCGCCGAAAAAAAGTGGATTGCGCGCTCGCCCTTGTTGCCCGGGGACGAGGAATGACGCGCGTGTGCGAGGCACTCGGTCTGGCGCGATCAAACGTTCATGCACGCGCCAACCGATCCGAGTCGTGGGTCGATGGCCGCACGCAGCGAACGCCCGACACCGACGTGCAGTTGCTGACGGACATCCGCAAGCAGATCGCTGCGTTGCCCAGCTACGGCTATCGGCGCGCTTGCGCGCTGGTGAATCGCCAACGCGAGCGAGTCGGCGGAGCGCGCGTCAATCCGAAGCGTGCGTACCGCGTGATGGCCGGCAGCGGGTTGCTGCTGCCCAGGGCGCCGCGGCGTCGCCAGTCCAGCCGGCCTCACGAGGGCAAGGTCGCGGTGCAGGCGAGTGATCTGCGCTGGTGCTCCGACGGGTTCGAGATCAAGTGCGACTCTGGCGAGACGGTGACTGCGACCTTCGCGAAGGACTGCTGTGATCGAGAGATCCTTGCCTTCCGCGCTTGGAACGGCAAGGGCCTGCCTGGCGAACCGGTCTGCGAGATGCTGATCGAGGCCGTGGAGAAGCGCTTCGGTAGCGTCGAGGCGATCCCTGCCACGCACACGCTGGAGTTCCTCAGCGACAACGGCAGCGCGTACATCGCCCACGCCACGAGGAACGTTGCCAGGTCGCTGGGGCTCAAGCCGATCAACACGCCGGTCTGCAGCCCGCAGAGCAACGGCATGGCCGAGAGCTTCGTGAACACCTTCAAACGCGACTACGTCAGCCGGATGGACCTGAGCGATGCCGTCGTCGTGCTGGCGCAGCTTCCGGCCGCGTTCGAACACTTCAACGAGATACACCCGCACTCGAGCCTGAAGATGAAATCGCCGCGCGAGTTCAGGCGGCACCTTGCTGAGCAATCCCGCCGCGCTCAGCTCGAACAACCGGCGCTACGTTGCGCTTAGGTTGCGTCCGGGAATGCAGGGGCAAGATCACGGAGTTAGGGCACGCACGCTTCCGAAAGGTGAGCCCCCGTGCTGAACGATACAGCTCCAGCGATCAGGACCGGACGAGCATCGCATGGCCGCGCCGCGGTAGGCCCCACCCAGAAATGAGGGGGAGGGGCCTCGCCAGGGAGGATTTCGGTTTTTAATGCCGGGACAGAACAGCAAGGCGACGCGTATCAGGCTTTGACTGTTCGTGTTCGCCAACGAGGTGCATAGGTCATACAACTCAAACGGGGAGGATTGTCATGAAAACTCAACAGCGGCGCATTTCTCTGTTCGCCGTTTCGTTCATCGCGGCTGCCATGTCTGCCTGCAGCACGGTTTACGTCGAGACGCTGCCAGACACCGGAGACAAGCTCGCTACGCTGATTACCGCCGCGAGAGATTCGCGACGCGCCGTCGAATTGCTCGGTTGGACGCAGGCTCTGCCAGCAGACAAATTGGTGAGAAACCCGGCGGATGATGCGGAGTTCGCGCAGGCGATCTGCGGCGATGCAGCCAACTACTCCGTTCTGCTGGCCTCCGCGAATGCGTTGGCCGGCTTCAATGAAGAGGTTCATCGCCTGGCCAAGGCACCTGAAGAATCGTTCTCTGCATACATCGAGTCCATTCAGAGAAGCCAAGAGGCCGTAGCAGCTGCGCAGAAGCCGGAACCAACCGAGGAATCGGTCGAGGCTCAAATCGCCAAGGCGAAAGGCGAGTGCCTCACCGGCGTGGCGCGAGACTTACGTTTGAAGCTTCCCGGCCTCGACTCCCCGGGCCAGAACCCGGTGGCAGTTGTCGCGGCAGCGCAGGCGTTGCTCACACTCACCACAAAGATCATTCAGATTTACGAGTCACAAGAACGAGCCAAGGCCGTACAGGAGTACGTCAAGAACGCGACACCCATCATCACCAAAGCACTCGACGCTCTCGGGAAAGAGGGCGGGGGCTTGGATGCTGCTATCCAAGAAACTCGAACCTACTTGGTTCGCAGGGCTTTCGTTGCCTACACGGAAGTGCAGCAGGAGGTGAAATCTTCTCGCGGACCGATCACGGCCGCAGGACTTAGAACCGCGGACGAGTTCGCACAGCTCTCTGCCCAGTACCTAAAAGTTCAGGGACTGAAAGGGACCAAGTTGGTGGAAGATCCGAAGGAAGGTCTTCGCGCTGGATACAAAAAGTTCCTTCAGGACGTGCAAGATCCAAAGGGCAGCATCAGGGCCGTCGATTCCTTGATTCTGTTTCTTAAGAACGTCCTCGAGATCGAGACCGCGCGCGTTTCCTTCCAAAATGCTCGCAAGAAGGCGGCAGGAGGAGGCTCCTAGAAGATGCCCCCCACGAACAGGCAAACTTGGCTAGCCTTGACTACGGCGTGTTGTGCCTTCAGCGGACACGCATTCAGTCACGACCTGATCGACGACAGTGATGCCCGCTGGCATCCGGCTCGGCTCCTCATGATGCCCGTGAGCAAGGCTCCTGCCCCACTGCCGCCTCGCGTCAAAATGCCCAGTTTCATATTGGACGTCCCATATCGCTGGGCTGCCGGCTCGGAGCTCCAGGTGTGCTTCGTCGGCGGTGACATGCAGCTTCGGAAGAGGATTCTTCAGGCGGCGTCGGAATGGGAGAAACACGCGGACATCAAGTTTGCTCTTACGCCGGGCGCAGCGATGGGAAAAGACTGCCTGCGTGGTGAAGCCACTGCGATTCGGATCGGCTTCGAAGAGCCGGGCCATTGGTCCTACATTGGTACCAAGAGCCAACATCCCCATTTGGTTTCGAACGGCCTGACATCGATGAATTTCAGTCGATGGAACTACGGTACGCCGGACAACGCCGAGTTCGAGGGCATCGTACTGCACGAGTTCGGTCACGCGCTTGGTTTTGAGCATGAGCATAAGAATCCGAGCGCAGGGTGTGAAAGCCAGTATGACTGGCCCAAGCTTCTTGCATGGTACAAGAAGCAGTACGGGTGGGAAGAAACGCGAACTCGAGAGAATGTTGCGCCGCTCTTGTTGAACAGCAGGACGTTCAAATGGAGCGATTTTGACCCAGAGTCGATCATGATCTACAAAACGCACCCGTCGTTCTTGCTCAACAAGGAAAGCAGCAGTTGCTACTTCCAGGGCAACTACGCTCTTTCCAAGCTGGACAAGGCGGGCGCAGCAGTTGCCTATTCGAGCAAAGGAACTCCTGCACTAATCCAACGAACCGAGGCGCTTGTCGATTCATTAGAGAAGCTCCCAGGCGGTGAATTGAAGGACGCCCTAACCATGCAGCTTGAGTTGACCAGGCGCCAGATAAAGCGTGCGGCTCAGTGAACGGCTAGCTGAGCGATTGGCGCCAATTCGACAGGAGAACGGGTGCCGGACGAAGCGGGCATGCCTCCTGTCGTAAGCGAAGCGGCTACGAATGCTCAAACGCCGAGCAGTCTTCTAGCACCGACACCGCACAAGAAACCGCTCGATAGAGGCCGTGTTCAGAGTTGCCTTCGCGGGATTCCAGGTTATGTCCCGCCGAGTGGTGTAAGTCATCGACCCGGGCCGGTCGAGATGCGCTCTCTCAGCGTGCCACTGCGGGCAGCCGAGTCGGCAGAGTATCACTGAGGGATTGCAGGCCCTCCAGGGTCAT
>Ga0247823_10000351_pt1 | contig 40151 bp, 44 predicted proteins | sample 13C_PalmiticAcid_2_FD_192426 | JGI IMG/M metagenome (GOLD analysis project Ga0247823, IMG submission 192426) | Soil microbial communities from agricultural site in Penn Yan, New York, United States - 13C_PalmiticAcid_Day30 | ecosystem: Environmental > Terrestrial > Soil > Agricultural land... | reverse complement strand
AGGCGCGGCATGGTGCGCACGCCGAAACCCGGCCAGCGGTTCTCGAAGGTCCACAGCGCGTTGAGCAGCGCGAACGCCAGGCCGAAGCGCAGCAGCCACGGCAACCACCGCGGCGGCGCGGCGCGCGCGCCGCTCACTGGCGCACCGCTTCGAACTCGATGATCAGCGGCACCTCGTCACCGACCCAGCCGTTGGACACCGCGTAGTTCATGCCGTAGGCGCTGCGCTTGAAGCTGCCGCGCGCGGACACGCCCATGGTGTAGGGCTTGCGCAGCGGGCCGCCCATGGGCGACTCGGCGCTCTTGTTCCAGGTGGCCTGCAGCGTGAGGGGTTGCGACTTGCCCAGCAGCTCCAGTTGGCCGCTGATCTCGAAGTTGCGCTCGCTGGTGCGTTTGGCGCTGCTGGCGGTGAACACCATGCGCGGGAACTCGCCGCTGTTCAGGAAGTCGGGGCCCTTCAGATGCTCGTCGCGCTTGCGCTGGTTGCTGAAGACGCTGGCCGTCTCCACCTCGATGCGCACGTCCGACAACGTGGCCGTGGCCTCGTCGAAGCGGTAGCTGCCGCGCGCCGAGCGGAACATGCCCAGCACCTTGGCGTAGCCGATGTGGTCCACCAGGAACGCGATGGTGATGTGGTCCGGGTCCAGCTCGTACTTGGCCGCCTGGGCGTGCGCGGGCGCGGCGGCCAGCAGCTGGGCGCACAGCGCCAGTGGCAGGAGGAGGGAAGAAAAGGAGAAAGCAGAAGTGCGCATGGCTCAGGTCTCCGTGAGGGTGGGGCGCTGCCGCGCCAGGGTCCGGATGTCGACGGCGAACGAAAGGCTCAGCAAGGCCAGGCTGAAAGCGGCCAGCGAGGCCGCCAGCCAGGGTGGCACGATGGGCCCCAGGCAGATGATGAGCGCGGTGATCTGCACCACGCACACCGTCTGGCGGCGCTTGCTCGGCGGCAGGGCGCCGGCCAGCCAGGGCCAGGGCTTGGAGGCGCCCACGAAGGCGTAGCGCATCAGCCCCGACGCCAGCACCCAGGGCCCGGCCTGGCCGGCCTGCAGCACCAGCGCGCACAGCACCAGGGTGAAGGCCGCGTCGGTCTCCATGTCGAAACGGGCGCCGAAGGCGCTGGCCAGGCCGCTGCGCCGGGCCAGCGCGCCGTCCACCGCGTCGAGCAGGGCCGTGGTGGTGGCGATCACCACCAGCCACCAGGCCACCGGGGCCATCGAGGGCAGCGGCGGGCGGGGCAGGGCCTCACCGACCAGGGCCGCGAGCAGGGCCATCGAGCCCAGCCGCACCAGGGTCACGCGATTGGCGGGGCCGAAGCGCGGGTGTGGGTGGTGGGCCAGGGCGCGCCACACCAGCCAGGCGCCCAGGCCATACACCAGCCAGGTCTTGGCCATGTAGTCCAGGCCCAGCCCGCCCGCCGCGCCCAGCGCGCTGGCGAGCACGCCCACCAGGGCGGCCACCACCGCCAGATCGCGCGCGGCGTCACGCCGCAGGACTGCAAGGCCCGGGGCTGAGGCGAGGGAGGCTCCGGTGGTCTTCATGGTGGGCGGTTCTGGCGATCATGGCACGCGCCTCCTTCCGACACCACATTCGCCGATTCGTTCACCCGGGCCGGGCGGCCGCTTTCAGATGCTGCGCAGCTGCACCCGCCGGGACAGGGCTTCGGCGCTCTCCCGCCGCTCGCTGTAGCGGTCCACCAGATAGGGCGCGCTGTCGCGCGTGAGCACGGTGAACTTCACCAGCTCCTCCATCACGTCCACGACGCGCTCGTGGTACGACGACGGCTTCATCCGGCCGTTCTCCTCGAACTCCTGGTAGGCCTTGGCCACCGAAGACTGGTTCGGAATCGTCAGCATGCGCATCCAGCGGCCCAACACGCGCAGCTGGTTCACCGCGTTGAAGGACTGCGAGCCGCCTGAGACCTGCATCACCGCCAGGGTCTTGCCCTGTGTCGGCCGCACCGAGCCCTCCGACAGCGGAATCCAGTCGATTTGCGCTTTCAGGATGCCGGTCATGGCACCGTGGCGTTCCGGCGAACACCAGACCATGCCCTCGGACCACCGCGCCAGGTCGCGCAGCTCGCGCACCTTCGGGTGGTTCTCCGGCGCCGCGTCGGGCAGCGGCAAGTCCCTGGGGTCGAAGGTGCGTGTGTCGGCGCCCATGGCTTGCAGGAGGCGGGCGGCTTCCTCGGTGAGCAGGCGGCTGTAGGACCGCTCTCGGAGCGAGCCGTACAGCAGCAGGATGCGCGGCGCATGGGTCGCCCGCTTCCTGGGAAACAGGCGCTCGACATCCAGGGGCTGAAACGCGGCAGGGTCGAGCTGGGGCAGATCGCTTTCGAGTGTCATGTGATAAGGCCGGTTGTCAGCTTGCGCCCAGGCGGAGGGCCAAGGCCGCCAGCGTGACCGCGAGAACGGGCAGCGTCAGCACCACGCCCACCCGGAAGTAATAGCCCCAGGCGATGGTGGTGCCCTTGCGGGCCAGCACGTGAAGCCACAGCAGCGTGGCCAGGCTGCCGATGGGCGTGATCTTGGGGCCCAGGTCGCAGCCAATGAGGTTGGCGTAGACCATGGCCTCCTTCACCACGCCGGTGGCCGTGGACTGCTCGATCGACAGCGCACCGACCAGCACCGTGGGCATGTTGTTCATCACCGACGACAGCGCGGCCGCCAGGAAACCCGTGCCCATGGCCGCGCCCCAGACGCCGCCCTGGGCGAACCGGTCCAGCAACGCGGCGAGGTGGCCCGTCAACCCGGCGTTGCGCAGGCCGTAGACCACCAGGTACATGCCCAGCGAGAAGACCACGATCTGCCAGGGCGCTTCCTTCAGCACCTTGCGGGTGCCGATGACGTGGCCCCGGGCCGCGACGGCGAGGAGCAGGGCCGCGCCCGCCGCCGCCACCGCGCTCACGGGCACGCCCAGCGGCTCCAACCCGAAGAAGCCCACCAGCAGCAGGCCCAGCACCCCCCAGCCGGCGCGGAAGGTGTTCAGGTCGCGGATGGCGGCGGCGGGTGCCTTCAGCTGGCGCAGGTCGTAGGTCGCCGGCAGGTCGCGGCGAAAGTACAGGTAGAGCACCACCAGGCTGGCGGCCACGGACGCGAGGTTCACCGGCACCATGACGGCGGCGTAGCGGTTGAAGCCGATGCCGAAGAAATCGGCCGAGACGATGTTCACGAGGTTGGACACCACCAGGGGCAGGCTGGCGGTGTCGGCGATGAAGCCCGCCGCCATGACGAAGGCCAGCGTGGTGGCGGGCGAGAAGCCCAGCGCGATCAGCATGGCCATGACGATGGGCGTGAGGATGAGGGCCGCCCCGTCGTTGGCGAAGAGCGCGGCCACCACCGCCCCCAGCAGCACGATGAGGGCGAACAGCCGGTGGCCGTGACCACGGCCCCAGCGCGCGAAGTGCAGGGCGGCCCATTCGAAAAAGCCCGCCTCGTCCAGCACCAGACTGATGACGATGACCGCCACGAAGGTGGCGGTGGCGTTCCAGACGATGTGCCAGACCACCGGGATGTCGGACAGCTGGACCACACCCGCCAGCAGTGCCACCACCGCGCCGAGCAGCGCGCTCCAGCCGATCCCCAGCCCCCGGGGTTGCCAGATGACGAGCAGCAGCGTGAACGCAAAAATCAGGAAGGCCGCGAACATGCCGGCTCAGCGCTGGGCCAGTTCGCGTGCCGTGTTCTGGAGCGCCAGCCGGTCCACGCTGGTCGGTGGCAGGCTGACCAGGAACTCCAGGCGCCGGCGGATGGCGAGCAGGGTTTCGCGGAAAGCCTCCAGCTGTTGCTCGGGCGTGCCCTTGACCTCGGACGGGTCGGCATAGCCCCAATGGGCCGTGGCGGGCTGGCCGGGCCAGTAGGGGCAGGTCTCACCGGCAGCGTTGTCGCACACCGTGATGACCAGGTCCATGTGAGGCGCATCTGGCCGGCCGAATTCGTCCCAGTTCTTGCTGCGCAGTCCATCGGTGGACATGCCGGCGCGCTGCAACACCTCCAGAGCGAGCGGGTGGGGCTGCTGGTTCTCGCGCGGGCTGCTGCCGGCGGAGAAGGCTTTGAAGCGGCCTCGGCCCAGGTGGTTCAGCGTGGCTTCGGCCAGGATGCTGCGGGCCGAGTTGTGGGTGCACAGGAAGAGCACGTTCAGGGGCGTTGGGGTGGTCATGTTGGAGGGCAATCAAGGGTCAGCATTGGCAAGAGGAGGGGCTGTCCACGGCGCATTCCGCACCTTGGCAGCAGTTGTCGGTGAGGTAACCGAGCAGCCCGTTCATCTGCTCGTAGGCGGCGCGATAGACCAAGTGCCGGCTGGACCGCTCCTGCGTCACCAGGCCCGCCGAAGCCAGCTCCTTCAAGTGGAACGACAGGGTGGTGTTGGGGATCTCCAGGGCCTCGCTCATCACGCCGGGTGTGAGGCCTGCCTGCCCATTGACCACCAGGGCGCGGAACACCCGCAAGCGAAGGGGGTGGGCCAGGGCGCCGAGCGCGCGGACGATATCGGTTTCGTTCATGCATCAGATCATACGATATTTCGATTAATGTGGAAATATTGACCATGGGTCACACTACGCCCACCCCGCCGACACCGCGTTCCGCCCTTCGCCCATGTCCATCGTCTCCGATCCGTCCGCCGCCGTTTCCGCCCAGGCTTGCTGGGTGGTCAGCCCCGGCCTCGCCGAGATCCGCGACGAAACCCTGCCACCGCTTCCCGATGGCTTCGCCCGCGTGCGCACCCTGCACACCGGCGTGAGCCGGGGCACCGAGGGCCTGGTGTTCCGGGGCGAGGTGCCCGCCAGCGAGGCGCAGCGCATGCGCGCGCCGTTCCAGGCGGGCGACTTCCCCGGCCCGGTGAAGTACGGTTACGTGAACGTGGGTGTGGTCGAAGCCGGGCCACCCGAGCTGCTCGGGCGCGAGGTGTTCTGCCTTTATCCGCACCAGACGGTGTTCCAGGTGCCCGCGTCCGTGCTGGCGCCGCTGCCCGCCGGGGTGCCCGCCGCGCGCGCCGTGCTGGCCGCGAACCTGGAAACCGCCATCAACGCCCTGTGGGACGGCCAGCCCAACCCGGGCGACCGCATCGCCGTGGTGGGCGGGGGCACGCTCGGCCTGCTGGTGGCCTGGCTCGCGGCGCGCCTGCCCGAGGGCAGCGTGCAGGTGGTGGACACGAACCCCGCGCGCGCGGGCATCGCGGCCGCGTTCGGTGCCGGCTTTGCCCTGCCCGAAGCGGCGCAGCCGCAGGCCGATCTGGTCATCCACACCAGCGGCCAATCGGCCGGGCTGGCCACCGCGCTGGGCTTGGCGGCCTTCGAGGCCACGGTGCTCGAACTCAGCTGGTACGGCAGCCGCCCGGTCAGCGTGCCGCTGGGCGAGGCCTTCCATTCGCAGCGGCTCACGCTCAAGAGCTCGCAGGTGGGCCATGTGGCCAAGCGCCAGCGCGACCGCTGGAGCCACCGCCAGCGCCTGGAACTCGCGCTCTCGCTGCTCACCGAGCCGGCGCTGGACGCGCTGGTCACCCACAGCGCGCCCTTCGCCGAGCTGCCGCAGGTGCTCGCGCGGCTGGCCGGCGCCGATGCGCCCGACACCCTATGTCAGCGCATCGACTACCCTGCGTGATCCTTCCCGCCTTTCAAAGGACCCCCGACCGATGTACGCCGTCAACGTCAGAGACCATTTCATGATCGCCCACAGCTTCCAGGGCGCGGTGTTCGGGCCGGCCCAGCGCATGCACGGCGCCACCTATGTGGTGGACCTCGAACTGCGCCGCGAGGCACTGGATGCCGACGGCATCGTGGTCGACATCGGCCTGGCCACGCAGGTGCTGCGCGAGACACTGGCCGTGCTCAACTTCCAGAACCTGGACGAGATGCCCGAGTTCAAGGGCCGCAACACGACCACCGAGTTCCTGGCGCGCGTGATCTTCGACCACATCGCCGTGCGCATCGCGGCCGGTGCACTCGGTGCGCAGGCGCTGCCCACCGCGCAGTCGGCCGGCCTGCGGCAGATGAAGGTGACCCTGCACGAGTCGCACGTGGCCTGGGCCTCGTACGAAGGCCTCCTGCCGGTCTGAACCATGCCCGGCCAGCGCGTCTGCCACTTCCTGCTGCCGGGCGACTGGCACATCCCCACGGGAGGCTACACCTACGACCGCCGGCTCTCGCTCGCCCTGCGCGAGCAGGGATGGACGGTTTTGCCCGAGGTGCTCGAAGGCGCGTGGCCCTGGCCCGACGACAGCGACCTCTCGGCCGCCCTGGCCCGCATCGCGGCCCTGCCCGATGGCGCGCTGGTGATCGCCGACGGCCTGGCCTTCGGCACCCTGGCGCGCGTGGTGCGGCCGCATGCCCAGCGCCTGCGCTGGGTTGCCCATGTGCACCACCCGCTGCACCTGGAAACGGGTCTGAGCGCGGCGGACAGCGCACACCTGCGCACGGCCGAGGCGCAAGCCCTGCAACTGGTTCGGCAGGTGGTGGTGCCCAGCCGCCGCACGCTCGACGACGTGGCCGCCCTGGGCGTCCCGCCCGAGCGCATCGCCGTGGTGGAGCCGGGCACCGACCCGTCGCTCCCACCACAGCCCACCCCCCGGTGCGACGGCCCGGTGCAACTGCTCTGCGTGGCCACGCTCACGCCGCGCAAGGGCCATGCCCTGCTGCTGCAGGCGCTTGCCAGCCTCACGCAACTGCCATGGGTGCTGCACCTGGTGGGCAGCGCCGAGCGCGACCCCGGCACCGCCGCGCGCCTGCAGGCCCTGGCCGCGCCGCTGGGCGAGCGCGTCGTCTGGCACGGCGAGTTGCCGGGTGCCGCGCTGCACGCGCACTACCTGGCGGCCGATGTCTTCGTGTTGCCCTCGCTCTACGAGGGCTATGGCATGGTGATCGCCGAGGCCGTCGCCCACGGCCTGCCGGTGGTCACCACCGACGGTGGGGCCCTGGCCCACACGCTGCCACCCGGCGCCGGTCTGCAGGTGCCTGCCGGTGACGGGCCCGCACTGAAGGCCGCGCTGGAGCGCTTGCTGGCCGATGTCGGGCTGCGCGAGCGCCTGCGCGCTGGCGCGCGCGAAGCCGCCGCGGCGTTGCCCACCTGGCCGCAGCAGGCCGCGCGCTACGCGGCGGTGCTGGAAGCCATGGCATGAGCGGCGCCCACTTCAGCGCCGACTGGCTGCAACAGCGCGAACCCTTCGACACGGCGGCGCGCGACGAGGCCGCCAGGCACCTGCAACTGGCCGCGCGGTTCCATGCCATGGCCCCACCGGCGGGCACACCCTGGCGCGTGATCGACCTGGGCTGCGGCACCGGCGCGAACCAGCGCTGGCTCGCGCCCCGGCTGGGCGGACCGCAGCAATGGCTGGTGGTGGACCACGACGCCGCGTTGCTGCGCGGCTGGCCACCCGGCGCCAGCGGCCCGGGTTTCGAGGCGTCCATCGTCTGCCGGCAACTGGACCTTGCGCGGCATCTGGACGCGCTGCCCTGGCACGCGGCCCACCTCGTCACCGCGTCGGCCTTGCTTGATCTCGTGAGCGCCGACTGGCTGCACCGTCTGGTGTCGCACGCCGTGGCCGCGCGCGCGGCCATGCTCTTCACGCTCAGCGTGGACGGCCGCCATGACTGGGAGCCGGGCGACCCGCTGGACTCGACCGTGGGCCGACTCTTCGCCCGGCACCAGCGGCGCGACAAGGGCTTTGGCCCCGCACTCGGCGCGGCCGCCGTGCCGGCCCTGCGCCGCGCGCTGCAGGGCAGCGGCTACCGCGTGTTCAGCGCGGCCAGCGACTGGCGCATCCACAGCCTGGAAAGCGCACAGGCCGGCGCGCTCCACCACGCGCTGGTCGACGGCATCGCCCACGCCGCATGCGAGCAGGAACCCGCGTCCATCGCCGCGCTGGAAGCGTGGCGGCAACGGCGGCACGCGAAGGCCACTGCGGGCAGCCTGCGCGTGGGCCATGTGGACCTGCTCGCCTTGCCCTGACCGGCCCTCAACCCGCCGCTGCGCGCGCGAGCCCCTGGCCTCGATCGGGCGAGCGTTCAAAAGCGGTGATGGTGGGGTCCATGAGAAAGTTTTCTGCTTTCACGGTCCCGACGTTCGAGGCCGGCGTCCATCGACATCCTCGAGTTTTTTCCGGGCTGCGGCGATACTAGCGATCCCGATTTCTGGAGTTCCCATGCTTCCCGACACGCCTCTGCTTCTGGCTTTCGTGGGCGCCAGCCTGGTGCTGGCCCTGACCCCCGGTCCCGCCGTCGTCTACATCGTGGCCCGCACCCTGGCGCAAGGGCGCGCCTGCGGTCTTTCGTCCGTGCTGGGCGTGGCCCTCGGCAACCTCGCCAACGCCCTGGGCGCCGCGCTCGGGCTGGCCGCCCTGTTCGCCGTGTCGTCGGTGGCCTTCACGGTGGTGAAGTGGGCCGGCGCGGCCTACCTCGTGTACCTGGGCATCCGCCTGTGGATGGCGGCGTCGCCGCTGGCCGACGGCGCCGCGCCCCAGGTGCCGGCGCAGTCCTTGCGGCGCGTCTTCCGCGACGGCTTCCTGGTGGCGCTGCTGAACCCGAAAACCACCCTGTTCTTCGCGGCTTTCCTGCCGCAGTTCATGGATGCGCACGGCGCCAACCCGCTGCTGCAGACCCTGGCGCTCGGCGGTGTGTTCGTGGCCATTGCGTGCTGCACCGACATCCTCTACGTGCTCACCGCCAGCCTGGTCGCACCGCGCCTGGGCCGCGCGGCACGGCACGGTGTCTGGGGCAACCGGATCGCCGGCACGTCCTTCATCGGCCTGGGCGTGCTCACGGCAATGGGATCGCGGCCTTCGCGTTGATGAGGGACCGACGCGCCGCATGATGAACCTCTACGAAGTCATCCGCTGGGGCAACGACTCGGACGACGTCTTCACCGGCGGTCCCAACGGCCCCGACACCTGCTTCCTCGTTCGCGCCGGCTCGGTGGAGCAGGCGGCCAGCCTGGCCGACGCCGAGTTGGCCAGGCGACCATCGCAGGTGGTTGAAAACTGGGCCGGCGCCGTCCACCTCCTGGGCGTCGAGCAGGCGAGGGAAGACGTCCCTCGGGTGCTGCGAGGACCCTACATCCAGCACGCCTACACCCACGGGTGGCGCTGCTGGCACCGGGACGCTCCCTCGGACCCCTGGGTCGAACACCAGGTTGCCGCCGCCGCCGTGGCGTCCACCGGGCCCACATGAAGCGCTTGTCGTGCAGCCGCTGCCAGCGGCCTGTTTCTTTCACGCCCACAAGACAGGAGGAGCTGCGGCGGTGCCGGCAGTTCCTGGCATTCGCCGCGGTCCTGGCCGCCATTGCCGTTGGGCTGTGCCTGGCCGGGGTGCCGCTGTGGCCCTGGTGGGTCGGCGCGATGGCGGTCTTTGTGCTGAGCCAGGCTGCGCTCAAATGGCAGGCCAGCCGATGGGCCTTCTGCGGTCCCTGCCAGCAAGGCCGTTATGTCTACCGGCGCGCGGCGAGCCCGGACGATGAATAGGGCCGGGTCGTTGCCGCGGCTCAGACGCCCAGGTACTGTTCCAGCAACTCCGGTTGCGCGTGCAGCTGTTCCGAGCTGCCTTCGAAGACCACCTCACCTTTGACGAGGATCACGTTGCGGTCGGTGATCTGGGTGACGTGCTTCCAGTTCTTGTCCACGATCACGCTGCTGATGCCGCTCTCCCGGATCAGGCCGCAGATGCGCCAGATCTCGCGCGCGATCAGGGGCGCCAGGCCCTCGGTCGCCTCGTCGAGGATGAGCAGGTCGGGGTTGGTCATGAGCGCGCGGCCGATGGTGAGCATCTGCTGCTCGCCGCCGCTGAGCTGCTGCCCGCCGTGGTTCAGGCGTTCGGCCAGGCGCGGGAAGGTGTCGAGCACACGCTCGTAGGTCCAGTCGCGCTGGCCCTGTGTGCCGGCGCGCGCCGACATCACCAGGTTCTCGCGCACGCTCAGGTTGCCGAAGATGCCGCGGCCTTCGGGCACATAGGCGATGCCCAGGCGGGCGATCTCGAAGGTGGGGGCGCCGGTCATGTCCTGGCCCTTCACATGCACCTTGCCACCGCTGGGTTTGACGATGCCCATGATCGACTTGAGCAAGGTCGTCTTGCCCATGCCGTTGCGGCCCATCAGGCCGATGGTCTGGCCCTTGTCGACGGTGAAGTCCACGCCGCGCAGGATGTGGCTGGCGCCGTAGTGGGTGTGAAGGCCGCTGGCCTGGATCAGCGCGCTCATTCGTGCTCCTCGCCGAGGTAGGCCGCCTGCACGCCTGCGTCGGCGCGGACTTCGGCCGGCGTGCCGCTGGCGATCACCTGGCCGTTGACCATGACGGTGAGCCGGTCGGCCAGGGTGAACACGGCATCCATGTCGTGCTCCACGAGCATCATGGCGTGGTCCTTCTTGATTTTGAGCAGCAGCTCGACCATGCGCTCGGCCTCGGCGTGGCCCATGCCGGCAAGCGGTTCGTCGAGCAGCAGCACGGTGGGTTCGGTGGCCAGGGTCATGGCAATCTCCAGCTGGCGCTGCTCGCCGTGGCTGGTGGTGCCCGCGATGGTGCCCACGCGGGCCGTGAGGCCGGCGAGTTCGATGGCGCGTTCGCAGCGGCGGTTGACTTCGGTCATCGCGCTGGCCGCCGAGAGCCAGCGCAGCGGGTTCCACGGGCCATGCCGTTCACGCGACTGGGCGGCCAGGCGCACGTTGTCCCACACGGTGAAGGGCAGGAAGATGTTGGTCTTCTGGTAGCTGCGGCCCAGGCCCAGGCGCGAGATGCGTTCGGGGTTCTTGCCGGCCGTTTCGGTGCCGTTGAGCGTGATGCGGCCGGAGGTGGGTGGCAGGTCGCCCGAGAGCAGGTTGGTCAAGGTGGACTTGCCCGCGCCGTTGGGGCCGATCACCGCGTGGATGCGGTCGCGGTGCAGGTCCACCGACACGTCGTTGACGGCGGCCAGGCCGCCGAAGCGCTTGGTGAGGCTTTTCGCCGAGAGCAGGAGCTCGCTCATGGGGCACCCCGCTTGCGGGAGAACTGCGCCACCAGGCCCAGCAAGCCGCGCGGCGCGAACACCACGATCAGCACGATGAAGCTGCCCATCAGCAACTGCCAGTGCTTGGTGAGGTCCTTGAAGAAGTGCATGACGTACTCGAACGCGAAGGCCCCCACGATGGCGCCCGCGAAGTTGCCCATGCCGCCGAGGATGACCATCATGATGGCGTGCGCGCTCATGTGAAAGCCCATGAGTTCGGGGTTCACGTAGCCGGTCTGCGCGGCCCACAGGAAGCCCGCCACGCCGGCCAGCGCGCCGGCCAGGGTGAAAGCGGCGAGCTTGTAGCCGAAGGTGCCGTAGCCCACCGCGCGCATGCGGTGCTCGTTCACGCGGATGCCGGCGAGCACGCGCCCGAAGGGCGAGAACAGCAGGCGCCGCAGGAAGGCGTAGACCAGCACCAGCAGCAGCAGGGTGAAGTAATAGAAGGTGGTCTTGTTGTCCAGGTCGATGCCGGTCCAGCCGAACAGCGAGGCGTCGGGCCGGAAGTTCACGTACAGGCCGTCGGAGCCGCCGAGCGCCTTGTTGTCGAAGAACAGGAAGAACACCATCTGCGCGAAGGCCATGGTGACCATGATGAAGTAGATGCCGTGCGTGCGCACCACGAAGAAGCCGATGATCAGCGCCGCCAGGCCCGCGCCCAGGGCCGAGACGGGCAGCGCCCACCACAGGCTGATGGGCGTGTCGGCCGGCGTGAGGAAGGCCAGGGCGTAACCCGCCAGACCGAAGTAGGCGGCGTGGCCGAGCGAGACCAGGCCGGTCACGCCCTGCAGCAGATCGAGGCTCATCGCGAAGATGGCCAGGATCATCATCTGCGAGAGCATCTGCAGGTAGAAGTCGACACCCGTCAGGGGCATGAGCGGGAAGGCGGCGAGGGCGATGGCGCCCAGCAGCAGGATCACCTGCATGCTGCGCGGCAGCTTTTCCAGCTGGGCTTTGGGCGAACTCATTGTTTGAACAGCCCTTCAGGCTTGTAAAGCAGCACGGCGGCCATGAGCATGTAGACGGCCATGCCAGCGATCTGCGGCACCAGCACCTTGCCGAAGGTGTCGACTAGGCCCACCAGCAGCGCGGCCACGAGGGCCCCGCGCACCGAGCCGATGCCACCGATGACGACCACCACGAAGCACATGATCAGCACCGAGCTGCCCATGCCGGGGTACACGCTGGAAACGGGCGAGGCGATCATGCCGGCGATGGCCGCCAGGGCCACGCCCAGCGCGAACACCACGCCATGGATGAGCCGGATGTTGATGCCGAGCGACTCGGTCATCTCGCGGTTGAAGGCACCCGCGCGGATCTTCATGCCCAGGCGGGTCCTGGAGATGAGCAGGTACAGGCCGAGGGCGAGCGCGATGCACACGCCCGACATCACCAGCCGGTAGACCGGGTAGGACAGATTGTCCGTGAGCGGGATCGACCAGTTCAGCATCTCGGGGACCTGCACCGAGTGCACGTCGTCGCCCCAGAGAATGGAGCGCACTTCCTCGAAGATGTAGATCAGGCCGAAGGTCAGCAGCACCTGGTCCAGGTGGTCGCGGCGGTAGAAGTGGCGGAACAGCAGCCATTCGAGCAGCCAGCCCAGCACGACGGCGATGACCGTGCCCAGCACGATGGCCAGCACCAGGCTGTCGAGCTGCGACACCAGGAACCAGGCCAGGTAGGCGCCCAGCATGTAGAAGCTGCCATGCGCGAGATTGACCACGCCCATGATGCCGAAGATCAGGGTGAGCCCGGCCGCCAGCATGAACAGCAACAGGCCGTACTGCAGGCTGTTGAGCAACTGGATCAGGAAGTTGGCGAAGTCCATGAAGCGGGGCGGTGAGGATCAGGCCAGGAAGGCGAGCAAAAACCAGACCAGCGCCTGTGGGCGCCGGTCTGTGGAGGCACGAGTGAGGCGGGGGCGATCAGCCCATGCGGCAGCCGGTGGCCGGGTCGGCCACGGCTTTCTGCGCGATGCCGATCACCTTGTTTTCCTTGTTCTCGACCTTGCGCATGTAGATGTCCTGGATCGGGTTGTGCGCCTTGCTCATGGTCCACTTGCCGCGCGGGCTGTCGATGGTGGCGCCTTCCATGGCGGCGTACAGCGCCTTCTTGCTGTTGAGGTCGCCCTTGACGGCGTTGGCGCCCTTGATCAGCAGCAGGCCGGTGTCGTAGCCCTGCACGGCGTACACGTCGGGCTGCAGGCGGAAGGCCTTGGCGTACTCCAGGCGGAACTGCTTGTCGCGCGGCGTGTTCAGCGAGTCGCCGTAGTGCATGGTGGTGAGCACGCCGTTGGCCGCAGGACCGGCCGCTTCCAGCACGCCCTCGGTCAGGAAGCCCGAGCCGTAGAGCTGGATGGTCTTGTTCAGGCCCGCCGCGGCGTAGTCGCTCATGAACTTGGCCGCGCCGCCGCCGGCGAAGAAGCAGGCCACGGCATCGGGCTTGAGCGAGGCGATCTCGGTCAGCAACGCCTGGAATTCCACGTTCGGGAAGGGCAGGCCCAGCTTCTTCATGATGGTGCCGCCCGCCGCGGTGTAGCTCTGCTCGAAGCCTTCGAAGGCTTCGTCGCCGGCCGCGTAGTTCCAGGTGATCCACACCGCCTTCTTGTGGCCGTTGGCCACCATGGCCTTGCCCAGCGCCAGCGTGGGCTGCGAGTTGGTGAACGAGGTGCGGAACACGTTGGGGGCGCACTGGGCGCGGGTGGCCACGTGCACGCCTGCGTTGGGGATCAGGTTGAGCACGCCGGTGTCGCGCGCCACCTTGTGGATGCCCATCTGCACGCCCGAGTGCACGGTGCCCACGAGCACGTCCACCTTGTCGCGCTGCACCAGGCGGGTCGCGTTCTCGATGCCCTTGGCCGGGTTGGATTCGTCGTCCACCTTGAAGTACTCGACTTCACGGCCACCGAGCTTGCCGCCTTGCTCGTTGAGGGCCATGCGGAAACCGTTCTCGATCGCCACGCCGAGCTGGGCGAAGGTGCCGGTGTACGGCAGCATGAAACCCACGCGCACCTTGTCCGACTGCGCACGTGCCAACTCGGGCAGCAGCAGGCCGGTGGATGCGGCGCCGATCACGGCGGCGCTGCGGGTCAGGACGATTCGGCGGGTGGTCATGGAGTTCTCCTGTGGGTGGTTGCCGGAATGCGGTTCACTGTAGACGCGGGGTAGGGGATTGACGATCCAGAATTACCCGTACTTGAGGTCTAAAACATTTATGTCTGAATTTAAGAGGTGGGTTGCATGGCCAGCGCGAGCCACTCACGGCACCAAGCCGCGCCGACCACCTCGGCCTCGGTGCCCGCCGACGCGTCATGGCAGAACACGTCTCCCACACGCACGGCGCCCAGATCGGCGAGACGCTCGTCGAACCGCCGACCACCCTGACAGAACGTCTGCGGATGGGTGCCGTGGTCGCCGAGCGCGATCACGCCGTAGCGCACGTGGCCCAGAAACTTGGGCTCGTTGCCCAGGGATTCGTACAGCGCCCGGGCGTTGTCCGGCACGTCACCCGAGCCGTAGGTGGATGTACATATGAGATATAGTGCATCTCCGTCAAAAACACGGATGTCCAATCCGTCCATCATGCGCACCTCGATCTCGGGGATCAGGTCGGCGCAATCCATCTCGATGGCCTGAGCCACGTACTCTGCGGTGTTGGTCATCGTGCCAACGAGGATGAGGAGTCTGGAGGGAGGGTTCATGATTCAGAAGCTGCAATATACTTCATGAATTCCCGATGAATCATCGGGTAAACCCTCGTTGATGCGCTGGGTCGCGTGGCCCCTTGGGTGGCCTGCCCGGAGGGACTCGAACCCCCGACCTGCTGCTTAGAAGGCAGCTGCTCTATCCGGTTGAGCTACGGGCAGACAGGGCGACTGGCGATGCAAAAAAGGCCCACACTGTGGGCCTTTTTGTTCTTGATGAATGGTCGGAGCGGCGGGATTCGAACTCGCGACCCTCTGCTCCCAAAGCAGATGCGCTACCAGGCTGCGCTACGCTCCGACTAAGCGGCGAATTGTACCTGCTGAAATGAGGTGTTCCGGTCGGGCTCAGCGTTTTTCGTACTGCGTCTTGCCAAACAGCACTTCGCGCGACTTGTCATCGGTGATCGGTTTGCGCGCGTCGGCCAGCACCGCCACGCCGCGTTGCACTGCGGGGCGGGCGGCAATGGTGTCGAACCACTGTTTCAGGTGCGGGAAGTCGGCCCAGTCGATGCCCTGGTTCTGCCAGTTGCGCAGCCAGGGGAAGATCGCGATGTCGGCGATGCTGTACTGGTTGCCGGCGATGAACTTCTGCGCCTCGAGTTGCCGGTCCATGACGCCGTAGAGCCGCCTGGCTTCGTTGGTGTAGCGATCGATGGCATAGCCGATCTTCTCGGGCGCGTACTGCCGGAAGTGGTGGTTCTGGCCGAGCATGGGGCCCACGCCGCCCATCTGGAACATCAGCCACTCCAGCACCTTGAACTTGGCGCGGTCGCTCTTGGGCAGGAACTTGCCGGTCTTGGCCGCGAGGTAGAGCAGGATCGCGCCCGACTCGAACAGGCTGATGGGCTGGCCATCGGGACCGTCGGGGTCGACCAGTGCCGGAATCTTGTTGTTCGGGCTGATCTTGAGAAAGGCCGGTTCGAACTGATCGCCCTTGCCGATGTTGACGGGGTGGACCCGCCAGTCCCGGCCGAGCTGCAGTCCACACTCCTCCAGCATGATGTGGACCTTGTGTCCATTGGGGGTTGGCCAGGAGTGGACGTCGATCATGGGACTTGCCTTTCTTGCGGGAGGGTGGCTGAGGAGCTGGCCACTCTACGGGAATTCAAAAACCCGTGCTCACCCTCCCGGCATGCCGGCTCAGAAGCCCCGCGTGACGGGCATGTCCACCTCGGTCTTCACCAGCATGTGCTTGGCCAGTTCCAGCTTGGCGATGGACTGGCGGTGCACCTCGTCGGGGCCATCGGCCAGGCGCAGGGTACGCTGGCCGGCGTAGGCGTAGGCCAGTGGGAAATCGTCGCTCACGCCGCCGCCGCCATGGGCCTGGATGGCCATGTCGATGATGTCGCAGGCCATGTTGGGTGCCACCACCTTGATCATGGCGATCTCGGCCTTGGCGACCTTGTTGCCGACGGTGTCCATCATGTAGGCCGCCTTGAGCGTGAGCAGGCGCGCCATTTCGATGCGGCAGCGCGCATCGGCGATGCGCTCGTGCCAGACCGACTGGGCCGACACCGGCTTGCCGAAGGCCACGCGGCTGTTCAGGCGCTTGCACATCAGCTCCAGCGCGCGCTCGGCCGCGCCGATGGAGCGCATGCAGTGGTGGATGCGGCCCGGGCCGAGGCGGCCCTGCGCGATCTCGAACCCCCGGCCTTCGCCGAGCAGGATGTTGCCCACCGGCACGCGCACGTCCTTGAGCACCACTTCCATGTGGCCGTGCGGCGCGTCGTCATAGCCAAACACCGACAGCGGTCGCACCACGGTGATGCCCTTGCTGTTGGCTGGCACGATGATCATGGACTGCTGCGAGTGGCGCGGCGCATCGGGGTTGGTCTTGCCCATCACGATGTAGACCGCGCAGCGCGGGTCACCGGCGCCGGAGGACCACCACTTGCGGCCGTTGATGACGTAGTGGTCGCCGTCGCGCTCGATGCGGCACTGGATGTTGGTGGCGTCCGACGAGGCGACCTCGGGTTCGGTCATCAGGAAGGCCGAGCGGATCTCGCCGCGCAGCAGCGGCTCGAGCCACTCGTCCTTGAGTTCCTCGCTGGCGTAGCGCTCGAAGGTTTCCATGTTGCCGGTGTCGGGGGCCGAGCAGTTGAAGACCTCGGCGGCGAAAGGCACGCGGCCCATGATTTCGCACATGGGTGCGTACTCGAGGTTGGACAGGCCCTGCGGCGCGCGCGGGCTGCGCGGCAGGAACAGGTTCCACAGGCCGGCCTTGAGCGCCTTGGGCTTGAGTTCCTCGATGATCGTGGTGGGCAGCCAGGGGTTGCCCTTGGCGCGGTTGGCGGCGATCTCGGCGAAGAAGCGCGCTTCGTTGGGGTAGATGTGCTCGTCCATGAACGCCAGCAAACGCTCGCGCATGTCCTTGACCTTGTCGGTGTAGTCGAAATTCATCTTGGCTCCAGTGGAAAAAGGGTGTGGGTGTGAAGAGGGTCAGCGGGCGCTGGCGAAGCGCCAGGCCATCTCGGCCAGGGGGCGGGCGCCGGCGGCGGATTTCACCGCCTGCTCGTTGGACGCGGTGCCGGTTTCCACCCGCTTGGCAATGCCCTGCAGGATGGCCGCGAGGCGGAACATGTTGTAGGCCAGGTAGAAGTTCCAGTCCGCCTTGAGCTGCTCGGGGCTGGCGATGCCGGTGCGTTCGCAGTAGCGCGAGATGTAGGCGTCTTCGGAAGGGATGCCCAGCTCGGCCAGGTCCAGTCCCTGGATGCCGCGGAACATGCCGGGCGGGATGTGCCAGGACATGCAGTGGTAGCTGAAATCGGCCAGCGGGTGGCCCAGCGTCGAGAGTTCCCAGTCGAGCACGGCGAGCACGCGCGGCTCGGTGGCGTGGAACATCAGGTTGTCGAGGCGGAAGTCGCCATGCACCACCGACACCATGGACTCGTCGCGCGCCATGGCCGGGATGTTCTGCGGCAGCCATTCCATGAGGCGGTCCATCTCGGGGATGGACTGCGTGATGGAGGCCTGGTACTGCTTGCTCCAGCGGCCGATCTGGCGCTCGAAATAGTTGCCGGGCTTGCCATAGTCGGCCAGGCCGATCGCGTCGGGCTTGACGGTGTGCAGCGCCGCCATGACGCGGTTCATCTCGTCGTAGAGGGCGGCGCGTTGCGCGCGGTCCATGCCGGGCAGCGACTGTTCCCAGAGCACGCGCCCGTCCACGCACTCCATGACATAGAAGGCCCGGCCGATCACCGATTCGTCTTCGCACAGCACGTGCATCCGCGCCACCGGCACACCCGTGCCGTGCAGCGCGCTCATCACACGGAACTCACGCTCGATCGCATGGGCCGAGGGCAGCAGCTTGGCCACGGGCCCGGGCTTGGCCCGCATCACGTAGGCGCGTTGTGGCGTGATGAGCTTGTAGGTGGGGTTGGACTGGCCGCCCTTGAACATCTCCACCGAGAGCGGGCCGGCGAAGCCCGGCAGCCGATCTGTCAGCCAGCGTTCGAGGGCCGGGATGTCGAAGGTGTGTTGTGCCGCAACGGGCCGGGTGCCGACGAAATTCTGGGTGTCGCTCATGGTGTGCGGCTCAAGGCCGTTGTGGGTTGACGGGCCTGAAGCACCAGTGGCGACAACGCCGGGGTCAGGACTCGGCTTCGGCGATGCGCATGAGCATGTCGCGGTTGCGCACCACCACACCGCCTTGTTCGATGCGGATCGCGTCCTCGCGCTCCATCGACTTGAGCTCCTGGTTCACGCGCTGCCGCGACGCGCCCAGCAGCTGCGCCAGTTCCTCCTGCGCGAGCTGCAGGCCGATGCGCATTTCGCTGCCGTCGGCCAGGCAGGGCACGCCGTAGCTGCGCACCAGGTGCAGCAGCTGTTTGGCCAGCCGCGCGCGCAAGGGCAGGGTGTTGAGGTCTTCCACCAGGCCGAACAGCGTGCGGATGCGCCGTGCCTGCAGTCGCATGAGCGCTTCGTACAGCTCCACGTGCGAGGCCAGGATCTTCTGGAAATCGGTGCGCGCCACGCACAGCAAGGTGGTGGCGCCATGCGCGTAGGCATCGTGCGTGCGCTGGTCGCCGTCGAACATCGCCACATCGCCGAACCACACCCCGGGCTCCACATAGGTCAGCGTGATCTGCTTGCCCGAGAGCGAGGTCGAACTCACGCGCACCGCCCCACGGGCGACCGCCGACCATTCGGTCGGTGGGTCGCCGCGTGCGACGATGAGATCGCCGTCCTTGAATCGCTTGACGTGGGCGCATCGGAGGATGTCGTGACGCAGGGAAGGTGAAAGGCTGCTGAACCAGCGACCGTTGTTGATCGCCTCGCGTTCTTCCATTGTCAGAATCGGTTCGTCCATGGGCTGTCTTTTGAGTGACTGAGGGTGGCCTTCATTGTCGCCACTGGGACGCGGCGGATAGATCAGGGTATGCGCGCAGACCGCGTCAACGGTAGTTGGCGGCCCGCTTTTCCATGAAGGCCGTGATGCCTTCGCCCGCGTTGGCGTGGTGCAGGTTGCGCACGAAATGATCGCGCTCGGCCGACAGCTGCGCGTGCAGCGTGACCGTCGGGGCGTCGTTGGCGAGTTCCTTGATGCTGCTGAGCGCGTTGGGCGCGCGCGCATTGAGGCGTTCGCACAGCGTCAGCGCATCGTGCAGGGCTTCCCCGGGCGTGCTGGTCTGGGTGATGACGCCCAGTTGCTGCAGCCGCTCGGCGCCGATGCGCTCACCGCACAACAGCAACTGCAGCGCCGTGGCCCGGGGCAGGGCGCGCATCAGGCTCCAGGTGGCTCCGCCGTCGGGCGACAGGCCCACGCTGCTGTACGACATCGCGAACACGCTGTTCTGCGCGGCGATCACCAGGTCGCAGGCCAGCGCCAGCGAAAAACCGGCACCGGCGCACGCGCCTTCCACGGCCGCCACCACGGGCTTGGGGAAGGCGCGGATGGTCTCGATCCAGTTGTGCAAACCCTCGATGCTCTGCGCCTGCACCTCGGGCGGCTGCTGCCGGTTGGCCAGCAGCCGCTGCAGGTTGCCGCCGGCACAGAAGTGCGCGCCTTCGCCCGTGAGCACCACGCTGCGCACTTCGGGGCTGCTTTCGGCCACGTTGAGCGCTTCCACGCCAGCGGCGTACATGTCGGGGCCGAGGGCGTTACGGTGTTCCGGGTTGCTGATGGTCAGCACCATGGTCTGACCATGGCTGTGGCTCTTGAGGCTGGCGGTCATGCGGTGTCGGTCCTTGCGGTCGGGAATCAGGCTTCTTCGTGCGTCAGGCTCAGGCCCAGCGCGCCACGGCGGCGCAGCCAGGGGGACGGGCGGTAACGCGGGTCGCCGTACACCGTCTGCAGGTTGAACAGGATCTCCAGCAGGTTGGTGGGACCGATGCGGTCGCCCATGGCCAGCGGCCCCATCGGGTAGCCCAGGCCGAGGGTGACCGCCACGTCCAGGTCGGCCGGCGAGCAGATGCCCTGCTGGCACATGTCGGTCGCGATGTTGACGATGGTGGCCACCACGCGCTGCGTGACGAAACCACCGCTGTCGCGCACCACGCTCACGGCCTTGCCGTCGCTGGCGAACAGGGCGTGCGCGGCGTCGCGCATGTCGGCCCGGGTGGCGGGGTTGGTGGCCAGCACGCGGCGGCGGGTGGAGGCGTCGTCGAGCATCATGTCGATGCCCACGGTGCGCGACGCGTCCAGGCGTTCCACGGCGGCCAGCGTGGTCACGTCCAGACCCAGCGGCGCCACCAGAATGAGCGCGGCGGCCGACGGTGCGGCGGCGGTCTCGATCTGCGCCCCCAGGTTCTTGAGCAACTGATAGAGCTCGGCCCGGCGGGCTGCCTTGGGCGAGACCCAGATCGGAGGCAACTCCGCCACGGTTGGCGCGGCCACGTCGGCCGGCACCTGGGCCACGCCCCTGTCGTAGGCATAGAAGCCTTCGCCGACTTTCTTGCCCACCACGCCCCCAGCCAGGCGCTGGGCGGTGATCACGCTGGGGCGGTAGCGCGGCTCCTCGAAATACTGGTGGTAGATCGACTCCATCACGGGGTGCGACACGTCCAGCGCCGTCAGGTCCATCAGCTCGAACGGGCCGAGCTTGAAGCCCATCTGGTCCTTGAGGATGCGGTCGATGGTGGCGAAATCGGCCACGCGTTCGCCCACCACGCGCAGGGCTTCGGTGCCGTAGCCGCGGCCGGCGTGGTTGACGATGAAGCCCGGCGTGTCCTGTGCCGAGACCGGCGTGTGGCCGAACTGGCGGGTGTAGTCCGTCAGGCGCTGGCAGACCGTGGCGCTGGTCTTGAGGCCGGCAATGACCTCGACCACCTTCATCAGGGGCACCGGGTTGAAGAAGTGGTAGCCAGCGAGTTGGGCCGGGCGCTTGAGCGCGGCACCGATCGAGGTGACCGAGAGCGACGAGGTGTTGGTGGCCAGCACCGCATCGGGTTGGACGATGGCTTCGAGATCGGCAAACAGGCGTTGCTTGACGTCGAGCCGTTCGACGATGGCTTCCACCACCAGATCGCAGGGCGCGAGGTCGGTCAGCGCGTCGGCCAAATGCACCCGTGCCAGGCAGTCTTCCATCTGGCTGGCCTCCATGCGGTTCTTGCCCACCAGCGTCTGCCAGGTGCCTTGAAGGGCGGCGCGAGCTGCCTCCGCCGCGCCGGCCTGCACGTCGAAGAGCCAGACCTGGCTGCCGGCCTGGGCCGCCATCTGGGCAATGCCGCGGCCCATGGCACCGGTCCCGACGATGCCCGTATGAAGAAATATGGGTTGCATAAGTGTGTTGTATTTGGAATGAGGGTGCCTGGAGCTATGACAAAATGATCCAACGAAAGAACGAAGGGCTTCCAACGTGCGCCAGACATGGACAGGCTGTATTTTGCTATTAACTGCGCTGGGCAGTTCGGCGGCCACGCTGGGGCGGCACAGTGGTGCAGCTGTCATCGGACAACCTCTCGATGTCCGGGTTCAGGTTCTTCTCGCTCCGGGTGAGGATCTCACCAACCAGTGCCTCAATGCGGATGTCTTTTTTGGCGATACGCAAGTGTCGCCCGGTCTGGTTCGCAGCACGCCCCAGAAAGCCGAGGCCGAGTCCTCGGTGCGCATCCAGACCCGGCAGCCCATCAACGAACCCATCGTCACCTTGTATGTGCGTGCTGGCTGCGGCACCGCGTTCACCCGCCGCTTCGTGCTGTTGGCCGACCCGCTCAACGAGCCGATGGCACCGGTCGACCGATCCAACAACCCGGTGGCCGTGGCGCCCCCGGCGGTGGTGCAGGCGCCTTCCACGCCTGCGGGTCCCGGTGTCGCGGGCGGCAGCCCGGTAGAGAGTGGCACCGCCAGCGCTCGGCCGCCCGTTGCGGCTGGCCCTGCGGCTTCGCCATCGGCACGGCCTGCGCCCAAGCCCGCCGCGAAACCGGGTGCCACCGCGTCGCCCCGTGCGAGCAGTGTGGTGCGCCGTCCACCGGCACCCCCTGCGGCGCCCCGCCTGCAGCTGGACCCGATCGATCTGGATGCGGGCATCGAGCGCGATCCGACGCTCAAGCTCTCGCCCTTCTTGCTGAGTGAGCCCGCCACCTCCGAAGAAGCCCGCGCCGCCGCCGGCCTGCTCTGGAAGTCTCTCAGCGCGTCGCCGGAAGACATCCTGCGGGACGCCCAGAAACTCGCGGCGCTGGAGGCGGAAGCCGAGCAACTGCGCAACGCCCGGGCCCAGAGCCAGAACAGCATTGGCGAGCTGAACGCCCAACTGAACGAGGCGCGTGACCAGCGCTACCGCAACTGGCTGGTGTACCTGCTGGGCGCACTGCTGTTGCTGACGCTTCTGGCGCTGCTGATGGCGTCGCGCCGCCGTCCAGCGCAGGCCGGGTCCGAGGCGTCCCGTGCTTGGTGGTCCTCGACGCCTGAAGACAAAACCATGCCGGCACAGCTCCGCAAGCCCGTGCGCCAGGGCGCCCCGACGGTGGCGGCACCCGCGCCCGGCGGCGTGGAACTCGACCTCCACCTGGATCAGGATTCGTCGCTGGACGATTTGCAGGCCCTCGATGGCGCCGCTGCGCGCGAGAGCGATCCACAGCCGGAATCGGCGGTTGCGCTGCCATCGCGCGACCGTCGGGATTTTTCACCGAGCGCCTTGGGCATCTCCCGTTCGGTGGCCACGGAAGAGTTGTTCGACATTCAGCAGCAGGCCGACTTTTTCGTGTCGCTGGGTGAGGACGAACAGGCCATTCAGGTGCTGCGCAACCACCTGGCCGAAAGCCATGAGCCCAGCCCCCTGGCTTACCTGGATCTGTTCAAGCTCTATCACCGCCTGGGGCGCCGCGAAGACTACGACGCCCTGCGCGACGAGTTCAACCACGTCTTCAATGCCGGCGCACCGCCCTTCAACCGCTACACCGACGGTGGCCGAGGCCTTGAAGCCTACGAAACGGCCTTCAGCCGCATTCAGTCGCTGTGGCCGGAACCCAGGGTGCTGGACCTGATCGAGGAGTCGATCTTCCGAGACGCCAGCGACGACGAAGTCGAGGTGTTCGATCTCGAGGCGTACCGCGAGCTGTTGCTGCTGCACGCGATGGCCAAGGAGCTGATCAAGCGAGACGATCCGCCTGCGGCAAAGCACAGCGAATTCCGGCACACGAGCATGCAACCACTGAAGGCCGACGGTCGGCGTCCGGGCTCGCCAGCCGGCAGGAAGCCCCCTGTCGCTGAAGAGCCTGCTGGCGGCCGCAACACCCAGCCGATGGACCTGGGTGTGCTGGTGCCTGCGTCGTCCCACCTGGGCCTGGACATCAACCTGAACGACCTCTCCGAGTTCTCCGCCTTCGAGGCCTTGTTGCCAGAGGTGTCGCCGCCCGTGGAGCCGACCGCCAAGGCAGGTGACGCCCAGGACCTGCCGCTGAGCAACCTGATCGATTTCGAGGTGTTGGACTTCATGCCACCCGACGACGAACAAGGCTCGAAGCCGGATGGCAAGCGCTGACGCCCTTGGTACCCAGAAAAAACGCCGGTGACAACCGGCGTTTTTTCTGGGGTGAGGTCGATCGCAGCCATCAGCGTCGAACCTGCAGCGCGCCTGGATTGACGATATTGGTCGGTGTGCCCTTGATGTAGTTGACCACGTTGTCGAACGCAGAGGAGAAGTACATCTCGTAGCTGTCCTGCTCTACATAGCCGATGTGGGGCGTGCAGATGCAGTTTTCGAGCCGCAGCAGGGCATGGCCTTGCAGGATGGGCTCGGATTCGAACACGTCGATCGCGGCCATGCCAGGGCGACCCCGGTTCAGCGCGGCGATCAGCGCCTCGGGCTGGATGAGCTCGGCGCGGGAGGTGTTGACCAACAGCGCAGAGGTCTTCATGGCCGCGAGGTCTTCGGGTGTCACACAGCCCGCGTTGGTCTCGCTCAACCGCAAGTGCAGGCTCAGCACGTCGGCCGTCTCAAACAGAGCGGCCTTGCTGGGGGCCACGTCGAAACCATCGGAAGCGGCGCGGGCACGGCTTTCTTCGCTGCCCCACACGATCACACGCATGCCGAAGGCCCGCCCGTAACCTGCCACCATCTGCCCGATGCGGCCGTAGCTCCAGATGCCCAGCGTCTTGCCACGGAGCACCATGCCCACGCCGAAATTGGCGGGCATGGCCGCGGCCTTCAGCCCGGCCTGTTGCCAGGCGCCATGCTTGAGGTTGGAGACGTATTGCGGGATGCGTCGCATGGCCGCAAGCATCAGGGCCCAGGTGAGCTCGGCGGTGGAGACGGGTGACCCCACACCTTCGGCCACCGCGATGCCACGCTCGGTGCAGGCGTTGACGTCCACATGTGCGCCCACGCGCCCGGTCTGGGCGATGAGTTTGAGCCGGGGGAGTTTTTCAACCAGTTGACGGGTGATGGCGGTGCGTTCCCGGATCAGGACCAGCACATCGGCATCGCGCAATCGGATGGACAGCTGGCCCACGCCCTTGACCGTGTTGGTGAAGACTTTGGCCGGGTAAGGCTCCAGTTTCTCGGCACACCGCAGTTTGCGCACAGCGTCCTGATAGTCATCAAGGATCACAATATTCATGACCCTATTGTGCCTTCACCTCCCAGGCCTTCCGGGCCGCTGACCCCTGGTTACAAGCAGGCACGGCGCGCCGGGAACCTGGAGGATGGCCGCGTGCTCGCTGGCGGCGGCCGAGTTCAGGCCGCGCGAGTGGACAGCTGGCGTTCCTGGTCGGCCAGTCGATCGAGTTCGGCGCACACATCGTTGATGCGGCCCGAGATCACCAGCCTGACACCGGCCCGGTGCGCCGCCGCAGGGCCGGTCTGCTGCAGCACGCGCACGCGAGGCACAGGGTCCGCTGCCGGTGGCACGGCCCGCAAGACAGGTGGCGTGCGGGCCGTGCTGGCGCGCTTGAGCCACCCGGCACGCGCAAAGCGCTGCACAGCCCGCGTGGCCACGGGCTCGTTGGCGGCCGGTGCCCGGCGAAGGGCGGGAGAGGGCAACCAGCAGTCGATCAACTGCAAAGGGGCGCGCCACGTGTTGGTGTTGAAAATTTTTCCCATGCGAAACTCCATTGGGTGGGGTTGAACACAGGCAGGATTGCAAAATCAAACGCCTTCGCAGGGATGTGTCCTTGTGGTGGGTTGTGCACCCACCGGGACCAAACGCCCGCCACCTGCTGAGGCGACACGGACCGGGATCGGTCAGAGCTGGAAGCTGTTGCGGATCAGGCCCACGGCGAGTCCTTCGATCTCGAAGGGTTCGCCCGGCTCGACGACGATGGTCTTGTAGTCGGGGTTTTCCGCGTGCAATTCAATCAGGTGCTGGCGCCGCATGAAGCGTTTGACGGTGACGTCGTCACCCAGGCGGGCCACCACGATCTGGCCGTTCTTGGCTTCCTTCGTGGCCTGCACGGCGAGCAGGTCGCCGTCCATGATGCCGATGTCGCGCATGGACATGCCACGCACCTTGAGCAGGTAGTCGGGCGTGCGCTGGAACAGGCTGCGCTCGACCTGGTAGGTCTGGTCCACATGCTCCTGCGCCAGGATGGGCGAACCGGCTGCGACGCGACCGATCAGGGGGAGCACCAGCTGGGCCAGGCTAGGGATCGGCAGTGTAAGCTGGCGCCCGCGCGAATCGTTGATGGACTGCAGGTCTTCGCTGCGCAGGCGGATGCCTCGCGAAGTGCCACTGACCAGTTCGATCACGCCCTTGCGCGCCAGCGCTTGCAGATGCTCTTCGGCGGCATTGGCCGACTTGAACCCGAGTTCGCTGGCAATTTCGGCACGGGTGGGCGGTGCGCCGGTGCGCGCGATCGCCGTCTGGATCAATTCCAGAATCTGTTGCTGCCGGGCGGTGAGCTTCGGTGCGGTATGGGGCATGTCGAGCATGAGGACCTCGTCGGGAACGTGGTGGCCAAGGGGAACGCCATCTGGGAAGGCAGGAACAACGCGGGAAGTGGCTGATACCTGTTTTCTTATCCAGTATCTGTATTTTTAACCAGTTTTCAAGGATTGGCAAGTGGTGGACACAAATCAGGGCCGGCGGCTCGTGATCCTGGGCACGGGCGGCACCATCGCCGGGCGTGCGGCGCAGGCGGGCGACAACGTGGGCTACGTGGCGGGGCAGGTCGGCGTGGCCGATCTGGTGGCGGCCGTGCCGGCTTTGGCCGGCGTGCCTCTGGCAGCGGAACAAGTCGCCCAGATCGACAGCAAGGACATGGGCCTGCCGGTGTGGCAGGCGCTGGTGGCACGGCTCCGGTTGCATCTGGACGATCCCCAGGTGTCGGCGGTGATCGTGACGCACGGCACCGACACCCTGGAGGAAACGGCGTTCGTGCTGCAGCGCCTGCTCCAACCCTCCAAGCCTGTGGTGCTGACTTGCGCGATGCGCCCGGCTTCCGCGCTGGTGCCGGATGGGCCGCAGAACCTTGCCGACGCGCTGGCCGTGGTGCGGCAGGGGGAGGCCGGCGTGGTAGTGGCGTGTGCCGGACAGGTGCACGGCGCGCTGGAGGTGGCGAAGGCGCACACCTACCGCTTGGACGCTTTTGACTCCGGAGACGCGGGGCCGCTGGCTTGTGTGGAGGAAGGTGAGGTGCGCCGCTTCCGATCCCGGGGCTCCTCCGTTCCTTCCCACGATCCAGCCCCGCTGGCCCGCTTCCTGGCGGCCGACGCCCTGCCTCGGGTCGAACTGGTGACCAGCCATGCCGACGCGGACGGCAGCCTGGTGCGGGCCTTGATGGCGCCAGGCGCTGCCCGCCCGTTGCGGGGCATCGTGGTGGCCGGTACGGGCAACGGCACCGTTCACCAGGCGCTGACCGATGCGCTGAATGCCGCGCAGGCACAAGGGGTGCGGGTCGTGCTGGCGACGCGTTGTGCGCGCGGAAGGGTGGTGCCGCACGCTGGCCTGCCATTCGCGCACTCGGCCGGGCTCTCGCCGGTCAAGGCCCGGTTGGCGCTGGCGCTGGACCTGCTGATGGATTGACGCGATGTTCGCCGCGCTCGGTGCCCACGCCTGGGCGTACCCCATGCTGGAGGTGGCCCATCTGCTGGGCGTGGCGCTGTTGCTGGGCAACCTGACGCTGCTGGAACTGCGGGTGTTCGGCTGGGGCCAGAGCCTGCCTGTTGAGCCCCTGGCGAAACTGAGCCTGGGCCTGGTGGCGGTGGGTTTCGCGCTGGCCGCCGTGTCGGGCCTTCTGATGTTCGGCACCCAGGCCGGGGAACTGCTGGCCAATCGCGTGTTCACAGCCAAGATGGTTTTGATCATGCTGGCGGGATGCAACGCCGGCTGGTTCCACGCCCGCCGATCGCTGCAGCGCCAGGACCGCACCGCGCGCCTCTTGATGCTGCTGTCGTCGGCCTTGTGGCTGCTGGTGCTGACCTGCGGCCGTTGGATCGGTTACGTGTGATGGGAAGGAGATATTCATGCAACGACGTGATGTGATTCGGACCGGCGCCTGGCTGGGCCTGGGGGGTTGGGCGGGTGGGGCGCTGGCCCACCATGGCTGGAGCAGCTTCGATCAGGACCGGCCGATCTACCTGGAGGGGCGGGTGGTCGACGTGAAGTGGCGCAACCCGCACGCCGAACTGGTGCTGGAGCTGCCCGAGGCCCTGCGCCTGCCGGCCGACCTCGGCCAACGCCCTTTGCCCGCCCAGACGGCGGGCATCGACGGACCCGCGCTGCTGGCCAAGACCGTGCTGCCCACGCGCCGCGACCGGCGCTGGGAGATCGAACTGGCGCCGCTGTTCCGGCTGGGGCAATGGCAGATGCCTGAGGTCAAGACCGGGGCCTCCCTGTCCGCCGTGGGCTTCACGTTCAAGGACGAGAAGGGCGAAGCGATCCTGCGGGCCGAGTACGTGTTTCTGGAGGGCAAGGCCTACGGCCTGCGCTCCAGTCCGGCCTGAGCCCTCCTGAAAGCGGAACACCCGGCACGCGGCCGGGTGTTCTGCGGGAAGCCGGGGTGGCTACTTCGACAGCGCCTCGAAGGCGCGCGCCGTGATGTCCTCGACCGAGCCCATGCCGCTGATGGCGCGGTACTTGGGCGCGGCGGCCGCGTCCGAGCGCGCCCAGCTGCTGTAGTAGTCCACGAGGGGACGGGTCTGTGCGCTGTAGACCTCGAGCCGCTTCTTCACGGTCTCTTCCTTGTCGTCTTCGCGCTGGATCAGCGGTTCGCCGGTCACGTCGTCCTTGCCTTCCACCTTGGGCGGGTTGAACTTGACGTGGTAGGTGCGGCCCGAGGCGGGGTGCGAACGGCGGCCGCTCATGCGTTCGATGATGGCGTCGAACGGCACGTCGATTTCCAGCACGTAGTCCAGCTTCACGCCGGCGGACTTCATGGCATCGGCCTGCGGAATGGTGCGCGGGAAGCCGTCGAACAGGAAGCCGTTGGCGCAGTCGGACTGAGCAATGCGTTCCTTAACCAGGTTGATGATGAGGTCGTCGCTGACCAGACCGCCGGATTCCATCACGGCCTTGGCTTGCAGCCCAAGGGGGGTGCCGGCCTTCACCGCCGCGCGCAGCATGTCGCCGGTGGAGATCTGGGGGATGCCGTATTTTTGGCAAATGAACGTGGCTTGCGTTCCTTTGCCGGCACCCGGGGCGCCCAACAGAATCAGTCTCATCGCTTTCCTTTTTTCAGAGTTTCAATGGCGTGGCCGCTTGTCTCGAGCGGCGGCCCCAGGGCGTGGGAGCCGGGGCGACCGGTCGAGGATAGCACGGGCACCCTTCGCTCTGGCTGACAGGAAAAGGGCTCCGACGCCCACCGCAAGGCCCGTAATTCAGGGCTTGGCGAGCAGCTCGCGCACCCGTTGAAGATCTTGCGGCGTGTCCACGCCGGGGCCCGGTGCATGGGCCGTCACGTGCACCGCGATGCGGTGGCCGTGCCAGAGCACGCGCAATTGCTCCAGCGACTCGATGGCTTCCAGCGACGAAGGCTCCAGCTGGGGAAACTGCCGCAGGAAGCCGGCGCGATAGGCGTAGATGCCGACGTGGCGCAGTGGCGCAGGGGTCGGCAGCGCGCTCATGGGCTGGCCGGGTGCCATGCCATCGCGCCACCAGGCGATGGGTGCACGGCTGAAGTACAGCGCGGTGCCCATGCGGTCGAGCACCACCTTCACCACATTGGGATTGAGGAAGTCGGTCGTGCTGTCGAGGGCGTGGGCGGCGGTGCTCATCACACAATCGTCGCGGCGCCGCAGTTCGGCCGCCACGGCGTCGATCAGCGTCGGCTCGATCAGTGGTTCGTCGCCTTGCACATTGACCACCAATGCCTCATCCGCCAGGCCGAGCAGGGCGCAGGCTTCGGCCAGGCGGTCGCTGCCGGAGGGGTGGTCGGTTCGCGTGAGCAGGGCTTGCACGCCGTGGGCGGCGCAGGCGTCGACGATGCGCGAATCGTCGGCCGCCACCACGCAGCGCGAGGCGCCACTCTGCATCGCGCGCTGCGCCACGCGCACCACCATGGGCACGCCAGCGATGTCGGCCAGGGGTTTGTCGGGCAGGCGGGTGGAGGCGAGCCGGGCGGGAATGAGGACGGTGAAGTCGGCCGCCGCGGTGGGCAGGCTCATGCGAGCGGGGCGGGGGCCGATGGGCGCGCCGCTTCCTCTTCGCTGATCGTGCGGGCCTCGTGTTCGAGCAGGATGGGAATGCCGTCGCGCACCGGGTAGGCCAGTCGCGCGCTGCGCGAGAGCAGTTCCTGCTTGTCGCGGTCGAAGATCAGAGGGCCCTTGGTGACCGGGCAGACCAGCAGTTCGAGCAGTTTGGTGTCCATGGCGGAATGATAGTCGCGCCGGCTGGATCCGGGTTTCAAGGCGCGGGGCGCCAGGCGGCCAGATGGGCGTCGACCGCCTCGAAAAACGCCGGGTCGGGCGTGAGTTCGAGCGGGACGGCCCAGGCTTGCACGGAGCCGTCTGCCGGCAAAAGGGCAAAGAGTTTGGTCGCGTCCTTCTCGGTGCAGACCAAAGGGTGCCGCGCGCCGTGCACCAGCTCGGCGTAGGCCGCCGGGTCGGCGTGATCCGGCAGGGCCACCTGCTGCGTGGGGACGACGCCGGCCTCCCGCAGCATGTCAAAGAACACCTCGGGCCGGGCGATGCCGGCCACCGCGGTCAGCGACGCGCCCTTCAATTGCGACAGTTCGATGCGCTGGCCCCGGGGGCCGGCGGCATGGGAGGCCAGTTGCCGCACCGCCCCGAACGCGGGCATGTCCGGCGCCGCCACACCCGAGGCGGCCGGTGCACCCGCGCGGCCTTGCCGCAGGAGAAGGTCGGGCCTGAACGGCGCGTGGCGCGCGGGCGGCCAGGGTTCGCGCAGCAGGCCGGCGGGCAGCAGCCAACCGTTGCCCACGCCGCGGTCGTCAAAAACCGCGATGGCCAGTTGCCTTGCCAACGCAAGGTGCTGCAGCCCGTCGTCGCACACCAGCACATCCACGTCGGGGTGGGTGGCGCGCAGCGCGCGCGCGGCATCGACCCGGCGAGCCGCCACGCAGACGGGGACGCCGGTGCGCTGGTGGATCAAGAGGGGCTCGTCCCCGGCTTCGCTGGCTGGCGTGTCGGCGAGCACATGGGTCACGCCGGTGGCGTGCCGGCCATGACCCCGCGAGACCACGCCGGGATGCCAGCCTTGCGCCTGAAGGTGCTTGACCAGCGCGATGGTGCAGGGTGTCTTTCCCGCACCGCCGACCACCACGTTGCCGACCACAACGACCGGCACATCCATCTGGTGAACCTTCAGCAGCCCACGGGCATACAGCCAGCGGCGCAGGGCCACGAGCGAGCGGTACAGCAGGGAGACGGGCCAGAGCAGGCAGGACAGCGGGCCGCGTTGCTGGGCGCGCCGCAGCCAGGCGGCTTCCCGCGTCTGCCCCTGGGCCTGGCTCATGGCGGGCACCCGTGGCGCGTCAGGGTTTGCCGCGGGCGGGGGCACCCGTCTGCTGGGTGGCGAACGTGATCTGCACCAGGCCGGCCCGGCGGGCGGCGTCCATCACATTGATGACCGACTGGTGGGTGGCGGCGGCGTCCGCGCTGATGACGATGACCGTGTCGCGGTTGTCCTGCGAGGCTTCCGAGAGCACGCGCGTGAGGACCTCGACGCCCGCGCCCTCGAGCACCTGCCGGTTGATGGAGTAGCGGCCGTCGCTGCCCACGGCCACCACGATCTCGCGCGGGTTCTGCTTGGGCGCCTGCGCATCGGCCACGGGAAGGTTCACCTTCAGCTCGGTGAACTTGCTGTAGGTGGTGGTGAGCATCAGGAAGATCAGCACCACCAGCAGGATGTCGATGAACGGGATCAGGTTGATCTCGGGCTCATCGTGCTCACCGGTGCGGAAGTTCATAGCGTGGGCTTCCGCAGGCTCAGCAGGTGCCGGGCGAAGCGCTCGGCCGCGAGTTCCATGGACAGCAGGTAGCTGTCCACCCGGGCGCGGAAGTAGCGCCAGAAGATCAGCGCGGGGATGGCGATGATCAGGCCGAACGCGGTGTTGTAGAGGGCGATCGAGATGCCGTGCGCGAGCTGGCCGGGGTTGCCCATACCGGGCACGGCACCAACGGTGTCCACCGCCTGCGAGCCAAAGATCTCGATCATGCCGATGACGGTGCCAAGCAGGCCCAGCAGGGGCGCGGCCGACGCGATCGTGGCCAGCGCGCCCAGGTAGCGCTGCAGCTTGGCGGCGGCTTCGCGGCCCGCGCCTTCCAGGCTGGCGCGCAGGTCGTCTTCGGTGGCGCGCGGGTTGACGTTGTAGGTGCGGAAACCGGTGGCGAGCACCGTGCCCAGCACGGAGTTCTGTTCAAGCTGCTTGACCACGTCCGGGCCCGGGATGCCGTTGCGCGAGACCATGATGGCTTCGTCGAGCAGCTTGGGCGGGAAGATCTTGCGCGTTTTGAGGCTGACGAAGCGTTCGATGACCAGGGCCATGCCGAGCACGGAACAGGCGATCAGGGGCCAGATGGGCCAGCCAGCGGCTTGTATGATGGAAAACAAATCAGAACTCCAGGCTAGTGCCACCGGACGCGGGTGGCCTTGAGGGTGCGAACGATTATGTCTCAGGCCCATGTGCGGCCCTCTGAAGGGACCGACCATTCGGCCCCTGCCCATGCCGTCCAGCCAGTCGGGCATGATTCCTCTCCCTGATGCACAAATTCTGTGGATAACTTTGTGAAAAACTCACCCGCGATGCGCACGAACCCCCGTCCTGGCAGGGCCGGCGACACGTCGATCACAAAACAGGCACTGCAAATGTCTTTGGAATCAAGGCTCTTGGCGGCATCGCGCGGCGCCATTGAAGGGTGTTTCGACATCGCCAGCAACGGCGCGGCTTGTGGACACATTTGCCCCGGAGATGCGCGTGGCTGAATCCTTGTTCGATGCCGATCAGCCGTCCGCGCGGCGTGTGTGGGCAGTTGGCCCGCTGATGCGAGCCGTGGCCGACACTGTCTCGGCCCGATTCAATCCGGTGGCGGTTCGGGGGGAGCTTTCGGGCTTTTCGAGGGCGGCCAGCGGCCATTGTTATTTTTCGCTCAAGGACGACATCGGCCAGGTGCGTTGCGCCATGTTCAGGCGCTCGGCCGAGCAGTTGAGTTTTGCCCCGCGCGATGGCCAGCTGGTCGAGGCGCGTGGCAAGCTCGATGTCTACGGTGCGCGCGGCGATCTGCAGCTCATTGTCGAGTCGCTGCAGCCCGCGGGGCAGGGCGCGCTGTTCGAACAATTCCTCAAGCTCAAGGCCCAGCTGGAGGCCGAGGGCCTGTTCGAGGAGGCCCGCAAACGTCCGCTGCCCGTGCAGCCGCGCAGCATCGGCATCGTCACGTCCCTGGGTGCGGCGGCCTTGCGCGATGTGGTCACGGCGTTGAAGCGGCGGGTGCCCCATATTCCGGTGGTCATCTACCCGGCGGCCGTGCAGGGCGCGCAGGCGCCTGCCGAGCTGTGCGCCGCGCTGCAAACCGCTTACCGGCGGCATGCCGACACCGGCGAGAGCGAGGTGCTGCTGCTCGTGCGCGGAGGCGGGTCGCTGGAAGACCTGTGGTCGTTCAACGACCCGGTGCTGGTGCGCACCATCGCGCAGGCGCCGATGCCCGTGGTGTGCGGCGTCGGACACGAGACCGACTTCACTTTGGCCGATTTCGTAGCCGACCTGCGCGCCCCGACGCCGACCGCGGCGGCCGAGCTGTGCGCACCCACGAAAGTGCAGCGCCTCGGCGAACTGGCCTACCTGCAGGAGCGCCTCAACGATGGCGCCTATTCGGACATCGATCAGCGCGGTCAGCGGCTTGACCGCCTGGCCCAGCGCCTGGGGCGGCCCTCCGGGCGCATCCACGACAGCCTGCGGCACCTGGCCAGTCTGGAGCACGGCTTGCAGCGCAGTGGTTCGCTGGCGATCCAACGCCAGCACAACCGCCTGCAGACCTTGCAGACCCAGTTGCCGCCATCCTTGCAGCGCGCGCTGCAGGCGCAGCGGCAGCGGTTGCAGCGCGGCCAGACCGCGCTGGGCCTGCTGGATCCGCAACTCGTGCTGCAGCGGGGCTATGCCTTTCTCACCGACGAGCATGGTGCTGCGCTCACGCGCGCCGCTCAGGCCCGACCCGGGCAGCCGCTGCGCGCGACGCTGGCCGATGGCTCGCTGGACGTGAGGGTGGAAGGCTGAATCCCTGAGGGCCGAGAAACCCTGATCGCTCTGCCGTCACTGGCCTTGCCTACAATGCGGAGGCCCGATTGCCTTGTGCTCCGCTTCCCGCGGCCAAGCGCGCCATTTCACAACACCAACGCAAGAGGAACCCCCATGGAACACACCCTGCCCAAACTGCCTTACGACCTGGACGCCCTGGCCCCGCACTACAGCCGCGAGACGCTCGAGTACCACCACGGCAAGCACCACAACGCGTATGTGGTCAACCTGAACAACCTGCAAAAGGGCACGGAGTTCGAGAACATGGACCTCGAGTCCATCATCAAGAAGTCCAGCGGTGGCATCTACAACAACTCGGCCCAGATCTGGAACCACACCTTCTTCTGGAACTGCATGAAGCCCAACGGCGGCGGTGAGCCTTCCGGCGCGCTGGCCGCGGCCATCACGGCCAAGTGGGGCAGCTATGCCGCGTTCAAGGAAGCCTTCGTCAAGTCCGCCGTGGGCAACTTCGGCTCGGGCTGGACCTGGCTGGTGAAGAAGGCCGACGGCTCGGTCGACATCGTCAACATGGGCGCCGCCGGCACCCCGCTGACCACGGGCGACAAGGCCCTGCTGACCGTGGACGTGTGGGAGCACGCCTACTACATCGACTACCGCAACCTGCGCCCCAAGTTCGTCGAGACCTTCCTCGACAAACTGGTGAACTGGTCGTTCGCCGAAGCCAACTTCGCCTGATCGCATGCGCCAGCATCAAGGGCTCGGAGGGTGACCTTCGGGCCCTTTTTGCTGTCTGGCGGCATGAAAGCATGCAAATTTTTTTGCGCGTGTTTTGTATTGTGGGAATGTGATCCCAAAAACGAAGGCCTGGCCTTTGCGCTGAAAGCACAATCACGGGATACCGGTCACCGTGTCCGCGCCACCGGCCTGGATGCCGATCGGCATCGCACCCTACAACCTCTGGAGATAAGCAATGAGCAGCCAGCAACCCACCATCATCTACACCCTGACGGACGAGGCCCCCTTGCTGGCCACCAGTGCGTTTCTCCCCGTCATCCGCACCTTCGCGGCGCCCGCAGGCATCAACGTCACCACCGCCGACATCTCGGTGGCCGGGCGCGTGCTGGCGGCTTTCCCTGAGTGCCTGACCGAGGAACAGCGCGTCAGCGACGACCTCGCCGCGCTGGGCAAGCTCACGCTCAAGCCCGAGGCCAACATCATCAAGCTGCCCAACATCAGCGCGTCGGTGGCCCAGCTCATGTCGTGCATCAAGGAGCTGCAGGCCAAGGGCTACAAGATTCCGGACTACCCCGAGAATCCCAAGACCGACGAAGAAAAGGACATCCGCGCGCGCTACTCCAAGTGCACCGGCAGCGCAGTGAACCCGGTGCTGCGCGAAGGCAACTCGGACCGGCGCGCCCCCCGCGCGGTGAAGGAATATGCCCGCAAGAACCCGCACAGCATGGGAGAGTGGAGCCAGGCTTCACGCTCGCACGTCTCGCACATGCACCACGGCGACTTCTACCACGGTGAGAAGTCCATGACCCTGGACAAGGCGCGCGACGTCAAGATGGAGCTGATCACCAAGAGCGGCAAGACCATCGTGCTCAAGCCCAAGGTCTCGCTGCTGGATCGCGAGGTGATCGACTCGATGTTCATGAGCAAGAAGGCGCTGCTGGCCTTCTACGAAAAGGAGATCGAGGACGCGCGCAAGACCGGCGTGATGTTCTCGCTGCACGTCAAGGCCACCATGATGAAGGTGTCGCACCCCATCGTGTTCGGCCATTGCGTGCGCATCTTCTACCGCGACGCCTTCGAGAAACACGGCAAGCTGTTCGATGAACTGGGCGTGAACGTCAACAACGGCATGGTGGATCTGTACAACAAGATCGCCACGCTGCCGCAGAGCAAGCAGGACGAGATCAAGCGCGACCTGCACGCCTGCCACGAAGGCCGCCCCGAGCTGGCCATGGTCGATTCGGCCAAGGGCATCACCAACTTCCATTCGCCCAACGACGTGATCGTCGACGCTTCCATGCCGGCGATGATCCGCAACAGCGGCAAGATGTGGGGCGCCGATGGCCGCCTGAAGGACGTCAAGGCCGTGATGCCCGAATCGACCTTCGCCCGCATCTACCAGGAGATGATCAACTTCTGCAAGTGGCACGGCGCGTTCGATCCCAAGACCATGGGCACCGTGCCCAACGTGGGCCTGATGGCCCAGCAGGCCGAGGAGTACGGTTCGCACGACAAGACCTTCGAGATCCCCGAAGACGGCGTGGCCAACATCACCGACCTGGCCACCGGCGAGGTGCTGATGAGCCAGGACGTGGAGCAGGGCGACATCTGGCGCATGTGCCAGGTCAAAGACGCCGCCATCCGCGACTGGGTGAAGCTGGCCGTGACCCGCGCGCGCAACTCGGGCATGCCGGTGGTGTTCTGGCTCGATGCCTACCGCCCGCACGAAGCGCAGCTGATCACCAAGGTCAAGATGTACCTGCACGAGCACAACACGGCCGGCCTGGACATCCAGATCATGAGCCAGGTGCGCGCCATGCGCTACACGCTGGAGCGCGTGATCCGCGGGCAGGACACCATCAGCGCCACCGGCAACATCCTGCGCGACTACCTGACCGACCTGTTCCCCATCATGGAACTGGGCACCAGCGCCAAGATGCTGTCCATCGTGCCCCTGATGGCTGGTGGCGGCATGTACGAAACCGGTGCCGGCGGCTCCGCCCCCAAGCACGTGCAGCAGCTGGTGGAGGAGAACCACCTGCGCTGGGATTCCCTGGGTGAGTTCCTGGCCCTGGCCGTGAGCTTCGAGGACCTGGGCCTGAAGAACAACAACGCCTCCGCCAAGCTGCTGGCCAAGACCCTGGACGCGGCCACCGGCAAGCTGCTGGACAACAACAAGAACCCGTCGCCCAAGACCGGCCAGCTCGACAACCGCGGCAGCCAGTTCTACCTGGCGCTGTACTGGGCCCAGGAACTGGCCGCGCAGACCGAAGACAAGGCGCTGGCCGAGAAGTTCGCGCCCCTGGCCAAGGCGCTGACCGAGAACGAGAAGACTATCGTCAAGGAATTGGCCGACGTGCAGGGCAAGCCAGTCGACATCGGCGGTTACTACAAGCCGGACTTCGCCAAGCTGGAGACCATCATGCGCCCCAGCAAGACGTTCAACGCGGCGCTGGCTTCGCTGAAGGCCTGACGCAAAAAAGGCCACCGGAAACGGTGGCCTTTTTCTTTCCAGAGGTTTATTTGGTGAACGGAGCGCCGCTCAGGCGCGAGCCGGCCTTGATGCCGCGTTTGTCGAACCAGCCCTGGTGCATCTCGAGCACGTAGCGCACCGGCTTGGCCGAGCAGTGCGAGTCCAGGCTCTGGGGCTGCATGTTCGCGAGGTTGACGATGGTGCCGTCATCGGCCACGAAAGCGGCGGTCAGCGGCAGCAGCGTGTTCTTCATCCAGAAGCACTGGCCGGAGGGTTGTTCGAACACGAACAGCATGCCCTCATTGACGGGCATGTCCTTGCGGAACATCAGGCCCACCGCGCGTTCCTGGGGCGTGGCCGCGACCTGTGCCTGGATCAGGTGCATGCCGGCCGACAGGCCGACGCGCGGCAACTGGAGCTGAGGACCTTCCTGGGACCAGGCGGGCCCCGACAGCAGGAAGAACAGGCAGATCAGGGGCGTGAGCAGGCGTTTCATGCGGTGAGGCGGGTGAGTCGGGTCAGGCCCGCATTGTCTGCCATCGTGGCACGGCCAGGCGGGGGCTGAAGCTCCGAGTCTAGAATTCGCGCTCTTGTTCCCTTCCTCAGCCCTCTGGATTCCCATCGACATGTACCAGCACATCCGCGTGCCCGCCCAAGGTCAGAAGATCGCCGTCAATGCCGACATGTCGCTCCAGGTGCCTGACGAACCCATCGTGCCTTACATCGAAGGCGACGGCACCGGCCTGGACATCACGCCGGTGATGCTCAAGGTGGTGGACGCCGCCGTGGCCAAGGCCTATGGTGGCCGCCGGAAAATCCACTGGATGGAGGTCTATGTCGGCCAGAAGGCCACCCAGGTCTACGGGCCGGACGTCTGGCTGCCGGAGGAAACCCTGGACGCCTTGCGCGCCCACGTGGTGTCCATCAAAGGGCCCTTGTCCACGCCTGCCGGTGGGCCGTTCCGCTCGCTGAACGTGGCGCTGCGCCAGGCGCTCGACCTCTATGTCTGCCTGCGTCCTGTGCAGTACTTCGAGGGCGTTCCGTCGCCGCTGAAGGAGCCCGAGAAAACCAACATGGTGGTGTTCCGCGAGAACTCGGAAGACATCTATGCGGGGATCGAGTACGAGGCGGGCTCTCCCGAGGCGCAAAGCTTGATCCGCCTGCTTCAGGTCGAAATGGGCGTGACCAGCATCCGCTTCCCGGCCACGTCGGGCATCGGCATCAAGACCGTGTCCATGGAGGGCACCGAGCGCCTGATGCGCAAGGCGATCCAGTACGCCATCGACCACGACAAGCCCAGCGTGACCATCGTGCACAAGGGCAACATCATGCGCTACACGGAAGGCGGCTTCCGCGACTGGGCCTACGCCCTGGCGCAGAAGGAATTCGGTGCGGCCTTGCTCGACGGCGGGCCGTGGTGCCAGTTCCGAAACCCGAAGACCGGCCGGGACATCCTCATCAAGGATTGTTTCGCCGACGACTTCCTGCAGCAGATCCTGCTGCGCCCGCTGGACTTCTCGGTGGTGGCCACGCTCAACCTCAACGGCGACTACATCGCCGACGCGCTGGCGGCCCAGGTGGGCGGCATCGGCATCGCGCCGGGTGCCAACCTGTCCGACTCCCTGGCGTGCTTCGAGCCCACCCACGGCCCCGTGCCTCGGTTCGCGGGCAAGGACTACGCCAACCCATGCGCCGAAATCCTCGCCGCCGAGATGATGCTTCGGCACCTGGGCTGGAAGGAGGCAGCCGACGTGGTCATCGCCGCCCTGCGCAGCGCCATCGGCAGCAAGCAGGTCACCCACGACTTCGCCCGGCTGATGTCCGGCGCCACCCAGGTCAGCTGCTCCGGTTTTGGCGACGTGATGATCGAGAGCATGTAAATCGCGCCCGGGCGGCAAAATCCATTCCCCCGCCCGGGCGTGCGGTGGGAAGAAGCGCACGAATGCCGCCCAACTCGGTGGTTTTCAAGCCAGCTTTCGCTTCACAATGAGGCATGGCTGATGCAGGTTGCCACACCCCCCGCCGACCCGAAGGCAACGCTGTTTCGGGCCGTCGGAAGGCCGTTGTATTCCCGCACGATGCGGCGGTGCAATGCGCACCGCTAGAATCATTTTCATGGCCACCCAGAACCCCAAGAAACCGCCCAACCCTGTCGTCTCGCCCCCCAGCACGGGCAGCGACGACTCGGTGGTGCTGGAGCGGCGCGCGCAACGCACCCAACCCCCCCAGATGTTCCAGGTGGTGCTGCTCAACGACGATTTCACGCCAATGGAATTCGTGGTGCACGTCATCCAGGAGTTTTTCAGCAAGGACCGGGAGACCGCTACCCAGATCATGCTCAAGATCCATCTGGAAGGAAAAGGCATCTGCGGCGTGTATTCGCGCGATGTCGCCAGCACCAAAGTGGATCAGGTGCTCCAGGCCGCCCGGGCGGCGGGGCATCCATTGCAATGTCTGAGTGAACCGGTTGAATAAATCCGAATCCACCCCATCTGAGCCCTAGTCAGCCCCTTTTGACCTTTTTGAACCAGACGATTGCCTCTTCGATCACCCAGCCCAAAGGACGTGCCCAATGATTGCCCAGGAACTTGAAGTCAGCTTGCATATGGCCTTTGTCGAGGCCCGGCAGCAGCGGCACGAATTCATCACGGTGGAGCACCTGTTGCTCGCGCTGCTGGACAACCCCAGCGCCGCCGAGGTGTTGCGCGCCTGCTCGGCCAACATCGACGACCTTCGCAAATCCTTGACGAACTTCATCAAGGACAACACCCCGCAGGTGGCCGGCACCGACGAGGTGGACACCCAGCCCACGCTGGGCTTCCAGCGCGTCATCCAGCGCGCCATCATGCACGTGCAGTCCACCGGCAACGGCAAGAAGGAAGTCACCGGCGCCAACGTGCTGGTGGCCATCTTCGGCGAGAAGGACTCGCATGCCGTGTACTACCTGCACCAGCAGGGTGTGACGCGCCTGGACGTGGTGAACTTCATCGCCCACGGCATCCGCAAGAGCGACCCGCCGGAGCCCACCAAGTCGGGCGAAAGCGCGGCCGAGAACGAGGAAGCCAGCGAAGCCAAGGGTAACGAGAAAGCCTCGCCCCTGGAGCAGTTCACCCAGAACCTGAACCAGATGGCCAAGGACGGCAAGATCGACCCGCTGATCGGCCGCGAGTACGAGGTCGAGCGTGTGATCCAGATCCTGTGCCGCCGCCGCAAGAACAACCCGCTGCTGGTGGGCGAAGCCGGCGTGGGCAAGACCG
>Ga0247823_10000350_pt1 | contig 40172 bp, 26 predicted proteins | sample 13C_PalmiticAcid_2_FD_192426 | JGI IMG/M metagenome (GOLD analysis project Ga0247823, IMG submission 192426) | Soil microbial communities from agricultural site in Penn Yan, New York, United States - 13C_PalmiticAcid_Day30 | ecosystem: Environmental > Terrestrial > Soil > Agricultural land... | reverse complement strand
GCTATGCAAACTTCGACTTCCGTGTGCGTGATAATGGCCTGACGGCTGATGGTGGTGCTGATACAGATCCGGTTGCGAACCGCATTACATTCGATGTGACATCTGTGAATGATGCCCCAGCGGGTGCAGATAACGCTGTGACGACACTGGAAGATACGGCGTTTACATTCACGACAGCACATTTTGGATTTACCGATACGCTGGATTCGCCTGGGAATGCGCTGAGCGCTGTGGTTATCACAACGCTGCCTGCGTCCGGTTCTCTGACATTGAACGGCGCGGCGGTATCTGCGGGGCAGGCGATTACCGCAGCGGATATCACAAGCGGTCTCCTGCGCTTCACGCCAGCACTTGATTCAGTGGCGTCCTCTACATTCACATTCCAGGTTCGTGATGATGGTGGTACCGCAGATGGCGGTCAGAATACCGATCAATCTGCCAATACCATGACTGTCAATGTGACACCGGTAAACGATGCTCCGGCTGGTACTGACAAAACGCTATCCGTTCTTGAAAGTCATACGCTGACCATTAATCCTGCTGATTTTGGCTTTACGGATCCTAATGATGCGTCAGGTCCGAATTCTCTGGCCGCTGTCAGAATTTCAACATTACCTGTTCTGGGAACGCTGTTCCTAGATGCAGGGGCAACAGCCGCGGGTCCTGTCACAGCAGGTCAGACTATCAGCCTTGCTGATCTGGCTTACCTTCGTTATACGCCTGTGACCGATGGTTATGGCACTTCTTACGCGAGCTTCACCTTCCAGGTTCAGGATAGCGGTGGCACGGCAAACGGTGGCATTGATCTTGACCCGTCTGCCAATACAATTACGATTGATGTTCAGCCTATCAACAGTGCGCCAGCAGGTGCGGATAACACCGTTACAACGCTTGAGGATACACCATATACATTCAGTGCAGCATCATTCGGCTTCAGTGATTTGAATGATACCCCGAATGATGCGCTGTATGCGGTCATTATTACGACACTGCCTGCGAACGGCACGCTGACGCTGGGTGGTGTAGCAGTGACGGCCGGCCAAGAAATTCCTGCGGCGAGCCTTGGTACACTGGTATTTACACCGGCACTGAATGATGATGGCAATAACTACACAAGCTTCACCTTCCAGGTAAAAGATGGTGGCGGCACAGCTAATGGCGGTGTCGATATAGACCCAACCCCGAATACCATGACCGTCAATGTGACCCCGGTCAATGACGCGCCTACGGGTACAGATAATACCGTTACGACACTGGAAGATGCCGCGTTTACCTTTACGCCAGCACATTTCGGCTTTGCTGATGCCGCTGATAACCCTGTAGATGATTTCTCAGCGCTTATCATCTCGGCAACGCCTGTTAACGGCACGTTGCTGTTGAATGGTGTGGCTGTTGTCGCGCCGCAGACAATTACTTATAGCGATATTGATAATGGTCTCCTGACATTTGCACCGGCAGCGAACGCAAACGGTAATGGTTACGCGACCTTTGGTTTCCGCGTTCAGGATGATGGCGGTACGGCGAATGGTGGCGTGGATACAGATCCGATTGCCAATATCATGACTATCAATGTGACGCCTGTGAACGATGCGCCGGCGGGTGCCGACAAGACCATCACAACGCTGGAAGATACACCGTACAACTTTACAGCTGCTGACTTCGGCTTTACTGACCCGAATGACGCATCTGCGTCTCATACATTGTTCTCTGTATTTATCGATACATTGCCAGTGAACGGCACGCTGACACTGGGTGGTGTGGCGGTTACGGCTGGTCAAGAAATCCCTGCGGGTAGCATTGGTACACTGGTATTTACACCGGCTGCGAATGCGAATGGCAACAGCTACGCAAACTTTGATTTCCGTATCCGTGATAATGGCCTGACAGCCGATGGTGGTGCTGATACAGATCCGGTTGCGAACCGTATTACATTCGATGTGACATCTGTGAATGATGCGCCAGCAGGTGCTGACAATGCTGTGACAACACTGGAAGATACAGCATTCACTTTCACAACAGCGCACTTCGGCTTTACCGATACGCTGGATTCTCCAGCCAACGTTCTAAGCGCGGTTGTTATTACGACACTACCGGCGTCTGGTACGCTGACATTGAACGGCGCCGCTGTTACGGCAGGGCAGGCTATCACAGCCGCTGATATCACAAGCGGTCTTCTGCGTTTCACACCGGCACTGGATTCAGTAACATCATCGACGTTTACATTCCAGGTGCGTGATGACGGCGGCACGGCAAATGGTGGTCAGAATACTGATCAGTCAGCCAACACCATGACCGTCAATGTCACACCTGTGAACGATGCGCCGACGGGCACTGATAATACGGTTACCACACTGGAAGATACGGCTTTCGTATTTACACCAACGCACTTCGGCTTTGCTGATGCTACTGATACGCCAGCCAATAACTTTGCAGCGGTTGTTGTTGCCGCAACGCCGTTGAATGGCACGTTGTATCTGAACGGCGTGGCTGTGGTAGCGCCGCAGACCATCAGCTATGCGGATATTAATAGCGGTCTTCTGACATTCTCGCCGGCTGCGAATGCAAACGGCAATAATTACGCAAGCTTCTCGTTCCAGGTGCAAGATGATGGTGGTACGGCAAACGGTGGTATAAACACCGATCAATCCGCCAATATCATAACCATCAATGTGACGCCTGTGAACGATGCGCCGGCGGGTGCCGATAAGACGATTACAACACTGGAAGATGCGCCGTATATCTTTACGGCTGCTGACTTCGGCTTTACCGATCCGAATGATGCATCTGCGCCACATTCATTGTTCTCGGTGTTTATCGATACGCTGCCAGCGAACGGTACGCTGACACTTGGTGGTGTGGCTGTTACAGCCGGACAAGAAATTCCTGTGGGTAGTATTGCTACATTGGTGTTCACACCGGCTGCAAACGCGAATGGCAACAGCTACGCAAACTTTGATTTCCGTGTTCGTGATAATGGCCTGACAGCCGATGGTGGCGCTGATACAGATCCGGTTACCAACCGCATTACATTTGATGTGACATCCGTGAACGATGCGCCAGATGGTACGGATAATACCGTTACAACGCTGGAAGATACGCTCTTCACATTTACTGATACAGATTTCGGCTTTACGGATCTACTGGATTCGCCTGCAAACGTCTTGAGCGGCGTGGTGATTACAACATTACCGGCCACAGGAACATTGGCGTTAAGTGGTGTCCCGGTTACAGCTGGCCAATTTATCTCTGCCGCCAATATTGCTAACCTGACTTATATGCCTGCGCTTCATGCGGATGGCCCGGCTGCGGCATCATTCACATTCCAGGTTCGTGATGATGGCGGCACAGCGAATGGTGGCGTGAATACTGATCCTGTTGCTAATGTTATGACCATCGATGTGACGCCTGTAAACGATGCGCCAGATGGTACGGATACAACGGTTACGACGCTGGAAGATACGCCTTATGTGTTTACGCCAGCGAACTTCGGCTTTACTGACCCGCATGATGTGCCGGTTGATACGCTGACAGCGGTTACGATTACAACCATTCCGGCATTGGGTAGTCTGACCCTGAATGGTGTGGCTGTGACGGCTGGTAGTGTTGTTTCCTATGCCGATATTAATGCCGGATTGCTACAGTTCACACCAGTGGCCAATATGAATGGGGCTGCTTACACGAACTTTACATTCCAGGTTCATGATAGCGGCGGCACGGCAAATGGTGGCGTAGATATCGATCCAGTGGCCAACACCATGACGATTGATGTGACATCTGTAAACGATGCACCAGCTGGTACAGATACAACGGTAACGACACTGGAAGATACGGCCTATAATTTTGCGGCAGCAGACTTTGGCTTCACCGATCCGAATGATAATCCGGATGACGTGTTCTATTCTGTGATTATTACAACATTGCCATCGAATGGTACGCTGACCCTTAATGGTTCACCGATTACTGTGCCACAGGAGATTCTGGTGGCTAATATTCCGCAATTGCGCTTTATGCCGGCTACTGATGCATACGGTGCGTCTTATGCGCAGTTCGACTTCCAGGTGAAGGATAATTTTGGTACGGCTAATGGCGGTCAAGATACTGACCAAACACCAAACCGTATCACCATTGATGTAACATCCGTCAATGATGCGCCTGCCGGTACGGATAATACGATTTCCACATTGGAAGATACCATTTTCACATTTGCGGCGGCTGACTTTGGTTTTACCGATCCACAAGATAGCGCTCTGCCAAACGTTCTGGGCGGTGTGGTCATTACAACATTGCCTGCTGCGGGTTCATTGATGCTGAGTGGCGTGGCCGTGACAGTAGGGCAGTTCATTTCAGCGGCAAATATTCCGAACCTGACCTATCTGCCAGCGCTCAATGGTACGGGCACAGCTTATAGCAGCTTTACATTCCAGGTGCGTGATGATGGTGGCACCGCGAACGGTGGGGTGAATACCGACCCATCTGCGAATGTGATGACGATTGACGTGATTGCTGTTGATGATCCGTCTGTTCTTGATACCAATGCGGGTATGTCAACGTTCGAAGGTTTCACAACCACCATTACGACGGCGATGCTGTCTAGTTCTGATGTGGATACGCCTGACAGCAATATCGTTTACACTGTAACAACACCAGTTGCTCATGGACGTCTGGCGCTGACAACCGCTCCGGCAGCGCCAATCGCAAGCTTTACGCAGGATGACCTGGTCAATGGTCGCGTTATCTACGTCCATGATAGCAGCGAAACAACTACGGATAGCTTCGTATTTGAGGTATCTGATGATTCGACAGTGCTGGCCCCGGCGACATTCAATATCGCGATTACACCAGTGAATGATGCGCCAATTGGTACAGCGAACACTGTCGTGACACTGGAAGATACGTCTTACACCTTTAGTAATGCAGATTTTGGCTTTACCGATCCAAATGATACGCCAGCCAATGCACTGCAGGCTGTTATCATTACAACGCTGCCGACGGCGGGTACGCTGACATTGAATGGCGTTGCTGTAACAGCAGGTCAGACAGTTAGTGCTGCGGATATCGCTCTGAATCGCCTCGTATTCAGCCCGGCGGCCGATCAGAATGGTGTGGTTTATTCTGCCTTTACCTTCCAAGTGCAAGATGATGGCGGTACGGCCAATACCGGTGTTGATATTGATCAAACACCAAGAACCATGACCATTGATGTCACACCTGTTGATGATGCGCCTATTCTGGATGTCAATGCTGGCTTGTCGCTGCTTGAAGGTGGTACTGAAACTATTACAACAGCAATGTTGTCATCACACGATATTGATACGACAAACCCGAATATCGTTTATACGATCACGACACCTGTGGTGCATGGTCGTCTGGCGTTGACAACTGCTCCAGCAACACCGATTACAAGCTTTACTCAGGATGATTTGGCGAATGGTCGCGTAATCTATGTTCATGACAGTAGTGAGACCCTAACCGACAGTTTCGTATTTGAAGTTGCTGATGCTACGACAACGCTGGCGCCTGCGACCTTTAATATCTCGATCACTCCTGTGAACGATGAACCTCTTGGCTCTGATAAGACGATTACTACACTGGAAGATACGTCTTATACCTTCACAGCGGCTGATTTCGGCTTTAGCGATCCTAACGATACGCCTTCACATGTTCTGCAGGCTGTCATTATTACAACGTTGCCAACAACAGGTACGCTGACATTGGGCGGTGTTGCGGTGACAGCGGGGCAGGTGATTGCTGAAGCGGATATTCCAACCCTTGTGTTTACACCAGCGGTTGATGCTCATGGCGCGGCTAACAGCTATTTCGACTTCCAGGTGCAGGATACGGGCACGACTGCCAATGGCGGCGTGGATACCGATCAGACACCAAACCGTATCACTTTTGATGTGACCGAAGTCAGCGATGCGCCTGATGGTGCTGATAAGACAGTTTCCATGCTGGAAAGTGGTGCCCTGGCATTCAGTGCGGCAGATTTCGGCTTTACGGATTCTCATGACAGCCCGGCTGATGGCTTCGCCTTCGTTGAAATTACGACACTGCCTGTTTTGGGCGTCTTGACACTGAATGGTGTGGCCGTGACGGCAGGTCAATCAGTGGCGGTTGCTGATATTCCGAACCTAGTCTACACGCCGCCGATCAATGCGAATGGTAACGCGTATGCAAGCTTCAGCTTCCGTGTTCAGGATGATGGCGATCTGGCGAATGGCGGGGCGAATATTGACCCTGTCGCCAATGTCATCACGATTGATGTTCAGCCGATTAACAGTGCACCATATGGTTCTGATGCGACCTTGACCACACTGGAAGATACGCCACATACATTCAGTGCGTCTGACTTCGGCTTTAGTGATACCGACGATACACCGGCTAATAATCTGCAAGCGATTATGATTACATCTCTGCCGGCAGCGGGCACACTTACCTATAACGGCACGCCGGTTACCTTGCCGTTGACGATTACAGCGGCAAATCTGGGTAATCTGGCGTTTGTTCCGGCTGCTGATGCTTACGGTACTGCCTATACATCATTCACATTCAAGGTAATTGATGATGGTGGTACAGCAAACGGCGGCGTTGATACTGACCCGACCGATAATACGATCACATTTGATGTGACATCGGTGAATGATGCGCCGGAAGGTACGGATAATACTGTTTCAACACTTGAAGATACGCCGTTTGCGTTTGATCCGGCTGACTTTGGTTTCACTGATCCGCATGACTCTGTGGCACCGAACGGTTATCAAGGCATCATTATTACGACCTTGCCATCGAGCGGCACATTGACGCTGAACGGCAATCCTGTGTTGGCGAATGACTATATTGCCTTTGCCGATATTGATGATCTGGTATTCACGCCTGTTGCCAATATGCATGGCCTGCCATATAGCAGCTTTACCTTCCAGGTTGTGGATGATGGCGGTACAGCAAATCTGGGTCAGGATACAGATCAGACTCCGAACACGATGACTATCGAAGTGCAGTCTGTGAATGATGCTCCGGCAGGGACCGATAATACAGTAACAACGCTTGAGGATACTGACTATCAGTTCAGTTCCACAGATTTCGGCTTTACCGATCCTGATGATATTCAGACACCAAACACACTGCAGAGCATTCAGATTACAGCTCTACCTTCGCAAGGTTCTCTGCATTTGATTGCACCGGCGTCTGTTACCGGCCCTGTAACACTGAATCAGGTGATCAGTGCTGCTGACCTGGATTATTTGGTCTTTACACCGGATATGGATGAACATGGTGCGGGATATGCAGACTTCAGGTTTATTGTTCGCGATGATGGCGGTACAGCCAATAGCGGTCAGGATACTGATCCAGTAGAGAATATCATTACGATTGATGTGACATCGGTAAACGATGCCCCGGCAGGCACGGATAATACGGTAACCACGCTGGAAGATACGCCAAGAACATTCCTGCCAGCGGAATTTGGTTTTGATGATCCGAAGGATAACCCGGATAACGTATTTACAAGCCTGATCATTACAACACTGCCGACAGCAGGCGTATTAACGCTGAATGGTGTTGCTGTGACAGCGGGTCAGGCGATTGCTTACAATGATATTCAGTTCCTGACTTATACACCGGCACTGAATGCCAATGGTGCAGCTGCGGGCAGCTTCACATTCCAGGTTCAGGATGATGATGGCGTGCTGAACGGCGGTCAGGATACAGATCAGACACCGAATACCATGACCATTGATGTGACGGCGGTGAACGATGCACCTGTGGGTACGGATGACACGATTACCATTCTTGAAGATATACCGTACGCATTCGATGCTTCTGATTTCGGCTTTACTGATCCGGCAGATGCTGCGGCACCGCATGCTTTCGACAACGTAATTATCACGACGCTGCCGACAGCAGGGACCCTGACATTGAACGGTGTCGCCGTGACAGCGGGTCAGGTTGTCGCTGTAGCCGATATCCCGAACCTCGTGTTTACGCCGTCCTTGAATGACAACGGTATTGCTTATTCCAGCTTTACGTTCCAGGTTCAGGATAATGGCGGCACGGCTAACGCGGGGCAGGATACAGATCAGACACCACGCACGATCACATTTGATGTGACGGCGGTTGATGATGCGCCGGTTCTGGATACCAACCTTGGTCTTGCGACATTCGAAGGTCATACAGCCACAATTACGACTGCGATGCTGAGTTCATCCGATGTTGATACACCTAATAGCGCCATTGTTTATACAGTGACTACACCTGTTGCGCATGGCCGCCTTGAGCTGACGACAGCACCGGGCGTGGCCATCACAAGCTTTACACAGGATGATCTGGCCAATAACCGCGTCGTTTATATCCATGACAGCACTGAGACCTTAACCGATAGCTTTGATTTCACTGTTGCTGATGCTACGACCACATTGGCATCATCCAATTTCGCGATCAGCATTACACCTGTAAACGATGCGCCGATTGGTACAGCGGCTGTACGCAATATTCTGGAGGACATTCCTTACACCTTCGCAGCGAGTGACTTTGGCTTCACTGATCCTAATGACACGCCGTCTAACGCGCTGCAGGCTGTTATCATTACGACATTGCCGACAAATGGTGCGCTGACCCTGAGTGGCGCAGCTGTAACTGCTGGTCAGGTTATTGCTTTGGCTGATATTCCGAACCTGGTATTTACTCCGGCGGCAGACCAATATGGTGTGGCTTATGACGGATTTACCTTCCAGGTACAAGATGATGGCGGCGTTGCCAATCTGGGCGTGGATATTGACCAGACACCAAGACAGTTCACATTTAATGTTGAATCCGTGAACGATGCCCCGGCGGGTGCTGATAAGACAGTTACAACACTGGAAGATGCTGTTTACACATTTACTGCTGGCGATTTCGGCTTCAGTGATGCGCATGATAGCCCGGCGAATGCTTTCACGAATGTGATTATCACAACAATCCCTGTGAACGGTGTTCTGGCCCTGAATGGGGTGGCGGTTGCAGCAAATGATGTGATTGCTGTTGGCGATATCCCATTGCTGACATTTACACCAGCGACGGACCAACATGGTGCGGGTTATGCTAACTTCTCATTCCGCGTGCAGGATGATGGCGGCGTTCTGAATGGTGGTGTTGATACCGATGCCAGCGCCAATACGATTACAATCGATGTCACATCTGTGAATGATGCGCCTGCGGGCACCGATAATAATGTGACCACGCTGGAAGATACGCCGTTGACATTCAGCCCGGCCATGTTCGGATTTACAGATCCACACGATACTCCGGCTAATGGCTTTATGAGTGTGATTATCACAACCCTGCCAGCTACAGGTACGTTGACACTGAATGGTGTGGCGGTCACAGCGGGTCAGGAAGTTCTGTTCGCCGATATCACCAATCTTGTGTACACGCCTGTTCTGGATGGTAATGGCGCAGGATATGCCGGTTTCACATTCCAGGTACGCGATAATGATGGCGTTCTGAATGGCGGTCAGGATACTGACCAAACCCCGAATAATATGATTATTGATGTGACGCCGGTAAATGATGCCCCGGCGGGTACAGATACAACAGTGACAACACTGGAAGATACCGATTACATCTTCGATGCTGCTGATTTCGGCTTCACGGATCCAAGCGATAGCACAAACCCTGATGATTTCATGTCGGTTATCATCACATCTCTGCCGTCAACCGGTACATTACTGTTTAACGGTGCTGCGATTGTGACGCCGCTGGAAATTGCCGTTGCCGATATTCCATTACTGCGCTTTGTTCCTGTGCCAAATGAAAACGGCTCTGGGTATGCTGATTTCACCTTCCGCGTACGTGATGATGGTGGAGTCGCCAACGGCGGTGCCGATACGGATGCAAGCGATAACACGATTAGCATTAATGTTACATCCGTTAACGACGAACCATTGGGTACGGATAATACAGTTACGACACTGGAAGATACGCCATTGGTATTTGATCCGGCTGATTTCGGCTTTACGGATCCTGAAGATGTTCCTGCCAATAATTTTGCAGGCATTATTATCAACTCATTGCCTGTGGGTGGTACGCTGACGCTGGCTGCTGGCGCTAGCGTGACGGGCCCGGTATCTGTCGGTCAGACTGTTAGCTATGCAGACCTGTCCTTCCTGACATTTACCCCGGCTGCGCATCAGTATGGGGCAGGGTATGCGCACTTTGACTTCCAGGTTGTCGATGATGGTGGCACTGCGAATGCAGGCGTGAATACAGATCAGGTACCGAACCGTATCACGATTGATGTAACGGAAGTTAGTGACGCGCCGGCATCGGCTGACAATAGTGTCACGATCCTTGAGGATAATCCGTACAACTTTACTCTCGCTGATTTCGTATTCAGCGATCCGAACGATAATCCGGATGATGTTTACACCAGTGTTGTTATCACGACATTGCCAGCGGGTGGTACACTGACACTGGGTGGTGTGGCGGTTACGGCAGGACAAGAAATTCTGGTTGGTGATATTGCTAACCTGCGCTTTGATCCGGCACCGGATGCCAACGGCATTGATTACGGTACATTTACATTCCAGGTACGCGATAGTGGTGACACGCTGAATGGTGGTGTGAACCTGTCGGCGCCATACACATTCCACATTGATGTAACGCCTGTAAACGATCCACCGATCCTGACGACAACCAACCCGGTTGTGGCCATGTTCGAGGGCGAAACGGTTACCATTACACCGTCCATGCTGCTGACAACCGATATTGATACGCCAACAAATAATCTGGTCTATACCGTGACAACACCTGTTGCGCATGGCCGTCTGGAGCTGGCGACAGCGCCGGGTGTCGCGATCACGACATTCACACAAGCCGATATTGATAACAATCTGGTCCGTTACGTACACGATAGTAGCGAAACCACATTTGATAGCTTTGATTTCGAGGTCACTGATGGTGATGGTCTGTTCCCGCCATCAGCAGGTATCTTTGATTTCAATATTACGCTGATTAACGATGCGCCTATTTCTGCTGATCAGGCTGTGACAACGCTTGAAGATACGCCGATGACATTTACGCTGGCTGATTTTGCCTTCAGTGATCCGAATGATGCGGTACCCCATAATTTACAGTCTATTCGTATTGTATCCCTACCAGTACACGGCACATTATATCTGGCGGCTGGTGCGATGGCGGCGGGTCCGGTTGTGGCGGGTCAGTTTATTGATCCTGCTGACATTGCCTTCCTGACATTCGAACCTTCACTGAACGGTAATGGCGTGGACTATGGCACCTTTACCTTCCAGGTGCAGGATGATGGCGGCACGGCAAACGGTGGTGTTGATCTGTCGGCTGTTCATACTATGCATGTTAATGTCACACCTGTGAATGATGCGCCGTATGACATTGTCATGTCACCGATGTGGTTCCCAGAGGGTAACCCTAAGGGCTGGACTGTGGGCCATATGAACAGTATGGACGTGGATAGCAGCAACTTCACATACTCTATCGTTGGGGATCCCTCGATCTTCTCTATCGTGGGTAATCGTCTGGTTGTGAACTCAACGCAACGCTATGGTATCGATCCAAGCAGCTATACGATTACTGTCCGTACAAGTGACGGTTTCCTGACATATGATGAAGATATGACGATTGAGCTTCGTGAGATGCCATTCGTTGCGCCGCCTGAAACGCCGACACGCGATACTCCGGGCAAGGCTGATGACTATGATAATTATAAACCGGGATACGATATGTATATCTCGGATACCACAACGAAGATCCGTTATTACGATGGCGCCTTCTATGGTGGCGAAGGTCTGCTGGACTCCGCATTGGATACTACAGATCGTCCATTACTGAATGCTTTCTACGGCAGTGGTCTGCAGCAAATGCTCCGTGAGGGTGGTGTTGTGAATGCCCGTGCATGGTTGCGTGATCTGCAGTTGCTGGCAAACCTGCCGGATGAGTTGATTGTGAACTTCCACCTGACAAACCTGATTAGTGAACTGACGGGAGGTCTGGTATTTGGTGCAGATGATGCGCAGGGCGCAGAGGGCGATCTGATGGATCGTCGTGTCTATGAAACAAATGCTATCTACAATGCACTGATTGCTATTAATAAAGGCGTCGATCAGGAGGCCGAGCTGGAAGAAGATGTTGAGAATCTTGGTAAAGAAGATTCTGCACAATATCTGCATGCCCAGCTTGATGAAGCGGCACGTTATTATAAGAGCCAGCACAGCAAGCTATTGCAGGCTTTAGGAAAAGCCGAAGATCAACCGTCGACCTGATAAGGCATTGATATCTGTGGCGGCAGGCTCTATTTTACATCCATGAGCAAGGCATTTACCAAAGAGAACGATAATGAAGAGGAACTGGATCTGGATCTGGAAGAGCCGGATCCTTTGCCTATGCATGCCAAAAACTACATGACACCCTTTGGTGTTGAGATGCTTCAGAAAGAGCTCAAGTTTCTTTTGAGTGAGGAGCGCCCCCGCATCACCGAGATTGTTTCATGGGCGGCCGGTAATGGTGACCGTTCAGAGAACGGTGATTATCTTTATAACAAGAAGCGTCTACGTGAGATTGATCGCCGTATTCGTTATCTGACCAAGCGTCTGGATGATGTAGAGGTCGTTGATCCGCGCAAACAGCAAGGGATTGAGCAGGTATTCTTTGGGGCTACCGTTACTTACGCGCGCGAAGATGGCACAGAGGTGACTGTGAAGCTGGTGGGTGTTGATGAGGCCGACCTTGATTTGGGTAAAATTAACTGGCTTTCCCCGGTGGCCAAGGCGCTTATGAAGGCCCGGGAAGGGGATAGCGTCGATGTTCGTACCGCCGCCGGTATTGAAACGATTGAGGTTTTAGAAATTACCTACGAGTTGCATCAAGTCTAATATTATGTCAATTATATTTCTGTGATTTTGTGGTGAACTTTCTGTCGCGCCATGTGTTCTTAAGTTTAACTGACATTGTAGGTGGGCGAGATGCGTATAAATATTCCCGTAATTGACCAAATTCTATCTGACCAAGATGAAAACGTGGGCAGCAGAGTCATGATCGTTGATGATAATCGTGATGCGGCTCAAACAATTAGCTGGCTGGTGGAGATGTTAGGGCACGATACCAAGGTCGTGCATAGCGGCGAAGAAGCATTAAAGCTAGCGCCTGATTTTAGGCCTGACTTCGTGTTTCTGGACATCAGCATTCCTGACATGAATGGCTATGAAATCTGCCATGTCATGAAAATGATGCCGGAGTTGGGGGGCACAGTTTTTGTTGCCCAGACAGGATGGAGTGAGAAGGAATTCGTGGATCGCTCCCGCAGTGCCGGGTTTGATCACCATCTGGTAAAACCAGTGGGGGCAGAGGCTCTGGAAACCATCCTGAATAAGAAACCTCAGCTTTATTAAGCCATTGCGGACTTAGTAACCGTGAAGCTTGGCCTGAATCCCTGGAAACTTGCCATACCCAATTTGTTATATTATAACACATTAATCGTTATAATATAACACTCAGGTGAAGCATGGTTTTTAGACTGATTCCAGCCCACAAGGCTGCCGTGGAAAGTGCGGGTATTGCCGATCAAATCATGACGGAATTGATGGCTTTTAAAGCCAGTGAAAATAAAGCCGACCCTGAACGTCGGCAAGGGCTCCATGGTCCTTATGAGGAACTGACACGTGCACGTACCGGGGGTTTGCCTGCTGATTATTATGAGCCGGGTGACATTGTGCCGTGGGGATTCCGCCCACAGGAAAGCCGCAGCAATATTTTGTGGCAGGTACTCTCCGGTGTGATGGATCACAGTCCCGATTTTGCGGCGGCTTACATGGCGCTCGCGCTTGATCGTGCGCTATCTGATGATGATTACGCGCTAGAGCTGGGAAAGCTTCATAAGGATTGGGCGCGCTACATCGAACATGCAGGATTAATCCGTGACCATCGTCACGACCGTATGACACATATTTATAAAAGCGTGGCATGCCCTGCATGCAGCATCCTGACGGCGACAGCGTGCCGTGATCAAGCCATGAATGATCTCTTCCGTGAAATGTTGCCGATGAAACCTGCTGAACGCCGCCAGACATTAAAGGATCGCGGATTAGCACCACTTCTCAAAATTATGATACCCGCAGTACCCAAGCCTTAAGGAGAGCATGACATGAAAATCGCATTCGTAGGAAAAGGTGGATCTGGAAAGAGCACGTTGAGTGCGCTTTTCATTCGCTATCTACAATCTGCGCAGAAGGCTAATGTGTTGGCTATAGATGCGGATTTAAACATGAATTTAGCAGGGTTACTAGGTGTGCAGGTTGATTCGACCACACTTCTGGCGCGTCCTGATGTGCAGGAAAACCTGCGTACGGCATTAAAGGGCAATAACCCGTTGATTAAGGATGCTCATAGTTTCCTGCCGACGACACCACCGGGTGTGGGGTCTCATGTGATCAGGTCTGTTAATGATGAAATCTTGAATTCATATGCTCTGACTATTGATAATAATCCTTCCTTGCGTCTTCTAACTGTGGGATCGTATGGCAAGGAAGAGATCGGCCAGGCCTGCTATCATACCCATTTGTTTATGGCCGAGAATATCCTGTCCCATACGGCTTTGCCGGATGAGCAGTGGCTTGTGGCGGATATGGTGGCAGGGACGGATGCCTTTGCCTATTCATTACACCTGCAATTCGATGCGATCATGTTGATCATCGAACCAACGCCTGAATCAGCCGAAGTTTATAACCTCTATATGGATTTGGCGCGTACGGCGGGTGTTGATCAACTTATTCATCTGGTTGCCAATAAAGTCAGCGATCAGGATGATCTTGATTTCATTGTTTCCAAGACTGGGGCGCAGCCTTTGGTGGTTCTGCCATATCTGAACAGCCTCAAGAAGCAACGCCAGCAGGGTGGCACCGTTTCCGACAGCCATATCGAAAGCGAACTGTCTTCTACATTGTCCAAAATTCAGGATGCTGCCAAGACACCTGTCATACCAGCAGAGAAGAGAATGGCAATGTTGCGCCGCTTGCATGAAAAGCTTGTGCAGCAAGATTGGGTCAAATCCGGTTATGGCGATCTCTCCCAGCAATGGGATTCATATAAGGAAGCTGTGTAATCATGCAAGCTGCCCTCAAGCTCAATCAGGAAACCGAAGTGCGGGCGCGTCTACAGCCGCGCATTCACCCTGTCATTCAGGAGTTCTTATCACAGCCACATCTTTTGCATAGTTTATGTGATGGTTTTGGCTCACCTCTGAATGTCATGTTTCCGGAGAATATCGATGATAATATCCAGAGTTTCGAAGCAGCCTATAAAAAGAACCATATGCGGGGTCGGATTTATTTCACCAGCAAGCCCTGTAAGTCTCGGTCATTGGTACGTCGTGCCAGCGTATCCTCCATCGGGATTGATGTTTCATCACCTGAATCCCTGAAACATGTCATGAGTTGCGGATTTAATCCCAGCCGTATCGAGGCTACAGGGCCTAAGAATCCCGATTATATTCTCAGCTGCCTTCAGCTCGATGTGCTGTTGAATGCCGACAGCATGCATGAATTATTGCTCATACAGGCTTTGCACCAGAAATTGGGATTGTCGCGCAAGGCACGTGTCATGGTTCGCATCAGTGGTTTTGAGTCTGAACGAATGCGCTTCACGCCACAGGACGGTACTTTTGGTATCCATACCCGTGATGTGCCTGCAGTTATAGATTGGCTGGTGCAGCATAAGGATGCAATCGATTTCCATGGGTTTGCCTTCTACCTGAGCGGTGCTGGTGTTGAGCAGCGTACTGTGGCGATTGAAAACCAGTTACAGCTGACATTCCTTGCGACGAAGAAAGGCCTTAAGCCGCGTGGCGTTGACATCGGTGGGGGATTCTCTGTTCAATATGCGGCTGATATAGCGGCATGGAATGATTATCTGGAAACATTGAAAGCCTCGGTCGCTGGCACGATTGAAAGCCAGACATGGAATAATAGCGGTCTTGGATACCGGAATATCAATGGTGTCGTGGCGGGTGCGCCTCAGGTGGTTAATCATGTGCCGCCGCAGACGAAGGGTGACGAGCTTGATCTTTGGCTTAATCAACGCAGTGCCAGCTTTGGGAATGCGCGTATTGCTGATCTTATCCGGGATTCTTTGCTTGAGCTTTACATTGAACCGGGTCGGGGCATGCTGGACCAATGCGGTATCACCGTCGGGCGCGTGGCATTCACCAAGGAATCTACGTGGGGTGAATTATTGATCGGTCTGGAAATGAACCGTTCCAATAACCATGCGCAAAACCTGAAACAGCTTTGTGAGCCTGTCATTATTCCCCGTGACCCTGCGCGTAATACGCCGAATGACCGTGGTGTCTATTATGTCGGCAATCTGTGTGTGTCTTACGACATCTTGCAGTACAACAAAACCTATCCAGACATTCTGCCTGAACGTGGTGATCTGGTGATGTTTAATAATACGGCGGCCTACATGATGGATTTTGTTGAATCTGAAACATTGATGCAGCCATTGGCGCAGAAGGTTGCCGTGTGGCCTGACCAGCGTGGTGGTTTCCGCTGGGCACAAGACGATAAATATTTACCCGTAGAGGTTTAAGATGATTGTAGAGCAAATGACAGACCTGATCGGTAATACACCGATGCTGAAAATTGATCCGCAAGTGACAGGTCTTAAGAATATTGATCTGTATGCCAAGCTCGAGATGATGAATCCGTTTGGTTCGGTCAAGGATCGTACGGCGTGGGGCATGATCAAGGATGATCTTGCCCGTATTAAGGCCGATAACATGACCATCTACGAAAATTCCAGCGGTAACACAGCTAAATCCCTGCAGGCGATTGCTGGTATGCATGGTGTTAAATTCCGTTTGGTCAGTGCCTTAGCCAAAGTCGAGGAACAGAAACAGGTACTACAGGTTCTGGGTTCAGAGATTGAGGAAATTGCCGGGGCCAGTGACTGCTTTGATCCCACGGACAGCAATGACCCACAATATCTTATTGAGCGTACTGCTAAGGGCCGCCCCGGAGAAATCTATTTCCCCAGCCAATTTACCAATACTAAAAACCCGGCATATCACGAGAAAACAACGGCAGAAGAAATATTGGCAGATCTGCAACAGGTGGATTTTTTCTTTGGTGGGTTAGGGACCACGGGTTCTACGTTGGGTATTAGCCGTAGATTAAAGGAAGTTCATTCTGATCTACAAACTATCGCGATTGTTTCCCGCAATAACCATTTTATCCCCGGCATCCGCAGTCTCTCGCAGATGTGGGAAAGTGAACTCTTCAAACGTGATGCTTACAAAGATTTTATCCATGTGGGTGAGCAAGAGGCGATAGATGGCCTTTTGGAGCTTTCACGTCGTTGCGGGGTTCTTTGTGGCGTTTCATCGGGTGCCAACTACTACGCTGCGTTGGAGTACTTACGCAGCATTGATGGCACATTGACCGAACGTAAATCTGCGGTGTTTATCGTTTGTGACCGCATGGAATGGTATATTTCATTCCTGAAACAACGCCGCCCGCAGCTTTTCAGTGAGCCGGAAGTCGAGAACGGCATTTCCAGTTTTATTGATGATCCTCGCGCTATTGTGCCTGAGGTCCGGCCCGAGAAACTGGATGATTTCATGAAAGATCATCCACTGATTATTGACCTGCGCACACCGTTATCATTCGCCATGCGCCAGTTACCGGGGTCTATTAATATCCCGCAAGATATATTCCGTGGTCTTGTAAACGGATATAATCCATTCCCAACGGGGAAAAAGGTTTTGCTGGTCTGCGCTGTAGGTGACAACTCCCGCTATTATGCGAACTACCTCAATTCACTAGGATGTGATGCTTACAACCTTTGGGGTGGTGTTATGTCGTGGTGCGATATTCAGGTAGAGGCTGCCTAAGGGGCGGATTTGTGGGGGCCTAGTATTCTACGTTCTATAAGCGGTGTTATCATCATTGATAAAGCCGTCACGATCATAAAGAACTGGGCATCGGCATTCACAATAACCCCTTGAGCCAGCGCGAGCGCGACGATCACAAATACAAATTCACCAGCTTGTCCTAGCATAATTGCCACAGAAAATGCCGTTTTGTGTTCAACTTTAAAGAGCAAGCACAGGGTATAAGTGATTGATGCCTTTAAAATTCCTATACCAAGAATCGACAGTATAATCCATATAGGGTTCTCAAAAGCGATGGCGGGATTAATCATCATGCCGACGGACAGAAAGAAAACACCCAGTAATAATCCTTTCACGGGCGCAATAATGGTTTGGATACGGTCACGGTATTCTGTTTCAGCCAGTAATACACCGGCCAAGAAGGCACCAAGAGCTGTAGACAGGCCGGCGGATTCCGTGAGCATGGCTGTGCCAATCACAAGGAACAATACAAAGGACATCAGCCATTCCGGTTTATCACCCGGATGGAGATAACGAAGTAGGGGGCCCAATATCTTCATACCAACTGCGTATATGCCGATAATCATAACAGCAGCCAATAACAGGGCTTTCAATAACTGGAATGCGACATGGTCTTCGTTCTGCCCTGTCATTACATGCAGCATAACTAGAATGGGAACAACAGCCAGATCTTGCATTAATAGGATAGAAAAGCTGACCTTTCCCACGGGGGAATGAACCATACGGCGTTCTTCGAACAGTTGCATGACAACCGCTGTCGAAGACAATGCAAAACAGGAGCCAATCAGGATGGATAGCTGCACACTATTACCAAATGTATAGGCAATCAGGAAAATGATGAGCGTTGTAATAATAATCTGGCAAGATCCTAATCCGGCGATATGTCGGCGCATGTGCCAAAGGTCGTGCAATGACAACTTTAAGCCAATCATGAACATTAGGAACATGATCCCGAGTTCACCAAACGCGTGGATAGCGGCACTGTCATGAATAGGGGCAGGAAAATCATAGCCCAAGCTTTGCCAGGCGGCGGGGAGGCCATAAGGCCCCGCCAGAAGGCCACAAAGCAGGAAGCCTAGTACCGGGGAAATATTCAATCTTTGCAGAAAAGGGACTGTCAGTCCGACTATCCCTAAAAGGATTAGAATGTCAGTGGCGTGTTGCGGCGGTAACGCTGTATCCAATCATGACCCCTTTGGTATTAGTAGTTTAATCATCGCATGGAAATACATTTGAGCATGCCGTACATGTGTAAGTGATCAGATTGCCAAGATTTGTGATCTCAACCGTAGCGCCTCGTACTTTTATGCCTGTGTCTTCCTGCAGGCGACTGAGTGCACGAGAAAATGTTTCCGGCTGCATTCCCAAACGTGATGCGATGAGCGTTTTATCATAGGGCAAGTGCAGGATAATTGGCGCAGGCTGTTTTACTTTGCACAGGCGCAACAGGAAACAGCCAATACGTTGCGGCGCTTTCATCACGGTGCGGTGTTCGATCTCGCGATCTTTGAGATTATTCTTGTTGCTGATGTGTTGCAGCAATGACAGAGCCAGTTCCGGCTGTGCTTCAATATACTCTTTCAAAATAGAAATGGGGTAGGACGTCAGTGTAGCGTTCTCGACGATTTCCGCGCCATAAGGATGAGCATTTTTTTCGAACATGCTGGTTTCGCCAAATAGAAAACCATGAGGCATAACGTCGAGGATGACTTCGTTACCATCCAATGTTTCACGAAATAGTTTTACCCAGCCGCTTTCGATCATGTAAAACCATTCGGCGGGATCGTCCTGTGTGAACAGAATCTGTCCTTTAGTATAGGTCGATGTGCGACCTTCCTCGTGGAGCTTTTTGAGCTTGTCCGGCGGCAATACCGTAAAGAAATCTACCGTATCGAGCGGATAACGGCTTTCCGCACGTGTTTTGGGGGAGGTATTGAGACAAGACATCGTGTTCTCCTTATTTTGCCACCGATAAACTATACCGGATTGACTTTGGTCAAGGTAAAAAAAATACAAAAAAACGATCCTGAAGCAGGAAAGCGAAGGATCGTTTATGTCCCTGTGTCTTCACAATATATCATCGGAAACAGGTCTTTATGCTGGGTTATTCTTGGCCGGTCTGGCTGGTGGTTTTACCCATTGCACGGTTATGTGTGGTCCTTTTGCTCTGGCACAGGCACCTTCTAGCCTTACGCTGACGCAGGCACCTTGGGAGCGCCTGAAACAGAGTCTTCTCTTCCCTTATCATTTAGGTCGGATGACTACTTATGTAATGTTGGCGGTCGTTTTTAGTGCGGTCTTTAATACCGCGCTTTTCTTTTCGCCTCTGAAGAATGCTGTGGCGGCATTATTGCTCTTGACCGCGGCGCTGATTTTTATCGTGAATGCCGTTCCCCTGATGGGCCGGATTTTCCCCTACCTGGCGCGGATAACGCTGCCTGTTCCTCGTGGTTTTATTCTCGCAAAGGGGCAGGGGTTGATGCGGGATCGTGCTCCCGCCAAACGCTTTCTCCTCGGGATGATTCTGGGCTTTATGCCTTGTGGTCTGGTTGTGGCGGCTCTGATGACCGCCGTAGCTTTGCCTCACCCACTCATGACGGCGGCAGGAATGGCGCTCTTCGCACTCGGTACGATCCCGGCTTTAATCCTGTCAGTTATGTCCGGGCAATATGCCTTCGCCCGATACCCGCGCGCTGTCCCGGTATTGCGCATGCTTCTTCTCTCTATAAGCACTGCCACTCTGTTTCTCTCTGCTGGAAGGATCATCCTTTCTTAGGATTTAAGGAAAAGCCATGACTGATAACTCTGTTCCGACAAAAGTTATATATAACGATGACGTTGTGAAGTTGTTCACGCTGGCGACAGTCTTCTGGGGAATTGCCGGGTTTCTGGTGGGCGTTTTGATCGCCGCGCAGTTGGCGTTCCCACAACTGAATTTTGAGCCGTTCCTTTCGTTTGGCAGATTAAGGCCACTCCATACATCCGCTGTAATTTTTGCCTTTGGTGGATGTGCCTTATTTGGCACGAGCTATTACGTGGTGCAACGAACCTGCGGCGTAAGGTTGTGGAATGATAAGCTGGCGCTGTTCACGTTCTGGGGGTACCAGATATTTATTGTGATTGCGGGGTTGGGTTATCTCGCCGGTGTCACGCAAGGGAAAGAGTATGCCGAGCCGGAATGGTACGCTGATTTATGGCTGACCATTGTTTGGGTTTGCTACCTGATTGTATTCCTGATGACCGTAATCAAACGTCGTGAGCCGCATATATATGTCGCGAACTGGTTTTATCTGGCTTTTATTATCACCGTTGCTGTACTTCATCTTGGTAACAATATGGTCATCCCTACAGGGTTGATGAGTGTCAAAAGCTATTCTGTGTTTGCCGGTGTACAGAGTGCTATGATTCAATGGTGGTACGGGCACAATGCTGTCGGGTTCTTCCTGACCGCAGGTTTCCTCGGCATGATGTATTATTTCATTCCCAAGCGTGCTGATCGTCCGGTTTATTCATACCGCCTGTCCATTCTGCACTTCTGGTCACTGATCTTCATCTATATCTGGGCTGGCCCTCACCATTTGCATTATACATCGCTGCCGGATTGGGCGCAGACACTGGGTATGACGTTCTCGATTATGCTGTGGATGCCGTCCTGGGGTGGGATGATCAATGGCATGATGACGCTCTCCGGTGCTTGGCATAAGTTGCGTGAAGATCCTGTTCTGCGCTTCATGATCATTGCGCTGGCTTTCTACGGCATGAGTACGTTTGAGGGCCCCTTGATGTCGATTAAGGCTGTGAATTCCCTTTCACACTATACAGACTGGACGATTGGTCACGTGCATTCTGGTGCGCTGGGGTGGGTGGGATTCATTACGTTCGGTGCTCTCTACTATATGGTGCCAAAGCTTTGGGGGCGTAAGGAACTGTATTCCATGAAGCTGGTAGATATGCACCTCTGGATTTCTACGCTGGGCATTGTTCTCTACATCGCAGCCATGTGGGTGTCGGGTATCATGCAGGGTCTGATGTGGCGTTCTTATGACGATATGGGCTTCCTGCAATACTCGTTTGTTGAAACCGTCATGGCTATGCATCCATTCTACATCATCCGCATGTTGGGTGGCGTTCTCTACCTCACCGGTGGCGTGATCATGGCTTATAACTTCTGGCGCACCATTCGTGGCGACGTCAATGCCAAGGAACAAAACCTGATACCACAAGGGGCTGCAGCATGAGTTTTCTTCATAAACACCAGAAACTGGAAAAGAATTCTATTCTTCTTCTTGTTTGCATCATTGTGGTGGTGCTGATAGGTGGGATTGTCGAGGTTATCCCCTTGTTCCGTACGGCAACGGTGATTGAACCTGTGAAAGGGGTGCGTCCGTATACACCGCTGGAGCTGGCAGGCTACAATATTTATATCCGTGAGGGGTGCTATAACTGTCATTCCCAGCAGATCAGGCCGTTGCGTGACGAGGTTGCCCGTTACGGACATTACTCTCTAGCGGCAGAGAGCATGTATGACCATCCATTCCAATGGGGTTCTAAACGCACAGGGCCAGACCTGGCACGTGTAGGCGGCAAATATTCTGATGAATGGCATACAGCGCACCTGAAAAATCCGCGTGCTGTCGTTCCGGAATCGGTTATGCCGTCTTATTCCTTCCTCGCGGAGAGGGGAGCCAGGCTCTATGACCTGCGTGATCACCTATCGGCATTACGTGCTGCGGGTGTGCCTTATACCGACGACATGATCAAATATGCGGAACCGGATGCAACATCTCAGGCTCATGCCTTTAGCGACAACCAGAGTGCTATTGAAGAGCGTTATGGCGGTCCGCTGAACTTCCGCGACTTTGATGGTAATCCGATGCTGGTTTCAGAAATGGACGCATTGGTTGCTTATCTGCAAGTTTTGGGGACGATGGTTAAATTCACGGATTATGAACCGGAGATTCAGCCGGATATGGGGGCTTCCCATGATTGATTGGATTGCTACATACGCCACACAAGTGGGCCTGATCTTTTTCTTCAGTTTCTTTGTCCTGATGGCCGTTTGGATTTACAGGCCGGGATCAGCGTCATCATATAAAAGCCAAGGGAACATTCCGTTAAACGAGGATCACCATGAATAATGACGATCACAAAAATGAAATTGACCAGATATCCGGCGTGGAAACGACCGGACATGAATGGGATGGCCTGAAGGAGCTGAACAACCCCACACCACGCTGGTGGCTTTGGGTGTTCTATATCACGATTATTTGGTCTGTGGGGTATTGGGTTGTTTATCCTGCCTGGCCGACGATCTCAGGTTCTACAAAGGGCGTTGTCGGCTGGACACAATTTGAGAAGCTGAAGCGTGAACAGGCCGAGATAGTGCAAAGGCAGGGGCAATATCTTGAAAAATTTCATCAGGCTTCCTTCGATCAGATCATGAATGATCCTGAACTTTATGCTTTTGCAACGGCGGGTGGGGCTTCTGCTTTCAAGGATAACTGCGCGACGTGCCATGGTACTGGCGGTGCAGGGGGGAACGGTTATCCCAACCTGAATGATGATGACTGGCTCTGGGGTGGTCGTATCGAAGATATTTATCAGACTCTTGATTTCGGTATCCGCTCGCCGCATGAGGATACGCGTGTTTCCTTGATGCCGTCCTTTGGTGTTGATGGTCTTCTGAAACGTGATCAGATTACAACATTGGTTGATTATGTGCTGGCCTTAGCAAAACCAGGCGATCATGCGGCGCATCCCGGCCATACGATATTTCAAGAAAAATGCGCTTCCTGTCATGGGCCAGATGCGAAGGGTAATCGGGAGTTCGGTGCGCCCAATCTGACAGATGCCATATGGCTATATGGCGGCACGCGCGATGTTATCTATAAAACCATTTTCTATGGACGCAGTGGGGTTATGCCTTACTGGAAGGGCCGTCTTGATGAAGATACGATCCGGCAGCTGACTGTTTATATACATTCTCTGGGTGGTGGTGAAGAAAGTGAGACTTCAGATGAGCCAGCGCTCTACGGCCCCGGCCAAGACAGAACAGGCCAGTAAACCGGTCCGCCTTTTTGCACGTCGCGAGAAAATATACTCGCGTCAGGTGAAGGGGCGTTATCGCCGCCTGAAATGGCTGGTTATGGCGTTGACGCTGGCCATTTATTATCTGGCCCCGCTTATCCGTTGGGACCGCGGACCGAATGCCCCAGGACAGGCTATTCTGATCGATTTGCCTGCGCGACGTGCTTATTGGTTCTTTATCGAGATATGGCCGCAGGAGGTTTATTATCTCACGGCTATTCTTATCTTTGCTGCCATCGCCCTGTTCTTTGTAACCAGTTTACTGGGGCGCGTGTGGTGTGGATATCTATGCCCGCAAACGGTCTGGACGGACCTGTTTGTTGCGGTTGAGAATCTGGTTCAGGGTGACCGTGTTGCACGTCAACGTCTCGATAAAAAGCCAATATGCTTTGAGAAAATATGGAAGAAGACGCTGACGCATATGCTTTGGCTGTTGATCGGTCTTGCTACAGGCGGGGCCTTTGTTTTTTATTTCAACGATGCGCCGATGCTATGGGCTGATATCTTGCAAGGAGATGTTTCCCCTACGGTTATGGGTTTTGTACTGTCTTTGACATTCAGCACCTATCTGATGGCGGGGTTCTCACGGGAACAGGTTTGCACCTACATGTGCCCGTATGCACGTTTCCAGTCGGCCATGTTTGATAAGGATACGCTGATTATCGGTTATGATCCAAAACGGGGCGAACCCCGTGGCAAGCATAAGGCGGGCGCCAGTTGGGAAGGGCGCGGTCACTGTATTGATTGCACGGCGTGTGTTCAGGTTTGTCCCATGGGCATTGATATCCGGAATGGTCTACAGATGGATTGTATTGCCTGTGGCCTATGCGTCGATGCCTGTAACGATATCATGGATAAAGTAGGTCTGCCGCGCGGTCTTATTCGCTATGATACAGAAAACCGAATTGATCATGATGTTAAGGAAAAGGCGCCGTGGCGTATTATTATAAGGCCGCGCACGGTTTACTACATATTGACACTAGCGTTTGTGGCGGGGTTGGTTGTCTATGGTCAGGCAACACGTAAGCCTTTCGAACTACATGCGTTGCACAGTCGTAATCCGCTGATGGTCAGGCTTTCCGAAGGAGATATTCGTAATGGCTATGAAATCAAGATACTAAACAAAACGCACGAAGATAAAAGATACAGCCTGCGCGTAGAAAACCTGGAGAATGCAGTCCTTGAGGTCAAGGGTGCAGGGCATATGACTCCCGATAATCTGTTTGTTGCGGCTGATCAGGTTGCAGCTTTCAATCTATTTGTTACGGCAAGGCCGCAGGTTCAGGATTCTCAGAAAATTCTATTTATCCTGCGTGATAATGCCAACGGAAGTATTGATACCTATACCAGCATGTTTATTAGCGGAGATAAGAAATGAACGCAATCAGTGCACGTAAGCCGATTGATAAATACATTCCGTGGATGGTGGTCGTGTTCTTTCTTATATTCATCGCTGTTGATGCCGTGATGGTCACTCTGGCAGTCCGGACCCAAACAGGTATTGTAACAGAACAAGCATATGAGAAAGGGCTCGCCTATAACCAAGCTTTGGATGCTGCAGAAGCACAGAAAAGCTGGGGGTGGATGAGTGTTATATCCCTTCAGGCGGATACATTATCCTTCTCACTTAAGGACAAAAATTTCCAGATCATCCAAGGGGCTGAGGTCACCGCGATCATCCGACGACCCGTTCAGGATGGATATGACGTCTCCTATTCCCTGACAGAGACAATCAATGGTGATTACCAAACACAGGTTAATTTTCCAATGCCCGGTGAATGGGATGTGAAAGTGAGTGCAAAATGGCAGAACAAGCATTATCAGGCACATCAGACCTTTATCGTGCATTAGCTGATATACCGTCTGTTACAACTTATTCAAAAATTGCTCCCTATGTGAAAACAGATGCGGCAGGTGATAACCATTTATCTTTGATGATTGATGGCATTCATTGTGCCGCCTGCATTCAGGCCATTGAATCAGCGTTACTACAGTTGCCATCTGTTCATTATGTGCGGCTTAATTTCTCTACACGTCGGCTCAATGTTTCATGGCGTGGTGATGCTAATATGGCCGAAAGAATGGTTCAGGCACTGACCGCGCTTTCATATAAAGCTACACCTTTTGATCCTGAGACTCTGGCGCGGCAAGATGAAAAAGAAAACTCATCACTTCTGCTTTGCCTGGGTGTGGCAGGATTTGCTGCTGGCAATATCATGCTGTTGTCTTTCTCGTTATGGACAACGGATATTCAGACGATGGGCGTCGCCGTACGTGATTTTCTGCATTGGGTGTCAGCTTTAATTGCGGTTCCTGCTGTGGCCTTTTCAGGCAGACCGTTCTTTACCTCTGCTTGGAACGCTTTAAGGGCTGGGCGCACCAATATGGATGTGCCTATTTCGGTGGGGCTTATTCTGACAACAGGTATGAGCCTGTTTGAGTTGGTTAATCATGGAGAGCATGCCTATTTCGACTCAGCCGTTATGCTGATGTTCTTCCTTTTAATCGGGCGATATCTTGATCATCTGGCAAGAAGTAAAGCGCGTCAAGCCGCTACTGACCTGATGGGTATGATGGCGGGGACAGCCACTTTGCTGAAAAATGATCAGCCGCATGCCATCCTGATCCGAGATATCAAGCCCGATATGGATATTCTTGTCACAGCGGGTGAGTATATCGCGGCAGACGGCCGTGTTCTTGAAGGGCAAACGGATATTGATACCAGTCTAGTGACGGGCGAAAGCTTGCCGATGATGGCGGCGCCTGGTGATGTAGTCATGTCCGGAACTATAAACCTGTCTGCTCCTATTGTCATTCGTACCATCCGTAGTGCTGATGAATCCCAGGTTGGGCATATGATCGGATTAATGGAGAAGGCCGAGGCATCACAAGCACGTTATGTGCGTATTGCTGACCGCGTAGCACGACTTTATACCCCCGTTGTACATATTCTGGCATTCGCATCGTTTATGGGGTGGCTATTGATCGGGCATATACCGTGGCAGGATGCCTTATTGATCGCGGCCACCGTTCTTATCATTACATGTCCCTGTGCCTTGGCATTGGCTGTGCCGATTGTTCAGGTTCTGGCGGTCGGACGTCTGATGAAGCAGGGCATTATGGTGCAGTCGAGTGATGTCCTTGAGAAGGTTGCGACCATCGATACCATTATCTTTGATAAAACCGGCACATTGACCTGCGGCAGACCTGCGCTAATGAACGTAGATGACATTGATCCGCAGATATTGCAATTGGCAGCCTCGATGGCGCGTTATAGCCGTCATCCGTTGTCTGTGGCTTTGTCTTCTTATTATGTTGAAAATGCTCTGCCGTTGACCGTTGAGGAAATTCCCGGTTCTGGGTTAAGGACCATGCTTAACGGTTGTGAAATTCGATTGGGCCGGCGTTTATGGGCAACAACTGAAAAATTGCCGGATGATATTCCGCAAGCCCTGGAGATTGTTCTTGCCATGGATGGAAATGCGCCTGTGAGATTCCTGTTCCGTGATGAACTTAGACCTGACACGTTGTCTGTTATTAATCAGCTGAAGGGTAAGGGGATGCATTTGCATCTGCTATCAGGGGACAGACAGAATATTGTCCAGGATATGGCAAAGACACTGGGGCTAGAGAGTGCGCACGGCCAGATGGCTCCCGAAGATAAATTCCAATTCATGGAAACGCTTCGTGCGAAGGGACATAAAATCATGATGGTGGGGGACGGCATTAATGATGCCCCGGTTTTGGCGGGGGCAGATGTATCTGTGGCGCCGGCCAGCGGTATTGATATGGCGCGGCGCGCGGCACAAATTGTCTTTACCAGTGATACGCTACAGCCCATCCTGACCATTCTCAATGTGGGTTATATTTCACAAAAGCGCGTCCGTGAAAACTTTATGATGACGGTTCTTTATAATGCCTGTGCCATCCCCTTGGCGATTGCCGGGTTTGTCACTCCTCTGATTGCCGCATTGGCGATGTCTTTGTCGTCTTTGGCGGTTATTCTGAATGCCTTCCGCTTACGGAGATATGTATGAGTGTTCTTCTTTATATGATTCCCTTGGCCCTCATTTTAGGATTCATAGGTCTTGCAGGTTTTATCTGGAGCCTGAGGACAGGACAGTATGAGGACATGGACGGTGCGGCTTATCGGATTCTGATCGATGAAGAGGAGGATAAAACCTCAGCTTGATCAAGGTCAAATACAGCGGGTCCATAGCTGTGCATAGTCTTCGCGGTGATAGCCTGATCATATGCGAGGACAATGATGAAAGCATTCAGCAAAATATTACTGACCTGTACGGCCTTTGGTATGATGGCCATGGTACAGCCTGCGTCAGCACAAGAGAAAAATGATTTTTGGGCAGCCGATAACTGGCAAGTGCGTTTGCGTGCCATTGATGTAGTTCCGGATGAAAGTTCATCTGTGAATATTGGCGGCAAGGTAGATGTCGATAATTTCGTGACTCCGGAAGTTGATATTTCATATTTCTTTACCCAGAATATTGCAGCCGAATTGATTTTGGCGACTTCAAAACATGACCTCAACTATACGGGTGGCGTTGATCTGGGTTCAACTATGGCTCTGCCGCCAACTCTTACACTGCAGTATCACTTCATGCCTGAACAATCCTTCAGTCCTTATGTCGGTGCCGGTGTGAACTACACATGGTTCTATAACGAAGACACGGGTCCGGGATTTACCAACCTGAAGGTTGATGGTGGTTTTGGCTGGGCGCTGCAAGCGGGCTTTGATTACTGGCTAGATGAGCATTGGGGCTTGAATGCTGACGTCAAAAAAATATTTCTTGATGTCGATGCCTCTTTGAATAATGGAACTATCCGCGCTGACGTGGATCTTGATCCATGGGTTATCGGTACAGGTGTTTCTTATCGTTTCTAAAGTGATAAGTTGTATAGACTGTAGAGGCCCTTCTAAAAAGAGGGGCCTCTTTGCTTTGGGGCTATATTATGTAGATGACGCGTGTTTAGCCGTACTGGGTGAAAGTTTTTGATCAAAGCAGGCGGCAGCCAGACGTGCGGCCTGACGGACCAGAATATGAACTGTGCCATCATCTGTGATTTTAACGAGGTCATCATGGACCAAATCATGCAAACCCTCATAACAACCGTTGAAATCATGATGATCCATCCTGAAAGATTGCGCCTCTTTGAACGGGTTTGCACTTAAATTGCACATTAGAGATTTGATGATCCGGCCCCGTAATTCATCTTCGGACGTCGATTGGTAGTATTTAGAGACGGGCATAAGGCCTTTGCTGATTTTCTCACGGTATTGCGGTAGATGGGCCTCATTTTGGATATAGGTGTTACCAATCCTGCTGATGGCGCTGGCCCCCATGGAGAGTAGGTATGGGGCATTATCATCCGTATAGCCTTGAAAACTACGGTTTAGTCGATTGTTCCGCAGGGCATCTGTCAGATTGTCATCTTCTTTGGCAAAATGATCAATGCCGATAGGTATATAGCCGGCGTCTTCGAATATAGAGGCGGCTTCCTCGAACATATCCAGGCGGGCTTCGGACGATGGCAGTTTATCCTCGGGCAGCAGACGCATATGTTTCTTGAGCCAGGGAACATGAGCATAACCAAAGAGAGCTATGCGGTCAGGTTCCAGACTTAAGGCCTTCTCAGCGGCGTCGCGCATGGTGGATAGGGTTTGGTGCGGCAGGCCATACATCATATCGATATTAATATGATTGATTCCCTGATCGCGGCACATGGATATAGCATTTCTATCCAGTTCATATGTCTGCGGCCTGTTTACAGTCTCCATCACTCTTTGGTCAAAATCCTGAATTCCAAAGCTGGCGCGGTTTACCTGATTATTGCCGTAAGCTTTCACCTTATCTTTGCTGATATTTCTGGGGTCAATTTCAATGGCGGTTTCTGCGGTTTGATCAAATTCAAAATGATTACGCAACATCTTAATGAATGCTGTAAAATCTGCGCCTTTCAAAATGGTGGGGGACCCGCCACCAAAATGCAGATGGGAAACTCTCAGATTTTTGTTCTGAATATATGGCCAGATCATGCTGAATTCACGCTCCAGCAGCGACAGATATTCCTCTACCGGGCCATACCGGTTTACAACCCGGGTATGGCAGCCGCAAAACCAGCAAAGCTTGGGGCAAAACGGAATGTGCACGTAGAGAGATAGCTCTGAGCCCGTGGGGATAGCAGATAATTGTCCTTCGTACCAACCTTCAGGAATTGATGATTTGAAATGTGGCGCAGTAGGGTAGCTGGTGTATCGCGGCACCAGCCGTTCATGTTTTAACAATGCCTGTTTCAGATCCGCTCTCATAAGCCATTCTCACCACCCAAGGGGATGCTGGCATTGATATTGGTCAATCAGATCGGAGGCCTTGCGGATTTCAATAGTGGCGGACAGGGAGGGATTCGAACCCTCGATGGACTTGCGCCCATGCCGCTTTTCGAGAGCGGTGCATTCAACCTCTCTGCCACCTGTCCATCAAGGGTCATAGCGAGGAAGCCCCTTTATACGGGGCTGTCTGGTGATTTTCAAGATTTAGTTGGGCCTCAGGCGTTGCCCAGTTTCTTTAATTCATAAAGAATATCAAGGGCTTCGCGGGGGCTTAAGCTGTCTGGTTGTACGGTTTTCAGGCGCTCTTCTACGGCTGATGCTTTCTCAGGTTCCGGCGCCTTCGTGGTGAAGAGTGGCAGGTCATCAGCCAGTTTGGTGACTGTGGCTGCATGCTCGCCTTTCTCCAGTGTTTTCAGCACGGCTTCGGCACGTGTGATGACGGCGGCAGGCAGGCCCGCGAGACGTGCCACATGAATACCGTAAGAACGATCTGCTGCACCTTCGCCCACAGAATGCAGGAAGACAATATCGCCTTTCCATTCCTTGACCTGCATGGAGTGGCAGGAGAGGGCGGGTAAGCGTGCCTGGAGTGCGGTCAGTTCATGATAATGCGTGGCAAACAATGAACGGCACTTGTTAGCTTCGTGGAGGTGTTCAACACACGCCCATGCGATGGAGAGGCCGTCGAATGTCGCGGTGCCGCGACCGATTTCATCAAGAATAACGAGTGAACGTTCTGTTGCCTGATTAAGAATAGTGGCGGTTTCCACCATTTCAACCATGAATGTTGAACGGCCACGCGCCAGATCATCAGAGGCGCCGACGCGGCTAAAAAGACGATCCACCAGGCCGATATGTGCAGAGGAGGCCGGCACATAGGCGCCTGTTTGGGCCATCAATACAATCAAAGCGTTCTGCCGCAGGAATGTTGATTTACCCGCCATGTTAGGGCCCGTCAGCAGCCACAGACGTTGCTGGTTGCTGAGGTCGCAATCATTAGGCACGAATTCGTTGCCGCTTGTCTTGCGCAAAACTTGTTCGACAACGGGATGACGGCCGCCCTTGATATCAAAGGTCAGGCTTTCATCAATGATAGGACGGGTAAGATTTTCATCCGCAGCCAGATGTGCAAAAGCACTGGCAACGTCGAGTGCGGCGACGGCACGGGCGTGATTACCGATTTCTTCTGACAGGCGGCTGATCTCATCAACCATCTGGCGGAAGACTTCCAGCTCAATGCCAATGGCCTTATCACTGGCGCTGGAAATATCACGCTCCAGTTCTGCGAGCTCTGGTGTTGTGAATCGGACGGCGCTTGCCATCGTCTGACGGTGAATGAACGGGTTGTCAGCGCTGTTCTCTTCGCCCTTGCGGACCAGTAGCGGGTCGGCTTTCTTGGCGGGCACGTCGATGCCTGTCATCTGCTGATAACGGGCTTGCAGCGCAGCGATCAGGCGGCGGCTGTCGTCACGCATCAGACGCAGTTCATCAAGCTTGGCGTTGTAACCCGGGCGCACAAATCCGCCATCACGTTCGAGTGCTGGCAAATCTTCTGCTAAAGCGTCTTTCAGGCGGTCAGCCAGTTGCTGTGTCATAGGTTGCTGGTGCAGCGCCTGAGAAATCATATCAAGGGCAGGCAATTGTTCATCAACGAGGAAGGCACGGAGATTTTCTGATTGTTTCAGGCCATCACGGATCATGCCGAGATCACGGGGCCCGCCACGGCCCACGGTCAAGCGGCCGAGCGCGCGTTCCATATCCGGTACCTGTTTCAGCGTGTCGCGGATGAGGCTGCGCAAGCTTGAAGACTTCACGAAGCTTTCAACTTCGTTCAGGCGTTGATTGATGGCGGGCACATCGCAAAGCGGTGCGGACAAACGTGCCTGTAGCATACGTGCGCCCGCTGGTGTTACCGTGCGGTCGATGGCGGCGAGGAGTGATCCCACTTTGTCGCCAGTCAATGTACGCAGGATTTCGAGATTGCGGCGTGTTGCCAAATCAATCTCCATAATGCCGTTGGCTGTGATCTGGCGCGGGCGTGAAAGGTGCGGAATTTTCCCTTTCTGCGTGCGGTCAACATAATCAATCAGCGCGCCAGCAGCAGCAATTTCAGCGCGGCTAAACCCACCGAAGGCATCGAGGGTGCCGACGCCAAATGTATCTTCCATGCGCTTGCGCGCGTTATCGCTGTCGAACAGGCTGGCGGCTTGTGTGGTTAGTGTATTGCGGATAAGGCCAAAAAGCTCGAACAGGTTTTCTTTTTGTGTCAGGCGGTCAGGGATCAAGAGCTCACTGGCGCTGATGCGAGCGATGGCCATTGCCAGATCTTTTTCCAGCACAGGCTGAACCAGAAATTCACCGGTTGAAAGTTCAAGCCATGACAGGCCGTATTGCCCACCGACTTCACAGAGGGCAGCGAGGTAGTTGTTGCTGCGGGCATCAAGCAAGCCGTCTTCGGTCAGTGTGCCTTGTGTGACAACACGGATAACATCACGGTTCACGAGTGCTTTAGAGCCGCGTTTCTGTTTGGCCTCTTCGGGTGTTTCGGTTTGATCGCAGATTGCAACCTTGTGACCCGCACGGATCAGTTTGGCCATATAGGCTTCGTGCGCGTGAAAGGGCACACCACACATGGGGATTTCATCTCCCTGCGTTTTGCCACGTTTGGTCAGCGTTATATCGAGAATGGCCGATGCCATGACGGCATCATTGAAAAATAGCTCGTAGAAATCACCCATACGATAGAAAAGCATGCAGTCGGGGTACTGTGCCTTAACGGCATGGTACTGCGCCATCATGGGGGTGTGGCCTTCGGCGGCGAAGGCTTCGGGTGTTTTCAGAGCTGCTTGTGACATACCCTGAATTTACGATAATCGGAGGGCCTGGAAAAGGCCGTAAAACGGCTTTTCCCCGCTAAAATCCGTTATTAACGGGTGCCTGTGGACCCAAAACCGCCTGCGCCGCGGGCTGTTTCTTCCAGTTCGGCGACGATTTCCCATGTCGCGGTGCTGTGACGTGCAATGACCATCTGGGCGATGCGCATGCCGCGCTCGATAGTAAATGGTTCTGTACCGAGGTTAGCAAGGATGATTTTGATCTCGCCGCGATAATCGGCATCAACTGTGCCCGGGCTGTTCAGAACGGTCACGCCGTTCTTGAGTGCCAGACCTGAGCGCGGACGCACTTGCGCTTCGAAACCAGCAGGCAGTGCGATGGACAGGCCTGTCGGGATTAATGTGCGTGCGCCGGGTGTCAGCGTGATCGGTGCGTCAACAGCTGCACAAAGATCCATACCGGCAGATTGTTCTGTGGCATATGCGGGCAGGGGAATACCTTCAGCGTGCGGCAGTGTTGTCAGTGCTACTTTGATTTTATCCATTTTAAATCTCCTGCTTAAAAGAAAGGCCCCGCGGTCGCCAGCAGGGCCATCCTAGACAATTCCGTGAGAAAGGTCGAGATACTGATTAGTGAGCGCCGTGGCCAGTAGCTGCTGCCGGAGCTGCTTCTGTCTTCACTTCAGTTTTAACTTCTGTGGCAGCTTTCGCAGCGTCTGTCGCAGCGTCTTTTGCTTCTGTAGCAGCAGCGCCTGCATCAGCAGCAGCGTCAACAGCTGTTTGTGCCGCAGCGTCAGCCGCTGTAGCCGCGTCTGTAGCAACAGCAGCTGCATCAACAGCGCCTTCAGCTTTTACAGATGCTTTTGCAGCCAAGCATTCAGCCAGGTCTTTTTGTGCTTTGTCAGCGCCTGCTGTGCCCATAGCGGCTGTAGCAGCAGCTTGCAGTGTATCGCAGCTTGGTGCAGGAACAGGTGCCGGAGCAATTTCTGTCGTTGTTGTTGTGATGTCTGTTGTCGTTGTTGTTACAGAACCATCGGCGCCAACAGCTGTTGTTGTCGCGACTGGTGTTGTTTCAACAGCCACTGTTGCTTCAGCTGTCGGTGTTGTTGTTGCTTCAGCAATGATGATGCTGTCTTCATTGATGTCGCCAGCAGCTGGAGAAATTTGTGCTACGGATGAACCGTTTGTGCTGAAGAAATTATCGTATACGAGGTATGCGCCAGCGAGGCCTGCGATCATGACAGCGACTGCTGGTGTAATGTTGCGGAGGATGTTGCTCATTTTCTTATTTTTCCCTAGTTCACGGAAGTAAAACTGAAAGCCCAACCCCGGACTTTCCTAAGGCTGTTTTCTATAAGAGAAATAAGGAAAAATCATGGCGCACGCAACGAATAGAGCGCTGAAATCCCAAGGAAAACATGAAATCTGTGGATAATCAGGCCTTCAATCCCTGATGGATCGCGGCAATGCCAAAGCTCAGGTTTGTGAACTTGGCCGCACTGAAGCCAGCCAGCCCCATGCGGCGGACCAATTCGCGCTGTGGCGGGAATTTTCTAATGCTTTCAATGAGATATTGGTAGCTGTCACGGTCTTTGGCAATCAGCTGTCCCATACGCGGGATCAGCATTTCAGAATAACGATCATAAAGAGGACCCAAAACCGGGTCTTCAACATGGCTGAATTCAAGGCAGAAGAAACGTCCGCCCGGCTTTAAAACGCGGTAGGCATCGGCCAGCGCATTGTCGATACGGGTTACATTCCGCAGGCCAAAAGCGATGGTGTAGACATCGACACTGTTATCCGGGACGGGCAAGCACTCAGCATTTCCGGTGACCCATTCAAAGTCACTAACCCAGCCCTTGTTCAGGGCGCGGTCACGGCCTACGCGCAGCATTTCAGTATTGATATCGCAGACGGTAATATTAGCCGTTGGCCCTGCGGCCTTGCGAATACGGAAGGCGATATCGCCTGTGCCGCCCGCCACATCCAGATAATTCAAGCCCGGTTTGGGGCGGATCATACGGATTAGGCGATCTTTCCAAAGGCGGTGAACGCCACCCGACATCACGTCATTCATGATATCGTAGTTATCAGCTACGGAATCAAAGACATCACGGACTAGGTGCGCCTTGTCTTCTGCTTTAACGCGCTTGGTGCCGAACCATTCGCCTTCGGGATTGAGATTTTGCTGAGTGTTTTTCTTCATGCCCGCAGATTAGCCGGGATTGTTTGCGAAGGAAACACCCTTGCTGCTTACCAGTCTCAAAGGTTTTAGATCTGGCGGGATAAAGTTGATCTTAGTCCAATTGTTTCCGGCGCCATACATCAGGCTGATCACCTGATTAAGCGTAGGGCCTTGGCGCCTGTTCATCGGGATAATGCGATCTTCGCGGCTAAAATCACCGTGCAGGCACATTTCTGATGGTTGATCATTGTGCATGAAACGAAATCTGGCGAATTGTTCCTCATTCCATATCAGCTTTGTTTCCGGATCGATAAAGCGGCCCAAAGCTTCCAGTGTGATGGGGTTAGGCAGGGCCTTTTCTTTCAAAAAGTCGAATTTGCCCCGCTGTACAAGAGACAGGTCTGTGTCACGGAAGAATTTCAAGTGGGAGGCTATCTCGAAGGGCGTGCGGACATTCACGGTCCAGACATTGCCCGTGGCACTTTCCATGGAAATCGTGACCTGACCCATATTCAGTTTGCAGTTTTCAGCCCTGTGGTTGAAAAGGTCGGTCAGCCAGCGTGCTTCTTGATAATCCATAGTAACTCAAGTCTCCCTGTATTCTTCTTGTGCATAGTATTACAAGGGGTTGTCAGGAATAGGCAAGTATCTTTATTGTGGGCCTTAGGCAGGCAAAATTATGAAGTTAATCAAGGCGATGGCTACTGTGGGCGGGCTGACCGGGGTTTCCCGGATTGTTGGCTTTGTCCGCGATGTGATGACCGCTTATTTTCTGGGGGCGGGGCCGGTGGCTGATGCCTTTGTCGTCGCTCTTAAACTGCCAAACTTTTTCCGCCATGTAACCGCCGAGGGTGCGTTTAGCGTTTCCTTCGTTCCGCTTTATTCCGAGACCCTTCAGAAAGAGGGGGAAGCCGAGGCTGGTAAGTTTGCCGGTCAGGCGTTCATGACCATGCTGGCGGCCCTCAGCATATTCACACTGATCATCATGGCGGCGATGCCATGGGTCATTTATGCGATTGCACCGGGCTTTAAGGCCGGGACTGTACAATATGACCTCGCTGTCGGTATGTCGCAGATCACATTCCCTTACTTGCTGCTGATGTCTTTGGCGGCCCTTGTCGGTGGTATGTTGAATGCGCACGACAAGTTCGGGCCTTTTGCAGCAGCCTCCATCTTTTTTAATATATGCCAGATCGGCTTCATGATGATTGCTGATCAGTTCCTGACCGTTGGTCATGCGTTGTCATGGGCGGTATCCATATCGGGTATTATCCAGTTGGCATGGCTGTGGTGGTATCTGCGTAAGTACAAGATACAGCTGCCGATGGTTCGTCCCCGTATGACGGAGAAAGTCCGTAAGCTGTTCAAGCTGATGGGGCCTGGCGTTCTAGGTGCGGGCATCATTCATGTCAATTTGTTTGCTGACATCATGATCGCGTCATTTCTATCGGCGGGGGCGATTTCAGCGCTTTATTACGCGGACCGCCTGTTCCAGTTACCGTTGGGTGTCGTCGGTATTGCCGTGGGTACCGCCTTACTGCCTATGCTATCCAAGGCACTAACGGCGGGAAATACGGGTGAGGCCCGTGATCTCTTTAACCGGGCGCTGGAATATTGCCTGTTTTTCACCATGCCTGCGGCTGTGGCGTTAGTGTTTGTAACACACGATATTATGACTGTGCTGTTTGAACGTGGTGAGTTTACGGCCTCTGATACGGCGCGTGCGGCACCGGCATTGGCCTGTCTTGCTATTGGCCTGCCTGCTTATGTCGGCGTAAAGATTTTCTCCTCTGCTTACTGGTCACGTCAGGATACCAAGACCCCGGTTAAAATCGCTGCGACAATGGCGCTTGTGAACATCGGTGTCGCATTATTGCTGACACGCTTTATGGATGTTGCTGGTATTGCACTCGCCACGGGCCTTGCGGGTTGGGTTCAATGTTACTTCCTCTGGAAAGGCCTTAAGGGCAACGAAGCAACAGCATTCGATGAGCGTCTGAAGAAAACGGTTCCCAAGATCGTGGCGTGCTCGCTGCTGATGGGGGTCTGTTTGCTTGGTATATCATGGGGCCTTCGACCATGGTTCGAAGGTTCATTCGGGCATCAAGTGGCAGCACTTACTATTCTGGTTTCCGGTGGTGGGGCGGTTTACTTTATCGCCGCCCATTTCACAGGCGTTTTGCGCTTTAACGACCTCAAGAAATATTTTGTTAGACGCCGCAAAACAACTCCGCTAGAAGCGACGACAATACAAGAGGATGATCTATGAAAAAGCGTATCTTTTCCGGCATGCAGCCGACCAACAACCTTCACCTGGGTAATTATCTCGGGGCGTTGAAGAACTGGGTTGAGTTGCAGAAGCAAGGTGATGAATGCATTTTCTGTGTTGTGGATTTGCATGCGATTACCGTTCCGCAAGATCCTGAGGCCCTACGCAAGTCTACACGTGAAATCGCTGCTGCTTACATTGCGGCTGGTGTTGATCCTAAATCTGCGATTATCTTCCCGCAGTCTGCTGTGGCGGCACATTCACAATTGATGTGGTTGCTCTCGACCATAACGCAGATGGGTAAGCTGGAGCGCATGACCCAGTTCAAGGATAAGGCCGGAAAAAATGCTGAACGCGTTGGTCTTGGCCTGTTTGCTTACCCTGTTCTAATGGCCGCTGACATTCTGGCGTATAAGGCAACGCACGTGCCTGTGGGCGAAGATCAGAAACAACATTTAGAACTGTCACGCGAGATCGCATCGACATTTAACACGCGTTACAAGGTTGATCATTTCCCGCAGCCCGAACCACAAATTCTGGGTGAGGCGACACGCGTGATGTCATTGAAAGACGGTACCAAGAAAATGAGCAAGTCGGATGAATCCGATCTCTCCCGTATTAATCTGACAGATAATGCCGAAACAATTGCCAACAAGATCAAACGTGCGCAGTCTGACTCTGAGCCACTGCCTTCAGTGATTGAAGGGCTTGAGGGGCGGGCAGGGGCCGATAACCTTGTCACAATCTATGCGGCACTGAATGGCCAGACAAAAGCTGATGTGCTGAAGGAATTTGGTGGCCAGCAATGGTCCGCTTTCAAACCGGCACTGGCGGATGTGGCTGTAAAGCATCTGTCACCGATTACAGAGCGTATGAATGACCTGTTGGCGAACCCACAGGAAATCGACCGTATCCTGAAAGACGGTGCCGAGCAGGCTGATCTAATTGCCAAGCCAATACTGGCCGAAACTATGGAAATTATGGGCTTCTGGAAGGCTTAATAACCCGTTTGCCTTTTGCTGGTTATAATAGCAAAATAGACAGGTCTGGATTCTCATAATTTCTAGGAAATTCCCATGCGCTCGCTTCTGACTGCCGTTATGGCTCTCGCTCTTCTCACCGGTTCGGCTTCTATGGCCAAGGCGGATTATTTCGTTTGGGAAGATACCAAGACAGGCATGACATTGTCTTATCCAGACACATGGCAAGTTGAGAACGCGCAAGACCCAGATGATCTGGTTACATTGGCTGCACCATCTGGCCGTGCCAATGCTTATTGCCGCATCCGGAGTCACGAAGATAAACGTTACGCAATTTTCCCGCCGCGCTTTAACAAGGACGTTCAGAAAGTTGAATACTCCTTAGGCTTCTGGGATCAGTATCTGCGTGAATACAAACAGGCTGAACTTTATGGTCTGCAAGATTCAACCGGTATGGGTCGCGGCTGGGCCAGCTTCGCTGAGGCGGGCTATGTTACAGGCGTGCCATATCCGGAAATGGAGCGCCGCTCTGTTTTGTTTGCGTCCCTATATAACAACCGCGTCTATATCCTTGATTGCTCATGCCACAAGGATGCGTTTGAAAAGTGGAAGGGCCCATTCCTGAGCATCGCCAAATCCATCGATTTCAAAAAAGCCAATCATGAGCTTGTATCCGGCCACTATCGTAACTTCCTCAATGATGGCCGTATCATTCTGATGGGTCCTGAAGGTAACTACACAACGACTTACTAGTCTGAGGTTGTCTGGTTGCCGTCCCGCGATCATCTCTAGGGATTAACCATGCTTATCTATCTGCCGATTGCTGAAATGGCCGTACCTGCGGAAGCTATCCTTCTGCTGGGTACTGTTGTCGGCTTTATGTCCGGCGTGTTCGGCGTCGGTGGTGGTTTTCTTGCGACACCGTTCCTGATGTTTATGGGCGTACCGCCAGCTATTGCAGTAGGGACGCAAGCCAACCAACTCGTCTCTACAAGCCTTTCCGGCGTGCTCGGCCATTTCCGTACCGGGAACGTCGATGTGAAAATGGCGGGCGTGATGCTATGCGGCAGTGTGGTGGGCACGTTCCTGGGAGCCATGATATTCCGTCTGCTGCAACATCTGGGGCAGATTGATCTTGTCATTCCGCTTTTGTATGTCGGTTTGCTAGGGGCTATGGGCCTTATGATGTTCTTTGAAAGCGGGCGGGCTATCCTGCATAAGGGTTCGGCACGCGATAGCCTGATTTCGCCGTGGCACGACAATCCATTCTTTAAATCGCTGCCTTACAAAATGTTGTTCCCACGTTCGCAGCTTCATATCAGTGTGCTGCTGCCTGCGGGGATCGGCTTTCTCGGCGGTCTTCTGGTTTCGATGATGGGGATCGGTGGCGGATTCCTGATCGTGCCGATGATGATTTACATTCTGGGCATGCCAACCATGCTGGTTGCTGGAACATCGCTGCTGCAAATCCTGATGACGACGGCTATTGCCACATTACTGCATGCTACGGCTAACAATTCAGTCGATGTCGTTTTGGCGGTGCTGATGATATTGGGC
>Ga0247823_10000349_pt1 | contig 40234 bp, 47 predicted proteins | sample 13C_PalmiticAcid_2_FD_192426 | JGI IMG/M metagenome (GOLD analysis project Ga0247823, IMG submission 192426) | Soil microbial communities from agricultural site in Penn Yan, New York, United States - 13C_PalmiticAcid_Day30 | ecosystem: Environmental > Terrestrial > Soil > Agricultural land... | reverse complement strand
CACCACCTCAGCCTCGAGATCACAGCCCCACGCCTCGTCGGCCAGCGGGATCGCGTCGCGCGGGCCGAGAAAGCCGTCGCTGCCGCCCTGATACATCAGCGGATCGTGCCAGAAGCTGTCGGGCATCTCCGCGCCGCGCGCCTGCCGCACCAGCGCGACATGGTTCACATAGGCCGAGCCATCCGCCCATTGGTAGGCGCGCGGCAGCGGCGCAGCGGCTTCGCGCTCGTGGAAACGCTCGCGCGGGATCACTTCGTGATCGAGATCGGTTGCCAGATTGCGGAGATCGCCCTCCAGCCGGTCCCAGTCGTCGAGCGCGGCCTGAAGCGTCGGCGCGATATGTCCGGCATCGGCATACCAGGCGAGATCGTTGGAGACGACAACCAGCTTCCCATCGCGGCCTTGCTTGAGGCTTGCCAGTTTCATTCGTCTCTCCTCTTCTACTGTCATCCGATCCTAGCGCAGCCGCCCGACCGCGCAACGCCTCTTGACGTAACGACGCGCGGAAGCCATTGGCGCCCCCGCATTTCCGAAAACCCTGGTCGCCGAGTCCTGTCGAAGGGCGGCCCTGGGTCTGCCTGGCAGGCGGAGACGTGTATCCATGGCAAATGTCGCAGTGATCGGCGCCCAATGGGGCGATGAGGGCAAGGGCAAGATCGTCGACTGGCTCGCCAGCCGCGCCGATCTGGTGGTCCGCTTCCAGGGCGGGCACAATGCCGGTCACACGCTCGTCGTTGGGGAAAAGGTCTACAAGCTTTCGCTGCTCCCCTCGGGCCTCGTGCGTGGCACGCTGTCGGCGATCGGCAATGGCGTCGTGTTCGACCCCTGGCACTTCCGCGACGAAGTCGCCCGGCTGCGCGAGCAGGGTGTGGAAATCTCGCCCGAAACGCTTCAGGTTGCCGAAACCGCGCCGCTGATCCTGCCCTTCCACCGCGACCTCGACGCACTGCGCGAGGACGCGTCGGGCGCGGGCAAGATCGGCACCACCCGCCGCGGCATCGGCCCGGCGTACGAGGACAAGGTCGGCCGCCGCGCGATCCGCGTGTGCGACCTCGGTCATCTCGACGATCTCGACGCCCAGCTCGACCGGCTCTGCGCTCATCACGATGCGCTGCGCGCCGGCTTTGGCGAGCCGCCGATCGATCGCGCCAGGCTGATCGAGGAACTGCGCGAGATCGCGCCCTCGGTCCTGCCCTATGCCGCGCCGGTGTGGCTGACGCTCAAGCACGCGAAGGAAGCGGGCAAGCGTATCCTGTTCGAGGGCGCGCAAGGCGTGTTGCTCGACGTCGATCACGGCACCTATCCCTTCGTCACCTCGTCCAACACGGTGAGCGGCTCGGCCGCCTCCGGCTCCGGCCTCGGGCCGGGGTCGGTCGGCTTCGTGCTCGGGATCGTCAAGGCATACACCACGCGCGTCGGTTCCGGCCCCTTCCCGAGCGAGCAGGACAACGAGATCGGCGAGCTTCTCGGCACGCGCGGTCGCGAGTTCGGCGTGGTCACGGGGCGCAAGCGCCGCTGCGGCTGGTTCGACGCGGTTCTGGTGCGCCAGTCGGTTGCGGTGAGCGGGGTCACCGGCGTTGCGCTGACCAAGCTCGACATCCTCGACGGGATGGAGAACCTCCGCATCTGCACCGGCTACAAGGTCGGCGACAGGCACTATGACTATCTGCCGCCCAGCCCGCAGGATCAGGCACGCGCCGAGGCGGTGTATGAGGAATTCGAAGGCTGGAGTGAATCGACCGCAGGCGCGCGCAGCTGGGCGCAGCTTCCCGCGCAGGCGATCAAGTACATCCGCCGGATCGAGGAGCTGATCGGCTGCCCGGTGGCCCTGGTTTCGACCAGCCCCGAGCGTGAGGACACGATCCTGGTCCGCGACCCCTTCGCGGACTGATATAAAGCGCGCGCGCCCTTCGCGGACGGATCGGCAGGAACATCGTCGTTTCGGGCGCAGCCGGATTGCTGCACCCGAAACGACGAAAGCCGCATCAATAGGCGGTCGAATTCGGCTCCGGCGCGGTTTCGGTGCCGTTGTTGGTCGGATCGGTGCTCGGTTCGACGTCGGTGGTGTTCGACGTCGTCTCGGGTGCCGTATTTTCCGGCGCGGGCACGCCCTGGTTTGCCATCTCGTTCTGTAGCGGCGGTTCAGTCTGGCCCGGTGCGATATGGGCGAGTGCGGCAGTCGAACCGCAAAGAAGAAGCAGGCTGGCGAGCGTCTTATGGCGCATGAGATACTCCTGTTTACATGGCACAGGAGAAACGCGGTGGCGCGGCTCAGGTCCCGGACGCGCGGCTCACCTCACCGCTCGAGAATCCCGGCCCATCCCCGGAACGCAAGCTGAGCGGGATGAAGCGATTGATCCGGATCGGGAAAATCAGCCGATCTGGGCGCGATGGAGCAATTTCTGGTCGGCGAGCACCAGCGCCATCATCGCCTCGACCACCGGCACACCACGGATGCCGACACAGGGATCGTGCCGCCCCTTGGTGCGGATCTCGGTCGCCTCGAACGCTCCTTGCGCATTTGGGCGCGCGATCGTCTCGACGGGCGTCAGGATCGAGCTGGTCGGCTTGAACGCCACGCGCACGCGCACCGGCTGCCCGGTCGCGATGCCGCCCGCAATCCCGCCTGCATGGTTGGCGAGAAACACCGGCGTACCGTCATTGCCCGGCCGCATCGGATCCGCGTTCGTTTCACCACTGAGCGCCGCTGCCGCGAAACCGTCGCCGATTTCGACGCCCTTCACCGCATTGATGCTCATCATCGCCGCGGCCAGCTCACTGTCGAGCTTGGCGTAGAGCGGCGCGCCCCAGCCCGCGGGAACGCCCGCCGCCTCACACGCGATCACCGCGCCTAGCGACGACCCGGCCTTGCGCGCATTGTCCACCAGCACCTCCCAGCGCGCCGCCGCATCGGGGTCGGGGCAGAAGAAGGGGTTGTTGCCGATCTCCGCCGCATCGAACTTGGCGTAATCGATCGCGTCGCCGCCGATCGCCTCGACCCAGGCGAGGATCGACACCTCGGGGATCACCGCGCGCGCCACCGCTCCCGCGGCGACCCGGCTCGCCGTCTCACGCGCCGACGAACGACCGCCGCCGCGATAGTCGCGGAAGCCGTACTTCGCGTCATAGGCATAGTCGGCATGGCCCGGGCGATAGGCCTGCGCGACTTCCGAATAGTCCTTCGACCGCTGGTCGACATTCTCGATCATCAGGCTGATCGGAGTGCCGGTGGTCCTCCCCTCGAACACGCCGGAGAGGATGCGGACCTGATCCGGTTCTTGCCGCTGGGTGGTGAAGCGCGACTGGCCGGGACGGCGCTTGTCGAGGAAAGGCTGGATATCGGTTTCGGCGAGCGCCAGTCCCGGCGGGCACCCATCGACCACCGCGCCGATCGCGGGGCCATGGCTCTCCCCCCAGGTGGTGAAGCGGAAGACGCGGCCGAAGGTGTTGAAGCTCATGCTCCGCCTCCTCGCCCAAGTCGCCATGATTTGGAAGCAAGAAGCATCGACAGTGCCGCAAAGCCCGGCACCGGATCGCCTCCGTCAGCCATCCTGCCCCAGCGCCGCGAACGCCGCCGCATGGCTGGCCGCACCGCGCACCCCGCACGGCACCTTCCCGTCCTGCAGCGCCAGCGCCATCAGATAGTCGCCGGCATAGGGCGAGCCGAAACCGCTCGCGAGATCGGCGGCATAGCCGAACCGGCCATAATAGGCCGGATCACCCAGCACGAAGCTCAGTACATAGCCGGCATCGGCGAGATGCCGGTGTCCCGCAGCGATCAGCGCTTCGGCCACGCCCTGACGGCGATAGGCCGCTTCGACCGCGACCGGCGCCAGTGCGACCGCGGCGAGCGGCTGATCGTTGACGCGCGCATCCATCCGGCTGAACGCGACCATCCCCGCAAGCGCGCCCGTCTCCTCGTCATCGGCGACAAGGGTCAGCACCATGTCGCCATCGATGCACAGCCGCTGGACCAGCATCGCCTCGTCGGGTGCCGGGAAGCTGCGGCGCAGCAACGCGTCGATCGCCGCAACGTCGCCGCCGGTCGCCGGACGGATCGCGATGGTCATGCCGTCAGACCAGGGCGATGTCAGGCGCGTCCTCGGCCTTCATGCCGACGACATGATAGCCGGCATCGACATGGTGGGTCTCGCCGGTGGTGCCGCTCGACAGGTCGGACAGGAAGTAGAGGCCCGCGCCGCCGACATCCTCGATCGTCACGTTGCGCTTGAGCGGCGCGTTGAGCTCGTTCCACTTGAGGATCAGGCGGAAGTCGCCGATGCCCGAAGCCGCCAGCGTCTTGATCGGCCCGGCCGAGATCGCGTTGACACGAATATTCTGCCCGCCAAGGTCCACCGCCAGATACTGGACGCTGGTCTCCAGCGCCGCCTTGGCCACGCCCATCACGTTATAGTGCGGGATCACCTTCTCCGCGCCATAGTAGCTGAGCGTCAGCAGCGATCCGCCATTGGGCATCATCGCGCTTGCACGCTTGGCCACAGCGACGAACGAATAGACGCTGATGTTCATCGTCATCAGGAAATTGTCGAGGCTGGTGTCGACATAACCGCCGCGCAGCTCGTTCTTGTCCGAGAAGCCGATCGCATGGACGACGAAGTCGATCGTCGGCCAGCGCGCGGCCAGCGTCTCGAACGCGATGTCGAGCGCCGCCATGTCGCTCACGTCGCAGTCGATCAGGAAATCGCTGCCCAGCTCTTCCGCCAGCGGGCGCACGCGCTTCTCCAGCGCCTCACCCTGATAGCTGAATGCCAGTTCCGCGCCATGTTCGCGCAGTTTCTTGGCAATTCCCCAGGCGAGCGAGCGATCATTGGCGAGGCCCATGATGAGCCCGCGCTTGCCCTGCATCAATCCGGTCACGTCTTACCCTCCGGTCTTTTCTTGCGGTCCCTGTAACCCGTTCTCTGGCGTTTCCGCCAGCGCGGCGTTGAGCTCGGCGCCGATAACGACGCCAAAGCCGATCAGAAAGAAAAAGATCAGCGCCACCATCACCCCGGCCAGGCTGCCATAGGTGAGGCCATAGCCGCCGAACGCGCCGATCACATGCGGCAACGCCGCGGTGCATGCGATCCACCAGACCGTCACGAACAGCGGTCCTGGCCATTTGGGGCATTTGGACTGGCGATATCGCGTTGGGGTGAGCGTGTAGAAGAGGATGTAGAGCGCGCCATAGAGCGCGATTGCGGGCGCGATCTTGGTCACCGAAACGACGCGCGCGGCATCCGACGCAAAGGGGATGACGCGCCAGATGAACTGCTCGGCGCCGATCAGCAACACCTGAAAGCTGAACGCCATCATCGCAAGAATCACCGATCCGATCACCAGCCCGATCGCGCCGAGCTTCAACCGCCAGAAGGGGGTACCCGACTGGACGCCATAGGCCTGACGCAGGATCGCACGCACCGTCTCGATAAAGCCCGATGTGGTCCAGAGCCCGACCAGCGCACCGAGCCAGAGCAGCGAACCCGACCGCGCCTCCAGCACCTCGAGGATCGCGGGGCGGAGCAACGCGCCGACCTCTGGCGGGACCGTCTGCAGGAATGCCGCCACCGCCTGAAGCCCGTCCCCGGTCCGCCCGACCAGCCGCGCGATCGCGGTGGCGACGATGAAGAAGGGAAAGAGCGTGACGAGGCTGAGATAGGCAAGGTTGCCGGCATGGGTGAAGCCGTCGGTATAGGCGCCGACCACCACCCGCTTGATCACCTCGACCACCCGGTCGGTGACGCCCAGATCCGACAAATGCCTGTGAAACCCGCGGCGGCGGGCCTCTGGAGATTCAGGGGAAATGGGTTCCGTCACGCGGCTTCAGACGCCCAGCCGGCTGCGCGGGTTCCCCTCGGCGTTCCAGTCAGCGACGAACGCGGCGAGCTTCGTGTCATCCGCCGGAATCTCGATCATCAGCGTGACGAGCAGGTCGCCGCGCGCGTTCTTGCCGTGGAAACCGCGCCCCTTGAGGCGCAGCGTCTTGCCCGAGCTCGATCCCGCCGGAACCTTGAGGTTCACCGCACCCTCCGGGGTCGGCACGCGCACCGACGCGCCCGCGACCGCCTCCCTGAGCGTCACCGGCAGGTCGAGCCGGATATTGTCGCCGTCGCGGGTGTAGAAACGATGCGGTTCGATCTCGATCGTCACGATCGCATCGCCATTACCGCCCGGCCCGGCGTCACCCTTGCCGCCCAGCCGCATCTGCGTGCCGGTCTCGACGCCCTTGGGGAGCTTGAGGTCGATCGTGCCGCCGTCGCGCAGCTGGATGCGCTGGGGCTTCAGCGCCGCGGCATCCTCGAACGGCACGCGCAGGCGATAGGCGACGTTGGCGCCCTTGGCAGGCGGCGGACGGCGGCCGAAACCGCTCGAAAAGCCGCCCTGCTGACCACCCATCCCCGCACTGCGGCCGCCGAACAGCCCCTCGAGGATATCCTCGAACCCGCCGGCATCCGCACCACCGAAATCGAAGCCCGCGCCGCCCGGGCGGAACCCGCCCTGCTGGCTGCCGCGCGCACCACCGAACCCCGCGCCGAAGGGCGAGGTCGGGTTACCCTCGGCATCGATCTCGCCGCGGTCGAACCGCGCGCGCTTGTCCTTGTCCATCAGCAGGTCATAGGCCTGCGTCACGATGCTGAACTTCTCGGCCGCCTTGGGATTGTCCTTGTTGCGATCGGGGTGAAGCTCCTTCGCGAGCTTGCGATACGCTTTCTTGACCTCGTCCTCGCTGGCCCCGCGCGAGACTCCCAAGGTTGCGTAAGGATCGGCCACTCGAATTTTCCCCGTTCTGCTTCTTTGGCGTATTACCCCGCTACATCGGCCCGTGGCGCACCGGTTGCAAGAGAGGCGGCGTCATCCAGCGGTTCGACATCGACCGAAACCTGCATGTCCTGCGCGCCATACCCCAATATGATGCCGTCGATCGGCGCGATATCGGCATAGTCCCTTCCGATCGCGATGATCACATGATCGCTCGCCATCCAGATGCCGTTGGTGGGGTCGAGGCCGACCCAGCCGCGCTCGGGCCCGCACCACAGCAAGACCCAGGCATGCGTCGCGTCCGCGCCCACCAGCCGGGGCTGACCAGGGGGCGGAAGTGTCCGCAGATAGCCCGAGGCATAAGCCGCAGGCAGCCCCGCGGCGCGCAGGCCGGAGATCATGATCTGTGCGAAATCCTGACAGACCCCGCCGCGCTTCACGAACGCCTCGTGCGGCGGGGTATCGACCAATGTCGCCGCCGGATCGAACTCGAACTCTGCCTGAATGCGGCGCGCCAGCGCGATCCCCGCCTCCAGCGCGCCGCGCGCCGGGTCCAGTTCCTGCGCGCACCAGGCGGCGATATCGCGATCGAGCGGGATCAGCGGCGAGGGGAAGAGATAGGAGGCGGGGCTGGCCGGCCCGGCATCGCGGCTCTCGCGGGCCTGGCGAGCGATCTGCGCCAGCGTCGGATCGCCCGGTGCGGGCTCGGGCACGGGACGGTCGACCGCGATCTTGCAGCGGCTTTCGATCGTCAGGCTGTTCGCGGCCTGATCGATCACCAGCCGCACGACATTCGCGAGCCCGGCTTCGGCGCGCGCAGGCGCGGTGCGCCCGCCCGGTTCGACGCTCAGGGCATAGTCGTGCAACTGCTGCCCCGACCAGTGGATCGGCTTCAGGCGCAGATTGCATCGCGCGAAGCCGACCGGCTCGGCATAGTCGAAACGCGTGACGTGGCGGATCGCGTAGAGCATCAGGCAAGCACGAGCCCGGCGGCGCGCAGCGGCTCGGACCCCTGAAGGAAGTAACGGCGCGCGATCGCGTCGGACAGCGAAGCGAGCCGGTTGCCGATCTCAGCCAGCTTGGCCGCATCGAGCGCCGCCGCTTGCGTGATCGCGACGATCGCGGAGAGTTCCGCCGCATGCGCCTGCTGCGGCTCGGCAAGGCCGTCGTCGGACAGCACCGGCAGCTTCGCCAGATGCTCGGCGATCGCCGAAACCTGATAGGCGATGCCGCGCGGATTGCCGGGATCGAGTGCGACGAGATCGAGCACCGGCACGCGCGCGATTCCCGTAAGATAGCGCTGGCGATAGCTGATCTGGCTGTCCGCGAGGTCGAGCAGGGTCGACAGATCGTCGCTGGTCGCCTGAGGCTGGCCGAACGCGCCGATCGCGCGGATCGCGGACATCGCCCGCTCGACCCGCCGGCCGAGATCGTGGAAGCGCCAGGCGTCGGTGCGCCCGAGATGCTCGGCGCCAAGACCAGCGAGTGCATAATAGCGCCGCTGCGCCGATCCGGCGCGGTCGAGCGCGCCGCCCTTCATCGGGAAGGGCGCGTCGAGCAGCCGGATCATGTCGGCCGACAGCCGGTCGCGGCTGATCGCGCCGATCCCGCGCGCCTGACGGTTGATCGCGCGCACGCTGTACCAGCCGTCGTCCGCCTCCATCGCGGTGCGCGCGAAATGGCTGAGATCGGCACGATTGAGGCTGGCCGGGGGCGGCGCGGCACCCTTCTGCACCACCAGATTGACAAGCTGCTGCACCGTTTCGGGCGATAGCGCCGCCCCCGTGTCGGCGCTGATCGAGTGGCCGAGCAGCGAGCGGATGAGGCCCAGCAGGGCCTCGCCCCGCTCCAGATAACGGCCGAGCCAGAAGAGATTGTCGGCAACGCGGCTGGGCAAGGTGCCCGGGTTGCGGCGCAACTGGGTGGTATCGTCGGAGGGTAACAGGGTTACCGGCGCAACCGGCTCCGGGCCGTAGATCACGACGTCCGCCGACCAGCTTCCCTCACCCATCACCGCAGCGCGTTCGTCGGCATGCTCGCCAATCTGGGCAAAGCCGCCGGGCAGGACCTGCCAGCCGCCATCGGGCCGCCGCGCCGCGAACACGCGCAGCGTGAACGGCCGCGCGACCAGCCCCGAATCGCCCACGACGGGCATGGTCGACAGGCGCACTACTTCGCGCCCGACATAGTCCTGCGGGCGCCGCTCGAAATCGGCGAGCAGCGCGGCGCGCTGCGCCTCCGACAGGTCCGATCCCAATACCGCCGCGCCGTCCGCCAGCACATTGGTCGCGACGCCGAACGCGGGCGCGATCAGCATGTTGTCGAGGTCGCCCGCCACCTCGGCCCGCTCGCGTTCCTGCCCGCACCACCAGGTCGCGATATTGGCGAGCTTCAGTTCCGCGCCGGTTATCCGCGTGCAGAGCCGCGGCAGGAAAGCCGCGAAGGCAGGTGCCTCGAGCATCCCCGCACCGGGCGAGTTGGTCACCACCACCTCATCCGCCGCCATCGCATCGACCAGCCCCGGCACGCCGACGCCCGAATGGGAGTCGAAGGCCAGCGGGTCGATCAGCCGCGGATCGACGCGGTGCCACAGCGCGTCGACGCGCTTGAGCCCTGCAATGGTGCGCAGATAGACCCGGTCGTCGAGCACGGCGAGATCGCCGCCCTCGACCAGCGGGAAGCCGAGATAGCGCGCCAGATGCGCCTGTTCGGCATAGCTGGGGGTGTATCGCCCGGGCGTGAGCAGCACGATCCGCGGCTCGGCACGGTGGCAGCGTTCGGCCAACCCTTCGCGGAAGGCCGCGAAAAAGGGTGCATGCCGCTCGATATTGAGGCGGGTCTGCAGACCGCCAAGCATCCGCGACATGGCCAGCCGGTTCTCGAGCGCATAACCCGCCCCGACCGGCGCGCGCAGCTGATCGGCAAGCACGCGCCACTCGCCCGCAGGTCCCCGGCAAAGGTCAACTGCGACGAAATTGAGGTGGTAACCGCCGGGCGGGGCCAACCCCATCATCGGCCGCAGGAAATGCGGGCTGCCGGTCAGGAGTGCCGCAGGCATATTGCCGCCCGAGACCAACTTCTGATCGCCATAGCAATCGGCGAGCACGGCTTCGAGCAGGTTGGCGCGTTGTGCGACCCCGGCGGCGATCCCGTCCCACTCGTCCCGCGCGATCAGCAGCGGCACGGGTGAGAGCGGCCAGGGGCGTTCCTCGCCCTCGCCCGCGATGCGAAAGCCGGTGCCGATGTCCTCGGCATGGCGCTGTGCCCGTTCGCGCGCGCTGGCGAGATCGTCGCCCGATCGTCCGGCCAGTTCCTCGAACAAGGCCATCCAGGCGGGGTCATCCCGGCCGGCGGCGTAGAGCATGTCGGTAGCCGGGGTCGCGGCACGATAATCCGCGACCCATCGCGCAGCGATCGTCGCCGCATCCTTCGCGGATGTCGTTGCAGCGCTTACCAAATCCACCGCCCTTTCCGGCGCGCGTTGTGGCGGCAATGGCATGAAGGCGCAATATAGATCGGCTTGGAGGGAGCAGATGGCGGGTGACGGTACGTCAGGCTTTGCTACAAACCTGGAATGAATCCGCAATTCGCTCCGCTCGACTGGCTGGTGGTCGGGCTTTACGTGCTGGTGCTGCTGATCGGCGGCTGGCTGTTCTCGCGCTTCAAGGCGGACGACACGCGCGACTATTTCCTCGCGGGGCGGACGGTGCCGGCATGGCTGGCGGCGGTGTCGGTGCTCTCCGCAACGCAATCGGCGGCAACCTTTCTCGGCGCGCCCGACCAGGGCTATCGCGGCGACTACAGCTATCTCGGCGCGGTGCTGGCGCCGGTGCTTGCCGCCTTTTTCGTCGCGCATGTGCTGATCCCGCGTTTCTACGCGATGCGCGCGACCACGGTGTACGAGCTGCTCGAAGCCCGGTTCGACGCCCGCGCCAAGCATTGGGCGGGGGGCATGTTCCTGGTCGGCCGCGTGCTGGCAGGCGGTGCACGCGTCTATCTGGCGGCGATCGCGATCGCGATGGTCGCGTTCGGCAGCATCGATGCGCAGGCGATCATCCTGTCCGCGGCCGCCGTGATGCTGGTCAGTTTCCTCTTCACCTTCCATGGCGGGCTCAAGTCGGTGATCTGGAACGACCTCATCCAGTTCGTGATCTATACCGGGTCGGCGGTGGCGGTGCTGATCTTCCTGCGGCTGTCGATCCCTGCGACCAATGGCGAGCTGATCGAGGCGCTGCGCATGACGCCGGAGGGCGTGAACAAGCTGCGGCTGCTCGACTTCTCGACCGATCTGTCCAAGCCATTCACGGTACTCGCGATCTTCACCGGGCTGTTCCTGCTCAATGTCGCCAATGCGGGGCTCGATCAGGACACCACCCAGCGCCTGCTCGCCAGCCCCGACGCGAAGACCGGCGCACGCGGCCTCATCTATTCGCAGCTCGCCAGCGTGCCGCTGATCGCGATGTTCGTGACGATCGGCCTGCTGCTCTACGTCTTCTACAACCGCCCCGACCTGATGGGTGCCGACAATCAGGCAGCGACGAGCTTCGCGGGCGAGAAGATCACCGTCTTCGTCCACTATATCCTGACCCAGGTGCCGCCAGGGCTGCGCGGACTTGTGACGATCGGCGTCACAGCCGCGGCCGTCGCGACCACCAACTCCGCGCTCAACGCCATGTCGTCGGTGATGATCAACGACTTCTACAAGCCCTGGCGCGAGCGGCGGAAAGTTCCCGACCCCAAACATTATGTGCACGCAGGCCGCTGGGGTATGGGCCTCGTCGGCCTCGCCATGTTCGCGATGGCAGTGCTGAGCTTCTACTGGCAGCGCCACACCGACATGCCCCTGCTCGAATTTGCGCTGCAGGTGATGGTGTTCGCTTATGCCGGGCTGCTCGGCGTCTACTGCATCGCGGTGTTCACGAAGCGCGGTACGAGCGGATCGGTGATCGCGGGACTGATCGCCGGCTTCGTGACGGTGCTGCTGCTCCAGCCCTTCATCCTTGGGCCGACCGGGCTCGCTTTCCCCTATCAGCTTTGCATCGGGACGCTCGTCTCGGCGATCGTCACCGCAATTCCGCGTGTCAGGGGTGCTTGACATGTGTCATGCGTCCATGACATATAGTCAGCTATCGATGACAAATCGTCACGGGTAACTGACACGGGATGCAGAACAGGCTGCGAGTGCTGCGCGCGGAACGCAATTGGAGCCAGGCGGAGCTTGGCGGCCATCTTGGCGTGTCGCGACAGGCGGTGAACGCGATCGAGACGGGGAAATACGATCCCTCGCTCCCGCTCGCCTTCCGCATCGCGCGGCTGTTCGATCTGCGGATCGAGGAGATTTTCGAGGATGAGGACGGCGATGCGGCCTGAATCGCGCGACGGGCTGGCCGCGGCGAAAGCGCGCAGGTTCCGGCTTCAGCTGATCATCGGGGGACTGATGGGCGCGGGCGCGGTGCTCGGCTTCTTCTCCGCGATGTTCGAGATCGACGGCGGCGGCTTCATGGAAGGGATCCCGGCCGGCTGGGCGATCGCGGCTTCGATAATCCTGATCGGCGCACTCAGCTATGGCGGCTGGCGCTACCACCTCGCCACCGACGAGCTCGACCGGCGCGACCATCAATGGGCATCGGTGGCAGCACTCAATTTCTACATCGGCGGCTATGCCACCTGGTATCTGTGGTGGCGCGGCGGGCTGGTCTCCGAACCGCAGCATCAGACCGTGTTCGTGGCGACGATGGCGGTGATGCTGCTGGCCTATGGCTACAAGAAGCTGTGGCCCTGAATTCTCAGAATCCGATCAACTGGAGGGATGAATGACGAATCTGTTCCTGCGCGCGGGTTCCGCGCTCGCGCTCCTCTTTGCCGCACCGGCGCTCGCCCAGCAGGCAACCCCGGCAGCTGCGGTCGAGACCAAGGACGCGGATCCAGCCCTGTGGGTGGTCAAGGATGAGGACACCACCATCTATCTGTTCGGCACCGTCCACATCCTGAAGCCCGGCCTCTCCTGGTTCGACGAGGCGGTGAAGAAGGCATTCGACGAGAGCGGCGAGCTGGTGACCGAGCTGGGCCTGATGCCCGATCCCGCCGCTGCCCAGCCGTTGATCGTCAAGTACGGCGTCAACGCCACCGGCCCGACGCTGTCCGAGAAGCTGCCCGCCGACAAGCGCGCCGCCTTCGCCAAGGCGGTCGCCGACCTCGGCCTGCCACTGGCGGTGGTCGATCGCTTCGATCCGTGGCTGGCGAGCGTGCAGCTGTCGATGATGACGCTGGTCAAGCAGGGCTATAATCCGCAGTCGGGCGCCGAAGAGGCATTGCACAGCGCGGCGAAGGCAGCGGGCAAGCCGATCACCGGGCTCGAGACGATGGAGGAGCAGTTCAGCTTCTTCGATTCGCTCTCCGAAGAAGCGCAGATCAAATATCTGGTGGAAACGGTCGACAAGCTGGCCGAGGCCGGATCGATCCTCGACAAGATGGTCGCCGAATGGGCGCAGGGCGACGCCGACGGGCTGGCGGCGCTGATGAACGAAGGGTTCACCGGCAGCCCCGAAGCGGTGAAGAAGCTGCTCACCGATCGCAACGCACGCTGGGCGGAATGGATCGGCAAGCGGCTCGACAAACCGGGCACGGTGTTCGTCGCGGTGGGTGCGGGACATCTGGCGGGCAAGGGCAGCGTTCAGACCTATCTCGCCGACCGCAAGATCAAGGCGACGCGAATCGAATATTGATCGCGACGCCGCCGTGACCGGGCTGCCCCTATGGCCCGGTCACGGCATCCGCGTCAGCCGCGGTGCCGCGCGGCAGCCGCGCCGGATCGAGCACGATGTGCCGGATCCGCTTGCGGTCCCAGGTGTAGGTGATGTGCACTCGCCCGTCGCGCGCCTGAATCACCGCCGGATAGGCATAGCCCGCCCCGCGCGGCTTGCTCTCCAGCGTCAGCAGCTTGTGCCAGCGCTCTCCATCGTCGGAGACTGCAACGTTGATCGGATAGCGGAAGCCCTTGCTCGACCTGCCCATGCTGTGTGCGCTGTGATTGTAGACGATCAGCTGGCGCCCATCGGCCAAGGTCACTGCGTCAGTCCCTGAATTGGGATTAGGCAGATCGATCGCCGACAGCACCGACCAGCTCCTGCCGCCGTCCTTCGACCAGCTCGACGCCAGCACGCCCTCGCGCGTGCGCGCGACCGCCTGAAGCCGCCCGTCCTTGCGGAACAGGATGCTGGGCTGGATCGCGTCGATCCCCTCCGGCGATTCGATCGGGGCGCTCGCCCGCCAGGTCTGCCCCTGATCGGCGCTGCGTTCGAAATGGAGCGCCCAGTGGTTGCCCTCCTTCTCGGTGCTCGAGGGCGACAGCCAGCTTCCGTCGGCCAGCTCCACGGGCTTGTTCTTGATCGGGCCAAGGATGCCGTCGGGCAAACGCCGCGGCTTGCTCCATGTCCGGCCATCATCGGTCGAGGTGATGACCATCCCCCACCATTGCTGCGGACTCGGGCCGATCTTGTAGAACAGGGTCAGCGGGCCGCTCTTCGGCTGGAACAGCACCGGATTCCACGCGGGGAGCCGGCTGCCGTCCGGCTGTACGCCGGACGCGACACTGACCGCAGGCTGCCACACGCCGCCGTCGTAGCGGGCGACATAGATCTCGACGTCCGGGTTGCGTTCCTTGGTCCCGCCGAACCAGGCGGCCAGGATCGTGCCTGTGCGAGTCTCGACGATCGTCGATGCATGGACCTGGGGATAGGGCGCGGTGCTGAAGGTGAAGCCGCTGCTCACCACGGGTGATGGCGCCTGCTGTGGAGAGGCCGCAGCAAGCAAGGGCAGCGTCAGGGCGAGCGCAATCGACGCGCGGCGTACGGGCTTGAGCATATAGTCATACTAATAAGAGGCGCCGCGACGTCCAGCCCGCTTGTTCAGAACAGGACGGGTTGCCGGTCCGGCCGCACCACGCGTCCATGCCCCCGCCGCCGTTCCAGCTCGACCTCGGCGGTATAGCGGATGTCGGGGTCGCGATCCTGCAGGAAGGCGTCGAGCGAATCGTCGTCGATTTCGCTCCACTCCTTGCCGCGATCGGGGCCGTAGCGGACACGTGGAAGCAACCCGGGCAGCTTGGACCATTCGATCAACTGCGCGACGCTCACCGTGTTGAGCATGTCACGCAGGTGATGCGCAGTGACATAGGCGTCCGGGAATGCGCGATGCGCGGGCAGGCCGCGCTCATGTTCCAGCCCCTCTGGCATCCGGTAGTAGCGCAGGAACTGGTTCGAGAAGCCCGGGCTGTCGGTCCACAGCCGCAGCGCGCATTTATAGGTGCAGATCCAGTCCGCGCCGCGCGTCAGCGCGGGCGTGCAGAACTGCTCCTCGAAGCTTGCGCGATGCGCCGCGAGCGCGACGCGACGCGGCCAGGGGTCGAGGATCGGGCGCGCGACATCGTGCCACCAGGGCGCGTCGGCGACATCTTCGTCCCGGATATGGTGGATCGCCATGGTCAGCGGCGGGATCGGGCGGCCCGGATTGACCATCCGGCTGCCACCCTCGCCCTGGAGCTCCCAGCGCCCGTCCGTGCCGAGCGCGACGTCTTGCCAGCCGATTTCGCACACGGCGTGCGCGGGCGGCTTGTCGCCAGTAGTCTCGAGATCGATGACGCGGATGATCTGGGGCGGGGGGGCCATGGCAGCCTAAGTGGGCGGTCGCAGCGCGAAAAGCGAGTCGAAACGCCGGTCAGGCGGACGGGATTTCGGCGGTGGCGAACGGTGAGATCACTGTCCAGCCCAGCGTGGCATAGAGCGCGCGGCCATCGTCGGTGGCGACGAGCAGCTCGGTCGCGCTGCGGTCAGTGCGCGTCTCGCGCAACGCCACCATCACCACACGGCCCAGTCCACGGCGGCGATGATCCGGCTCGGTGATGATCCGGTCATAGACAAAGACGCCCGCCACCTCGGCCGCGGTACCGCTCGCGGCGAGCGCACCGTCCGGCGCCAGGATCGCGACGCGGCTGCCGCGCGCATCGCGGTCGAGCTGCAGCCTATAGCCTGCAGGCAACGCGGCCGGCGGCGGCTGGATCTCGGGTCCCCGCATGACATAGCCCGGCTCATCCTGGAGTCGCCAGCGCGGGGGAAGCGCGGCGAGCAGATCCTCGCCACTGCCGCACAGCTTGAGGAAATAGCCCGGCGCGTCGAGCGTGCGTCCCAGCTCCGACAGGCCCTCACCGGGCCGGGCGAACGCCCAGCGGCGGATTTCGACTTCGCCCGCGGTATCGACCCTAAATCCGCCGCGATCCGCCACCGGCGCCGGCAGCCCGCGCGCGATCGAGCGCGCCGCGAGCCAGCCGAACAGCAGGGCGTCGTTCAATGTGCCGGCTTCAGTGAGCTGCCTGGGGTCCGCGGGCCAGGCCGCTCGCCTCAAGCTGCGCGTCGATCTGCGCGAGCAGGCGGTCGAGCGCTTCCTGGCTGCGCGCCTCGGCGCGGGCGACCAGCACGTCCTGGGTATTCGACGCGCGCAACAGCCACCAGCCGTCGGGCGTGTTCACCCGCGCGCCATCGGTATCGTTGACGTCGGCACCCGCCGCCTTGAGCCGTTCCAGCACCTCGTCGATCACCGCAAACTTGCGGCTCTCATCGACCTGGAAGCGCATTTCGGGCGTGTTGACGAAGGCAGGCATGTCGCCGCGGATCTCGGTCAGCGACTTGCCGATCAGGTGAACGGCGTTGATCAGCTGCACCGCGGCATATTGGGCATCGTCAAAGCCGTAATAGTCCTGCGCGAAGAAGATGTGCCCGCTCATCTCGCCGGCGAGCGGCGAATGGGTTTCCTTCATCTTGGTCTTCACGAGGGAATGGCCGGTCTTCCACATCAGCGGCTGCCCGCCCAGTTCGGCGACGCGGTCGAACAGCATCTGCGATGCCTTCACGTCCGCGATGATCGTCGCGCCCGGAGCCTTCTTCAGGACAGGTTCGGCCAGAATGGACAGAAGCTGATCGCCCCAGATCACACGGCCTTCGCCGTCGATCGCACCGATCCGGTCGCCGTCGCCGTCGAAAGCCAGTCCGAAATCGAGATTCTTTTCCGCGACCAGCCGCCGCAGGTCGGCCAGATTCTTCTCTTCGGTGGGATCGGGGTGATGGTTCGGAAAATTGCCGTCCACATCGGTGAACAGCGTATGATGCTCACCCGGCAGGAGCTTCACCAGCTTCTCGATCACCGGGCCGGCGGCGCCGTTGCCGGTGTCCCAGCCGATCCGGAAGGTACCGCCCGCATAACCGGCGAACAGGCGCCCGACATAATCGTCGAGGATGTCCGCATCACTGACGGTCCCCTCGCCGTCGTCCCAGTCCCCCGCAGCGGCAAGCTTGCCGATCTCCTGAATGTCCTGGCCGAAAAAGGGGCGGTGCTGAAACACCATCTTGAAGCCATTGTAATCGCCGGGATTATGGCTGCCGGTTATCTGTATGCCGCCATCCACCTCTAGGATCGCCTCGGCGTAGTAGAGCATCGGCGTCGGCCCCATGCCGACGCGCACCACATCGCAACCCGATGCGGTGAGGCCTTCGACCAGCGCGGCTTCGAGCTCGGGCGAGGAGACGCGGCCGTCGCGGCCAACCGCCACGCGATGCCCGCCCGCGCGGCGCAGCAGGGTCGCGAAGCCGCGCCCGATCGCGCGCGCGTCCTCGACCCCCAGGGTCTTTCCGACGATGCCGCGGATATCATACTCGCGAAGCGAGGTCGGATCGAAACGATGCGTCATGAGGCCTCCGGGTGATTCAATAACCGCCCAATTCGCGAGCGGCGCGGAAAGTTCAATCGCCAGTTTTGCGGAGTAGCGCATCTCGTGCAGCATTCACCTGACGCGTCAGTTCGGGCGAGCCGCCGCGATCGGGATGGACGCTGGCGATCAACCTGCGATGCGCGGCGCGAATCTCTTCCGGCCCGGCCTCCGGGCCGACGCCGAGCACGGCGCGCGCGTCCGCATCCGGTTCTGCAGGTGGCGGCTGAACGGGCGCAGGCTTGGGCGTGCCGGGCAACAGACGACCCCAGCCATGCCACATCCGCCAGCCAAGCCAACCGATGGCGATGGCGGTGAGAAGCTTCCAGATCACCGCTGCGCCCTCATGCAAAGACGGGGATGGTGCTGACGGTCTCGGGCAAGGCAAGGCCGGCCATCATCTCGCGCAGCTCCTGCCGCGCGGCGACATGCGCCAGGCCCATCTGACCGAATTCACGCGCGTCGAGCATCGTCAGCCCCTTGGGGAACAGCTCGCGATAGATGACGCGCTCGGACAAGCCAGGGATAACGCGGAAACCGACGCGCTTGGCGAGCTGATCGATCGCCTCCGACACGCGCTTCATGTTGCGCGCCTCGATATGCTGCATGCGGTTGCGCAGGACGACCCAGTCGATCGTCGCCCCGTCTGCCTTGGCGCGGCGCTTGCGCGAATCCCAGATCAGCTCCGAATAGAAGCTGGGGCGCACGACCTTGAACGTGTCGGGGTCGACATGACCGATTAGGTCGAAGTCGACGAAGCTGTCGTTCATCGGCGTCACCAGCGTGTCCGCATTGGTGATCGCGATCCGGCCGAATTTGTCGTCGCGGCCGGGCGTATCGATGATCAGGAAGTCGCTGTCCGTCCCCAACCGCTCGAGCGTCTCCGAGAACAGATCGTTGCTCTCGCCGTCATGCGTCTCGTAGCGCGGCATCGGCAACTCACGTCCGCTGCGCTTGATCGATTCGGCACGGTTGTCGAGATAGCGGCCCAGGGTCCGCTGGCGATGATCGAGATCGAGACAGCCGACCCGCGCCCCCCGCGCCGCCAGTGCGATCGCGGTATGGACGGCGGTGGTGGACTTGCCGGTCCCGCCCTTCTCGTTTGCGAAGACGATCACATGCAACGGGTTCGACGCTTCGCCCACCGATTAACTTCCTTGATTGATCCCTGGGCCTACCCCCCATAGAAGGCCGCGCTTCCCGTCCATATCCAAGGCCTCATTCGCGTGCAAACCGTCCGTCAGCTCCCCGAACTCCGTGATACCATTTCGGGATATCGTGCAGCGGGGGAGCGGATCGCGTTCGTGCCGACGATGGGGGCGCTGCACGCCGGACATATGGCGCTGGTGGCCGAGGCGAAACTCGCCGGGAACCGTGTGGTCGTATCGATCTTCGTCAATCCCAAGCAGTTCGGCCCGAACGAGGATCTCGCCAAATATCCGCGCAAGGAACAGGTCGATTCGCGCCTGCTGAGCGATGCCGGGGTGGACCTTCTGTGGCTGCCCCCGGTCGAGGTGATGTATCCAGAGGGGCATTCGACCAACATCGCGGTTTCGGGCGTCAGCGAACCGCTCGACGGCGCCACGAGACCCGGCCATTTCGATGGCGTCGCGACCGTAGTGGCCAAGCTGTTCAATCAGGTGAAGCCCGATATCGCGCTGTTCGGCGAGAAGGACTTCCAGCAGCTTGGCGTTATCCGGCGGATGGTCGCCGATCTCGATTTCGACATCGACGTGCGTGGCATTCCCACCCAGCGCGACGATGATGGCCTCGCCCTCTCCTCGCGCAACGTCTATCTGATGCCCGAGGATCGCGCCGCTGCGGTGGCGCTTCCGCGTGCGCTGGGTGTCGCGGCCAAGGCGATCGAGAAGGGTGACGATGTGGACGCGGCCCTCGCGACCGCCCGCGCCTCGCTCGAAGCGGCCGGCTTCGAGGTCGACTATGTCGAGCTGGCGGACGCCGAGACGCTGGGTGCGCCGGTCGCGGCCAAGCCCCGTCGCCTGCTCGCCGCAGCGCGGATCGGCGGGACCCGCCTGATCGACAACATCGCCGTCGAGGCTAGCTAATATCTGCCGAGTTCGGCACCAGCCCGCTCCCCCACCCGGCCACCCATAACATACGATGCCGTTGGGTGGCCGGGTGGGGGAGCGGGCTGGTGCAGTCTTCTGAACGCAAACACCGTTAACGCTTTGGTTACCATGAATGCCGCAGGCTGCGTCCCATGAGGATACAGACCAAAAGTGGGGCATTATCATGGGCAACAGTCTCAAGAGCGCACAGTTCCTGATCGATAGCCGGCTGGCCGACGCGGCACGGGGTAACCCCGACGCGGCCTATGAGCTCGGCATGGTCTATTCGAGCGGCGCGGCCGGCCTCGATGTCGACCTGATCGAAGCACATAAATGGTTCAATATCGCCGCGCTCAAGGGCAGCGCTCACGCGCCCTACATGCGCGCAGAGGTGGCCGAGGACATGACCGCGCGCGAGATCATCGAAGCACAGAAGCAGGCCCGCTCCTGGCTCCAGATGATCACCCTCCGCGCGGCCTGACCCCTACTTCTTCGCCGCGGCCTTCTTGGCCGGAGCCTTTTTCGCCGGCGCCTTGCGGCCCTTTTTCTTGGCCGGACCCGCCGCGGCCTTGGCGTCGATCAGCTGCACCGCTTCTTCAAACGTCAGCGCCGCCTGATCGACCGACTTGGGCAGGGTCGCATTGGTCGTGCCGTCGGTGAGATAAGGGCCGAAACGCCCTTCCATCAGCTTGATCTCCGCCCCCGACTCCGGATGCGCGCCAAACACCTTCAGCGGCTCCCGGCTTGCGCCCCGCGACCGGCCAGCTCCATTCGCCGCCTCGGCGAGCTTGACCACTGCGGCGTTCATCCCCGTCTCGAACACATCCGTCGTCGATGACAGCCGCGCGTACTTGCCGTCATGCGCCAGATAGGGGCCATAGCGGCCGATGGAGGCGGTGATCGGCTTGCCACTCTCGGGATGGTCGCCGATCGTACGGGGCAGGTTGAGCAGCTTCACCGCCCAGTCGAGATCGAATTCGGGGATGTCCTTGGGGATCGAGGCGCGCGCCGCCTCCTTGCCCTCGCCACGCTGGATATACGGCCCGAACCGGCCGGAGCGGCGCGAGATATCTTCGCCCGTCACCGGGTCCTGGCCGATCACTTCCGGCCCGGCGTCCCCGCCATTCTCCCCGCCCGGCTGTCCGAAGCGGCGGGTGAACTTGCACTCGGGATAATTGGAGCAGGCGACGAACGCGCCGAACTTGCCGCCGCGCAGCGCCAGCTGCCCCTCGCCGCACGAGGGGCAGAGGCGCGGGTCGCTACCGTCGCCCTTGTCAGGGAAGAGATAAGGTTCGAGGAACTTGTCGAGCGCCTCGGTCACCTCGCTCGGCTTGCGCTCCATCACCTCGTCGGTGCGCGGGCGGAAATCCTTCCAGAAGGCGTCGAGCACCTGCTGCCAGCCGGCACGGCCACCCGAGACGTCGTCCAGCTCTTCCTCGAGCCCCGCGGTATAGTCGTAGTTGACGTATTTCTCGAAGAAGCGCTCGAGGAACGCAGTCAACAACCGCCCGCTTTCCTCGGCGAAGAAGCGGTTCTTCTCGACGCGGACATAGGCGCGATCCTTGAGCACCTGAATGATCGCAGCGACGGTCGAGGGGCGGCCGATGCCAAGCTCTTCGAGCCGCTTGATCAGCGAGGCTTCGGAGAAACGCGGCGGCGGCTGGGTGAAATGCTGCTCGGCGTCGACGCCCTTCTTGGCGGGCGTATCGCCATTGCGAATGACCGGCAAGCGGCGCGAATCATCGTCATCGCTGTCGTCGCGGCCTTCCTCGTACAACGCCAGATAACCGGGGAAGATCACCACCTGGCCCGTCGCGCGGAGCGCATCCTGTCCGGTCGGCTCCTCCAGCTCGACGGTCGTACGCTCCATCCGGGCCGACGACATCTGGCTCGCCAGCGCACGCTTCCAGATCAGCTCGTAGAGCTTGGCATGATCGCCCGAGCCCGCCTTGTCGCGGCTGAAGTCGGTGGGGCGAATCGCCTCGTGCGCTTCCTGCGCGTTCTTGGCCTTGGTCTGATACTGGCGCGGCTTGTCGGGGATGTAGCTTGCCTGATAGCGGCTCACGATCGCCTTGCGCGCGGCGTCGATGGCGCTGCCGTCCATCTGCACGCCGTCGGTCCGCATATAGGTGATCGCGCCGTCCTCGTAGAGCGCCTGTGCGATCCGCATCGTGTGGCTGGCCGAGAAACCCAGCTTGCGGGCTGCCTCCTGCTGCAGGGTCGAGGTCGCAAAGGGCGGCGGCGGGTTGCGCATCGCCGGCTTGGTCTCGACCGAGGCCACGGTGAAGCGGCCTTGCTCGACTGCGGCCTTGGCGCGGCTCGCGGTGCCCTCGTCGCCGATCGACAGACGGTCGAGCTTCTGGCCCTTGAACCGGGTCAGGCGCGCGTCGAACGCGGTGCCGTCATGCTCGAGATGCGCGGTGACCGACCAATATTCCTGCGGCTTGAACAGCTCGATCTCGCGCTCGCGCTCGACGATCAGGCGCAGCGCGACCGACTGGACGCGGCCTGCCGACTTGGCGCCGGGCAGCTTGCGCCACAGCACCGGGGAAAGGGTGAAGCCGACGAGATAGTCGAGCGCACGCCGCGCACGATAGGCGTCGATCAGGTCGGTATCGAGCTGGCGCGGGTTCGCCATCGCCTCGAGGATCGCAGGCTTGGTGATCGCGTTGAAGGTGACGCGCTCGACCTCCTTGGGCAGCGCCTTCTTCTTCGCGAGCAGCTCCTGCACATGCCAGCTGATCGCCTCGCCCTCGCGATCAGGGTCGGTGGCGAGGATCAGACGGTCGGCCTTCTTCGCCTCGTCGGTGATCGCCTTGAGCTGCTTCGCCTTGTCGGCATAGGTCTCCCAGTCCATCGCGAAGCCCTCATCGGGCTTCACCGATCCGTCCTTGGGCGGCAGGTCGCGGACGTGACCGTAGGAAGCGAGGACCCGATAGTCCTTGCCCAGATACTTCTCGATGGTTTTCGCCTTGGCGGGCGATTCGACGATGACCAGCTGCATGGGGTTCCGATTTGAGGCTTCGCGTATACGCGCGAGGATGGGAAGGTGCCCCGCCAGGCGTCAAGAGGCGGATGCGACGGGTTCTTAACCCATTCCGGTTATTGGATGGTGTGATTCTACCGTTAGACGAGGCGGGATGCTGTCGTTCGAGGATCTCATGCACGACCACAGCGCCATCTTCGCGGCGGTGCGGACGCTCATGCAGGAAATCGAAGCAGACAGCCCGGCAGTCCAGGTTGCGGCCAGCCTAGCCCATCTCGATTCGTTGCTGACCCCGCATCTCGCGATCGAGGACGGACAGATCTACCCCCTGCTTCTTGCCAGCGACGATGCCGGCCAGCGGATCATGGCGCAGGAGGCGATCAGCGCCTATGCCTCGGTCGCTGCCGACTGGAGCGCGTTCGCTTGCGCGTGGGACGCTTCCGCGATCGCTGCGGATCGCGCGGATTTCGTCGCGAAGCTTCAGGCGCTGCTCGACACGCTCCAGCGCCGCGTCCGCGCCGAGAACGAGATCCTCTACCCGATGGCGCTGCGTGCCGCGCATATCCGCTTGCGCGCAGCCTGAGCCCCTCTTGCAAACCACGCTCAGGACAGGCTCACCCGTCCGCCCGCGTGCCGCTCCAGCCGCCCGGCCAGCTCGAGCTCGAGCAGCACAAGCTGTACCGCAGCCGCCCGAAGTCCCGCCTGCCTGATCAGCTCGTCGACCGGCACCGGTACCGGGCCGAGCAGCTCCAGGATCCGGCGGCGTTCGGCTTCGCCCGGCTCGGCCGGAGGTTCGCTTTCGAAGCCGCTGACCGGCGCACGCACGGCCCGTGTATCAATCGGTCGGATCGCCTCGAGGATATCCTCGACATTCTGCACCAGTGTCGCGCCCTCGCGAATCAGCAGGTTGCATCCCTGCGCGCGCGGATCGAGCGGCGAGCCCGGCACCGCCATCACCTCCCGCCCCGCCTCCGCGGCGATTCGTGCGGTGATCAGCGAGCCCGAGCGCGGCGCGGCCTCGACCACCACCGTTCCTTGCGCAAGACCCGCGATGATCCGGTTGCGCGACGGGAAATGCCGCGCGAGCGGCTCTGCGCCAGGCGGCTGCTCGGCAAGCAACAGGCCTTCCCTGGCCACGCGCTCCTGCAAGTCGCGATTCTCGGGCGGGAAGGCGATGTCGATCCCGCTCGCGATCACCCCTACCGTCCCGCCGCCGATCGACCCTTGATGCGCCGCGGTGTCGATCCCGCGCGCGAGTCCCGACACCAATGTCACCCCGGCCTCCGCCAGGGCCTGGGCAAGCTGGCGAGCGAAGCGGCAGGCCGCGGCAGACGCGTTGCGCGCACCGACCATCGCCACGCATGGCCGGTGCGCAAGGTCCAGATTGCCGCGCACGATCAACACGGGCGGCGCCGACTCGAGTTCGGCAAGCAGCTGCGGATAGGCGGAATCGCCGAGGAACAGATGCCGCGCACCAAGCCTGGCCACCACGGCCATCTCGCGCCGGGCCGCGGCTGCGTCCGCGATCGCCGGCGCAGCCCCGCCGCCGCGCATCGCCAGCGCGGGCAGCGCGTCGAGCGCCGCCTCCGCAGTTCCGAAGCGGGCGATCAGCTGGCGGTAGGTGACGGGGCCGATGCGCGGGGAGCGGATCAGCCGGAGGCGGGCGAGGTCAGCCTCGCCCTCACCCATTCTTTCGGCCGATGCGCGGCTCCGTCCCGGCGAGCAGCCGCGCGATGTTCTCGCGGTGCTTCCACAGCACGATCAGCGCGAGCCCGAGCAACAGCGGCACGATATCGAACCGTCCGAACCAGGCCGCGCTCGCCGGTGCACTGACCGCCGCGAGCATGCCAGCAACCGAGGAGATGCGGAGCGCAGCGAGCAGGCCGAGCCATACCGCCGCATAGACCAGCGCCGAAGGCCAATGGAGTGCGAGGACGATGCCCATCAGCGTCGCGACGCCCTTGCCGCCCCGGAATTTGAGCCAGACCGGATAGCAATGTCCGAAAAAGGCGCCCGCCGCCGCGACCACGCCATGGCCGGGCCACAACGCCTCGGCGATCCAGATCGCTGCCGCGCCCTTGAGCAGGTCGAGCAGCAGCGTCGCCGCCGCGAGCCCCTTGCGGCCGGTGCGCAACACATTGGTCGCGCCGATATTGCCCGATCCGATGGAGCGCAGATCGCCGGCGCCTGCGATCCGCGTAAGCAGCACGCCGAACAGGATCGAACCGAGCAGATAGCCCAGCAACAGCGCCAGCGTCGGCGTTCCCCACAGGATTTCGGTCGTCAGCATGCGTCCCCTTGCTTGCGCCGAAGCTAGGTATTTCGATAAGCGGGCGCAACAACCTCAACCGGGCGATTTCGCAGCATGACCGATACCCGGCCCATCCTCTTCTTCGATTCGGGCGTGGGCGGGCTTTCGGTGCTTGCGCCGACCCGTGTGCTGCTGCCGCGCGCATCGCTCGTCTATGCCGCGGACAGCGCAGGTTTCCCCTACGGAACCAAGAGCGAGGAGGAGATCGCGGCGCGCGTGCCCGCGCTGCTCGGGCGGCTGGCCGAGCGGTACCGGCCGCGGCTGATCGTCATCGCGTGCAACACCGCGTCGACGATCGCGCTCGCGCATGTCCGCGCCGCGCTCGATATCCCGATCGTCGGCACCGTCCCCGCGATCAAGCCCGCCGCCTTGCTGTCCAGAACGCGGGTGATCGGCGTGCTCGGAACCGAAGCGACGGTGCGCCAGCCCTATGTCGATAATCTCGCCGCGCAGTTCGCCGCAGATTGCACGGTGATCCGCCACGGCAGCGCGGAGCTGGTTCAGCTCGCCGAAGCAAAGCTGCATGGTGAGACGCCCGATCCCGCACGCTTCCGCGCGGTGCTCGACGGGTTGTTCGCCCAGCCGGGCGGCGAGCGGATCGACGTGATCGTCAACGCCTGCACCCATTTCCCGCTGGTCGAGGCCGAACTCGCCGCCGCGGCGCCGCACCCCGTGACCTTTGTCGATGGCGGACCCGGCATCGCCCGGCGAATCGCATATCTGACCGACGGGCAGGCATGGCCGGATGCGCCGCCGCCCGGCATCGCGGTGTTCACCCGCCTCGACGATGCCGCACAAGCGCTTGCGCCGGCGCTGGCAGGTTACGGGATCAAAAAGATCGAAGCGCTTTGACCGACCGCCGCGAATGGCTCTGGCTGCTGCTGGTCTGGCTGGCGGCAATGCTGATAGCACTCCGCGACCCGGTGTGGAGCGGCTTCAACCTCGGCTTCGGCGACCGTGCCGACGGGATCATCGAGATCAGCCTGCTCGAACATTGGCGCAACGTGCTGAGCGGTCATTCGCTGTGGAACATGCCGATCTACTTCCATCCGCACCCCGGCACGCTCGGCTATAATGACGGCTACTTCCTCTACGGCCTGATCTATTCCTTCTGGCGGATGTGGTTCGACCCGTTCGTATCGGACACACTGAACGCCGCGACGTTCAAGACGATCGGCTTCGTCGCAAGCTGGTGGCTGGCAAGGCGGACGCTGGGCTGGCAGGCGCCGGTCGCGCTGCTGGTCGCAGCGCTCTTCACCATCTGCAACAGCATGGCAGTCCATGCGGTTCACGCCCAGCTCCAGAGCGTGGGCCTGGTGCCCGTCGCGATGATCCTTGCAATTGGCGCAGGTCGGGCCGAGGCAGCCGGGCACCGGCGGCGCGCACGGCTGACCGGCGCCGCTCTCGCGGTGCTGATGGCGGCATGGCTGGTCACCGCTTACTACATGGCGTGGTTCACCTTGTGGTTCGCCTGCGTGTTCGTGCTGTGCTGGCTGGTCGCCACCGGCAATTGGCGGCCGGGCAAGGCCCTGGCGCTACTCAAGGCCCATGCGGCAACGTCGGCGATTTGCTTCGCGATCTTCGCAGTCGCGGTGATCCCCTTCCTCACCGTCTATCTACCCAAGGCGGGCGAGTCAGGCGGGCACGGCTATTGGAAGATGCTCGGCTATCTGGTCACGCCGATCGATCTGGTGAACACCGGACCGGACAATCTCCTCTGGGGCTGGATCAATGGCGGGATGGGCGCGCTGCTCGGCCTGTTCGCGCCCGATCCTGATCTGCCGCGCCGCGTGTTCGGGGGTGAGCATGAATCGGGCCTCCCGGTCCTGCTCTTCGTGCTGGCCGTCACCGCGCTGTGGCGCGTGCTGCGGCGGCGTGTTCCCGCCGATCCGGTGCTGTTCGCCTTTGCCATGGCGATCGCGGCGAGCTGGCTCTTGACGCTTCAGCTCTGGATCGCCTCGCCCTGGGGGGCGGTGTTCCATCTCGTGCCGGGCGCGAAGGGGCTTCGCGTCGTGCTGCGCTACCAGATTTTCCTGGTGCTGCCCGTGCTGCTGATCGTCGCTGCGGTCTACCGGCACCGGCTGATGGCGTTGCTCGCCGAGAGGCGCGCGATCGGTATGGCATTGGTCGCGCTACTGCTCGCCGAGCAGCTCAATACCGGATCCGCGGCACAGCTCAGCCGCTCGGCCTATTGGACGCCGCTGACCACCATCCCCGCGCCGCCTGCGGAATGTCGCAGCTTCTATGCGGTTCAGACACGGGTGGGGGAGCCGCTCTATCGCAGCGCGGCGATGCACGCCAAGCATCCGCATAACGATGATTCGATGCTGCTCGCGCAAATCTGGCGCGTGCCGACCCTAGGGGGTTATTCAACCTTCCAGCCGCGCGACTGGGTGTTCACCGATCCGCTCAAGCCCGATTACGATCTCCGGGTGGGCCGCTACATCGCTGCGCATCGCCTGACAGGGGTCTGCCGGCTCGATATGCGCGACCCCCGGCCCTGGCTGCGCGTGCGCTAGGCTGCTTCGGGCGTCGCTGGCGGTGCCATCGACCGCACCCGTTCGGCATAGCGTTCGGCCATGTCGAGATGCGCGCGGCGCGCGGTCAGGTCCTGCGCGCGCTCCGCACAGTCGCGCTCGTCGGCCTCGCGCTGCCTGAAATAGGCGTAGTCATTGCGTTCCATGTCCGTCTCCCTCGATCCAAGCGGGAGTGCGATGGCTCTCAACCGCGGAAATGCTCGGAGTCCCGGTTCTGCGGTGGTATTTCTATAGCATGAAGCCGCTATTGAGTCCCGGTAGAGGATAGGAATGCACCAGAATCGATCGCTTCGATCGCGCTTATGGAAACAATCCCGCCCCGCTGCGCTGGCGTTCGGCGAGCGAAACCGTTATCGGGGCCGGCCATGAGCACCGACACGACTCCGCGCGCCGTGGATTATTCGCGCGTCTTCACCCAGGCGATCGACCGGCTGCATGCCGAAGGACGCTATCGGGTGTTCATCGATATCCTGCGCAACAAGGGCATGTTCCCCAATGCGCGCTGCTTCCACGGGCATAACGGACCCAAGCCGATCACCGTCTGGTGCTCGAACGATTACCTCGCGATGGGCCAGCATCCCAAGGTGATCGCGGCGATGGAGGAAGCGCTCCATGACGTCGGCGCCGGATCGGGCGGCACGCGCAACATCGGCGGCAACACCCATTACCATGTCGATCTGGAAGGCGAGCTGGCCGACCTGCATGGCAAGCAGGGCGCGTTGCTGTTCACCAGCGGCTATGTCTCGAACGAGGCGACGCTGTCGACGCTCGCCAAGGTTCTGCCGGGCTGCATCATCTATTCGGACGAGCTCAATCACGCGTCGATGATCGCGGGCATCCGCAATTCGGGCTGCGAGAAGCGGGTTTGGCGGCACAACGACATCGCGCATCTGGAGGAGCTGCTCGCGGCGGACGATCCCGCGGCACCCAAGCTGATTGCGTTCGAGAGCGTCTATTCGATGGACGGCGACGTCGCGCCGATTCACGCGATCTGCGACCTCGCCGACAAGTACAATGCGCTGACCTATCTGGACGAGGTCCATGCGGTCGGCATGTACGGCGCCCGCGGCGGTGGCATCTCCGAACGCGACGAAGCGGCGTCGCGCCTGACGATCATCGAGGGGACGCTAGGCAAGGCGTTCGGCGTCATGGGCGGCTATATCGCCGCGGACCAGACGATCATCGACGTGATCCGCAGCTATGCGCCCGGCTTCATCTTCACCACCTCGCTCTCGCCGGTGCTGGTCGCGGGCGCGCTGGCGTCAGTGCGCCATCTCAAGCAATCGAGCGAGGAGCGTGAGGGGCAGCAAGCTGCCGCGGCGAAGCTCAAGGCGATGATGGCGCAAGCGGGCCTTCCGGTGATGGAAACGACGACGCACATCGTGCCGTTGATGGTCGGCGATCCGGTCAAGGCCAAGCGGATCAGCGACATCCTGCTCGCCGAGTATGGCGTGTACGTTCAGCCGATCAATTACCCGACCGTGCCGCGCGGTACCGAGCGGCTGCGCTTCACGCCCGGTCCGGCGCATGACGAGGCGATGATGCGCGAGCTGACCGCCGCGCTGGTCGAGATCTGGGAACGGCTGGAAATGCGCGCCGCAGCCTGATCGAGCGACCTGATCGACTGGAGCGATAACTCAGGCCATATCTTCGCGTTACAGATCGATTTCCTGATGCATTAAATGGGTGGTTCCGCCAATCGAGGAACCGCCCATGCAACGCGATCTGCTGAAAACGCTGACCTATCTCGCGATCCATCTGACCGTCGGCTTCAGCGTCGCCTATGCCTTCACCGGATCGCTGACGCTGGCTGGCGGGATCGCCCTGATCGAGCCGTGCATCAACGCGGTGGCCTTCTTCTTCCACGAAAAGGCTTGGAAACGCGCCGAGCAAAAGGCGGCGATCGACCCCTTCGTCCGCTCGGCTGTGGCGCATGGCTGAGCTAGCGACCGAGCAGGTCGTCGGTGACCTCCATGAGCAGCATCGGCTCGCGCGCAGTGTCGGCAATGGCATCGACGAACGCGGCGCGGGTCTCCGGCTCGTCATAGACCATCCGGGCGTCGAACGCGGCCCGCCAGGTCGCGCGATCGGGCCATTCGGCAACGCCGATGAAACGTCCCTGATCGTCGCGATGCAGTCTTGATCCGAGCGAGCCGTATTTCGCCTGGATAAGCGTTGTGCCGCGGCGCCAGGCGGCGCGGAACTGCGCCTCCTTGCCCGGATGCACCTTCCACCAATAGGCCGCGACGAACATGGAGCGTCTCCCTCGACGATGAATCGCTTCGCCGCGACGAAGGTTGCGCCTCGCGCGCGCCCGGCGCAGGATAGACACCGGTTTCCCCGAGGAGAGTCCTGATGCGTCGCGCCGCCCCCCTTCTTGCACTCGCCACCGCGCTGGCCGCCTGCTCTCCCCCCGCCGATACGGCCAACAATGCGATCGAAGCAGATAACGGCATCCTCTCGGCGGGACCGGCGACGACGATCAGCAATATGGCTGCGGCCGACCTGCCCGCAGGCCTTGCCGAACTGGTCGAGGCGACGGTGCCGGGGATGACCATCGCCGAAGCCGAGCGCAAGGAGCGCGAGGGGCGGATCTACTACGACGTCGAAGGCACGCGGCCCGATGGCAGCGAGGTCGAGATCGATGTGCTGCAGGGCGCAGACGGCAAGCTGACCGCAGTGGAGGTCCAGCGCGACATCGACTGGGCCGCCGCGCCTGCGCCCGTCCGCACCGTCGCCGCAGCGAAGAAGGACGCCTTCACCCCAGAACGCGTGATCGAAAGCCGCCAGGTCGACAGCGGCGCGACGATCTACGAACTGTTCGCGCCGGGCCGCAAGGACGAGCCGGCGATGGAAGTCCGCTGGCAGAACGACAAGGCAGAGGTGCTGGGCGAACGCTGGGCGCACTGACGCGCAGCGTCACCGGCTGAGCCGCAGCCGCAGCCAGCTTCCGAACGCCCACCATGCCAGCGCCCAGAGCGTGCCGAAGCTCCAGCCGGCCAGCACGTCGCTGGGCCAGTGGACGCCGAGATAGATGCGGCTCACACCGATCGCTGCGACCAGCAGCAGCGTGATGGCGAACAGGAACCAGCGCGCGGCACGGTGGGTGATCACCTGGATGCTGAGCAAGGCGATGGTCAGATAGATGATCGCGCTGTTGGCGGCGTGGCCGCTGGGGAAGCTCGCCGAGCCGACCTCGACCAGATGATCGACCAGTGCCGGGCGTTCGCGCCCGACCCAGATCTTGACGAACGCGACCGCGATCGAGCCGGAGACAGTGCCGGCGAAGACCAGCGCCGCCGCCAGCAGGTGGCGGCTGGCAATGAGGAAGCCGATCGTGACCGCCACGGCAAGGGTGAGCACCGTCTCCCCACCCAGCGCGGTCACGTCGATCATCGCCTGTTTGAGCCAGAGCGGCCCGGCGGGTGCGGCAAGGTTCCCGTCCTGGCGCAACGCCAGCATGATATTGCTGTCGAACGCGAAGCGGCTGCCGCCGGCGATGGTGCGACCGAGGATCGCGAGCACCAGTACCGCCCCGGCCAGCGCCGCCATCGCGACAAGCACGAAGGGCGGATGCCGGACATCGGGCGCCGACTGGTCGGGCGTCACCGGCGCCTCGGCGATGCCCGTCAGGGAGAGGGGCGCCTCGCTCATGCCGGCGCGAAGAACATGAGATAGACCAGCCGGCCGTCGTCCGGTCCGGCACCAAAGCCCGCGGCACTGTTATGGAACATCCATGGGCTGAACAGGATCAGCCGGTTGAAACGCATCGGCGCGGTGAAGCTCTTTTCCCAGGCCGAAGGCTTCATCGTGTCGCGGTTGATGACATCCGCCACCAGCGCATCGCCGGTCGGATATCCTGCGGCGGCAACGCCGTCGAGCGTTGCCGGAACCCGATCCAGCCCGGTGCGGCAATGTCGGTAGAAATCGGTGCCGCCGCGGCAATGCTCGGGCAGGCTGAGATAGAGGATCCCCGACCAGGACGCGGGGTCGCAATGCACCCCGCTTGCCCCGAGATCGTTGCGCAGCGTCAGGCGGCAATGGCCATGCAGCGTGCCGGCCGCACCTGCCAGCGGGCGCCCTGCAATGCGCGAGACCGTCTCGTCGAGCCCCGGGGTCGGCAGCGCCCGCGCAGAGGTGACGCCCGGAAAATTGGCGCCGTCATCCTTGGCAGCCGGATCAAAGCCGAGGGCAAGCGCTTGCCGCCGCATCTCGAGCGGATTGGCGAGGAAGTCGTCGATCATCGCAAAGGATGGCGTCATGCGCCCGGTCTGGCAAAGCCGGTTGGCGCGGGCAAGGGCAGCGGGTCAGTTCCCGCGCGGTTTCTGATACCAGAGCGCGTTGACGATGATCCAGCGCTCGCCGAACTTGCCGAGGTGGAAATAATCCACGAACCATGGCGTCTCCGCGCGCGCCACCGCCGCATTGCCCGCGACGTCGAGAACCCGGCACGAGCGGTTCCACTGCGCCTTCGGCGTCTTGAGCGCGCCTTGCCGGGTCAGCTCGACCAGCTCCTCCTTGCTCATCCGGCGCAACCCCAGTCTCTCGTCGGGCGTATCGCCGAGTACCCGGCGCTTCGCGAGATCCGGATGCAGCGCGCGAGCGACCCGAGCGGGATCGCCCTCGAGCTGGCCATCGAGATAGTCGAAACAGGTCGCCTCGATCGCGGATCGGGCCGCGGGGTCGATTGCCGCCTGCTGCGCAGCGGCGGTGGCGAGGAGAGCTACGACCAGGCTCATCGATCGGCTCCGTGAAGCGGCAAACGGCGCCGCCTTAGTGTGGATGCTTGTGCGTTGGCGTGGGGGTCGGCGTCGGCGCCAGATCGGCACCGCTCACGCCGCTGAACGGCTTGACGTGCCCGCCGCTGCCGCCCGGTTTCGGACTCGGCGTGGGAGTCGGCTTTGGCTTGGACGTTGCCTGCGGCGCTGGCACCGCAGCGGTCGAGACGACCGGCGCCGTCACAAGCGCGACGAGCGAGGCAGTGGCGGCAAGCGAAGCGAAACGGCGCATGGGGCAGGCCTCTCGATGACAAGGCCGGCTTCGTATCATGTACGGCGACCTGCCGCCAAGACGCTCCCCCGATTGACGCGGATTTGCGTGCCGGTGCATTATAACAGTAATGCACAAGGGGAAGTGAAATGATCGGGAGCGGCAGAGCGAGGGCAGCGGCACTATGCCTGACGGGCGCGCAAGGTGCGCTCGCGGCGGAGCGGCCGGCAGTCTGTGCATTGGTGCAGAGTGCCCGAAACGACGCGCTGGTGCAGGTGCCATTCGAGGTGGTCGATGGCCGTATCTATGTCCAGGCGAAGGTCGATGGCGCGGGCCCGTTCCGCTTTGTGGTCGATACCGGTGCAAGCGGCATGGGCCGCGCCGATGCGAGTCTGGTCCGGCAACTGGGCCTGCCGGTCGCGGGCGAAGGTGAATCGTCGGACGGGGTTGCGACGGCGAAGGTGGAGATGACGCATTTCGCCGCGCTCGAATTGGGCGGGCTGGTGCGCCGCGACCTCAAGGTGATCATGCGCGACTATGGCAGCCGCCTTGCGCCCGAAGCGAAATTTGCGGGAATCATCGGCCGCGATTTCTTCGGCGACGGGTTGCTGGTGATCGACTATCCGGCGCGCCTGCTGACATTCGGCCGCGGCCCCGGCCTGTTGCGCGGCGCGGCAGGCGTGCTTGGCTATGACGCCCGTTCCGCGTGCCAGTGACGATCGATGGCGTGGCCGCCGAGGCCAATCTGGACACCGGCGCCAATGTGAGCTTCGTGCTGCCCAGATCGCTGTTCGACCGCGTCTCGGGCAGCGCCGTCACCGCGACGGCCACGGGTCAGTTGACCAACACCACCGTCGATACGGCGCGAGCGACGGTACGCGGACCGTTCCGGATCGGCGCGGCAAGCCTGTCCGATGTCGAGGTGCGCGTCTCCGGTCGCTATCCCGACCTGCTCGCCGGCGCGCACGCGTTGCAGCCTTTTGCGATCCTGATCGATCAGCGATCCAGAAGCGTGGCGCTGTGCCCCGCGGAATGACCCGCAACTAGGGCGCCGTGCTGCCCGGCGAGAATTGGATCAGGTCCCAATTGTTGCCGTAGAGATCGCGGAACACCGCGACCTTGCCATAGGGCTGCACCGCCGGGGGCCGCACCCATTCGACGCCCGCTTCGGTGTAGGCGGCATGGTCCCGGTCGAAATCGTCGGTGGCCAGGAACAGGAAGACGCGCCCGCCGGCCTGGTCGCCGATGAAGCGCGCCTGTTCCGGCGTCGCGGCGCGGGCGAGCAGGATGGTCGCGGCATCGCCCGACGCGCCGGGCGGGCGGATCGTCACCCACCTTTTGTCCTGCTCGGGCTGATAGCTGTCCTCGACCAGCTCGAACCCGAGCTTGCCGACATAGAAGGCAAGCGCTTCGTCATAGTCGCGGACGACAAGGGCGATATGGGTGAGATGGGGCATGCGCGAACCCTATTTCGCCTTCCTGGCGACCACCTTGATCTCCACCAATCCCTTGTCGGGGACGAGCCGGTCAATGTCGATCGCGGTCCAGGCCGGATAGGGCGCGGTGACGTAGCGCGCCTTGACCTTGACGAAGGCATCGAGCTGGGCCGGGAGATCCGTGTGGTAGGTGGTCATCTCGACCACATCGTCCCAGCTCGAACCCGCGCGCTTGAGGATATCCCCGATTTGCCGGAAAGCGCGGTCATAGGCAGCCGAAGGATCGGTCTCCTCCCCCCACAGCCCGGCGACCACGCCCGAAAGATAGACGGTGTCGCCATGGGTCACCGCCTCGGCAAACCCCCATTGCTGATGCGCGGCATCGCGGCCCGGCGGGGGCATCAGGACCTGCGCCGGATCGCGCTTCGCCTGGGCGGGCGCGGCGAAGACGGTCGCAAGTGCAGCGGCGAGGATGACAAGCCGGTTCATCATGGAGTTCCTTTCCTGGTACGCACGGTGCACCTCATTCCTTGAGCGCATAGATCCTGCCGTCGAGCGCGCCGATATAGACGACGCCCTGCGTGACGACCGGCGCGCCCATCACCCCGCCGGTGACATAGCCCTTGATCGGCCGGGGCGCGAAGCTCCACTTCTGGTGGCCGGTGGCGGCATCGACTGCGAAGAAACCGGACTTGAGGGTCACGCCCTCGAAATAATAGGGATGCGCGCTGATCGCACCGGCATAGAGTGTTCCGTTGGCGAGCACCGGGGTCGCCCAGACCCAGCCGCCGGCCTTGAACTGCCAGACCTCGCGCCCGCTGTCGGCGGCGATGGCGGAAAGCTTGAGCGAGTCCGAGCTGCCCACATAGAAGAAACCATTGGCGGCGAGCGCGGAGGATTCGACCCACGAGCCATCGGCATAATCGTGCCGCCACGCTTCCTTGCCCGTGTCTGCATCATAAGCGATCAGCCGCGCACTGCGGCTGCCGACGACCACGCGCCCGCGATCGACCGCAGGCGTGGACTGAACGACGCCGCCGGTGTCGGCGCGCCATAGGACTTTCCGTGTCGCCAGGTCGACCGCGTAGAGATGATCGTCCCACCCGCCGAAATAGATCCGGCCGCCGGCGATGACCGGCGTACTGCGGATCGCGTCCCCCGTCCCGACGCTCCAGTCGAGCTTGCCGGTCGCGGCGTCGATGACGAACAGGGTGCCGCTGAGCGAACCCGCATAGACCTTCCCCGCATGCACCACCGGCGAGGATTGGAGAAAATCGAAATAGGGCGTGTCCGGCGAAGGCGGGCGACGATGCAGGTCGCGCGCCTTGAGATCGAAGCGCCACCGCTCGCGCCCAGACGCACGGTCGATGGCATAGAGGAAGCCATCATCGCTGGAGACAAGGATGCGGTCGCCGGCGAGCGCAGGCTGCGAACGGATCGCGCCGCCGGTCGCGAACGTCCATCGGAGCTTCCGGCTGGCCGTGTCGAGCGCGTAGAGGCGCCGATCGTCGCTGCCGAAGTAGAGCATGCCCGCGTCATGGGTGAGCGATCCCCAGATCTGCCCGCCGGCGCGGAACTCCCACAGCACGCTCCCCGGTTGGGCTGCCCCGGGTTGGACTGCCCCCGGTTGGACTGCCGACGCGTGGACGGCACCGCCGAACCCGCAGAACATGAATACCAACGCCAACAATCGTCGCGCCACGGACCCCCTCCCTCGATTTTCGCGCCACGTGTTTCAGAGGAAGGGTCGGTCGTCAATTGGTACTAAAGTGGAATCATCGCCTGCACCACGCGCTAGTCGATCGCCTCGACCCCTTGCGCCTTCAGGCGTGCGAGGTGATCCCTCATCGCCTGAAGCTGCTCAGGCGCATGCCCTTGCCATTCCGCAACCTCGCCGATCACCCGCAGCGGTTGCCGGCTGCGATAGGATTTGGTCGGATTGCCCGGGAATTTGGCATCGGTAAGGTTGGGGTCATCGACGAATTCCCCGGTCGGCTCGACGATGTAGATCCGCTCCCGCCCCTCCCCGGCAGCGAGTTCGCACCCCCAGATCGCGGCGTCGAGCGTCGCCGAAAAGTAGATCCATGACGCTGCGGCGCCCGTGCCATAATTCGAGGCATAGCCGGGGGCGACCAGATCGCCGGCCGCGAGATCGGCACGCGTGCCATGATAATAGGGCGGCGTGGCATCCCGGGCATAGGTCATGCCGCATCCTAACGCACAAGGCCGCGCGCGCCACTCCCCATGCTTGCGTGATATGGTGATATAATGCAGTAAGTCACTTTGTTCGTCAGCAAGAGGGGGCTCTCTTTGACTTACCGCACGATGTTCACCTTGCTGCTCGCTGCAGCGGCCTCACCGGCCGCCTATGCACAGAGCCGCGACCCCGCCGATCTGGTCATCACCAACGTGACCGTCATCGATCCCGAGACCCGCAAGGTCATTCCGGCACAGGAGATCGTCGTAGACGATGGCCGCATCCTTGCGATCCGGAAGGGAACGAAGCGCGCGACACGCGCAAGATCGACGATCGACGGCACCGGAAAATTCGCGATCCCAGGCCTGATGGACATGCACGTCCACGCCAATCTGAAGCCGCTGCACAAATCCACACTGGCGCTCATGTACGCCAACGGCATCACCGGCGCGCGCGACATGGCGAGCGATTGCCACAGCGAGAAAGGCATCGCCCTATGCATCGGCGAGATGCGCAAGGCGGCCGCCGCGATCGACGCAGGCACGCTGACCGGCCCGCGCCTGCTGGCGCTCTCCACGATGAAGATCCAGTCGGCTGGAGCGCCCAAGGATCCAGCCGATCCCCGTGTGCGCTTCTTTCCGCAGAACCCCGAACAGACCGCCGCGCTGATCCCCGTGCTGCTGGAGCGCAAGCCCGACATCATCAAGCTGGGCGACATCATCGATACCGCCTCGTACACGCTGCTGCTCGACGCGGCGCGCGCCAACCGCATCGAGGTGAGCGGACATCTTCCCGCGCAGCTGAGCGTGAGGCAGGCAGCAGAGATGGGACAACGGTCGATCGAACATGCCCGCGACCTGCCGCTCGACTGTTCGACCTATGGCGCCAAATACCGCGCCTATTTTGCGAAGCCCGCCGGCGATGGGCCGCGCCCGTCCCCGATCGATCGGGCGAAGCAGGCGGTGGAGACGCAGGACGCAAAGCTGTGCGGTGAACAGATCGCAGCGATGCGACACCACGGCACCTTCTATGTACCGACTCATCTGACGCGGCAGATGGACTATCGCGCGTCCGACCCCGCCTATCGCGCCGATCCGCGCATGGCATGGATTCCGCAGCAGCAGCGCCAGATGTGGGACCGCGATCTCGATCGCTTCGCCACCGTCACGCCCGAGCAGAGCGACGTGCTCGGCAAATTCTTCCGCCTTGGCCTGACGCTGACCGGGCAGGCGCACCGCGCGGGCGTGAAGATCATGGCCGGGACCGACACCGGCGACACGATGGTGTTTCCCGGCTTCAGCCTGCATGACGAGCTGGGCCTGCTGGTCGAGGCGGGGCTGTCGCCGATGGACGCGCTGCGCGCCGCAACCACGGTTCCCGCCGAGTATCTGCGCCGCAGCAAGGATTTCGGGGGGGTGTCCGGGGGCAAGGCTGCTGATATCTTGCTGGTTGACGGCAATCCGGTCGCAGATATCGGCAATACGAAGCGGATCGCCTATGTCATCCAGAACGGCCGCGTGTCGGACCGGGCTGCGCTCGACGCGATCCTGGCCGAGACGCGGGTCGCCGAGGCGACGAAGTAGCAGACAGTCCCTGCCTTATCGCTTGCATTCCGGAATGAGATTTTGTCTCACTGGGCAAGAAAAGGGCCGCCTGCGGCCGGGTTGGGGGAAACCATGTTCGACACGCTTCCGGATCTGCTGCTGCGCCATCGCCTCTGGGTAGGACTGGCGGCGATCGCGCTCGCCGCGGCAACCTGGGCGATCGACCTCACCGGCCTGGTCTATGCCTGCCCCTATTGCCGGGTGCAGCGCACGGTGATCGGGCTGCTGGGACTGCTGCTGATGCTGCCCAACCCGGCGCACTGGCTGACCCGCTACCTGTCGGCGGTGTTCGCGGTGTTCGGCCTTTCGGTCGGTGCGACCCAGCATTTCCGTGGCTGGGCCAAGATCTTCAAGGGCGAGTTCAGCTGGGGGACCCAATGGTATGTCAACGCCTGGGCACTGTCAGGCTTTGCGCTCTTCATCATCACCGGGCTGTTGCTGCTGATCTGGCGGTGGAAGCGGGTGGAGGCGGCTGAACCCGCGAGCTGAGGACGCTGGAAGCGGAGTCAGCTGCCGTCCTGGCGCAGCAGCCAGCGGCCATGCTCGACATGCATGGTCTTGCCGACAACGCTTTCTGTCAGCAGGATTTCATCGACCAGCCAGCCGATCGCCGGGATCTTCTGCGCACCGAGCCGGTCGCCGCGATAGTTGATCGTGACATGCGGCTCGGGCGTCGTACCGAGCGTGAACGGGGCCTTGTGTTCCAGCAGGTGACGAACGAGCGCCGCCTGGAAGGCGCGGGCCTGGGCCAGCGGGTCCCGGGTACGCAGCGTGACCGCCTTGCGATTCTCGATCCGGTCGAAGGCGACCGGAAAGGCCGGCCCGTCGAAGCTGTCGAGCGCGCCGATCACTTGCGCGAGCCATTCGGGCGGGGCGTAGTGGAGGTCGAACAGCGACACGAGGGTGACGTGGAGCAGATGCGAGCCACGGGAGGGATCGTTACGCGGGAGCGCGGTGATCCGAGCCTGCGCCTCAGACGGAGGCTTGGCCATGATGTAGAGCGGGTTGCGAGCGCGCATGGGAGCCTATGTAACGCGCTCGGGCCGGCGCGGTTCACGAAGACAGCATTTCCTGCAGCGGTACCGCCGCGCCTGAAGGAACGGACTCAGCCTGCTACCGCTCACCAAACCTCCAGCACCATCTCGAACTCCCCGCCGGCGCGCTGGCTATGCCAGGCCTTGAAGCGGATGCGGGTGGGGATGATGCTGGTGCCCTTGTAGTCGGGCGTGATGCGCATCTGGTCGATCGCCCCTTCTTCCACGTCGCTTTCGAGCGCGGCGATCAACAGCGCGCGGGCCTCGGCGGCCTCCGGGGTGATGTAGCTGATATTGTACCGCTCCTTCGCCTGCCCGCCGAGCTCGGTGGGGAAGAGATGGATCTTCACCAGCCTGCCTTCGCGGACGAGGCGGTTCGCGGCGGCCTTGGTGGTGACGGCGGTGAAGTCAGGGGTACCGGACACCTGCCCCTTCTCCACCGCCATAGCGGGCACGAGGATCAACGCGCCGAACACGAGCACTATGCCGGCAAGTGCCAGCCCCAACCGTCCCCACCGCATAGCGAATCCCCCGATGCGAATGCCGGCAGACTAGCGGCTTTCGCATCGAGAATGGCGGCAAGTCGATCCATTCCGGAGACGACTTTGGCGGAGACCCCAGTCGTTGCCCGTCAGCCAGCGCCCATACTGCACACGCCCAGTTGCTTGAAGTAGCTGACGAGGCTGGCGCGGTCGCCGGTGAGGAGCTTTGCCAGCACCGCGGCGGCTTCCTCCTTGCCCTTCACATAATCGCGCTCGCTGCGGGTGAGCTGCGAGAAGACCATCGCATTCATGCCCGCCTCATCGCTGCTGGTCAGTTCGGGATCGAACTTCGCGATGGCTTCGGGCGGCAGCGCCTTGCGGGTGAGGGCGCCGGCATGGGTCGTCCAATAGGCGGCGCAGCGCGCGCCGCCCTTGCCCATTGGCGGCTTCGAGCCGTCCCCCCGGTTCGCGGCGAAGGTGGCCACGGCCAGATCCCAGTCGACAGCCGCCGGCGCCTGCAGAGCAGGCGGCGTGGCCGACAGCCCGAGGGCCAGGATGGCGATCAGCCCCGCCATCAATCGTGCTCGCGGTCGCCCTGGCCCATGTACAGCTCGCGGCCGGTCTCGTGGTAGAGCTTGGACATCGCGGCCATGCCGGCTTCGGCTTCCTCGGCGGCGACGAAGGTCTCGACCGGGGCGTTCTGCTTGGCGGCGAACTCACGCACTTCGGCGGTGATCTTCATCGAGCAGAATTTGGGGCCGCACATCGAGCAGAAATGCGCGGTCTTGGCGCCTTCGGCCGGGAGCGTCTGGTCGTGATACTGCTCGGCCGTGTCGGGATCGAGCGACAGGTTGAACTGGTCGCGCCAGCGGAATTCGAAGCGGGCGCGTGACAGGGCGTCGTCGCGCATCTTGGCGGCGGGGTGGCCCTTGGCGAGATCGGCGGCGTGGGCGGCGAGCTTGTAGGTCACCACGCCGACCTTGACGTCGTCGCGGTCGGGGAGGCCGAGATGCTCCTTGGGCGTGACGTAGCAGAGCATCGCCGTGCCGTACCAGCCGATCATCGCGGCGCCGA
>Ga0247823_10000348_pt1 | contig 40250 bp, 37 predicted proteins | sample 13C_PalmiticAcid_2_FD_192426 | JGI IMG/M metagenome (GOLD analysis project Ga0247823, IMG submission 192426) | Soil microbial communities from agricultural site in Penn Yan, New York, United States - 13C_PalmiticAcid_Day30 | ecosystem: Environmental > Terrestrial > Soil > Agricultural land... | reverse complement strand
TCCATATAATGCTTAATATATCTTCAGTTTTTCCATAAGGTTGAATGGATCAGCTGAGACGTTCTGCTTAACAATCCGTAAACGTCGAGTCGGGGTGCAATGTCGCACCTCAGGGTGAAGGCAAGGCGAAAGCTGAACCGAAACTTCGACTCGTGAAGCCTTTTCTTAGGAGGCGGCGTTGCGGATTTCGGTCTGGACTTTGGGGGGCGTGGCGGCAGCGGGGCTGATGCTCTGCAGCGCACCGGCGTCAGCCCAAACCTACTATGCCGATGGCCCCAATGCCGGCGGTTTCGCCACGCTTCCGATTCAGGTGCGGGCAACGGTCGGCGGCCGTTGCGGCTTCTCCACGGGGAATGCGCCGAACGGCAGCTTCGACCAGCCCAATTTCGACGAGACCGGCTTCAGCCACGATTTCGTGTTCCAGCTCGAATGCACCGGGCCGTCGCGCGTCGCGGTGGTGTCGAGCAACGGCGGGCTCAAGGCAGGGGGTACTGCACCCGCAGGCTATGCGACGCTCGCGCCCTATGACGTGATGCTCAACCTGGTCGGGTCGAGCGCCACCGCGTCGGCGACCTGCGCGGTCGCGGGCCTGACTGCGGCGAGCGCGACGCCATGCAGCTTCCGCGGTCCGGCGACGACCACCGACGGGCTGCGGCTCAACTCCAATTCCATTCTGCAAACAGGGTCGTTCGTGCGCGTCAGCGCCCCTGTCTATTCCGGCGCCAACACGCTGGTTTCGGGCAATTATGCGGACACCCTGACCGTGACCGTGAGTGTCGCGCCATGAACGGGCGGGAGCCATCCCTCCGCGCTGGGCAGCCACTCGCCCGTGATGCGTGCGGCACGTCGCCGCGAAACCAAATCTTGCCCGGCCGGATGCCGGCCAGATCAGGAGACCATGTGATGAAGACCGTTCTTGCCCTTCTTGCGGCTGGCACCGCGCTCGCCGTCGCCTCTCCGGCGATGGCCCAGAACACCACCGGCACCGTGAACATCACCGGTTCGGTGGCCCCCAAGTGCATCGTGGTTCCCGGTGGCGGCAACACCTTCACCCGCACCGTCGCGCTTGGCGAACTCGCCGGCACCGACGGCAAGATGCGCACTGACCTGGCCGGGAGCTTCAACGCCGCCGCCGTGACCGCGCGCGTCGTCTGCACCACCGCAGCACCGACGATCAGCGTCGATGCCGATCCGATCACGGCCGCAACCGCGACCGCCGTCGCCGGCTATGACAACAGCATCGACTTCACCGCGCGCGTCGCCGTGACGACGACCACCGGTCCGGCTGGCCCGTTCCCGAACGACAGCGCGGCCGCAGCCGGTGTCGATACCCCGATCGGCGGCCGCGTGGCCAACAACGGTTCGGACAATATCGCGATCAGCGCGGACACGTTCCGCACCAACACGATCGACGATCTGCTGGCTGCGGACCCGGTCTACACCGGCAAGATCACCGTCGTGATCAAGCCCGGCATCTGACCCGAAGCGGAAGAGGACGAGACGATGCGCAAGTTGATCCTGGCTTCGGCGGTTCTGGCCGCCGCGACCGCCACTCCGGTGCTGGCACAGACCACGACGGGTACGGTGACGATCGACGGTTCGGTGGCGCCGCGCTGCCTGTTCACCACGTCGAACGCGGTGATCAATGCGGGTGAGCTGGCGCTGTCCGGCACCGGGGCGAGTGCGGGCAAGCTGGACGCGAGCAAGCTCGACGGCCAGTCCCGCACGCTGGTCGGCTGGTGCAACGGTACCGCCTCTTCGATGAGCGTCGAGGCATTGCCCGTGGTCAACACGACGGTGACCAGCGCGCCGCCGGCGGGGTTCGACCGCGTGGTCAACTACACCGCCACGGCGACCGCCAATTCGGTCAATGCCGCCGACAGCTCGATCGTCGCCGGGGCGGGCAGCCCCAGCACCGTGGGGCTGTTCACCGGTAACGTTACCGTGACGCTTTCGGGTTCGTCCACGCCCGGCGCGGGCTTGCTGATCGCCGGTGCCTATCAGGGCGAGACGCGCGTCACCCTGGCGGCGGCGAACTGACCCGGCGGAACGAAGGAGCATGACGATGAAGGCTCTGATGATCACAATCGCCGCCGCGGCGGCAGCCATGGTCCCCGGAAGCGCGATGGCGCAGGCGGCGAGCGATACCTCGACCGGCCAGGTCGTCGTCAACGGCAATGTGGCACGGCTGTGCATCCTCGGAGCCCCCTCGCGTTCCACGGTGGATCTCGGCCAGATGGCCGCGACCTCGGGCACGCGGGTCGGGCGGATCGCGGTGCTGGGCGACCAGAGCGTCACGCTGCCCAACTCGTTCTGCAACTTCGCCGGGTCGGCGCTCACGGTGCAGGTGACGGCGCTGGTCTCGACCGACGCGTCGCCGGTGCAGCCGGGGTTCGCCAAGGCGGTGAACTACACCGCGTCGGCATCCAACTGGGCGTTGTCGCCGACTGCGGCAACCTCGGCGGCCAGCGCATCCGGCGCGACGCCGACGGCGACCAGCACCGGTGCGACCCAGCCGGCGCCCAAGATCGCCGACGTCAACGTGACGCTGTCGGGCTTCACCGCGCCTTCGGACGCGCTGCTGACCGCGGGAACTTACAACGGGCTGGTCGTCGTGACGCTCGGCCCGGCCGTCGGTGGAGGACTTTGAGATGGCAAATTCCCTGATCCTTGCCGCGGGCGCGATCATCGCCCTGTCGGCAGGTTCGGCCGCAGCGCAAAGCGCGACCGACACCAAGTCCTTCGCGGTGACCGGCAACGTCCCGGCACTCTGCTCGGGCGGGACGATCGTGGGCGGGGGATCGACCTTCGACCTCGGCGTGCTGATCGACACCACGACCGGCCTGCTGCGCACCGATCTGGCCGCGCCGCCCAAGGTCCTGAGCGGATCCTTCTGCAGCTCGCGCAGCACGATCAGCGTCGCGGCGACGCCGATGACCGCGCAGAACTTCACGGCGGCACCGCCGGCGGGCTTCTCGCGCACGGTCGACTATACGGCGACCGCAAGCGGCTGGACGGCCACCGCGGCGACCTTTGCCACCGGTTCCGGCAGCAATCCCGGCGCATCGCAGACGCGGCCGAGCGCCTTCTCGGGCGACATCACCGTTTCGATCGCCACCTTCGGCACCAATGGCGGCAGCGGGCTGCGGCTGGTGTCCGATACGAGTTATCTCGGCGTGGTGACCGTCACGCTGGCGGTGGCGAACTGAGATGTCACGGGTCGCGCCCCTCTTTGCCCTGGTCGCGGTAGCGGCGGCTCTGCCCGCGACCGCACAGACCCGCAGCGCGACCACCAACATGCCGGTGGTCGGGTCAGCGCCGCAGATCTGCGCGCTGCAGCCGCCGCGGCTTGCGCCGGGCGCGCAGGTGAATTTCCGCGGCCTGAGCGGCGAGACGCTGCAGATCGACCAGATGGTGGATTCGACGACGCTGGCGGCGAATGCGGCACGCGCGGCGATCCAGTTCGAGGCCGTGTGCAGCTTCCCGCATCGCCTGCGCATCGAATCGCAGAATAACGGATTGTGGCGGACCAGCGAGCTGGCCGCGATCCCGTCCGGCGGCTTCACCTATGCGGTGCCGTACCGGGCGGAAGTCTCCTGGGCGGGGGTCAACACCGCGCTCGACGCCGACGCGCTCTCGCGTCGTGTCGCCGAGCGTGGTGTGACGATCGACCGGCCCGGTGCCGGCACGCTCGAGCTGCGGATCGAGATCCAGCAGGGCGCGTCGAACGTGCGCGCCAATGCTCCGGTGATCGCCGGCTATTACGGCGACACGCTCCGCATTGTCCTGGAGCCGCAATGATGAGGTACGCAATTCCCCTAGCCGGCGCGCTTGCACTGTCCGTTGCACTCCCGGCAGCGGCGCAAACGGGCGACATTGCCCGCGGACGGATCGAACTTGCCGGACGGACACCCCCGGCCTGCGTCATCCGCACCGCGCGCGCCGGCAACGCCAACAACGCCAGCTTCGTGGGTTCCGGCCCGTCGAGCGGCGAGATCCGCATCGCCGAACTGGTCGATCCACAGACCGCGCAACCCCGCGCGGCAGAAATGGTGATCGAGCTGCCGGTCGTGTGCAACGCCGCGCATCGGCTTACGCTGACCAGCGCGAATGGCGGGCTGCTGCGCGAAGGCGGCAATCCGGGCAATCGCCAGACGGCGACCGGCTTTGCCGACGTACTCGGCTACCAGCTCGATGCGAACTGGAACAGCCGTGTGCTGACTCTCAATGCCGCGGCGTCGCCGCTGGCGATGCTCGACGTTCCGGACGGGATGGCGGGCGACCTGTCGCTGCGCCTTTCGATCCCGGCCGGCGGCGGGCCGCTCGTCGCCGGGCGATATTCAGACACCGTGGTGATCGAACTGCATGTTTCGAGCTGATCGGGGGATCAGCGCGGGGAGGGTGAACGTATGAAGCTTCTTCGAGGTCTTGTTACGGTACTCGCGGCGGTGGCGGCGGTCTTCGCGTCGCCCGCGTGGAGCATGACCGTACAGCCGGTGGTGATCGACCTGACGGTCTCCGGCCGCGGGATGAGCCAGGTCATCACGGTGGAGAACACCTTTGCGACCCCGCTGCCCGTCGAGCTGCGCGTCGAGGAACTGGCGTTCGACGACATGGGCGTGAAGAGCACCGGCAAGCCGAGCGAGGATCTGCTGATCTTCCCGCCCCAGGCGCTGATCCAGCCAGGGCAGACCCAGACCTTCCGCATCCAGTATGTCGGCGACCCCGACCTCAAGGCGAGCAAGCATTACTACGTCACGGTGGCGCAGCTGCCGGTGAAGCTGCCCGAGGGGCAGTCGGCGATCCAGATCCTGTACAATTTCCAGGTGCTGGTCAGCGTGTCGCCCGCCGGTGCGAAGCCTGCGCTTGCCATCCAGTCGGCTGAAGTCGGCAAGAATGGGGACGGCAAGCCGGCCCCGGTACTCATCCTTTCCAATCCCTCGTCGGCGCATGCGTATCTGTCGAGCGGCCGGCTGCGGATTGTCCAGAGGGACGCATCGGGCAAGGAGGTCTTCCGCAAGACCCTCTCCGGCCCGGAAATCCAGCAGACGATCGGTTTCGGTCTGGTCGGCGCCAATCAGGTACGCCGCATGACGCTGCCGATCGTGCTGCCAACCGAGGGGGGAAAGCTCGATGTCAGCTTCACGCCCGAAACGTGACCGCGTGCGCCTGCTGAGCGGCTGCGCGTTCGCCCTGATCCCGCTGCTGGCGGCGCTACCCGCCGCAGCATCCGACCAGGCAGGAACGACGCTGCAGGTGCAGGAGCGGCGCGTGACGATCCAGGCGCCCCCGGCGATGGCGGCGGGGCCGCAGGTCCGGCTCAACCCTACCGGCAAGCCGATCGCGCTGACCGTCCCGCTCAAGGATGGCGGGATCTATCTGGGCGATATCCTGATCACGATCCTGCCCGACGACCGGATCGAGCTGCCAGCCCAGCGGCTGATCGACCTGCTCGTCAACGTGCTCAATCCCGACACGATCAAGGCGTTGCAGGGGGCATCCGCAGCCAAGGCGTCGCTGACGCCCGCCGACTTCGAAGCATCGGGCGTGCAGATCCGCTACAATCCGCAGACGCTTGAGCTCAACCTGATCATCGCAGCCGAGCGGCGCGGCACCCGGACGGTGCAGGTCAGCCCGCTCGATCGCGAGCGGATCGGCACCTTTGCGCCTCCGGCCGATTTCAGCGCCTATCTCAATATCCGCGGCGCGCTCGATTACCTGCATGCGGGCGGCGATGTCGGCCTCACCTCGCCGATCTTCTCGCTCGACGGCGCTACGCGCATCGGCCCGGTGGTCGCCGAGGGCGAGGCGATCTGGCAGCCGGGCGCGGCGGGCGTGGACTTTCAGCGGCTTGGCTCGCGCTTCGTCTATGACGACGAGAATAACCTGATGCGCTGGACGGCGGGCGACCTGCGCACGATCAGCCGCGGGTTCCAGTCGGCGCCCGACATCGCCGGCGTGTCGATCTTCCGTTCGTACAGTGTGTTGCAACCGCAGCAGATTATCCGGCCGCGTGGCGACCGGAGCTTCCGGCTGGACCGTCCTTCGACCGTAGAGGTCGAGGTCAACGGCCAGATCGTCCGGCGTCTTCAGCTTGCACCGGGTAACTATGACCTTCGCGACTTCCCCTTCACCCAAGGCGCGAATGATATCCGGTTGTCTGTGCTTGATGACGCCGGGCGCACCGAATTGCTTCGCTTCAACCTGTTCCTCGACCAGTCGCAGCTTGCGAAGGGGTTGAGCGAGTTCGGGCTGTATGCGGGCGTGCTCAATCCGCTGGGGCCGCGCGGGCCGCGCTACAGCGACGATTGGGCGGTGACGGGCTTTTACCGCCGTGGCATCACCGATCAGCTGACGCTGGGCGCGAACGTCCAGGCCGACAAGCGGTCGCGGATGGGCGGTCTGGAGTTCGTCGCTGCGACCACGCTGGGTTCGTTCGCGGGCAATTTCTCGGTATCCGACATCCGTAATTTCGGTACGGGATACGCCGCGACGCTAACCTTCCAGCGGCTGATCCAGCGTCGCGACGGCCAGGCGGATTCGCTGACCCTGTTCGCCGAGACGCGCAGCCGCCGGTTCGGGCCGATGGGCGTCTTCGCGCCCGACAATCAGTTCAGTGCCGAATTCGGCGGCGGCTATTCGCACGCCTTCAATGACCGGCTCTATGCCGGGTTCGACGGGCGCTATTCGATCGGCCGCGGTGCGCAGCGCGACGTGCACAGTTACCGGATCACGACCGGCTATCGCATCTCCGATACCGCGAGCCTGACCGTGGATGGCCGCTGGGAGCGCGATGGGGCAGGGTCGCGCGTCGGCGCGCTCGCATCGCTGGTGGTCCGGCTCGGCCGCTATTCGAGCATGCGTGGCGATTATGACACGCGGGACAACCGCGTGCGCGCATCGTTCCAGACGCTGCACGGGCAGGGGGTCGGATCGTACAACATCACCGCCGATGTGGAGCGCAGCGACCGCGGGTCGGGCTTCAACTTCAACGGCAACTATTATTCGAACCGTGCCGAGCTTGGCCTCAGCCATTTCGGCACGTTCGAGGGCACGTTCGGCAACCGGACCAGCCAGCGCACCTCGATGCGGCTCGGCACTTCGCTGGCGATCGCGGACGGGGCCTTCTCGGTCGGGCGGCCGATCTATGACAGCTTCGCGATCGTCACGCCGCATCGCACGCTGGCGGGGGCCAACGTCGTGGTGGAGCCGACTCCGTTCGGCTTCACCGCGAACAGCGGCATGCTGAAGGCAGGCACACAGCCGAGCATCAGCTCCTATGCCGAGCGCACGCTGACGGTGGACGCGCCGAACGCGCCGCCGGGGGCCGATCTGGGGCAGGGTTCGTTCCGCCTGTTGCCGCCCTATCGCAGCGGCTACAAGCTGGTGGTCGGATCCGACTATTTCGTCACCGCGATCGGCCGACTGCTCGACAGCGACGGCGAGCCGGTGAGTCTGGTGACGGGCAATGCGACCGAGCTGGCGCATCCCGACCGGCCGCCGGTCACGGTGTTCACGACGCGCGACGGCCGCTTCGCCGCAGCGGGCCTCGCGCCCGGACGCTGGCGGATCGAGATGCTCGACGTGAAGAAATCGACGTTCATCATCACCATCCCGGCCGACACCAAAGGCCTTGTACGCCTGCCGGAAATCCAGTCGGGGAAGGACAAGTAACCATGCGATTTGGCAAACTGGGGCTCATTCTCTGCGCGCTGGCCGGCATGCTGACCGGGGGCGAGGCGATGGCGGGAGGCGCTTGCGGCCTGACCACGGTGTCGGGCGGCGTCGCCAACCTGCAATATGATCCATTCAGCCCGACCGCCTTCGGCGTCACCATCACCGGCGTGACGCTGTCGCGCGTCAACGGGACGGGCGGCGAGAAGACATCGAACATCGAATTCTATGCCAGGGGCGCGACGTCGGCGCAGAATGGCGCGACGCTGACGCCGATGATCGCGCCGAGCACGGGCAGCGGCGGCACCGGCTACAACCAGAACATCTTCTTCGGCACCAACCAGGCACCGCCGATCCTGAACATCAACGCCCAGACGCCGGCGCCGGGCGTGTTCCGCTGGGCCTTTTCCGGCAACAACCAGGCGTCGGACATGTTCACGCTCAACTTCGGGCTGACGCTGCCCTCCAATCTCAACCTGATCGCGGGCGGCACGCTGTCCTTCGACATCGTCTACAGCTGCAGGGCGACGGGCAATGGCGGGCCGATCACCGATACCGGCACCCATCCCAACGCGATCGTCGTCTCGGTGACGATCCTGAGCGGATTGCAGGCGAGCTATGTCGGCACCGCGCTCGACTTCGGCGAAGTCGGCGACAAGACGACCGCGCAGGTGCTGGCGGCCCCGGCCACCTTCACCACGCCATCGACCAACTATGTGCGGGTGGCGAGCTCCGGCCCGTTCTCGGTCGCGCTCAGCTCGCCCAATGCCTATCGGCTGACCTATCCGGGTGGAACTTTGTCCGACCCGAACCAAACGCTGCGCTACAGCGTCCGCTTCCTGGGCCAGACGAAGAACAACACCAGCCCGAGCTTCGCCACCGTGACCTGTCAGCGCGCCGGAACCGACGCGGCGACCGGCATCCTGCCGATCACCGCGACCTTGCTCGAAGGCGGACAGGGCAAGGCGGTGTCACCGCAATATGGCGAAGTGCTGGTGGTCACCGTGACGCCGCTGGTGGCGAGCACCCCGTCCGGAATCCAACAGAATTGTCCTGTCCTCTGACTCTCTCCCGGAGGACAGGGCAACCCGTCTAGCGCAGTCGATTAGAGCGGAACGATCCGGAACGCGATCTGCGCCGAGCTCACGCCTTGCGGAACTTCGAGCGAGACGCCGTTGCTCTGGATCGCGGCGCGGTCCGACATGCGGATCCGGGTCGAACCGGTTTCCGAAAGCTGGACCTTCTGCCCGCCGACGACGATGCTTCCACCGGCAAGGGCCGCGGAATGATCGGCGTAGATCGCATAGCCATTGGGGCTGTTGCAGAATTCGCTGAGCGTACCGAGCGAGACTTCGCCGGCGGTTGCCGGGACCGAGGTCGCATCGACGGTGGCGCGGCAGATGACCGGAACGAAGCCGGTGATGCCCAGAACGTAGCGGCTCGAACCGACGTCGAGCGCAGGATCGCCTGCCGAGGCGTTGAGCGCCGCGAAGCTGCTGAGGGCCGCTACGACGAGCGCGCCCGATTTGATTGCCCGAACCATGTTGGACTCCGAATTGATTGCGGGCCGACAGTACAGGACATGGCTTTCCGGATTGGTTTCCCCGGCTGGTAAAGGCGGAGTTTACCCTTAGGGTGGGCGCGCGACGGCGATCTGCGCATCCGTCCTGATCGCCCAACGGCTTAGCGGGCGTAGTTCAGGTGGCGGGATTCGCCGCGGCCGAAAAAACTTTCGCGGTGATATGGAAGAATCCCCGCGTCGGGCGCGAAGCCCGGGTCATTCGGGAAGGGGATTCGGCGGGGCCTCCTGCTCCTCGACCGGAAGGCGGATCGCGAGCAGCGTGCCGGCGCTGATCGCCTCCTCATAGGCGGTGCCGCCGAGCATCACGATCCGCCGTTCGAGCGAGCGGGATGCGATGCGCTCCGCCCCGTCATCGTCGATCTGCTGTGCGGGGTCGGGCGGTCGCCCGTCGGACTTGATGCTGAGAAACAGCTGGTCCTCCCGCATCGCGAGCCTGACCGTGAACTGGCCCGCGCCGGCGTAGCGAACCGCGTTGGAGATCGCCTCGCGGATCAGCAGTTCGATCTCCATCGACAGGCTTGCGGACACGGGGATGGCAGCCTCGCCCTTCGAATCGAGCCTGCATTCGATCTGCCAATGACGGCCGAGCAATTCGAGCCGCCTGGCGATCAGCGCGATGAGGTCGACGCGGTCGTTCTTCACATGCGGGCGATCGACCATCAACGCGCGCAGATTGGCCTGTTCGGCGGCGATGACCGCGACGATCTCCGCAAGATCGGCGTCCAGCGTCGCGCGATCGCCGTCCAGACGGTTGCGCAATGCGGCGATGTTGAGCCGGAGCCCTGCGAGCGTCTGGGTGACGCCGTCATGCAGGTCGCGGCTCATGGCGATCCGCGCAGAGGTTTGCGCGTGCTCGAACCAGCGCCCAAGCACCTGCTGCCGGGCGAGCGCGGCGTTCATCGCCTCGCCCGCGCGCGCGGCGGTCTCGAGCAGCGTACCGGTCGGACGACCGACCCCGAGCAGGATCGCATGCCCCTGCATCTCCCCGGCCTGGATCGGCACGCCGCACATCGGCTGTCCGGCGAGCGCGAGGGTGGAGGGCAGGGCGGGTACATGTCTGGCCGATCGCCGGACCGCGCCGCGCCAGTCGCGTACCAGCGCCGCGCCGCGGCCGGGATCGAAGAGGAAGGCCAGCTCGTCCCACGCCGCGGGAACGAATGCCGCGCTATCGGTCTCGATCCGGGTCAGGCGGTCGCTTTCCGCGAGAACCGCGTGGCGGCGCCCGCCATCCTCGGTCCGCCAGACGAACAGCACCTGCGGCGCGCGGACATGGCGGGTGAGCTCGGCCGCAAGCAGGTCGAGCGAAAGGAGGCGCGGATCGTCGCCGGCTTCGGACCAGATTTCCTCGTCTCCCGTGCCGCCGTCGCTAAGTGCGGTCCCGCTACGCCACCCGAGCAGCATGAGGGCAGCGAGGTTGACCAGCCCGAACTGAAGCCAGACGTCGCCCACGACCTCTGGCCACCAGCCAGCAAGATCCGCGCCTGGGCCGGTGACCAGGATCACCAGATCGAGCAGGAACAGCCGGATCAGCAGCGCCTTGCGCGACGGTGCTGCGGCAAGCGTGAACCAGACGAAGGGGAGGTAGAGCCCGGGACTGGATGCGCCGAGTGCCAGCATCGCGCCGCAGACTGCCAGATCGATCGGCGCGGCCAGCTTGCGCAACCAGGGATCGATCAGCCACAGGAACAGGTGCGCGATCAGGAAGGCGAGGGCAGCGATGCCATAGCCGAGCACCAGTATTTGCGCCCAGAACTGGGGGGCGATCGGCAGGCGCCAGAGCAGCGGGACCGCGACCAGCACCAGCAGCAACCGGGTGAGGACGACCAGCGCGCGTCCGCCATCCGCGCCGTCGAACGCGCGGTCGAACACCTGCCGGACGCGGCTTGTGACGCCCTGAAGTCCGCGCGCGCCGTCTGCCGCCGCAGCGCCGGTTGTTTTCGATCCGCCGGGAACTAGATCAGCGCTCATGAATTCGGCCCCCAATATGTTCCCCGGTTGGGGAGTTAACCATCCCGGAAGATCATTCGTCTAGGTCGGAGATGAAGATGACGAGGTACCGGGCATGACACAGGAGTTGCGCCACCGCCTGACCGTGCGAAGCGCGGCGTTGATCTGCCGGCTTGAGGTGGATCTGCCGGCACTGGCGCTGCTGTGGGCGGCGGCGGCGGCCTTTGCCTCCGGCCTGCGCATGTCGCTGGGCGGGGATATGGCGGGGGTGTTCGCTCCCAACCTGCTCTCCTATTCGTTGCTCGTCGCGGCGCCGATGGTGATGATGTTCCTCGGTCTGCGCTGGTTCCGCAAGGATATGCTGCAGCCCCAGCCGCGCTTCCGGTTCAGCCGGATCGGGCGATGGCGTGCCGTCGATCCGGTCGCGGCGCGGTCGCTGCCGCTGTTCGGCGCGACGGGATTCATGGCCTCGCTGATCCTCGGGATCCTGCTCAATATTCCGCTGCGCGCGTTCGAGTTCCTGACCGCGATTCCGGCTCTGCCGGCCGATGCGCCGGGGTGGTTCCTGCTGCTGCGCCAGTTGATGCTGCTCGACGTCGTCGTGATGACCAGCATGTATGCGTTCGCGGCGGTGCTGGCGCTTCGTCATGTGCCGAGCTTTCCCCGCTTTCTGGTCGCGGCATGGATTGTCGATGTCCTGATGCAGATCGGCATCGCACGGATCATGGGTGCGCTGACCGACCTGCCCCCCGCGGTCGCCGCGCCGCTGGGCGGCCTGCTGGAGGGCAACCTCAAGAAGGTGCTGATCAGCGTGGCGATCTGGCTCCCCTATCTGCTCCTGTCGAAGCGGGTGAACCTGACCTATCGCTGCCGGGTGCCTGCCTGACGACGACGCGCCGCGCGTCGGCGACATGGGTCACCGCCCATTTGTCGGCATGAATCCGGCGCCAGCCGGGCTCGCTGTCCAGCTTCGCGGCAAGCGCATTGTCCGGGGGCAGGATCGTCCAGGCGAATTGCCACCGCGCATCGGCCCGGCGCCAGCGTGCGATATCGCCGCGTGCCATCTCGAAATAGTCGGTGGTGAAGGCGTCGCCATACATGTCCGACCGGCCGTCGATGAACGGGCGGATCCCCTCGAGTACCAATAGCCCGCCGAAGCTGTATTCGTTGAACACCGGCCGGGTACGCAGATCCGGCGGCAGCGCACGCAGCGCGGTCTGCGGCACGCCGCGGCTGTCCGGGCGATCGAACGGGATCGCAAGCCGCGCCGCGATCATCCCCGCGAACAACAGCAATGCGGTCGCGAGCAGCGGCCGCAATGCGACATGCTCGGCACGAACCGCGCGCAGCAGCGGCGGGCGCGGGCGCTCCGCCCCGTCGCTCCACGCGCGGCCCAGCGGTTCGGCGAGCAGGATCGGCGCGACCACTGCCAGCACGGCGAGCTGGCGGATATGCTCGAGCGCGAGATGGAGAAAGCCGAGCAGCATCAGCAGCCGGATCACCGGCACGCGCGCGGGCCGGGCGAGCAGGAAGAAGAGCGCCGAGAGCAGGACGATCTCGAAGCCCGAAATCTCGCCGAACGAGGCGGGCCTCCACTCGCTGATATATTTCAGCAGCTCGAGCCGGCTGACATAGACAGGATATTCATAGGCATGGAATCCCGCCGGGTTGCACAGCCCGGCGACGAGCAGGATGGCACCGAACAGGCCCCAGTCGCGGATCACGCGCCAGCGCCGGCCACGCTCCGCCTCGATCAGCGCTTCCAGCCCGAAGGCGCCGGCGATGGCGATGCCGATGATGAAGCTGGCGTGCGCGTTGACCCAGACGAGCATCAGCAGGCCGAGCCATAGCGACGGCGCGCGATCCTGCTCGCGGGCGCGGATCATCAGCAGCATCCACCCGGCAAGTAGCGGCAGCGCGAGCATATGCGGCCGGGCGAGATAGATGGGCAGTAGCGCGACGGAGACGTAGACGAGCGTGAGCGCCGCGGCACCGGGCGACATCCACTTGCGCAGGTGAAGCGCGAGCATCGCATAGAGCGCGGCCGTCGCTGCGCCGAAGAACAGCATGATGCCGCGCCATCCTGCCAGATACCATGCCCCGGCCATCGCGATCTCGCTCAGCCACTCGTGTGCCATCCAGGCATGGCCGGCGGCGCTGAACGAGAAGGGGTCGGTGCGGGGAACTTGCCCATGTTCGAGGATCCACTTGCCCGCGCCGATGTGCCAGCCGGTATCGCCGTCGCTCAGTGCGGACGGCATGACGAGCGCGAAAGCAAAGACGGAGAAGGAAGCTGTGGCCAGCAGGAACAGGTCGCCGGGCGCTACTTGCAAATCGGTCTTATTATTAGCGCTCAAACCCGTCTCTCCCCAGTCGAGTCGTTTCGAAACGTACTCGAAACATGTAACGAAGAAGTGTGTCGGCAGCTTTAGATAGTAAAATTACTTATACGGCGAGTAGAGATGTATATCCTTAGTTACAAACTGGGCCGCCCTGTGTTGATTAGGTACACCTTTTTTCCATGAAGGACAGATGGGCGACAGCGTTGACCTTGAAATTGACTTGAAATTAAGTCATTGAAAAATAGGCAAATTACTGGAAATGGTTAACGAAATATTGATATAAGATACTGAAATATAAGGTGAATTAATAGTTATTGACTTGCTTTCCGCCGAGGCTCCTAATCGACGGTGCGGGGAGTGGCGACGCTTCGGGAATGTGGGGGAGGTCGTCGCAATCCGGATTGATGAAAGGTGGAGCGGCCCTGATCCGCTGAGACACGGGTCCGCTGAGGAGACGTGAGATGACCATGATAAAGGCACTTTGGAACGACGAGAGCGGTGCTTCGGCGGCTGAATATGCGCTGATCCTTGCCGTTGTCGGTACTGGTATCGCACTTGCCGCACTTGCCCTTGGGGGGGCGATTTCCAACTCGATGGAAAAGGCGAAGAACTGCATCACGACCACGACCAACGCTGCCTGCACTTGAGCGCCCTGGGGCCGTCCATCCCGGACGGCCCCTCCTATAAAGGAGGCGGTGGGGGCATATGCGTAATCAGTCGATCATCATGCTGGCGATAGCGATCGTCGTCGGCCTGGCCGCAGTATTTCTTGCGAATACTTATCTAGGCCGGGTCGAACAGGCGCAGACGCAGGGCATTCAGGGAACCCGCAAAGTCGCTGTGGCACGCGTGTCCATCGATTTCGGCACCCAGATCACCGCGGACAAGGTCCGCCTGATCGACTGGCCCATGGACTCGGTTCCGGCGGGCGCCTTCCATTCGATCGAGCAGCTGCTGCCGATGGGCAAGGCCCGCGTGGCGCTGCGTCCCATTCTTACCGACGAGCCGATCCTGCGCCCCAAGCTGGCGGGCGAGGGCGGCCGCGCGACCATTTCCGCGGTGCTGAAACCGGACATGCGCGCCGCAGCGGTTCGGGTGAATGACGTGGCCGGCGTGGCCGGCTTCGTTCTGCCCGGCGATGTCGTCGACGTGCTGGTGACGCGCACGCCCACCGACCTGACCGGCAATAGCGGCCAGATTACGGACGTGCTGCTGCAGAAGGTGCGCGTCATCGCGATCGACCAGGATGCCAACGCCAATGGCGACAAGCCGGTGATCGGCAAGACCGCGACGCTCGAAGTGTCACAGCTCGACTCGCAGAAGCTTGCGCTGGCCCAGCAGGTGGGGACGCTGAGCCTGGTGCTGCGCACGGTCGCGGGCGAACCCAATCCGGTCGTCGAGACCGTGAGCGTCGAGGATCTGCGCGATGGCGCGTTCGTCGGCGGATACAACCGTCCTCAGCCCGCCGCCTTCCGTTCGGCCGGCCCGGCTCCCGTGCGCGCGCGTGAACCGCGTGCGCCGCGCGCCGCCGCGCCGCCGGCAGGCAATCGTGTGGAGGTAATCCGGGGCACGCAGGACAAGAGCTATGAGGTGGGGCGCTATGCTGGGTTCTGATCGCAAAGCCCGAAGGGGGTGGCAACTGGCCGCGGCCATGGGCGCCGTGCCGCTGACGATGGTTGCGCTGCCTGCGGCGGCGCAGAGTGTCGCCGCGGCGCCGGGAATGTCGGCGGGCGAGATCGTCGTGCCGGTCAACAAGAGCCAGGTGGTGGTCGCCGACCGGCCCTTCACCAAGGTGCTGATCGGCAATCCTGAAATCGCCGATATCGTGCCGCTGACCAATCGCTCGGTCTATGTGCTGGGCAAGAAGCAGGGGACGACCAGTCTCACCATCTATGATCGCAACAACACGCTGATCAGCGTGATCGACATCTCGGTCGGTGCGGATGTGGTGTCGCTGCGGCGTCAGCTGTCCGAACTGCTGCCGGACGAGCAGATCGCGGTGCGTGCTTCGGGGGATTCGGTCGTGCTGTCGGGGACGGTGTCGTCCGGCCCGGCCGCTGATCGCGCCAAGCAGATCGCGGCAACCTTTGCGGGCGACAAGGTGGTCAATCTGCTCAGCGTCGGCGCGGCGCAGCAGGTGATGCTGGAAGTGCGCTTCTCGGAGATGAACCGCACCGCGGCGAAGCAGTTCGGTTTCAACAACGCCTTCTTCTCGAACGGATTTCGCGGCGGTACCGGCAGCACCGCGCCCCAGACCGCGATCCTGACCGATCAGGCAGGACGGCCGATCGTCAACCTGCCCGGCATCCTTGAGGCGTTCGGCGTCGGCGCGGCGCGCTACAGCATCGGTTCGCTCAACATCGTCACCGCGCTCGATGCGCTTGAGCGCAAGGGCGTCGTCACGACGCTGGCGGAGCCGACGCTGATCGCGCTGTCGGGCGAATCCGCCTCGTTCCTGGCAGGCGGGGAGTTCCCGGTGCCGGTCGCGCAGAGCGGGGTGGGGGGCAACGGCAACGGCGCATCGACGATCACCGTCGAATTCAAGCCGTTCGGCGTGAGCCTCGCCTTCACCCCGACCGTGCTGGACGACGGCGTCATCAACCTTGAGGTCGCACCCGAAGTCAGTTCGATCGATCCATCGGCATCGGTGACGATCAACGGGCTGACCGTGCCGGGCCTCCAGACCCGCCGCGCCAAGACCACACTGGAGCTGCGCGACGGCCAGTCCTTCGCGATCGCCGGCCTGTTGCGGAACGACTTCCAGGACACGGTGCGGCAATTCCCCGTGCTGGGATCGATCCCGATCCTCGGCGCGCTGTTCCGATCGACCGGTTTCCAGAAGCAGGAAACCGAGCTGGTCATCATCGTGACGCCACGGCTGGTGAAGCCGGTGAGCGCCGAGAAGCTCGCACTGCCGACCGATCGCGTGCTGCCGCCGAGCGAGGGGGATCTGTTCGGCTTCGGAAGGACCGACCGTGCAGTCGGGATCAATCCGCTCGATCCGCATGCGCCACCGCCGGAGGCAAAGAAGGCCAGGCCGCCCGTGCGCGCGCTGCCGGACGATCCGCCCTCCGGCTATGAGATGAGGAAGTGACGATGGCCGCGCACCCGATCCGTCGCCTGGCGCTGCTGCCGCTGATCGCGGTTGCGGCCTGTACCCCGATCGACAGCGGCTTCGGCGACTCGGTCCGCACCAACCAGGCGCTGCACGTCATCGATCCGGGTCCGGTTCCGGACGACGATGCGCCGATCATGACATCGGGCGCGCGCGCCGCCGCGGCCGCCGAGCGCTACCGCAAGGGTGAGGTGAAGAAGCCGCCAGCGGTCGCGACCACCGGCACCGCGACCGGTGCGGGCGGAACGCCGAAATAGGAGGAGCCGGCGATGCACAGTCCGCGCGATCTTCTGCGGAACGAGGGCGGCGCGGTTGCCCCGATCGTGGCGGTCGCGCTGTTCGGGCTGGTTGGGGCCGCAGGGTTGGCGTTCGACTATGCACGTCTCGCGAGCCTCGATACCGAGCTGCAGAGCGCCGCGGATCAGGCCGCGCTTGCCGCCGCATCGCAGCTCGACGGCCGGAGCGGCGCGCAGACCCGTGCGACATCGGCTGCGCAGAGCCTCATCGCCAACCGCGCCTTGTTCGCGAATGACGGGGTCGATCGTACGGTGACGGTGCCGACGATCGCCTTCTACGCGGCGTTCAGCGACAGCGCACGCACCGCGGCGACGGGCGATGCGGACTCGTATTTCGTGCAGGTCACCGTCGGAGCACGCACCGCACGCTACGCGCTGACGCCGATCGTGGGTGCATTCAACTCGGGCGCGATCAGCGCGGCGGCGGCGGCGGGCGTGGGGACGGCGATCTGCAACGTGCCGCCGGTGATGGTGTGCAACCCGTCCGAGCCGCTCAACAATACCGACGAGCTGCTGGGCTTCAGCCCCATGGTCGGGGTCGGGATGAAGCTGATCACCGGCAACGCCGACACGCCGGGCAATTTCGGCTGGCTCGAATCCCAGAGCGGCAACGGCGCGAGCGATCTGGCCGCAGCGCTGGGTTACAACAAGCCGCCGGGCAATTGCTCGCCGCTGACCGGCGTGACGACCAAGACCGGGATGAGCGCGTCGGTACTCTCGGCGCTCAACACGCGGTTCGACGTGTTCGCCAACGGCAACCAGACCTGTCCGTCACAGGGCGGCGGCACTTGCTCGCCGTCGAGCAACAGCCGCAAGGATCTGGTCTGCACCTCGAACAATGCGGCGAGCTGTTCGAACGACACCTGGAGCGAGTCCAGCCGGCCCTATCGTCCCACGAGCGCTGCGGCGCTTGCGGCCGATGGCAGCGCGGACCCCGACATCATCGGCTATCCGCGCGACCTGTGCCACGCGGTCGCGTCGTCGGCCCAGTGCGGCACGATGGGCACCGGCAGCTGGGACCGCGATGCCTATTTCCGGGTCAACTACAAGCTCAGCGGGTCGGGTGCCTGGACGGGCGCGACCGGGCTGTCGGCGAGTGCGACGCGGTACGACGTGTACAAATGGGAAATGGCGCACACCGCGATCACGGTCGGCGGCCAATCCTATGGCATCTCCGTGCCGCAGCAGCTTGGCGGGGGAGGCGGCAACGGGAATGGGAACGGCAATGGGAATGGCAACGGCAATGGCAACGGCAACGGAGCCCAGTCTACCGGCTTCGGCTATCCGGCCACCGGCCGGGCCGGACTGACCCCCGGCACGGAAGGCGACCGGCGGCGCATCTCGGTTGCGGTGCTCAACTGTCGCGCACTGTCGATCCACGGAAAATCGACCAATGTTCCGGTCGCCAAATGGCTCGACGTGTTCCTGGTCGAGCCCGCCTTCACCCGCAAGAGCGGCAACACCGCCTACACCGATTCCAAGGAGGTCTATGTCGAGGTGATCGGCGAGACGACCTCGGGCGCGAACGGCGCCAATCTGGCGCAGGTGGTGCGGCGCGACGTGCCGTATCTGATCCAATGAACCGGCTGGCGCCTTCGCTTTGGCGATGCCGCTCAGGATCGGCCGGCATCGAGCTGGTGCTGGTGATGCCGATCATGCTGATCCTGATGTTCGGCCTGGTCGATCTCGGCAACTTCTTCATGTCGCAGCATGCGGTGGTGAAGGCAGTGCGCGACGGCGCGCGCTATGCCTCGCGCCGCGGCTTCGGCGAATATAGCTGCGCCGCGGCCTCCAGCGATGTCGTGACCAAGACACGGGATATCACGCGCACCGGCACGATCAGCGGCGGCACGGCGCGGCTCGTGACCTGGACCGATCCCGCCAGCATCACGCTGACCGTCCGCTGCGACACCTCAGGCACCTATTCGGGGATCTATAACGGGCAGACCAGCGGCGTGCCGGTGGTCAAGGTGTCGGCGGTGGTCCCCTATAATTCACTGTTCCGCCATTTCGGCATCACCACGGCGACGATCAACCTGAGCGCGGCGTCCGAAGTTCCGGTGATGGGCGTATGATGGCGCGGCGCCTTCTGGCCGACCGGGGCGGATCGGGCGCGGCGGAGTTCGCGCTGGTGCTGCCGCTGCTGGTCGCCTTCCTGCTCGGCACGGTCGACGTCGCGCGCTTCCTGTGGGAGTGCAATCGCGCCGAGAAGGCGACGCAGGCCGGCGCGCGCTATGCCGTCGTCACCGACATCGTCCCGGCGGGCCTGGCGGCCTACAGTTTCGCCGTCAGCGACGGATTGTTGCAGGGCTCCGCAGTACCGCAGGCCAATTTCGCGGGTGCGAGCTGCGTGTCGACCGCGGTGACCGGAACCGACGCGACCGCGATCAGCTGCAGTTGTATCGGCGGCTCCTGTCCCTGGCTCGGCACGGCGAATGTCGCGGCGTTCAACAGGATCGCCACGCGGATGCGGCTGATCTACCCCCGGCTGACCGCGGCGAATGTCGAGATCCGCTACGAATATTCCGGGCTTGGCTTTGCCGGCGATCCCAACGGGGCCGATGTCGCGCCGCTGGTGGTGGTGCGCCTGCGCAATGTCAGCTTCCGGCCGGTCCTGATCAGCTTCCTCCGGACCAACAGCATCAGCCTGCCTGCTTTCGGCGCCTCTCTCACGCTCGAGGATGGGAGCGGGAACGTGGCGAACTAGGAGTGACAATGTGGAAGTACGTAGCTTGAGTGAATGGGGACCGGGCGGCTGGCGGGTGCGCAGCAGCGCGGTTGCGGTGGAGTTGGTCCTGTCCCAGGCCGAGATCGGCGCGAGCGAGCTGGGGCCGAGCCGGCGCAACGATTTCGTGATCGATCTCACCGCGCTGGAACCGAGCGCAGAAATCCCCGCAGACATTGCAGCGCGCGCGCAGACCATCGTGGTCGAAGTCTGCGCGAAGGACCCCGGGTCGATCCGGCGGCTGGAGCGCCTGCGCGAGCGCCATCCGCGGCTGACCGTGGTTGCGGCGGCGCGCGATACCTCGCTTGCTACGGTGCGTGCCCTGCTTCGCATCGGGGCGAGCGACGTCGTCTCGCTGCCGCTGGTGCGCAGCGAACTGGAGGCAGTGATCGAGCGGCTGGGCGAGCAGGTAGGCCAGGCCGAAGCGGCGCCGGGCAAGCTTGTCGCGGTGATCAAGAGCGTCGGCGGCGTCGGCGCGACCGCGCTGGTGACCCAGCTCGCGGCGCAATATGCCGCGCGCGAAGGCAAAGCGGGGCGAGAAGCCGCGCTGTTCGACCTCGATCTGCAGAACGGCAATGTCGCGACCTATCTGGGGCTGGAAACCAGCATGACCGTGGGGGAGTTGCTCGACGCAGGATCGCGGCTTGACCTTGCGGTGCTGCGCTCGGTCCCGGCGAAGCACAATACGGGCCTCGCGGTCTTCTCCGCCCCCGTCGATATCATGCCGCTGGAGTCGATCGATATCGATCAGATCTGCGGCCTCGTCGAGCTGGCGCGGACCAGCTACGACACGGTCTTTCTCGACCTCCCCAGCGACTGGACCAACTGGTCGCTGTCGCTGTTGGCCGGGGCGAGCACGATCCTGTTCGTGGTCGATCTGACGATCGCGAGCCTGTCCAAGGCACAGCGCCAGCTTGCGCTGCTCGAGCGGCTGGGCATCCCGCCCGAGGCGGTTCGCATCGTCGTCAACCGGATCGAGAAGAAGCTGTTCCGGCCGATCGACCTCGGCGACGCCGAACGCGTGCTGCGGCGGCCGGTCGCATTCACCGTGACGAACGACTTCCCGCTGATGATGGCTGCACTGAACGAAGGCATCCTGGTCAGCGACATCAAGGGCAAGAGCCGGATCGGCCGTGACGTGGAGACGATGATGGACGGCCTGGACGAACTGCTCGACCGGAGTTGAGGCGATGTGGCAGATCAAGAGCAACACGCGCATCGCGGATCGCTCCGCAGCCCCGGCGGTCGAGACCGAGAGCAAGACCGTCGATGTCGCGCGCTGGACCGAGCTGAAGGTCGAACTGCACCAGCGCCTTCTCGATCTGATCAACCTCTCCGCGCTCGAGACGATGACGCCCGAGCAGATCCGGTCCGAGATCGGCGATATCGTGCAGGATCAGCTGGCGCTGCAGAAGCACGCCCTCAATCTCAACGAACGCCGCCAGCTGGTCAGCGACGTGCTCGACGAGCTGCTGGGCCTCGGGCCGATCGAGCCGCTGCTCAAGGACCCGACGATCACCGACATCCTGATCAACGGCCCGCAGATCGTGTTCGTCGAGCGCGGCGGCAAGCTGGAGGAGACGCCGGTCCGGTTCAAGGACGACCGGCATCTGCTGCGGATCATCCAGAAGATCGTCTCCGCGGTGGGCCGGCGGATCGACGAATCCGCGCCCTATGTCGATGCCCGGCTGGCTGACGGGTCGCGCGTCAATGCGGTGGTGCCGCCGCTTGCCGTGGATGGCCCGCTGCTGTCGATCCGCAAATTCGCCAAGATCCCGATCACGATGGAGCGGCTGATCGAGCTGGGCAGCATCCCCGAAGATGTCGCGCAGGTGCTCGCCGCGATCGTGGAGGCGCGCCGCAACGTCCTGATCTCGGGCGGCACGGGTTCGGGCAAGACGACGCTGCTCAACGCGATGTCCGCCTTTATCGACGGCGCCGAACGCATCGTCACGATCGAGGATTCGGCCGAGCTCCAGCTCCAGCAGCGCCATGTCGTGCGGCTGGAGACGCGGCCCGCGAATATCGAGGGGGCAGGGGAGGTCACTCAACGCGATCTCGTCAAGAACGCGCTGCGCATGCGCCCCGACCGGATCATCGTCGGTGAGGTGCGCGCCGGTGAGGCGTTCGACATGCTTCAGGCGATGAACACCGGCCATGACGGGTCGATGACCACCGTCCACGCCAACACCCCGCGCGACGCGCTGTCGCGCCTCGAGCAGATGATCGGGATGAGCGGGATCGACATCCCCGTCAGCTCCTCGCGCGCGCAAATCGCGTCGGCGATCAACGTGGTCATCCAGGTCGGGCGGCTGGGCGATGGCGGCCGGCGGCTGCTGAGCGTGTCCGAGCTGACCGGCATGGAGAGCGACGTCATCACGATGCAGGAGATCTTCCGCTTCCGCATGACCGGACGCGCCGACGACGGCACCGTACAGGGCCGGTTTGAGGCGAGCGGTATCCGCCCCAAATTCATGCAGGAGCTGAGCGACCGCGGCATCCGCCTTCCCGCCAGCCTTTTCCGGCCCGAACTGGAGCTGCGCTAGATGAGCGACACGACCCTTCGCGTCCTGATCCTGCTGCTGGTGTTCGGCGCGACCTTGTTCGCGGTCGATGTGGTGCTGCAATGGATGCGCAGCGCGCGCAACAAGCAGCGCGCGGTCAACAAGCGGCTGGAGATGATCGCGCACGGCGCCGATCAGGCGGCGATCGCGGCCAAGCTGCGGCGGGATTCGCTGGCCGGCGGGATCGATCTGCCCGGCGCGCTGAGCGGACCGGGCAAGCGGCTGGAGAAGATGCTGCGCACCAGCGGGCTGCCCTATTCGCCGGTGCAGATCGCGGCATGGATGGCGATGGCGGCGTTGAGCATTCTGCTGGTCGTTCTGGCCGCCCTGGTCCTGACCGGTGTTGCGGTCACGCCGGGCGTGGTGGTGATGGTCGCGACCTTTGCCGGCGTGGTCGGGATCGCGCTGCCGCTGCTGGTCTTCGCACGCAAGGCCGACCGGCGGCACAAGAAGCTGACGGAGCAGTTCCCGGTCGCACTCGACATCTTCGTGCGCGGGTTGCGCGCGGGGCATCCGGTGGCGTCTGCACTCGATCTGCTGACGCGTGAAATGGCCGATCCGATCGGCAGCGAGTTCGGGCTCGCGGTGGATGAGGTGACCTATGGCGCCGATCTGCGCGACGCGCTGCAGAACATGGCCGAGCGTTGCGACCTGGACGATATGCGGATGTTCGTCGTCTCGCTTGCGATCCAGAATGAAACCGGCGGCAACCTTGCCGAAATTCTCGAGAATCTTTCGAAGGTGATCCGCGAACGCGCGAGCATGGCGATGATGGTCCGCGCGCTCAGCTCGGAGGGGCGGATGACGGGGACGATCCTGACCGCGCTGCCGCTGCTGGCGTTCACGGCGCTGTTCCTCCTCAACCCCGCCTTCTACCTCGACGTGGCGGCCGATCCGGCCTTCCTGCCCGGCTTTGCGGGGCTGGTCCTGCTCTATTTCGTCGGTTTCTTCACGATCCGGCGCATGGTGGACCTGAAGGTATGATCGCCGATTTCGCCCCGCAGCTCTCGCGCACCGTCATCCTGGCGCTGGTGTTCGTGCTCGCGGCCGGCCTGTCGTTCGTTGTGGCGACGCTGGTGCGCAACCGGTCGCGCGTGCGGGCGCGGTTGCAGGCCATGTCGCGCGAAACCGCCGTGGTGGCCGGCGGATCGCTGCGCGGCGAGCAGCAGTCGTCGGCGTGGCACCGGCTGGTGAGCACGATCGAGCGCAGCGGGCTTTCGCTGGCCGACACCAACAGCGCAGCGCTGGCCGAAAGGCTGACCGAGGCGGGGTTCTCCTCGCCGCTGGCGCCGCGCATCTACACGCTGGTGCGGCTGACGATGACGCTCGGCCTGCCTGCGCTGTTCGTTCTGGGCGCGACGTTCACGGGGCGCACGGGATCGCTCCTTCAGCTCTATGTGATTGGCGCCGCGCTCGCGCTGGGAGGACTCTACATTCCGACGCTGTTCGTGCGTGCGCGGGCGGATCGGCGGCGGGAGCGGCTGATCCGGGACTTTCCCGACACGCTCGACCTGATGCTGGTCTGCGTCGAGGCCGGCCTTGGGCTGGAAGCGGCGTTCGACCGTGTCGGGCGGGAAATGATGCATTCGCATCCGCTGGTCGCGAAGCTGCTCGCGGGGGTGGTGCTCGAATTGCGTGCCGGGCGCAGCCGCGAAGATGCGCTGCGCCGGATGGGCGACCGCGCGGGCGTCGATCAGATCCGCGCCTTCGCGACGCTGGTGATCCAGTCCGACAAGTTGGGGGCGAGCATCGGCAAGACGTTGCGCGTCTACGCCGCCGAGATGCGGGAACGCCGCCGGCTGGCGGCCGAAGAGAAGGCGCACCGGTTGCCGGTGCTGCTTTCTATCCCGCTGGTGACCTGCATGCTGCCGGTGATGATCGGCGTGCTGATGCTGCCCGCCGCGATCCGGATCGTGCGCGACCTGATGCCTGTGATGGCGGGAGGATGATGACCATGCCGCGCGCCCGTTCGCTGATTGCCGCCTTTGCGATGCTCGGACTGCTCAACGGCTGCGCGACCTCGTCCGGCCTGTCGGGTATCCGGCCCGTCGGGGACGTGGCCGTGGGGCAGACCAGTGTCGCCGCGGGCAATGCGCTGGTCTCGCGCGGGCAATATGGGCTGGCGGTCGCCGCTTATCGCCGCGTGCTACGCCTCGATCCCGTGAACAGCCAGGCGCTGGAGGGGTTGGCGATCGCCTATGAGCTGCTGGGCCGTGCCGACCTTGCCGATCGCTATTATCAGGAGGCCTTGGCGCTCGCGCCGCGCAACCCGCGCATCTATCAGAATTTCGCGGCGTTTCTTCGCGCGCAGCAGCGTGATGCCGATGCCGCGCAGCTGATGGCCGATATGCGGATCGCGTTGCCGGATGCGGTTGCCGATGCGCCGGCACCGGTGCCGGCGAAGCCGGTCGATGTTGCGCCTGCAGCAACGGTGGCTGCGTACCCCGCTGAGCCCGACGTCCGATTGATCAGGCAATCCGAACGCGCGACGCTTGTCGTGACGATGCCGCGCGTGGCGACCCCGCCGGCACAGTCTCCCGCGGTCGCGTCCGTGGTACCGGTCGGTATTCGCGCGACGCGTGCCGTCAATGCGGCCGGGCGACATGGCGTCGCGCGCCAGACTGCGGCGCTGCTGGCGAAGCACGGATTTGGCGGAGTCGAGGCCGGGGACGCCGTGTTCCAGCTGAAGCGCAGCCGCATCCTCGTCCCGGCACATCAGCGAGCGCTGGGAGAACGGCTGTCGCGAAACCTGCCCTTCGCCGCGCGGATCGAGGAAAGCGCACGCGTCGACAGGGTTCAGATCCTGATCGGCCTGGATGCGCTGCCCGCACTCACCCGGGCGCGCCGGGCATGAGGCTGGCTCTCGCGCTCGCGGCGATCTTGGTCCCGTGCGTCCCGGCACAGGCATCGCTGGCAACGGACCTGCCGGTGGTCGCTGCCGCGATCCGCGCCGGGCGGCTGATTCAGGCTGAGGTGATGCTCGCACGGCTGCCCGCACCGTCCGGTGCCGGGGAGGTGGAGGCACTCGACGATGTGCGCGGACAATTCTCACTCGCCTCCGGAGCGCCGGAGGAGGCGCTGCGTATCTTCGAGGCGCTTCGGGCGGCCCGGCCTGATCGGTGCGAGTATATGCGCGATTTCGGCGTTGCAGCCGCACGCCTGGCGGATTCACGCGCCTTAGCGGCGCTGAGCGTGACGCTGCCTCGCTGCGCCAGTGTGCAAAGCGGGCAGATGCTGGGCGTCACGCTGGCGCAGATGCAGCGCTGGGACGAAAGCGAGCAGGCCTTTGCGCTGTCGCTGCGGCTATCGCCGGACAATGCGGTGACGCTCAACAACCGCGCGTTCGCGCGGATCGAACAGGCCCGGTACGACGAAGCACTCGCCGATCTGCGCGCGGCATCGCGGGTGGCGCCGGGTGATCGACGCATCGCGAACAATATCGATCTGGTCGAGGGCGCGCGCGGCAACGCACCGCAGCGGCGGAAGGGCGAGGACGATCTGGCCTGGGCGTCGCGCCTCACCCTCGCCGCGAAGGGAGCGTTGCGCGCCGGGCGGACGGACCTTGCCCGCGCAATGCTGGCGCAGGCGGTCGAGATGAATCCCTATTACGCGCTCGCCGCGACCGCGTTGCTCGACGGAATGGCTGCCACTGCAGGAGGTTCGCGGTGATCCCGGCGGTGCTGCTGGGTGCGCTGGTGCTGCTGCTGGCCGCGGCTGGGATCCAGGACATGTACCAGCTCCGGATTTCCAACCTCTTTCCCGTTGCGATCGTCCTGCTCTTTCCGGCTTATGCAGTGGCGCAGGGGCTGGACGCCTCGATCTGGCAGAATGGCGCGGTGTTCCTCGCCGTGCTGGCGCTCGGCGTCCTTGCCTTCGGTGCGCATTGGCTGGGCGGAGGGGACGTCAAACTGCTGGCGGCGACCGCCTTGTGGTTCGACATCACCGGCGCCGCCTGGCTGATCGGCGCGATCGCGATCCTGGGGGCCGCGATCGCGCTTCTCTTCATCTTCTTCCGCCGCCTCGTTCCCGAGCCGATCCTGCTGCGCTCGGGCATGGTCTCGCTCAAGCGCCGGGGTCCAATCCCCTATGGCCTCGCCATCTCGGGTGGGGCCATCGCCGCGATCCTGATGGGCCAGGTGAGCCCCTGACGGCCGGTCACGAAACGCCCTGAAACCCGCCGCAGGGATCAGGGCCGCCGCAGCAGCGCCACCGTGCCGTGCCCGCCATCGGCGCAGACGCTGACGATCGCCAGCGATCCCGACGGCCTGTCCCACAATTCCTTGACCGCCTGACTGAGGTCGCGCGCGCCGGTCGCCGCGAAGGGATGGCCGATCGCGACGGATCCGCCGTTCGGATTGACGCGGTCCCAGGGGAAGGGGCCGAAATCGAAATCCACGCCGGCGCGGTCGCGGGTCCAGCCCGGCTTTTCGAGCGCTGCGACATTCGCCAGCACCTGCGCCGAAAACGCCTCGTGGATCTCCCACAGCGCGATGTCCTCATAGCGCAGGCCGTGCCGGGCGAGCAGGCGCGGGATCGCGAAGCTCGGCGCCATCAGCAGGCCGTCGATGTCATGATCGACCGCCGCGATCTCGTGATCGACCAGCTCGGCATAGCGAGTACCGGCGGGCAGACGAGTCAATCCCGCATCGGTGGCGACCCAGCACGCCGCGGCGCCGTCGGTGATCGGCGAGCTGTTGCCGGCGGTGAGCGACCCCTTGCCCGATTTGTCGAAGGCCGGGGCGAGTGCGGCAAGCTTTTCGATCGACGTGTCCGCGCGCGGATTGGCGTCGCGGGCCAGCTCGGGAAGCGGGATCACCAGATCGTCGAAAAAGCCCGATTCCCAGCCCGTGACCGCGCGCTGATGGCTCTTGAGCGACCAGTCGTCCTGTGCCGCGCGGCCGATGCCCCAGATCTGCGCGGTCTCCTCCATATGATCGCCCATCGTCCGGCCGGTGATCCGGTTCGCCCAGCCCTTGACCGGGAGGACGAGGTCGTTGGGCGTCAGCGCCTGCAGTGCGGCGAGCGCTTCGGCCGGATTGGTGCGGAACAGCTTGACGATCCGCTTCGACGCCTCGAGCTTGAGGCCGATCGGCGGGTTACTCATTACCTCTGCGCCGCCGACCAGAACCAGGTCGGTATCGCCGCCCAGCAGCCCCGCCGCGGTGAGTGCCGCGACCATGCTGGTCGAGCAGGCAAGCACGGTGGAGAAGGCCGGGACGGTCGGATCGAGCCCGGCATCGAGCCAGATTTCACGGCCGATATTGCTCCAGCCGAGGCTCGGGATCACCGTGCCCCAGATGAACAGGTCGGGCCGCGCGCGCGCGGCCATCGCCTGCGCCAGCGGAACCGAAAGGCTGATTGCGTCATGATCGGCAAGCGCGCCGCCGCCGCGCCCGAACGGGGTGCGCAGACCGGTGGCGATATAGGCGGGGCGGGCAAATCGCTGCATGACGGCTTCTCCAAGGGCAGAGGGATCCGCGCAGGCACCGCCTGCAAACCGCAAGGTCGCGTGTCAGGGCGGCGAATTCAACCGGATCGGGATCGAACGGCGCGCAAATCTGCGTGCGTTAGATCTCGTTCGCCTGTCCGCCCGGATGCACGAGCTGGTTCGGGAAGGTGAGGGTGAAGACCGCGCCGCTCTCCGCACCGTTGTTCGCGCGCACGCTGATCTCCATCGCATCGGCGAACCCCTTGACGATCGCGAGGCCGAGGCCGCTGCCCCCCTGACGATCGCTGCCGCGGCCCTGCGCGAAGGTCTCGAAGATGCGCTCTTCCATCCCCGGCTCCAGTCCCGCCCCCTCATCGCGGATCGCGAGCAGCACGGCGTCGGGCGTCCGGCGCCCTTCGATCGTGATCCGTCCCGTTTCCCCGCCATGCTGCGCGGCATTGGCCAGCAGGTTGATGAGGATGTGATGGAGCAGGGTCGGATCGGCGGTGACGAAGGGAAGGTTCGCGGGAACCTTCAAGTCGATATGACGCCCGCGGAACAAGTCCTTGAGATCGTGGACCGCGCTGCCGACCGCGTCGGTCAGGTCGATCGGCTCGGGCGCGAGCTTGAGCGCGCCGGAATCGATGCGGACCATGTCGAGCAGATTGTCGAGGAAACGGCGCAGGCGTGCGACCTCCATCCGCGCGACCGGCAGCGCGGGGGAGTCGGGCTGCTCGACGCCCAGTCCCTCGATCGCGGTGGCGACCGAGGTGAGCGGTGTACGCAGATCATGGCCGATCGAGGAAAGCAGGGCAGCGCGCAGCCGGTCGCGCTCCTTGAGCACCGAGACGTCGCGCACTTCGCTCTCGAGCTTCAGCCGTTCGTGCGCGAGCGCTGCCTGCCCGAGCAGCGTCGAAAGCAACACCGCGCGGTCCGCGGTCACCGGCTCGCGCCCGTCGTCGCGCGACAGGCCGACGACCGCAAGCACGCCGAGTGCGGTCTTGAGCGGGTGGAACTGCCAGTCGGCGGCATTGAGCGTAGCGGTGCCAGATCCGGCCGGCTCGCCGCGCTTCATCGCCCACTCCGCTGCGGCCTGCTCGACCGGGCCGAGCGGGCTGGTATCGGGAGAAGCGCCGGCGCGAACCAGTTCGCTCCCGCGCTCATGCAGCAGGATGACGTTGACCTCGAGCAGCCGCGCCATCTCTTCGCAGACGAGCTGGCTGGTGGTCTGCCAGTCCGAGACGCGCGCGAGTGTCTGGCCAAAGGCGGCGACGGCGGCATTCTCCTGCGCGCTGCGGGCGCCCAGCGTCGCGCGCGCCTTTAGCCGCCCGGCAAGGTTCGCGGTGAAAGCAGCGATGCCGATCAGCACGAACATCGTCAGCAGGCTTTGCGGATCGGTGATCGTGAAGCTGTGGACCGGGGGCAGGAAAAAGAAATTATAGGCGAGCGCCGAAGCGACACCGGTGAGAAGACCCGGACGCAGGCCGAATCGACCCGAGGCGAGGATCACCGGCAGCAGGTAGATGAGGTCGACCCCGCCGCGTCCGATCAGTGGTTCGACAAGCTTGCCGAGCAGGGTAGCACCGGCGACGAGCCCGGCAACCGCGGCATAGATGGCGGGACTGCCCCAGCGGCCGGGCAGGCGCGGCATGTGCGACGAGCTCTCGCCCGAGACGACCGCCGGGATCACATGCACCGCGACCCCGTCGCCCACGCGGAGCATCGTGCTGACCACCGATCCGTGGCGCAGTTCGAACCACCAGCTGCGCACCGACTTGCCGATGACCAACTGGGTCGTGCGGGTCATGCGGATATGTTCGGCAAGCCCTTCGATCACCTTTTCGGCGGGGACCGTGGCGATCGTCGCGCCAAGGCTGGCGGCAAGGCGCAGCGTATCGGCGATCCGGCGCTTCTGCGCCTCGTCGAACCCTTCGGCACGTGGGGTGCGGATATAGACCGCCTGCCACGGCGCGCGCAGCGCATCGGCGAGCCGCTTGGCGGCGCGCACCAGCGTGTCGGATCCGGCCAGCTCGCTGACCGCGACCAGCACGCGTTCGCCGCCCGCAAAGGTGCCGGGCACCGCGCCGGCGTCGAGTTCGTCGAGCAATGCGCGATCGACGCTGAGCGCGGCACGGCGCAGTGCCATCTCGCGCAATGCCGAGAGGTTCGGCTTCGAGAAGAAATGGCCGAGCGCGCGCGTCGCCTCGTCCGGAATATAGACCTTTCCCTGTTTCAGCCGTTCGATCAGTTCGTCGGGGGGCAGGTCGACCACCTCGATCTCGGCGCCCTCGAACACGCTGTCAGGTACCGTCTCGCGCACGCGGACGCGGGTGAAGCTCGCGACAACGTCGTTGAGGCTCTCGACATGCTGGATGTTGAGCGTGGTGTAGACGTCGATCCCGGCGTCGAGCAGCTCCTGCACATCCTGCCAGCGCTTGGGATGGCGGCTGCCCTCGACATTGGTGTGTGCGAACTCGTCGACCAGCGCGAGCGCGGGGTGCCGCGCGAGGATTGCGTCCAGGTCCATCTCGGGCAGGGCGTGCCCCTGATAGTCGATGGTCCGGCGCGGGATCAGCTCGAACGGCTCGATCAGCGCCGCGGTCTCGGCGCGGCCATGTGTCTCGACCACGCCGATAACGACATCGGTGCTGGCCTTCAGCCGCTCGGCGCCCTCGCGCAGCATCTCGAACGTCTTGCCGACGCCTGGAGCGGCGCCGAGGAAGATCTTGAGCTTGCCGCGTTCCTCACGCTTGGCGGCGCGGAGCAGGGCGTCGGGCGAGGGGCGGCTATCGTTCGGCACACTTCTTCCTAGTGCGTGAATGTTGCGAGCATAGAGCGTTGCGACAGATTAGCCGTCATTCCCGCGAAGGCGGGAATCCATTCTGGCTGACGTTGCGGATGGAACCGTGATTCCAGCGTCAATGGATTCCCGCCTTCGCGGGAATGACGGGGCTGAGTGTACGGGAAGCAAGTCTGGCACGAGGGAGCAAGGGGAAGCCGCCCGTCTATATGCTTTCTTAATGCCCCGCGGCGGCTTTCGCCGTCGCACCTTAACGGCATGCACGCCTAATTGAGCCTCCGAAACCACTCGGAGTCTGCCACCATGCAGGACGTGATCTGGCTCGCCGCGCTCGGCGGGCTTTTCCTCGTGACGCTCGCCTATCTCCGCCTCTGTGACGAGGCCTGAGATGAGCATCCACCTGACGCTCGCCGGGCTGACCGCGCTCGGCCTCCTCCTCTACCTCCTGGCCGTCCTCGTGCGGCCCGAGAAGTTCTGAAAGAACCGCCATGACCATCCAGGGTTGGGGGCTGATCCTCGTCTTCACTGCCATCCTCGTCGTGCTGACCAAGCCGGTGGGGATGTGGCTGTTTGCACTCTATGAAGGCCGCCGCACACCGCTCCATGCGGTGCTGGGGCCGGTCGAGCGCGGCTTCTACAAGCTCGGCGGGATTAATCCCGCGGCCGAGCAGGGCTGGCGTCGCTACGCCGTCCATATGCTGATGTTCCAGATCGCGACCGCGCTGTTCACCTATGCGATCCTGCGCTTGCAGGGCGTGCTGCCGATGAACCCGCGCGAGCTTGCCGGGATCGGCGCGGACGGAGCGTTCAACACCACGATCAGCTTCGTCGCGAACACCAACTGGCAATGGTATTCGGGTGAGGTCGCGATGAGCAACCTCAGCCAGATGCTCGGCCTCGCGATCCACAATTTCCTGTCGGCCGCCACGGGCATCGCCATCGCCTTCGCGATCTTCCGCGGTTTCGCCCGGCGCGAAAGCGGGACGGTCGGCAATTTCTGGGCCGATCTCACGCGCGTCACGCTCTATCTGCTGCTGCCGATCTGCATCGTCTACGCGACCTTCCTGATCGCCAGCGGCGTGCCGCAGACCTTTGCCACCATGATCGACGCGACCACGCTTGAGGGCGTGAAGCAGTCGATCGCGCTCGGCCCGGTGGCCTCGCAGGAGGCGATCAAGATGCTCGGCACCAATGGCGGCGGCTTTTTCAACGCCAATAGCGCGCACCCGTTCGAGAATCCGACGGCGCTCACCAACCTCGTCCAGATGCTGTCGATCTTCGTGATCGGCGCGGGCCTCACCTGGACCTTCGGCAAGGCGGTGGGCAACCCGCGTCAGGGCTGGGCGATCCTGTCGGCGATGCTGGTGCTGTTCCTCGTCGGCGTCGGCGTCACCTATTGGGCCGAGGCCGCGGGCAACCCGAACCTGCATGCGCTCGGCGTCATGGGCGGCAATATGGAGGGCAAGGAAGTCCGCTTCGACATCGCCGCGAGCGCGCTCTTCTCGGTCGTCACCACCGCCGCATCGTGCGGCGCGGTCAACGCGATGCATGACAGCTTCACCGCGCTCGGCGGGCTGATTCCGCTGTTCAACATGCAGCTGGGTGAGATCGTGATCGGCGGCGTCGGCGCGGGCATCTACGGCTTCCTGTTGTTCGCCATCCTCGCGGTGTTCGTCGCGGGCCTGATGGTCGGCCGCACCCCCGAATATGTCGGCAAGAAGATCGAAAGCCGTGAGGTCAAGCTCGCGGTGCTGGCGATCGCTATCGTCCCGCTCTGCGTGCTCGGCTTCACCGCGCTCTCGTCGGTTCTGCCGGCGGGCCTTGCAGGGCCGCTCAACAAGGGGCCGCACGGCTTCACCGAGATCCTCTACGCCTATAGCTCGGCGACCGGGAACAACGGTTCGGCCTTTGCCGGGCTGACCGCGGGCACGCCCTTCTACAATGGCTTGCTCGGCGTCGCGATGTGGCTCGGCCGGTTCTTCATGATCGTGCCGGTACTGGCCATCGCGGGCAGCCTCGCCGCCAAGAAGTACACCCCGGCGACCGCGGGTTCGTTCCCGACCACCGGGCCGCTCTGGGTGGGCCTGCTTGTCGGGATCATCCTGATCGTCGGCGGCCTGACCTTCCTTCCCAGCCTCGCGCTCGGCCCGATCGCGGATCATCTCGCGATGATCAACGGCCAGCTCTTCTGAGGACGCATTCCATGACGACCAAGACCATGTTCTCGGGCGAGCTGATCCTTCCGGCGATCGGCGACGCCTTCAAGAAACTGAACCCCCGGGATCTCATCAAGAACCCGGTGCTGTTCACCACCGCCGTGGTAGCGCTGCTGCTCACCGTCCTGTTGGCATTGGGCGGGGAGAGGCTCTCGATCCCGTTCCAGGCGCAGCTGATCGTGTGGTTGTGGCTGACCGTGCTGTTCGGCACCTTTGCCGAGGCGCTGGCCGAGGGCCGGGGCCGCGCGCAGGCCGCCTCGCTCCGCGCCACCAAGTCCGAACTTCAGGCCAAGCGCCTGATCGGCACGGGCGAGGTGTGGGAGCTGGTCGGCGCCGCCCGGCTTGAGCGGGGTGAGGTCGTGCTGGTCGAAACCGGCGACCTCATCCCCGCCGACGGTGAGGTGATTGAAGGGGTCGCATCGGTCAACGAGGCTGCAATCACCGGCGAAAGCGCACCGGTGATCCGTGAGGCGGGCGGCGATCGTTCGGCGGTGACCGCGGGCACACGCGTCATCTCCGACCGGATCAAGGTGCGCGTGGCGCAGGAGCCGGGACAGGGCTTTCTCGACCGCATGATCGCACTGGTCGAAGGCGCCGAGCGCCAGAAGACCCCGAACGAGATTGCTCTCACGATCCTGCTCGTCGGCCTGACGATCATCTTCCTCATCGCGGTCGCGACCATTCCCGGTTTCGCCAGCTATGCGGGCGGCAGCATCCCGGTCGCGATCCTCGCGGCTTTGCTGATTACGCTGATCCCCACGACCATCGCGGCTTTGCTGTCGGCGATCGGCATTGCGGGCATGGACCGGCTGGTGCGCTTCAACGTGCTCGCCAAGTCGGGCCGCGCGGTCGAGGCGGCGGGCGATGTCGACGTGCTGCTGCTCGACAAGACCGGCACGATCACCATCGGCGACCGGCAGGCGAGCGAGTTCCGCCATCTCGCCAGCGTCCAGGTCGATAATCTCGCCCGCGCCGCGCTGCTCGCCAGCCTGGCCGACGAAACGCCTGAGGGCCGCTCGATCGTGACCCTGGCGCGGGAAAAGTTCGGCATCTCGGTGCCGAGCCTGCCTGCCGGTGCCGAAGTGATCCCCTTCACCGCGCAGACTCGCATCTCGGGCGTGAAGGTCGAGGGAACGCTGATCCAGAAGGGCGCGGTGGATTCGGTGCTGCGCGCCAATCCGGGCCTCGGTGATACGCCTGCCGCCGCCGAGTTGCGCAAGCTGACCGACGAGATCGCCCGCGCCGGCATGACCCCGCTGGCGGTGGCCAAGGACGGCAAGCTGCTCGGTGCGGTGGCGCTCAAGGACGTGGTCAAGGCCGGGGTGCGCGAGCGCTTCGCCGAACTACGCCGCATGGGCATCCGCACGGTGATGATCACCGGCGACAACCCGCTCACCGCCGCCGCGATCGCGGCCGAGGCGGGGGTCGACGACTTCCTCGCCGAGGCGACGCCCGAGGACAAGCTGGCGCTGATCCGCAAGGAACAGGCGGGCGGCAAGCTCGTTGCGATGTGCGGCGACGGCACCAACGACGCGCCCGCGCTCGCCCAGAGCGATGTCGGCGTGGCGATGAACACCGGTACGCAGGCGGCGCGCGAGGCGGGCAACATGGTCGATCTCGACAGCGATCCGACCAAGCTCATCGAGATCGTCGGCCTCGGCAAGCAGTTGCTGATGACGCGCGGGGCGCTGACGACCTTCTCGGTCGCCAACGATGTCGCGAAGTATTTCGCGATCATCCCGGCGATGTTCGTCACCCTCTATCCGGGGCTGGGCGTGCTCAACGTGATGGGGCTCAGCTCGCCTGAAAGCGCGATCCTGTCGGCGATTATCTTCAACGCGCTGATTATCCCGTGCCTCGTACCGCTGGCGCTCAGGGGCGTGACCTATACGCCGATGGGGGCAGGGCCGCTGCTGGCGCGCAACCTCTCCATCTACGGCCTGGGCGGGCTGATCGCGCCGTTCATCGGCATCAAGCTGATCGACATCGCCGTCACCGCTCTCAACCTCGCCTAAGGACAACGAATATGCTGACCGACCTCAAATCCGCCCTGCGTCCCGCGATCGTGCTGACGCTGTTGTTCGCTGCGCTGCTCGGGCTGGCCTATCCGGCGCTGCTCACCGGCATCGGCCAGGCGATCTTCCCGCATCAGGCCAATGGCAGCCTGATCCGCGAGGGGGATCGCGTGATCGGTTCCGAGCTTCTCGGACAGAAGTTCACGGGCGCGGGCTATTTCCATGGCCGCCCCTCCGCGGCGGGCAGCGACGGCTATGACGCCGCCGCCTCTGCCGGCTCCAACCTCGGCCCGACATCGCAAGCGCTGATCGATCGCGTGAAGACCGATGCCGACGCCCTCCGCAACGCACCAGCTGCTTCGGTCCCAACCGATCTGGTGACGACCTCCGCCTCGGGGCTTGACCCCCATGTGAGCCCCGAGGCGGCTCTTTTCCAGGTGGACCGCGTCGCCAAGGCACGCGGGATCGCCCCGGACAAGCTGCGGGGATTGGTGGCCCAGCACAGCGAAGGCGCGCTGCTCGGCTTCCTCGGCGAGCCGCGCGTAAACGTCCTCGCGCTCAACCGCGCGCTCGACCAGATGGCGACCGGGCGCTAAGCCCGGAGGCATGGCGTTGCCCACCAAGGTTCTGATCGTCGAGGACGATGTCCATATCCGCCGACTGCTCCGCGCCGCCCTCCAGCGCGCGGGGCACGCGGTGGTCGAGGCGGCGACGGCCCGAGAGGGGCTGTCGCTGCTCGACATCGACAAGCCCGACGCGGTGCTGCTTGATCTGGGCCTGCCCGACCGCGACGGGCTGGAACTGATCCAGCCGATCAAGGCACGTTCGACCGCGACGCTGCTCGTGGTGTCGGCGCGCGAGGATGTGGCGGAGAAGGTCGCGGCGCTCGATCTCGGCGCCGACGATTACCTCACCAAGCCCTTCGATACCGACGAACTGCTCGCGCGCATCCGCACCGCGCTCCGCCATCGGCTGTCCGGAGAAGCGGAGCAGGCGTTGATCCAGCTGGGCGAGGTCGAGATCGACCTCACCCATCGCCGCGTGAAGCGAGTGGGGGAGGAGGTCCATCTCTCACCCAAGGAGTATGAGGTGCTCGCCGAACTGGCGAAGCGCCCCGATCGGGTCATCAGCCATGCGCAATTGCTGCGCACCGTCTGGGGTCCGGCGCATGAGGGGCGGGTCGACTATCTGCGCATCGTCGTCCGCAATCTGCGCCAGAAGCTCGAGGCGGATGCGAGCCGCCCCGCGCTGATCCGCAACGAGCCGGGGGTGGGTTACCGGCTGGTCGCGGCACAGACCTGACCGACCCTTTCGGACCCTTGCAAGGCGCGTCCGATCTGGCATCATGTTAACGTTTACATTTGCCGATGGGAGAACAGGCGATGTTGGCGATCCTTGCGCTTGCGATGCAATCGACCCTGAGCGCGACCAACGTGTCCGCCGATGTGCCAATGGCCGCGCCGACGACGACGCCCAGCTTCGCCGACGAGTTTGACGGCCCGCGGATCGACACCGCCAAATGGCTGTTCGACACGCACCGCAACCGTGAAGGCTGGTACAATAACGAGCTGCAATATTATGCCGACGGCCGGCCGCAAAATGCCCGGGTCGAGAAGGGCGTGCTGGCGATCGAGGCGCGGCGCGAGTCGCTTGAGGGCAAGGTCAAGGACTGGGGTGGACAAGCCTATACGTCGGCCAAGCTCGTGACGCGCAAGTCCTATGGCTATGGCTTTTACGAGATCCGCGCGAAGCTGCCGTGCGGGCGCGGAATGTGGCCGGCGATCTGGATGCTGCCGACGGGCGAGAAATGGCCCGATGGCGGCGAGATCGACATCATGGAGATGGTCGGCTGGGACGCGAATGTGATCCATGCGACGCTCCACACCGCGGCGTTCAACCACGCCAGGGGCACGCAGCGCGGGGCGCAGGTGAAGCTGCCGACTGCCTGTACGCAGTTCCACAACTACCAGCTCGATTGGCGGCCGGAGTCGATCACGATCGGGATCGACGGGCGCGGGCATATGCGGGTGAAGGACGATCAGCCGGGCGGAGCCGCCGCATGGCCGTTCATCAAACCCTATGAGCTGATCCTCAACCTGGCGGTCGGCGGCGACTGGGGTGGGCAGAAGGGCGTGGACGATGCGGCGCTGCCCCAGCGCTTGCAGATCGACTATGTCCGCTATTGGGCTAGCGCCGATGCCGGATCGCCGGCACCAGCAATCCGCCCAGCAGAGTAAGCCCCGCCAGGGTCAGCATCACCGCGCGGAAATCGTGCGGGGTGGCGAGCGCCCAGGTCAGCAGGGGACCGATCAACGCCGGCAGCGTGTTCGTCAGGTTGATGAGTCCCAGGTCACGGCCGCGATGCCGGGGATCGGGGAGCAATTGCATCGCGAACCCCGAATGGAGCGACAGGAACGCGGCTGAGCCCAGCGCGTAGAGTGCGAAGGCTGCGGCGGCCGTGCTCCAGTCGCGCGCGAAGGCAAGTCCGGTGAGGCCGAGCGCTGCCAGCAGCGCGAAGGTGATGAGAAAGGGCTTCCGCCGCGCGACCCGATCGGACCAGCGGCCGGCAAGCACGGCGACGGGGACCGGGATCAGATAGGCGATCGTCATCAGCTGGCCGAGCGGGCCGACGCTCTTGGACGTGGGCGTGTGCGGATCGATGCTCGCGAAATAATAGACCAGATAGAGCCACAAGGCGTTGCCCGCGACCTGCACGAGCAGTCGGGACGTCCAGGCGATGGCAAGATCGCGGCCAAGCAACGGCGCTTCTTCCGGCGCGACGGCGGCAGGGGCGATCCGCGCCGGGGTCAGGATCAGTGGAAAGGTGCAGAGCAGCACCGCGGCGAAGACGAAGGCGAGACGCGCCGGTTCCCCGCTGACTCCGATCGCGACCATCAGTGCCGCGACCGCTGAGGCAAGCGGTGCGCCGAGCGCGATCAGCCCGCCCGACACGCCCTTTTGCGCGTCAGGAACCTCATCCGCCATCACTGCAAACATCGGCGCGAGCAGCGCGTTGACCGCGATCTGGAACAGCACGACCGCCAGGACGATCTGCATTGGCGTGGCTGCGATTGCGACCGCAGCGAAGGATGCGGCTAGGCCCGCGAGACCAGCTATGATCCATGGGCGCCGCCCGCCGCCATGCGCCACCGAACGGTCGCTGAGCCAGCCGAAGAGGATGTTCGACAGGCTTGCCGCGATCGCCCCGGCGATGACGGTGGCGGTGAAGACGGCGATGCGATCGTCGCCCGCGACCTCGGCCACCTTGACCGGCAGCAGCAGCGTGAGCAGCGGGAGGAAGCCGATCACGCCGCCGGCATTGGCGACGGCGACGAGCAGGATGAAACGCAACGACCGCCGCGCCGGCTGCTTCGGTTCCGAATCGATCCCCACAAGACACCCCGCCGCTCCCCGGCCGCTACGCCTGCGTTGACCGCAGGCGCCGGGGGAGCGCGACGACGCTAGGGCTTCATCGTCGCGGGGTCGAGGTTCGTCGTGAGCAGCGTCGAACGGTCGGTCGCATCGCGCGCGATGGCGATGCGATAGGCGCCGCCGCGGATGCGCCAGCCGGGGAGGCTGGTGTCATAATCGGCCAGAATGCGCGGTTCCGCGGTGAGCGTGACGCGGCGCGTCTCGCCGGGCTTCAGCTCCACGCGCTTGAAGGCGGCAAGGCGCATCGGAATGTTCGACCCTTCGCGCGTCACATAGATTTGCGGCACATCGGCGCCCGCGCGCTTGCCGGTATTGGTGACGTCGAACGAGACGGTGAGGCGCTTGCCGCCGGTGGCGGTCGCCTTGCCATAGGCAAAGCTGGTGTAGCTGAGGCCATGGCCAAAGGCGAAGAGCGGCTTATGACCCTTCTTCTCGTACCAGCGATAGCCGACATCGCTGCCCTCGACATAGTCGACCGGATAGCTCTTCAGCTCATAGCCGCCGGGATTGGCGGGGTTCGCGGCAGCCGCCGCCTGAAGCGAGGTAAAGGTGTCGAGGCCGACCGGCTGCGGCCGCGGTGCCTGACCCTCGTTCGCCGGGAAGGTGATCGGCAGGCGGCCCGAAGGATTGACCTTGCCGGTCAGGATATTGGCGATCGCTTCGCCGCCGCGCTGGCCTGGATACCAGGCCTGAACCACCGCAGGCACGCGATCGAGCCAGGGCATGGTCACGGGACCGCCGGTGGTGAGAACGGCAACCGTCCTCGGCTGCGCGGTCGCGACCGCCGCGATCAGCGCATCCTGATGGTTCTGGAGCTTGAGGTCGGGCACGTCCTCCGCCTCGGTCGTCCATTGCGTCGCAAAGACGATGGCGAGATCGGCGGCCTTCGCCGCATCGACGGTGGCATTGAGGTTGCGCCCGTCGACAAAGCTCACCTCCGCCCCCGGCAGCGCCTTGCGCAGCGCATCGAGCGGGGAAGAAGCGTGGTAGGTGACGCGCACGAACGATGCGGCCGGGCCGTGCGCCAGCGGGATCTCGATCGGCGCGCCGCCGACCGATCGCACCTGGCTCGACCCGCCGCCCGACAGCACGCCGACATCGGCGCCTCCGCCGATCACGACGATCTTCTTCGCGGTGGCGGCAAGCGGGAGGATGCCACCCTGATTCTTGAGCAGCACGATTCCCGCTTCGGCCGCGCGCTGCGCGACGAGCGCGTTGCGGGCATAATCCGGCGTCTGCGCCGTTGCCGGCATCGGCGTGTCATAGGTACCGGTCTCGATCAGACCGGTCAGATAGCGGATAACCATGTCGTCGAGCCGCGCCGTCGGCACGCGGCCCTGTTCGACCGCTTCCTTGAGGGGCGCGTCGAAATACATCGCGCGGTCGAGTTCCTGCCCCGATTGCTGGTCGAGCCCGGCCTTCGCCGCCTTTTCGGTCGAATGGACGCCGCCCCAGTCGCTCATCACCCAGCCGCGATAGCCCCAGTCGCGCTTGAGCACCTGATTGAGCAGGAAGTCGTTCTCGCACGCCCAATCGCCATTGACCTTGTTATAGGCGCACATGACCGAGGCGGGCTTGCCCTTCTCGATCGCGATCTGGAAGGCGAGCAGGTCGCTTTCGCGCAGTGCTGCCTCGCCGATCCGCGCGTCGAGCACCATACGACCGGTCTCCTGCGCGTTGAGCGCGAAATGCTTGATCGTCGAGACGATGTGGTTCGACTGGACCCCCGCGATATGCGCGCCGGCCAGCTCGCCGGCGAGCAGCGGATCCTCGCCCAGATACTCGAAATTGCGGCCGCCCCAGGGGTCGCGGTTGAGGTTGACCCCGCCGGCGAGCAGCACGTTGAAGCGCTTGGCACGTGCCTCGGCGCCGATCATCGCGCCGCCGGCACGCGCGATCTCCGGATCGAAGGTCGCGGCGGTGGCGAGGCTGGAGGGGAGGGCGGTGGCGACATCGCCCTTGCGCTGCTCGACCTGGTTGGCGACGCCGAGCGACGCGTCGCTCTCGCGTACCAGCGGCACGCCGAGACGCGGGTTGCCCTCGATATGGCCCGCCGACGGCACCAGCTCGTTGGGCGGCGTGACCTTGGTCAGCGGCGGGAACAGGCCGTGGAC
>Ga0247823_10000346_pt1 | contig 40322 bp, 32 predicted proteins | sample 13C_PalmiticAcid_2_FD_192426 | JGI IMG/M metagenome (GOLD analysis project Ga0247823, IMG submission 192426) | Soil microbial communities from agricultural site in Penn Yan, New York, United States - 13C_PalmiticAcid_Day30 | ecosystem: Environmental > Terrestrial > Soil > Agricultural land... | reverse complement strand
GGTGGGGGTGGCGACAGGTGCCGGTGCAGTGGCTTCGCCTTCCTGCGCCACCACAGGCAGGGCGTCCACGCGCTGCGCGTCGATCACCGGGCAGTCCTCCAGCGCCTTGAGCAGGCGCGTGCGGAACTCGGTGAAGTTCTCTTCGGCCTTCTTCTTGATCACCGAGTAGCCCAGCGAGGCCAGCTTGCCCGCCACCTGCATGTCGCAGTGCGCGACCATCCGCGAATGGCCCGGCTCGGTGTCCTGCAGGTCCATCTTCAGCGTGACGTCGATGCGCGTGCCGGTGAACTTCTCCGTGCCGGAGGCGAGCGCCTGCACCCAGTTCGGTTCACGCACTTCCTGCACCGTGATCACCGCCGGCAGCGTCACCTTGAAGGGGCCCAGCTTCTGCTTGAGCACCGCCGAGTAGTCGGCCAGCCGCTGGCGTTCGACGACGTCCTCGCAACCGGGAATGCAACCGGCGATCTTCGGGATGTCGACCAGCACGGCCCACACCTCGTCCGCTGCGCGCGGGATCGCCGCTTCAACCTTGAACTCCATGTCAATGTCCTTCTTGCGTTCGTTCAATGCGCGCCACACCTTCTCGGGTGTGAGCGGCAAGTCCTTGATGCGGATGCCGTACTTGCCGGCCAGCGCGTTCGCCACGGCCGGGGCCACGGGCAGGATCGCGCCTTCACCCATGCCGCGCGAGCCACCCACGCCGGGCCCGTCGCGGTTCTCGATGAGGATGGTGTGGAAGTGCCGGGGCACGCTGCCGATGGTGGGCACCTGGTAATCGATCATGCTGGCGTTGATGGGCTGGCCATCCTCGTAGACCAGCTCTTCCGACAGCGTGTGGCCCATGCCCTGGGCCGCCGCGCCCTCGTCCTGGCCCTCGGCCGAGAGGCGGTTGATCGCCAGGCCCGGGTCGGCGCAGCTGATGTAGTCGTCGATCTGCACGTGGCCGGTGTCCTCGTCCACCTCGATAGTGCAGGCACCGGCCGCGGTTTCCCAGAACAGCGGGGCCTTGGCCAGCGTGCCGCCCCGGGACTGCGGCGTGATGCGGCCGATGCCGACGAGTTCGCCGCTGTCCACCCGGTAGGCCAGGTGGATCAGCTCGGCGAACGAGCAGGTCCTCTCGCCGTCCGTGATGCCGCCCGTCACCAGACGCACCTGGTCGGCCACCATGCCGAGCTGTGCGTGCGCCATCTCGCGGAGCTGGCGCACGATGTCCTGCGCGGCCTCCTCGATCGCCAGGCCCATGATGACTGTGGAGCGGCTCGCGCCGGTGCCCCAGTCGAACGGCGCCGTGGCCGTGTCCGGCGTCATCACGTGCACCGCCTCCAGGGGCTGGTTCAGCGCTTCGGACGCGAAACGCCGCAGCACGCCGCGCACGCCCTGCCCGATCTCCACGCTGGCCGACGAGACGAGGATGGAACCGTCCACCTTCAGCCGCAGCATCGCTCCGCCGATGGGCAGGATGCCCGGGTCGGACGCGCCCACCGCGCAGCCGAATGCCTTGCCGCGCGTATCGCCCAGCGAGCTCACGGCCCGCTCCAGCATTGCCGGCATGTCCACGTCGATGGCCCGCAGATCGGGCCGCACGAGTTCGCCCTTGTCCACCATGTTGCGGCGGCGCATCTCCACCGGGTCGATGCCCAGGCGCGCGGCAATGATGTCGATCTGCGATTCGGTCGCCCACACCGCCTGCGGCCCGCCGATCGAGCGGAAGGCCGCGCCGGGCACAGTGTTGGTGTAGACCGCGACGGATTCGAGCGACAGGTTCTCGAAGCGGTAGGGCCCGATGGCACGGTTGGCCGACTTCACCGCGACGGCCGGGCCGGTGTCCGCGTACGCGCCGCCGTTCATGAGGATGCGCACCTGCTTGGCCAGGAACAGGCCGTTCGCATCCACCGCCGTCTTCACCCGCACCGTCGCGTCCAGGCGGCGGCAGGTGAGCATCGATTCGGTCGACGAGAAACACAGGCGCACCGGGCGTTTCGCTTTCCAGGCGATCGCCGCCACCAGCGGGTCGATCTTCACCGACGCCTTGCCGCCGAAGCCACCCCCCACGTAGGGTGTGATCACCCGGATGCGGGCGATCGGCAGGCCGAACACCTTCGACACCACCTTCTGGATCGCCGAGGGCGACTGCCCGCAACTCCAGAGCGTCAGCCCGTCGTCCTGCCACGAGGCGATGCCGCAATGCGGCTCCATCGCCATGTGCGAGACCATGGGGAAGCGGAACTCGTCCTCGAACACATGGGCGGCGTCGCGAATGGCCGCCTCGACATCACCGTGCGCGTAGGCGTAGCGCTGGAAGACGTTGCTCCCCTCCTCCGCCTTCGTCTGGCCGGAGAAGTAGAAGTCCTTGAGCGTGTCCATCTTCTCGTGCACCAGCGGCGCGCCATCGGCCAGCGCCTCGTCGACGGTGGTGCAGTACGGAAGCATCTCGTAGTCGACCTCGACCAGCTCGCACGCTTCTTCGGCGGCGGCCTCCGTGTCGGCCGCCACGGCCACGACGGGTTCTCCCACGTAACGGACCTTGCCGAGGGCGATGACCGGCCGGTCTTTCAGGTACAGACCCCAGTGCGTGTTGAACGCCGCGAGATCCTCGCCGGTGAGCACGGCATGCACCCCCGGCACCTCCAGCGCCCGGCTCACATCGATGCCGCGGATGCGCGCGTGCGGCACCGTGCTGCGCACCAGCTTCGCGTGCAGCATGCCGGGCACGCGCACATCGCTGATGTACTCCGCCTTGCCCAGCGCCTTTTCCAGCAAATCCTCGCGGTAAATATCCATGCAGCAGCCGTTTGATCCTATAATTGGAACGTCGTTCCAATAGATGATTATTTTAAAGGGCGCATTCCGCCGCTGTCAAGGCGGGCACCTCCTGCAGGCACAATCACGAACCTCGGGAATCTCAAAAAAATGACTTCGACTCGAAAGAAAGCAGCCGCCGAACAGGCCGACACGCCGCGCTCGGGCGACATGATCAAGGGCGGTGGCAACCAGTCGCTGGCACGCGGGCTTGAAATCGTGGCGCACCTCGCGCACGAATCCGACGGCGTCGGGGTGCGGGATCTCGCCCGCCAGATGGACCTGAGCCCGTCGATCGCCCACCGCCTCGTCAAGACACTCACCGAGTACGGCTTTCTCGAGCAGGACGCGGACACGCAGCGTTACCGCATCGGGCACCGCGCGTTCGAGATCGGCAACACCTACCTGCGGCACCACAGCCTCGAGACGATCGCACCGCCCATCGTCAAGCCGCTGACGCGCGACCACCAGATCAACGCGTTCATCGGGGTCATGCGCGGGCGCCACATCGTCTACACCATGAGCTTCATGAGCGCCGCGCCGGTCGGCGCCGTGACGGCGGTCGGCAGCCGTGCGCCGCTGCATTCGATGGCGCAGGCCAAGGCCATCCTGGCGGACCAGCCCGACGACGTGATCCTCGAACTCCTCGGCCCCGAGCCCTTCACCCCGCTCACGGAAACCACGATCACCAACAGCGCGGATTTCCTGCGGGACGTCGCGGAATGCCGCAGGCGCGGCTACGCGACGGCCGATGGCGAATACGTGCCCGGCGTCTACAACATCGCCGCGGCCATCCGCGACCGCAGCGGTGACGCCATCGCGGCGCTCAGCGGCTCGGTCCCCCGCCACCTGCACCGCCTGGCCGACACGCCCAAGCTCGCACGCCCCATCATGGAAGCCGCGGCCAGGATCTCGCGGGCGCTCGGCGCACCCTGAACTCACACCGCCACGTTGTCCCATTGCGTGGCGACGAAAGCGGCTCGCTCGCCGGTGTGCACGACGGGGTCCCGGCGCAGGCCGAAGATGACGCTGGGCACATCGACCACGAAGGTCTCGACCTCCTCGCCGAAGAGGTCGATCGTGCGACCGACCAGGGTGCCGGCCTCGACCGTTGCACCCGCCTCCACCTCTGCCGTGAACAGGCCACCCTTCTCGTACGTGACCCAGTTGCGTTTCGTGACGCGGCGCACGCTCGCGGGCGCGTCGTCACCGTCCAGCGGCTGCAGGATGCCCAACTGCGCGGCGAGGCGGCGAAAGCCGAGCATGGCGGCCTCGACGTTGTGCGCCTCGTAGCGGCTGCCCGCGCCGAGTTCGATCATGAACGAGGGAATGCCGGCGGCCAGCGCCTGGTAGTCGATGCCACCGGCAACGTTGCCCGGGAGTTCGCCCGCGCCCGCGACGTTCTGGCGGCAGGCCACATTGGGGGCGAACACCGACAAGGCCTTGAGTTGCGCCATCTCGGAGACGCCGCTGTCGGGGTGCACCTTGTAGACAGCGTACAGCTTCGAGTCGAACAGCGGATTCATCGTGTGCAGGCTGACCAGCATGTCGGCCACGCCACGGATCTGCGCGAACAGCGCGGAGGACAGGCGCTCCGAGATCAGGCCACGGGCGGCGCCGGGAAACGTCTGGTCGAGGTCCAGCTCGTCGTAGGGGTTGCGCTTACGGCGCAGGTCCAGCGCGTGCGGATTCGCGGTGGGCGTGACCACCACATTCCCGGTCATCGCCTTCGGGTCCAGGCCGCGCACGAAGCGCAGCGACGCGATCATCCCGTTGATCTCGTCGCCATGCACCTGGCCGTTGATCCAGAGCGTCTTGCCGGGCCGGGCGCCGCGCACCGCCACATAGGGCAGGTCCACGCTCATACCCGAGGCCATGCCGCCGACCGGAATGCGTCCGCATTCCACCTGCGCGCCGCCGGCGCCCTTGAGAAAGTCTCCGATCTGTGCCATTCGTGTCTCCTGGATGAAGGCTGGGGGGTTCAGGGAAGTGCGTTGCGCGATGCCGCGAAGGCCTGGCGCAGGTCGGCGAGCAGGGCGTCTTCGCCCTCCAGGCCGATCGACAGGCGAACCACGGCCGATTGCGTGACCGCGTGCGTGCGCGACGCCTGCTCGGCGGCGGGGTAGTAGCCGGCGAGGCTATGCACGCTGCCCCAGCTCGCCCCGATGGCGAAGGTGTCCAGCGCGTTGACGAAGGCAGCGACCCGCCGCTCGTCCACGCTGTCGGCCAGCGCGAAGGACATCACGCAGCCGCTGGCCTGGAAGTCGCGCTTCCAGAGGTCGTGGCCGCGCGCGCCGGGCAGCGGCGGATAGAACACCTCGGCCACTTCGGCCTGCCCGGCGAGGAAGGCCGCGACCTTCTCCGCCGCGCGGCCTTGCGCCTGCACGCGCACCGCCAGCGTCTCCAGGCCACGCAGCACCAGGAAGCAATCGTCCGGGCTGACCGGCAGGCCCAACACGCTCTGCGAACGCCGCAGACGCTCGTACAGCGTGCGGTCGCGCGTCGTGATCGAGCCCAGCAGCACGTCCGAGTGGCCACCGAACTGCTTCGACGCGGCCTCGACCACGAGATCCACCCCGTGGTCCAGCGGCTTGAAGCCCAGCGGCGTGGCCCAGGTGTTGTCCACCAGGCTGATCGCGCCGGCCTGGCGCGCAGCGGCGGCGATGGCCGGCACGTCCTGCATCTCCATCGTCACGGAGCCGGGCGACTCCATGGTCACCAGCCGTGTGCGCGGCGTGAAGAGGTCCACGATACCTGCGCCGATCGACGGCGGGTAGAAGGTGCAATCGACGCCCAGGCCCTGCAGCCAGTCGCGCGCGAAGTTCTTCAACGGGCCGTAGGCGCAATCGGCGATGAGCACATGATCGCCCGCCTTCACGAACGAGAGCACCGAGAGGCAGAGCGCGGCCTGGCCGGACGGCACGACGACGCAGTGGCCGCCGCCTTCCAGCACGGCGATGCGCGCCTCGAGTTCGCGGCTGGTGGGCGTGCCCGTGGTGCCGTAGGTGTAGCCGTCGAACAGGTTTTCCTTGCGCCGCGCGAACTTGTCCATGTCGTCGAAGACGACCGTGGAGGCGCGCCACACGCCAGGCACCAGGCTGCTGAAGCCCTTGGGGGCGAGGTTGCGGTTGTTGGACATGCGTTTACTCCACGGCCTTGGTCATGTCCTCGACGACCTTCTTGGCGTCGCCAAAGACCATCATGGTCTTGTCCATGTAGAACAGCTCGTTGTCCAGGCCCGCATAGCCGGCAGCCATCGAGCGCTTGTTCACAATGATGGTCTTGGCCTTGTAGGCTTCCAGGATGGGCATGCCGTAGATCGCGCTGCCCTTCTGCAGCGCGGCCGGGTTCACCACGTCGTTGGCGCCCAGGATGATGGCCACGTCGGCCTGGCCGAACTCGCCGTTGATGTCTTCCATCTCGAACACCTGGTCGTACGGCACCTCGGCCTCGGCCAGCAGCACGTTCATGTGCCCTGGCATGCGGCCCGCCACCGGGTGAATCGCGTACTTCACGTTGATGCCCTTCTCGGTGAGCTTGTGGGCCAGTTCCTTCACCGCATGCTGCGCGCGGGCCACGGCCAGACCGTAGCCGGGCACGATCACCACGGTTTCGGCGTTGCCCAGCACGAAGGCCGCGTCGTCGGCGCTGCCGCTCTTGACCGGCCGCGCTTCCGCCTTGGCGCCGCCAGCGGCGGCCGCATCGCCACCGAAGCCGCCCAGGATCACGTTGAAGAACGAGCGGTTCATCGCCTTGCACATGATGTAGCTCAGGATCGCGCCCGAAGAGCCCACCAGCGAGCCCGCGATGATCAGCATCGAGTTGTTCAGGCTGAAGCCGATGCCGGCCGCCGCCCAGCCCGAGTAGCTGTTGAGCATGGACACCACCACCGGCATGTCGGCGCCACCGATGGGGATGATGATCAGCACACCCAGGATGAAGCCGAGTGCGATCACCAGCACGATGTCGATCCAGCTCTGCGAATGCCAGAAGCCGAAGATGAAGAAGACGGTGGCCAGGCCGAGCAGCAGGTTCAGCTTGTGCTGGCCCGGGAAAGTGACCGGCGCGCCCTGGAACAGGCGGAACTTGTACTTGCCCGAGAGCTTGCCGAAGGCAATGACCGAGCCCGAGAAGGTCACCGCGCCGATGAAGGCGCCGAGCGCGAGCTCGATGCGGTTGCCGCCCGGGATCGGATCGCCCTTGGCGACGATGGCGAAAGCCCAGGGTTCGGCCACCACGGCGACCGCAATGCAGACCGCAGCCAGGCCAATCATGCTGTGCATGAATGCGACCAGCTCGGGCATCTTGGTCATCTCGACGCGGTTGGCCATGATCGCGCCAATGGCGCCGCCGACCACCAGGCCGCCCAGCACCCAGACCATGCCTTGCGCCTTGCCGCCGGAGAGCTCGACGATGAGCGCGGCGGTGGTCAGCACGGCGATGGCCATGCCGGTCATGCCGAAGATGTTGCCCCGGATGGAGGTGGTGGGGTGCGACAGGCCCTTGAGTGCCTGGATGAAACAGACGCTGGCAACGAGGTACAGCAGCGTGACGAGGTTCATGCTCATTTGTGAGCTCCCTCAGTGGCGGCGGGCGCCTTGCGCTCTTTCTTCTTGAACATTTCCAGCATGCGCCGCGTGACGAGGAAGCCACCGAAGACGTTGACCGCGGCCAGCGCCACCGCCAGCACGCCCATGGCCTTGCCCAGGTTGGTCTCGGTGAGCGCGGCAGCGAGCATGGCGCCCACGATCACGATGGCGGAGATCGCGTTGGTCACGGCCATCAGCGGCGTGTGCAGCGCTGGCGTGACGTTCCACACCACGTGGTAGCCCACGTAGATGGCCAGCACGAAGATGATGAGGTTGAGGATGGTGGGGGATACGGCTTCCATGGTGTCTCCGTTATGTGCGCTTGACTTCGCCGTTCTGGGTCATGAGGCAGGCAACGACGATGTCGTCGTCCATCGGCACCTGGACGGCGGTCGCGTCCTTCGGTAGCACGAGCTTGAGAAAGTCGAGCACGTTGCGCGCGTACAGCGCCGATGCATCGGCACCGACGAGCGCGGCAAGGTTGGTCTCGCCCACCAGCGTCACGCCATGCTTGACCACGGTCCTGTCGGCTTCCGTCAGCGGGCAGTTGCCGCCGATGGTGCCGTCCGGATTCGGCGCGCCTTTGCCGGCGGCGATGTCCACGATCACGCTGCCAGGCTTCATGGACTTGACCATGTCTTCCGTGATCAGCACGGGCGCGGCACGGCCCGGAATGAGCGCGGTGGAGATGACGACGTCGGCCTGCGCCACGCGATTGGCCACCTCGGCCTTCTGGCGCTCCAGCCAGCTCGGTGGCATGGGCCGCGCGTAGCCGCCCACGCCCTCGGCCGCTTCCTTCTCTTCCGCGGTCTCGTACGGCACGTCGATGAACTTGCCGCCCAGCGACTCGACCTGCTCCTTCACGCTCGGGCGCACGTCTGAGGCTTCGATCACCGCGCCCAGGCGCTTGGCCGTGGCGATGGCCTGCAGGCCGGCCACGCCCACGCCGAGGATGACCACGCGCGCGGCCTTGACCGTGCCCGCCGCCGTCATGAGCATGGGGAAGAAACGCTGGTAATGGTGCGCGGCGATCATCACGGCCTTGTAGCCGGCGATGTTGGCCTGCGAGGACAGCACGTCCATGCTCTGTGCGCGCGTGGTGCGCGGGGCGGCCTCCAGCGCGAAGGCGGTGAGGCCCGCACCAGCGAGGCGCTGCAGGCCGGGGGCGTCGAAGGGGTTGAGCATGCCGACCAGCGTGGCGCCCGACTTCATCAGGGGCAGTTCGGCATCGCTCGGCGCGCGCACCTTGAGCACCAGGTCTGCGCCCAGCGCCCCGGCCGCATCGGTGATCTCAGCACCCACCGCCGTGTACGCCGCGTCCGGCGCGCTGGCCGATACGCCGGCGCCAGACTGCACGCGCACCGTGTGGCCTTGCGCCACGTATTTCTTTGCCGTCTCGGGCGTTGCGGAGACGCGCGTCTCCCCCAGCCCGGTCTCAGCCGGAATTCCAATGATCACGCGGTCTCCTTCTGTTGCCCGGTTGTTGTTCTGATCAGGCGGCCAGCACTTCGCCGTAGGGACGGTGCAGCCGCAGGTGATGGGGATGGTCGAGGTCGTCGCGCAGGCAGGTGCCCATCGCGATCTCGGGCGCCCAGCCCGTTGCCTCCAGGAGGCGCACATGCTTCGCGAAGCTGCCGAGCCCGTAGCTGAACGGGATGGCGCAGCCCGCCGGCAGGCGCAGGAAGTTGGTGCCGTCGCCCTCGCGGTCCGGCACGATGAGCGCCCGGCCTGCGGGGCGCGCGCACAGCAGTTCGCGCAGCGCGCCTTCGCTCACGGCGGGCAGGTCCACCGGCAGCACGCACAGCGATGCCTGGCCCTGGCCCAGCAGGAAGGCGCGCGCGGTCTCCAGCCCTTCGTTGAGACCCGGTGGCTCCGGTTCGCGGATGAAGCCGACGCCCTCGGCGCGGACGATCTCCTCGACCCGTTCGCAGGGCGAGACAACGAAGGTCTGGCGCCGGCCGAACGCACCGGCCGCGGCTCGCACGGTGCGCACCAGCTGCGCGCGGTTGAGCGCCTGGCGTGCCGAGGGCAGCAGCACGTCCATCAGGCGAGACTTGCCGGCGGCCAGGCCCTTGGCGGGAATGACGACGAGTTCAGGCCGCACGCGAGGCTCCGCATTCGGCGAGCAGCTGCAGGCTCCTGCGCGCGAGTTCACGGCTCACGTCCCGGCTGGTCATGAGGGTGTCGCAGACCGCCACGCGCAGGCCGAGGCGCCGGAGTTCGGGTTCGTGCGCGGCGTCGCGGCTGTCGATGACGATGCCATCGAGAATGTCCTGGTAGTGCGCGGCGATGGCGACAGGGGTGCACGCTTGGCCCATCTCGCCCAGCATCTTCGCCAGCGGCCCTTTCACGGACGCGCCCGCGATGACCGGGCTGACCGCGACCACGGGCACATCGCGCAACCGCGACCGCACCCCGGCCAGCGCCAGGATCGGATCGATGCTGACATACGGATTCGACGGGCACAGCAGCACGCCATCGGTCTGATCGGGGCTCAGGCTTGCGAACCACGCGGCGGAGGGCGCGGCACGTTCCACGCCCGCGAAACGGAAGCCTTTGACGCGGGGCGTGCAGCCGCGCCGCACGAAGTAGTCCTGGAAGGGAAGTTCGCCCTCGTCGGTGAGCACCACGGTGGTGACGGGGTCGTCCGCCATCGGCACGAGCTGGCACGCGATGCCCATGCGCCGGGCCATCTCGGCACAGGCCGAGGTCGTGTCCAGGCCCGACTTCAACAGCGAGAGGCGCAGCAGGTGCGTGGCCATGTCGCGGTCTCCGAGGCTGAACCAGGTGTCCACGCCCAGCGATGCGAGCGACTCCTTGCAGTGCCAGGTTTCATCGGCCCGGCCCCAGCCGCGCTGCTCGTCGTTGAGCCCCGCGACGGCGTAGGCCACGCTGTCGAAGTCCGGCATGATGCGCAGGCCGAGGTGATCGAAGTCGTCGCCCGTGTTCACCACGATGGACAGCGCCTGCGCCGGCACCACGTCCACCAGGCCGCGCGCGAGCTTCGCCCCGCCCACCCCGCCAGAGAATGCGTGGATCATGGGAACAGGTCCTCTTTCGCAGGACGGATCAGGTCGGCAGCGGTGCCGTGGTCCCGGATGAAGCCGAGTCCGCGCACGAGCACCACCGCAATCCCTTCGCTGGCCTGCCCCATCACCATGGAGGCGGCGGCCGCGACCTCGTCCGCCGCGCCGACCTCGGTCGTCTGCAGCTTGAAGCCATGGCGGTCCTCGTGACCCCGCAGGTCCAGCACGCCGGGCAGGCCGGCCGCACCGATGGCGGTGCCGACGGTGCCGCGCCGCCAGGCACGGCCCAGGCTGTCGTTGATCACGACGGGCAGGTGCACACCGAAGAGCGCCGACGCGGCCTTGTGCAGCCGCAGCGCGGAGGCGTCCGGGTCGAGCGGCCACAACAGCACCGACTCGCCCTCGCCCTCCTGCGCCACGTTGGAGCGGTCGATGCCCGCGTTGGCGAGCACGACGCCCAGGCGGTGGCGCACGATCACCACGTAAGGCGTGGCGCGCACCACGGCCGTCGACTCCTGCAGAATCAGTTCGGCGACCCTGGGGTCCTTGCCCGAGATGCCCGCAAGCCTGGCAGCCGCCGGGGAGACCTCCACCGTGTCCAGCCGCACGATGCGGCCTTCGCTCTTGGACACGACCTTCTGCGCGAAGACCAGCGCATCGCCCGCCTGCGGCGTGATGTTGTCCTGCCGGCACATCGCCTGCACCCAGTGCACCAGGTCATCGCCCGCGCGGATCTCGCGCGGGCTCGACAAGCCGATGAGTTGCACGCTGCGCACGCCGTCCTTCGCTTTCAGCCCAGACCGGAGATGCGGATGCCGGAAGCCGGCACCTTGTAGGTCTTGTTCAGGTGGATGAGGACCGAGGTCAGTGCCTCCGACACCACCGAGTTGGCCAGGGGCCCCGCGTCGATCGCGACCAGGCCCATCTGCGTGACCAGCTCCTTGACCGCCGCCTTCGCGTCCGCGTCGTCCGAACAGACCAGCACGTCGCAGTCCACGGGCTTGTCCTTGGCCATCAGCGCGTGCGCCGACACGTTCTGGAACGCCGACACCACGCGCACGCCACTGCCCAGGTGCTTCTGCAGCGCCACGGTGCAGGAACCCTCGGGCGGCAGCTGCACCACCGAGACCTTCGGTGGCTTCAGCGGCACGGTCACGTCGATCAGCACCTTGCCCTCCAGCGCCGGGCGCACCTGGTCGGCGGTCGACACCTGCGCGGCGTACGGCACCGCGAGCACGACGATGGAAGCGGCCTGCGCCGCCTCGGCGAGCCCCGCGCCTTTCACGGTGGACTGGCCCGACAGGGCATTCAGTTCGTCCGCCTTGGCGGCCGCTTTCGCGGCGTCGCGCGAGCCGATCGTCACCTGCCAGCCCGCGAGCGCTGCGCGGAAGGCGATGCCACTGCCTTCGTGGCCGGTCCCGCCGAGAACGGCGAGGGTCTTTTCCTGGTTCATGTCCGGATTCCTTTGGGTTCAATGGGCGCCGGCGCAGGCCGTGACGGCCGGCCTGCCTTCGGCGACGACCGCGATGCGCGCGAGGCGCGACGCGGCCGGTCTGGGCTCCACGCGCTGGTAGAGCGTGGTGCGCTGCTCGGAGACGCGGCCGATCTCGGCCAGCAGGCCGCCGATCTGGTCAGAGGTGACCCCCTGGCCCCACTCCGCACCGGCCGCGCGGGAGATGCTTTCGTTCATGAGGACGCCGCCGAAGTCATTGGCACCGGCCAGCAAGGTGTGCTGCGCGCCGACCGGGCCCAGCTTCACCCAGGACGTCTGGATGTTGGGGATCAGCGGGCTCAACGCGAGGCGAGACACCGCGTACATCAACACCGTCTCGCGCCAGGTGGGGCCCCGGCGCGACTGGCCGCGCTTGTAGATCGGGCTGTTGGTGTGCACAAAGGGCAGCGGCACGAACTCGGTGATGCCGCCCGTCTCCTGCTGCAGGTCGCGCAGCGAGAGGATGTGCTTCGCCCAGTGCGCATAGCTGTCGACGTGGCCGAACATGATGGTCGACGTCGTCGGCAGGCCGGCCTTGTGGGCTTCGCCGATGATGCGCAGCCATTCGGCGGTGGTCACCTTGTCCGGGCAGATGATGCTGCGCACGTCGTCGGACAGGATTTCCGCCGCCGTGCCGGGCAGCGAGCCCAGGCCACGGCGCTTGAGTTCCTGCAGGAAGTCGGCGGTGCTCACGCCCAGGGTGGTGGCGCCGTGCAGCACTTCCAGCGGCGAGAAGGCATGGACGTGCAGGTGGGGCAGCTCCGCCTTCAGCGCGGACAGCAGGCCCAGGTAGGTGTTGCCGTCGTAGGACGGGTGGATGCCGCCCTGCATGCACACCTCGGTGCCACCTTGCGCCACGGCCTCGCGGGCGCGCTGCACCACCTCGGCGGCGTCCAGGTTGTACGGGCTTTCCGTTGGCTTGTTGCCGCCCGTGCGCTTGGAGAAGGCACAGAAGCTGCAGCGGTAGGCGCAGATGTTCGTGTAGTTGATGTTGCGGTTGATCACGTGCCGCACCACGTCGCCTGCGTGCGCCTGGCGCATGCGGTCCGCCGCGTGCACCACGCGGGCGTGGTCGTTGCCGCGCGCCTCGAACAGCCGGGCCACCTGGCTCTCCGACAGCCGCTGGCCGGACTCGGCGATGGACACGATGTACCCGGTCTCGGTGGGCGTGTGCACCGCGGGCGCCTGCATCGGCACGCCCGGTGGCGCCACCTTGGCGCCGCCGGCGAACCAGCGGTCCTCGCGGGCGAGGCCGAAGCCGTCGGCCGGCATCAGCAGCTTGCGGTGGTGGGTGGCGGCTACCCACTTCGCGCGTTCGCGCACATACGTCGGGTACACCGGCAGGCGCGGCGTGAGCGTGAAGCCGGCTTCGGCGAGCTGGCCGCGCAGCGCGCTGATCTGCGGCCAGGCCGCTTCGGGGTTCACATGATCGGCCGTCACGGGGGAAATGCCGCCGAGGTCGTTGATGCCCGCGGCGATCAGCTGCGCGATCTCTTCGGGCCGCAGGTTGGGCGGCGACTGGATGGCGATGTCGGCGGGAAGGATGTGCCGGGCGGCGGCGATGGTCCACAGCTGCTCGTCCAGCGGCGTCGCCGGGGCGGCCTGCATCGGCGTGCCCGCCTTCGGGCAGAAGTTCTGCACGATGACTTCCTGGATGTGGCCATGGGCCTCGTGCAGGCGACGGATGTCGTGCAGCGTTTCCAGCCGCTCCTCGCGCGTCTCGCCGATGCCGATGAGAAGACCCGTGGTGATCGGGATGGCGAGCTCGCCCGCTTCCTCCAGCATGCGCATGCGCAGCGCGGGCGCCTTGTCGGGGCTGCGGTAGTGTGGCATGCCCTTTTCCATGAAGCGCGGCGCATTCACTTCCAGCATCAGACCCATGGAGACGCTCACCTCCCGCAGCGCGGCGAGCTCCTCGCGGGTCAGCACGCCGGCGTTCACGTGCGGCAGGAGCGACGTCTTCGTGGCGACTTCGCGGCACGCGTGCACGAGGTAGTCCACGGTGCTGGCGTGGCCCCGCGATGCCAGCCACTCGGCCGCGCGCGGGTAACGCAACTCGGGCTTGTCGCCCAGTGTGAAAAGCGCCTCGTGGCAGCCTGCGGCTTCACCCGCCTTCGCCACCGCGAGGACCTCCTCGATGTCCATGTACGGCTTCTCGCGCTCGACCGAGTGGTCACGCGAGAACGTGCAGTAGCCGCAGAGGTCCCGGCACAGCTTGGTCAGCGGAATGAAGACCTTGGGCGAGTACGTGACCGTGTCGCCCCAGGCCAGCCGGGCCATCGCGCCGGCACGGCGCGCCATGTCACCCAGCGGCGTCGACAGCAGCTCCCGATGTTCCTCTGCGTGTTTCATGCTCAGTCCTGCGGCAGCTTGTGCATGACTTCCTTGGCGAACCACTCGATCTGGTCATCGAGTTCGGCCACCGAGTTCGCCGGGAACATGAGGGCGCTCACGTGCTGCACGCCGATGGCGCGCAGCTTCTCGATCTTCTCCAGGATGACTTCGGGCGAACCGACGAGGTTGGCCGTCACCTGGTGGCTCAGGTCGCGGCCGGTGTAGGCCAGCGAGACCCGGTGCGCGACGAGGCCACTTTCCATGTAGCGCTTCTCGGCGGCTTCCATGGTCTTGTCGATGGTGCACGAAAGCTGGGGCGCGATCTCGAAGCCCGCCAGATCACGGCCGGCTTCCACGAGCTGGCGCTTGAGCGTGGCGATGCGTTCCTCCATCACCGGCAGTGGCTGCCAGCCCGGCAGCCAGCCGGTGCCGTACTTCACGGCGCGGTTCATGGCCTCGACGTTGTGGCCACCGATGTACACGGGGAAGGGCTGCGCGATGCTCTTGGGGAACATCTCGACGTCCTTGTAGCTGTAGTACTTGCCGTCGTAGCTCGCCTTGGCCTCGTTGAAGAGGCGGTGCATGGCTTCCAGGCTCTCGTCCATCATGTCGCCGCGGCGCGGGTTCTCGAAACGGTTGCCCGCCCAGGCCTCGAACTCTTCGCGGTAGGCACCGAGGCCCACGGCCATGATGAAGCGACCGCCACTCATCTGGTCCAGCGTGATCGCGTGCTTGGCGAGGTAGACCGGGTCGTGCATCGGCAGAACCGTGATGGCAGTGCCGATCTTGATCGTCTTCGTGGCGCCCGCGATCGCGGCCAGCACGATCAGGGGATCGTAGAAATTCGGCGGCTGCCCGGGGAACAGTTCACGCACGTAGTCCTGGGTGGTGATGTGATCGTTGCCCCAGACCGAGTGGTAGCCCAGTTCCTCGCACCGCTTTGCCTGACGGATGAAGTCCTCAGGCCCCGCGAACGGGATGGGGTACATGACCCCCTCGAAGCCTGTCGACAGGCAGACGCTGAATTTCATGGATGCTCCTGGTTATCGTGATGTGAATGCGGGCGCGCGTGCTATCGCTGCACTTCGCCCAGTGCGCCTTCGCGCACCAGCTGTTGTGCCCGCTCGAATTCGCGCTCGACGAGCGCCTTGGTGTCCGCACCGGACATGTCGATCACTTCCATGGACATGCGGTCCATGGTGTTGATGAACGCGGGATCGGTGAGCGCCTTGCGGAAGGCCGTTTCCAGCTTCGCGCGGATGGGCTCGGGCAGGCCGGGCGGGGCGATGACGCCCTGCACCGAACGCAGATACGGGAAGCCGAGCTCGCGCAACGTGGGCAGGTTCGGCAGGTGCTTGGAACGGTTGGGCGTGTTCACCGCCAGCACGCGCACTGCACCGGATTCCAGGTGCGGCATCCACACCGACACCTCGACCTGGAAGTCCACATGCTTGCCCAGCAGCGCATTGATCGAGCCGGCCGAGCCGTTCATGGGAATGTGGTCGAGCTGTGCGCCCGTGGCGCGCTGCAGGCCCGCGCCGATGAGGTGCTGCGTGGAGACGGCGCCGGCGGTGCCGTAGGTCAGGCGGTGCTTCTTGCCGTGTTCGATCAGCTCGGCCAGCGTCTTGAACGGGCTCGACGCCGGCACCGCGATGCCGATGAGGTTGTCACCGTAGTAGCTGATGTACGAGAAGCCCTGGATCGCGTCGTAGGGCAGCTTCTGGCCCGAGACCGCGAAGTTGTACGAGGTCGAGGACAGCGTGCCGATGGTGTAGCCGTCCGGCGCCGCGCGGTTCAGTTGCGACATGCCGATGGTCGTCGAGGCGCCCGGCACGTTCACCACCACGATGGGCTGACCGAGGTGGGCTTCGGCCGCCTTGGCCAGCGCGCGCGAGGTGGCATCGGTGCTGCCGCCCGCCGCCCAGGGCACGATCATGCGGATGGGTTTGTCGGGGTATTGCGCTTGCGCGTGGGCCACGCCCGCGGCAACAGCCAGGCCGAATGCGGCCAGGCGGATGAGGAGATTTCGCTTCGAGATCATCATCGTTCCTTTCCGGTTCACGTTCCGATTAACGGGACAGTGTTCCTGTTGTTGAAAAATTGTACGACTCCCTGGGTGGCGCTGTCAACGCCATTTTTTTCCTGTCCTCTTGCTTGCTTGTTACCTCAGCCTGTGCAGGTGAGGTGCCCCAGCTTGTCCCGCTTGGTTTGCAGGTACCGGGTGTTGTGCCGGTTGACGGCCGCCATCGACCCGATGCGACGCGTGACGGTCACGCCCGCCTGGGCGAGCGACACGAGCTTGTCGGGGTTGTTGGTGATGAGCGCAACTGAACACACGGACAACGCTTGCAATATGCGTGCCGCCGGCTCGAAGCTGCGCGCGTCCACGGGCAGCCCGAGCTCGATGTTGGCCTGCACCGTGTCCAGCCCGCCTTGCTGGAGTGCGTACGCGCGGATCTTGTGCGCGAGGCCGATGCCACGGCCTTCGTGGCCGCGCAGGTAGATGACGATACCGCACGGGCAAGCCGCGATGTGCTCCATCGCGTGTTGCAACTGCTCGCCACAGTCGCAGCGCTGCGAACCGAACACATCACCGGTCAGGCACTCCGAGTGAATGCGCACCGGCACGTCCTCGCGCCCCGCAACGGTGCCATGCACCAGAGCTGCGTGTTCGTGCCCTGCGGTGTCGCGGAACACGAACATGTCGAAGTCACCCTGCGCGGTGGGCATGCGCGCCGAGGCCATGAGCGCGACCCGCTCTTCGATAACGGTCGTCATTCCGGTGTCTCCCCGGTGGTGATCGTGGTGATGGACTTCTGTGGTGTCTGCGCGATCGTGCGCAAAGTGGTGATGGGGCCCAGCGTCGCGTAGTTCGGCCCGCCCAGGCGGCAGACCGGGTTCAGCCGCAAGGTGTCGATCTTGCCGTTGTCGATGAAGCCGTCCTTCACATGGAAGACGAGCACCTCGCCGACGATGAATTCGGCGCCGGTGTCGCCATACGGCGTGACGCTGTGCAGCCGGCATTCCATGGCGACGCGCGGTGCCTGGAGGCGCGGCACGGCAACGCGCTCGCTCGCGACCCATTCGAGGCCGAGCAATTCGGCCTCGCTCACGGCGGGTGGGTGCTCGACGGAGCTCTCGTGCATCGGGCCGAGCAGGCTCTCGTCCACCACGTGCACCACGAACTCGCCGCGCGCCAGGATGTTGTTCGCGGTGTCCTTGCGCAAGCCGGCCTTGCGGCCGGCGTTGAAGCCGACCATGGGCGGCTTCGTGGACAGATAGGTGAAGGTGCTGAAGGGCGCTAGGTTCACCACGCCGTCGGCCGACACCGTGGTGACCCAGGCAATGGGGCGCGGCACCACGACGCCTGTCAGGAGCCTGTAGGCCTGTGGGGCGGCGAGGTCCTCGCCCAGGATCTTCATCCGCAGCGGATCAGATCGCGCGGCAGTGTCATGAAGGACTCGACCCCCGTCTCGGTGACGGTGACCATGTCCTCCACCTGGAAGCCGCCAAAACCCAGTTCGTAGTACGGCGTCTCGATGCACATCACCATGCCGGGCTGCAACACGTCGGTGCTGTTCTCGGTCAGCGCAGGCACCTCGTAGCCGTCCAGACCGATGCCGTGGCCGACGTGGTTGCGCTTGTAGTGCGGCAGGCCGGACTTGCGCACGGCGTCCATCACTTCCTTGAACAGCATCGCGCCGGTGATGCCCGGGCGGATCACTTCGTAGGCGCGCTCGATGCCGGCCTGCACCGCCGAGTGGCACTGCTGCGCGCGTGCCGTGGGCTCACCGAACACGGCGATGCGCGCGATGTCGGCGCGGTAGTGGCGGTAGCGGCCGCCCACGTCGAAGCGGATGGTGTCACCGCGCTTGAGCTTGCGGCTGGGCGACGGGTCGACGTTGGGCAGCGCGCCGCGCTCGCCGAAGCCGATGCAGCCCAGCACGGGGAACGCACCGTCGCGCACGGTCTGGGTGTGGAAGCGGCGCGCGAGGTCGGCCTCGCTTTCGCCTTCCTGCACACCGTCGAGCGCGGCCATGATCGAGCGTTCGGCGATCTGACCGGACTCCCGCAGGCGCGCGATCTCTTCGGGCGTCTTGGTCGCGCGGAACTTCTTCGCGATGCCGTCGGCGCGGACCAGCTCCACGCCCGGCACGAGTTCGCGCACCCGCTCCAGGATGCCGGGCGCCAGACCATCGACCTCGATGCCCACGCGGGCGCCCTTCATGCCCGACTGTTTCAGCGCGGCCGCCAGGGCTTCCGCGGGGCCGTCGTGCTGCGGAGCCTGCAGCATCTTGCGCAGCAGCCGGGCCTCCGGGCCCACGCCTTCCTCGAAGCTCTCGTACGAGAAGAAGCCGTAGCGGTGGATGGCGGAGATGTACAGCTCCTGCTCGGCCGCGTGGTCCAGCAAGCCGGTGCCGGTGACGATGAAGGACTCGGCATCGCCCTTGAGCGGCTGGAAGGCGTAGGCCTGCGGGCCACGGCGGATCCATTGCGGCATGGCCCAGTAGCCAGAGAGCCAGGTCACAGACTCTGCGGTGGTGGCGACATAGCCATCGAGCTGGTTCTCCTTGAGGACTTGTTCGAAGACGGGGCGGTTCATCAAGACGGGCATGCAGGATCCTTTCGCGCGAGAGTTGTGTTTCTTTTATCGGAACACCGTTCCTTCTGTCGATTTTAATGAGGCATTGACCAATCCGTCAACGCATTCGAAAAAAGCTTCGATGAGGATCTTGGTACCTGTGTGGTTTCAGGAGTTGGGTGCCCCTGCGAAGGTGGTTATTGCGAACAAGCAACACCTCGCCGCCAGAAGGCAAAGAGGCGGGTATTCGTGACACTGACAAGGCCCAAGCGAGGCACGTCGAGCAGGTGGAAAAATCACCAGCGAAGCGGCCAAGACAACGAGCAACGTCGTTGACCTCACCGAGCTTCTGATGCGCAGCCTGAAGAAAGGCGGCACCGTTTCCACACCCCAGAAGGCCACCCCAGCCCTGAAAGCTCCCGCAGCCAGATCGCGGAAGGCCGCTTGGTCGTTGAAGCGAGCCGGGGCTACTATGTGCCATTCCCCTCACAGGGTCGCCCATGTGCTATTGGCTCAGATCTGGGCGGACTACCGTCGATACAAGCGGGCCTATGGCTCGGAGACCGACATCACCACGTTTGCGGAATTGTTCTGATCCCAGATCATCCAGCTGTGCAGGAACTGCTTGCCGCAGTGTTGGAAGCGGCCATCTAGCCTATCGAAGTAGGATTCGAGTCACAACAGCTCTCCACGGGGTTGAAGGCCGGGAAGTCCGCTGCGAAGTTCGGTGATCCGGGTGGGGAGCGCCAGGCATTTGCTCTACACATGTGCTCTGGCGGGTTTTCAGCTTGGAAAGTCCAAAGAAATCAAAGCTCGTCTAGGGAGCTCGTGCGGCCTGGATGAATTGACCCCAACTCTCGCGACGCCCTTGGGTATTCACCCTGCTCGTGGCACTTGATCTAAGGGATTGCTGCAGTTGATACGCAACGCGGTGTGCAGAGACGACTTCCAAAGTAGCCCCACAATGATGCTCTGCTTGCCTTACTTAGCGGCAACGTCGCCAAGAACTGTTCTGAACATCTCAATCAGTGCTAGACCCGCCGGAGAGATGGAGCGCCGCACCTTGGTTACGACATGGATTCCGCGAGGAACCACCGGGTCGTGAAGCTTTCGCGCGATCAACTGGTGTTCTTTTGGACAGCCAAGCGTCAACCGTGAAGGAAGGATGGCCACACCCAGACTCTTGGCAGCAAGAGCAAGTGCCGTCGTAGGAAATGCGACCCTGTGTCTGATGCTAGTGGGCGTCTCTCTGCTGGCGAGAATTTCCCGAACGACTTCAGGCCACGACGCTCCGCCCACAGTAGCTATGACATTGGCGTCCTGCAGGTCGTCCCAGGTGACTCGCTTCTTCTTGGCGAGTGCCGAGTCTCTGCGACACACAACGCAGAGCACGTCATCGACGAGCAACTGATAGTCCAAGTCTGATCGCTTTTCACCAACAGTAACGATGCCGAACTGAGCAACCTCGTCCAAAACAAGTTCAACAACGCGATCGGGAGCTGCATCGAGCATCTCCACATCTATGTTCCCCCAAGTCGCTTGAAAATCGACCAACGCTTCTGGCATAGCTTGCGCGGCAAGACTTGGAGTGATCGCGAACTTGACATTCCCTCGTCGCTTCTCCGCAAGACCTTTCAAGCTTGTCTTCAGAAAGTCGACGTCAGTGAGAATGCGCTCGACGATCAAGATGGCTTCTTCAGCAGCCTCTGTCGACTGCAACGCGCCAGTAGTTCGATCGAAAAGACGCTGTCCCAATGCCTCTTCGAGTTGCTGCGTGAGCCGACTCATGGCTGACTGCGTCAAATGCAGTCTCTCGCCCGCTTTGGTGAGGCTGCGCATTCGATAGGCGTAGTAGAACGCGCGCAATTGCTGAATCTTCGGGTCCATCTCACATCCGACATGCGAACTCATCATGCAGGCATGCAGAAGAGTCGTTTGCTTGAAGCCGGCGCGCTACCTACCATCTCCGAAGGCGCCATCATGATGCCCGCATCGTAGCCGAATTGGTTCAGTTGCCCTTCAGAAATACTCCATGACAAACCAAAACTTTACTGTCGCGCTGCTCCCTGGAGACGGCATTGGTCCCGAGGTCGTTACTGCTGCACGCACCGTGCTCGAAGCAGCTGCAGAGGCCACTGGCGTCTCCCTCGAGTTCCGTTCCTACGATGCGGGGGCAGCGCATTACGCCAAGACTGGAGCCTCCATCAGTGATGAGGTCATGGACAACATCGGCAAGGCGGATGCGGTACTACTCGGCGCTATGGGATTGCCCAACATCCGAAAATCGGATGGAACTGAACTGACTCCACAAATTGAGATACGCGAGCAGTACCAGCTCTTTGCTAGCCTGCGGCCATGCAAGCTGATGCAAGGCGTTGTGTCCAGGTTGAAAGTCGACGCCATTGACATGCTGGTGATTCGTGAAACCACAGAGGGCCTCTTTGCGGGGCGACATCACCCGGTGATAACGGCTGACTCCGTGTCTGACACCTTGACGATCAGCAGGCAAGGCTGCGAGAGACTGTTTGTAGAAGCCTTTACTCAAGCTCGGCTTCGAAAGAAGCGTTACGGCACGCCTGGCCACGTCACTCTGCTCGACAAGTCCAATGTACTCGCCAGCAACGCTTTTATGCGCTCCATCTTTGACGAGGTAGCTCAACGGTATCCGGACATCGACACCGACCGTCAGTACATCGACGCGGGATCGATGATGTTTGTGACCAACCCTGAGCGATTCGATGTGGTTGTCACAGAAAACGTGTTCGGCGACATCGTGTCTGAAATTGGCGCAGGGGTTATTGGTGGACTTGGTCTTGCGCCCTCCGCCGACGTCGGAGCAGAACATGCCGTCTTTCAGCCTTCACACGGCTCGGCTCCCGACATTGCGGGCAAGGGTGTCGCCAACCCTATCGCGACCATGCTTTCTGCTGTCATGTTGTTGGAGTGGTTGGCTGATCGAAAGAGTAGTGACAACTGCCTTCGCGCAGCTCATACGCTGAGAGGGGCCATTGAGAAGGTGCTCAATGAAGGCCCTCGGACTCGTGACTTAGGAGGAAGCGCTAGTACGGTAGACGTGACAGAAGCCGTCGTGCAAGCGATTCAAACGGTCGGCCGTCACGTCGAAACAGCTTGATAAGCCTCTATGACCAAGTTTCTGCTTGCGCTATCTGTTGACAACATCTGAGTTCGAAATCATGGAAAACCACGTTTTCGAGACATCTCGCACGCCAAGTATCGGCAACTCGCGTCTGGACGACGACCACGAACAGATTGCCAAGCTGATAGAGGCATTGGGATGTGCAAGTCGCGATGACATGCTCAACGCGTTCGACAGCTTGCGCGAAGCGCTTGCCGAGCATTTCTCCGAAGAGAACTCGCTTATGGAGCCGCACGAATTCGCTTCTAAGGAATGCCACATCGATGAACATGCAGAAGTTCTCAAGTCATTTGATGACGTGCGACCCTTCGTCCAGTCTTTTGATGTCACCTTAGTCAAACGCTTTGTCTCTGAACTCACCTCTTGGCTCCCCGCACACATTGAAGCCCTAGATCGTCACCTGAGCAAGCTTGTTTTCTTTCAGCAAACTGGAGGCGCTCGCGTCGCCTTTCATCGTCGGATCGCATTGTGAGCCAGGAACTTCTAACCGTTCAACTGACGTGCGTGCGTCTTGAGGCGCAGGCCATCGCTTCATTCGAGCTTCAAGACCCTTCAGGTGCATCCTTGCCGGCCTTCTCGGCAGGCTCGCACATTGATGTTCATCTGCCCAACGGAATGTCGCGAAGCTACTCCCTGTGCAACAGCGACGAAGAGAAGCACCGCTACGTTGTGGCAGTTGCTCGCGACGTCAACAGCCGGGGTGGCTCCAGTCTCATGCATGAGGGTTTGAGAATTGGACAGGTTCTCAAGATAAGTCCACCGCGAAACCACTTCGCGCTCAACGAGTCAGCGGATCACACTGTATTGGTCGCAGGGGGGATCGGGGTCACTCCACTCTGGTGCATGGTGCAGCGACTGGAGTCATTGGGAAAAAGCTGGGAGCTGCACTACGCGACAAGAAGTCGGTCTCATGCAGCGTTTCTCGGCGAGCTTCAGGTTGTACATCAACGAGCTCAAGGTCTCGTTCATCTTCACTTCGACTCCGAGAGTGGGGTTTTGGACATCCCGCGCATCTTTGCTGCTCACACGCCCGCCAATACGCACTTCTACTGCTGCGGCCCTATTCCGATGCTGGATGCGTTCACCTCAGCGGCCAAGACGCTGCCTGAGGACCAGGTGCACGTCGAGTACTTCAAAGCAAAGGATGCGGCTGTGACATCGGGCGGAGTGCAAGTCACGCTCGCCAAGAGCAAGAAGGTGGTCACCGTTGAGGAAGGAAAGACCGTCCTAGATGCCATTCTCGGTGCCGGTGTAGACATCCCCTACTCGTGCATGGAGGGTATCTGTGGCTCTTGCGAGGTTGCAGTCCTTGAGGGCGAGCCAGACCACCACGACAGCGTACTTTCAGACAAGCAGCGCAAGTCCAACAAAACCATGATTGTCTGTTGCTCGGGTGCCAAGTCTGCGCACCTTGTGCTGGACCTCTAAACCCCCACTACTACCAAGACAAAGGAATCAAGATGCTGAGCAAAGAGCAAAACGAACGCCTGGTTCGCGTTGGAAAAGGCACTCCCATGGGTGAAACCATGCGAAGCTATTGGCACCCGATCTGCCTATCTAGAGAACTTCCGGAGCCCGATTGCGACCCACTTCGAGCGAAGCTACTTGGCGAAACTTTCGTGGTCTTCAGGGATACAAACGGCGACGTCGGTGTGATGGACGAGTTGTGTCTGCATCGCGGCGCTTCTATGGCGCTGGGACGAGTTGAGGATGGTGGCATTCGTTGTCTGTACCACGGCTGGAAGTTTGATGTTAAAGGCAAGTTGCTGGAGACACCCAATCACGCAGACTCGCGCGTGAAGGAGCGCCTGCGTGCCAAGGCTTATCCCGTGCGAGAGCAATCGGGCGTTGTGTGGACATACATTGGACCTAAGGATAAAGAGCCGCCATTCCGGACGTTTTCCTACGACAAGGTACCCGAGACGAACCGCGTCATGTTCAAGCTTGTTGTCAAGGCAAACTACTTGCAGATGTGGGAGGGTGGGACCGATAGTTCCCATGTCGGCATCTTGCATAGCAATGTCACGCGACCAGGTTGGCTCTCGGAGTCGGGTGCCAAGCCAGAAATTACAGACATGATCAGCGCGGCATGGGACGACATGGCGCCTCAGCTTGAGATTGAAAATACAGCCTTCGGATTCCACTATGTTGGCAAGCGGAAGGCCGCTCACGCGAATGAGAAGAACGTCAGGCTGGTGCCGCTCTTCATGCCCTATGGCCGAATAATCGTCTTCCCTGACTTCTGGACGACAGTGTTCGACGTCCCGTTGGACGACGAGACAACGGCCAGCTACTTGATTGACGCAAGCGAAACCCGCGCGCTTGATCTCAACGAGCGCCTGACTCGTTCGGGCCTCAGAGAAGCCCGCTACTACAAGGATGACCACTTCGTAGCCACTTGGGAAGATGATTTCGGGCAGGACCGGAAGTCCATGCGCGACAAGACCAGTTGGAGTGGCTTTCACGGCATCACACAAGAGGACGCGGTCATTTCCGTTTCGATGGGTGCGGTGTACGACAGAACCACCGAGCATCTGGTGCAAGCGGATGCGGCCATCGTGCGACTGCGTCAACGCCTTCTCGACTCCATAGAACTCTTCGAGTCGGGTAAGACCCCAGTGGGCGCAAACCTCGCGGATATGACACACATGCATGGCTTCGACATCGACATTCCGGACGAAGAGTCGTGGCGGTTGCACGCTGAAAATCACCTGGCGCACTATCCGGTGGAGGACTAAGGTGCAGGTCGACTCATTCGGGGCTGTGCTGGCCGCCTTCCAGAGCCGATTCGATCAGGAAGTCCTAGACGCCACGGTGACGCACTGGGCAACCCGACAGCATGAGTCCGTGGGACAACATCCACTCTGTGTGGCCGACGTCCCTTACGGCAGTCACGAGCGCCACCGCCTAGACATCTTTCCAGTAAGTGCTCAAGGGACTCCAGTGGTTCTCTTTGTGCACGGTGGGGGCTTCGTCGGGGGAGACAAGAGATTGTTCACCCCGTTCTACGAAAACGTTGGCTACTACCTAGCGTCTCATGGCGTGATGACCGCCACCATGAACTATAGGCTCGCGCCGACGGGTGGATGGCCTGCTGCTGCTGAAGACATTGAAGCCGCAGTGGAGTGGCTGCTAGGTCAAGCAGCTTTCTACGGGGGAAGCCCCAAGCGCATTGTCCTTGTTGGCCAGTCTGCGGGTGCTTGCCACGTGGCGAGTTGGCTTTTCGACCCCTTGTTTGCCAAGGGTAGGCGCTCGGAAATTCGCGGCGCTGCGCTGCTGAGCGGCTTCTACTTCGCCGAGGCGCCACTGAGTCCGGGACAAAAAGCGTACTTTGGCGGAGATCCAACTGTCTATAGGGAACGGTCGCCACTGACTCATGTGCACCCTTTGACTGATTCAATTTTGGTCAGCTTGGCGGAGTACGACCCGCCAGCGCTGCGCAAGCAAGCGTTGCAGATGGTTGAAGCCTTGAGACGAGTCGGTGTGACGCCAGTCGTCCACGACCTGGTGGGCCACAACCACGTCTCTCCTCTCATGAGCCTCGGCAGCGATGTTGACTCGGTGGGGCAACTTGTCCGTCGTTTCATCCAACGAGCATCCGTCTGATTGGGTTTGAACAACGCCGCATCAGCTGAGATACCAGAGGCTGCGTGCGAGGTCGATCTTGAACTATCGCGTTGCTCGGCTAGAGAGCTTCTGCGCGAGCAATGGTCTTGGTCATGTTCGAACTCAACGTGTCTCAACGCCAAAGCAATCCGAAGGAAGCTTGGGAAATCTATCGGCGCACTCCAAGCACGGCAACGCACTTGACGGTGTGAGGATTCCGCGCAGCGGTGTATCAATGAAGTTTCGTCATGGGGACATGCGCAACTCTCGTTTGATCAAGTGGAGCACCTAGTCCTAACATTCATTCAGCGCCTTTCAATTACCAGAAACTCTATGAACTCTCAAGACAACGAGCGTCTGACCAATGTGCAGCCTGGCTCGCCTATGCACGACTTGATCAAGCGCTACTGGCTTCCAGCTGGACTGGTTCAAGACTTGCCTAGTCCTGACTGCGCGCCAATCCGCATTCGCTTGCTTGGCCAAAACTACGTGGCATTCCGGAACACAGACGGACAAGTAGGCGTACTCGATGAGTTGTGTTCCCACAGGAGAGCATCGCTCATGCTTGGCCAGGTGCGAAACGGGACAATCGAGTGCATCTACCATGGCTGGCGCTTCAGGGTAGATGGCAGCATCGCTGCAATGCCCAACAGCGACGAGGAAGCGCTACTCAAACGCTACCGAGCTAAGTCGTACCCTGTTCGTGAAGCGGGGGGGGTGCTGTGGGTGTACCTCGGGTCTCCCGAGATGGAGCCGGAATTTCCTCGCCAGCAGTGGATGGATGTGCCGCAAAGCAACAGGCACCCTCGCATCATTGCGTCCCGTTCGAACTTCGTTCAAGTCATGGAAGGCTTGCTAGATACGACCCATCTGGCCGTATTGCACCAGGACTGGCTGCCCAAGGCGGACGGTAGCGTCAAGGTCGTCAACAACGTCGTACGACCAGCTGCGCGATTCGCCGCCGTTGCGACCAGCAAGAAAACCCCTGCCGTAGAAATTGAAGACACAAGCTTCGGAATCTACTCGGCAGCACTGCGAGAGGCGATGCTTGACGGTGAGGCCGTGATAGACGTGCGAATCACTGCCTACGTTGCCCCTTTCACAGTGATGGTGGCGAATGGAAACGTGACTTTGCACATCGTGCCTGTGGACACGGAGACAACCTATCTGTACGTGATCTATTGGGACCCGGAGAAGCCAATGTCGGAGGAGCCATATCGCAGTGAGGTGGAACGGGGAACTGGGACAGTTGCAGAAGTCGCCGCACGTTGGGGGTTTAGTCGTGAAACCCTTGGTCAACCTGGCACGATGGGCATAGAGAACAGATGGGGCCAGAATCGCGGTGCGATGGAACGCGGTGAGAGTTTCTCCGGCCTTGAAGCCTTCGCGATGGAAGACGCTGCTTGCACGTCTTCGATGGGGGCGGTGTCGGATCGCCAGGAGATGCTCGTGCCGGCGGACTTGGCGATCGTCCGAATGCGACGTTTTCTCCTCCGAGCTGCAGATTCTTTGAGAGGCGGGTCAACCCCGCCCGGGTTTCCATCTCTTGAGGCAGCTTACAAAGTTCGCGCTGTACATGACGTCATTGGTGTAAACGACGACTGGCGAAGTCTTGTTGGTATGGCCGAAGCGGAGAACCTGTCATGAGCGCGAGTTCCATTCCCCGCTATAGCGATGCTTTGAGACTTGATGGCCAAGGTTTCATAGTGCTGGGCGCTGGTCAGGGCATCGGTGAGCAGGCTGCTCACGCAATATCGCAAAGCGGCGGCAAGATTCTTTGCGTGGACATGGACGCGTCGCGCGCGAATTCCGTGGCAACTGCTGTTGGCGGTGTCGCGTTGGTCTGTGACGTTCTTTCTCGAAACGATATGCAGGCCGCCTTCGCAGATGCCAGCAGGCTGTTGGGCGTAGAGGTGCGGGGCGTTGTAGATGTTGTCGGTATGCCTATTGGCAGGACGCTGGCTCAACTTGATGACGACGCTTGGCAGCGCCAGTTCGACTTGGTAATTCGCCACGCGTACCTCGCTGTTCAACTCTCTGCTTCGGTAATGGTGAACGGCGGAAGCATCACCCTTGTCGGCTCCATGGCAGGCTCTATCGCTCGTAGTGGTGCATTGCTTGCGTACGGCGCCGCAAAAGCCGCACTGCATCACTTTGCAAGGGGCGCAGCCCAAGAACTCGCCGCACAAGGCATTCGTGTCAATGTGGTAGCTCCAGGCTTGACAAAGACTCCGAGACTGCTTGAGGCAAATGAAGAGGCGTTCTGGTCAGATCAGGAGACCCAGATCCCATTGGGTCGAGCTGCGAGTCCTGTGGACATAGCGAATGCGATCCTATTTATGGCATCGCCGATGGCCTCTCACATAACGGGATCCGTCATTGGAGTTGATGGAGGTGCGAGTTTGGGTCCGTCGCGGTTGGTTGCGAGTTCCGGTCCATCCACTCTTTAAAGAACGGAATGAACGCAAATTGGTCCGTGATTATTCAGCAGCCAATCACGTAGCGAGGAAAGAAGGGCTCGGTGTCACCGAGCCCGAGAAGAACCGATGTTTCGATCCCCTTTCGCATCCTGCATGCATGAATCGAATGAACTTACTAACACATGGAGACAAAGAGTGACCACACAACCAAATCTTGGACGCCGAGCACTGCTCGCCACAACTGCGTTCGGTAGCTTGACTCTTCTGAGCGGCCAATCGAGTGCGCAGGCGCGGTACCCGACAAAGCCAATTCGATTGTTGAACTCCAGCCCACCAGGCAGCACTTACGACGCAATTTGCCGAGCTGCCACGCTGGAGGCAGAGAAGAAGCTTGGTCAGACTATCGTGAATGAACATCGATCTGGCGCTGGCGGCACTCCTGCGTTCGTTGCAGCGAAGAACGCCCCTGCCGATGGCTACACCTTGGTGGTTCTTTCCCTTAGCACGATTCGCCAGCCCATCCAGCAAGATGTTGGTTACAGCGGATACGCAGACTTCACTTGGATTGCATCGCTGGCAGATATCAATTTCTGTGTTGTAGTCGCGGCCGACTCTCCCCTTCAGACGTGGACGGACCTAGTTGCCTGGTGTCGCGCAAATCCGGAGAAGGCAAACTTTGGTTGTCCAGCTGGCCTTGGCAACAATGCGCACCTCTTCGGCTCCGAGATTGGTGCTGCGGAGAAAATCGACTGGCTTCCTGTCCCATTTCGCGGGAGCAATGACTGCATGACCGCACTGCTTGGCGGCCATCTTACGTTTGCAATTGACACGCTGCTTAGTGCATCGAGTCAAAGCCGAAGTGGCAAGGTGCGCGTGCTGGCCACTGCAACCTCACAGCGCGTCAAACTGTGGCCAGACGCGCCAACGACAAAGGAGCTGGGCTACAAACTGTTGACCGACAGCCCGATCGGTATCGGTGGTCCAGCCGGCATGAATCCTACCGTTGTTCAAACTCTACAGGACGCATTCGAGTATGCGACTAAGCAGCCCGCTTTCCAGCAAGTGCTCGAACAAGGCGCTCTACGCCCTTGGTACATGCCAGCTGCAGAGTTCAGTGCCTTTGCAGAGCGTGCCCAGCGCGAGCAGCGGGCCTTGTTGAGTAAGTATGGGTTCGCCAAGTCTGGCACGTGATTCTGTGAAAGGCAGCCGGTGTGTAGTGACTGAACATGTTGACAGATGCGAGTCAGTTTCGCTTCTGATAGCCAATCATCAGTTCAGTCACCTCCGGAAGCTCAACCAGATCAACGCTCATCTCTGGGATTGATGCGGCCTGCCTCAATTGACCCCAAGTCTTGCGACGCCCTTTGTGGGCATCACTAGCTTCGGGCTTCGCACTAAGTACTTGCGCCAGCAGACAGATGGGCATTCGAAGCGATACTGACGGCAGAGTCGTGTGTTCTGGGTGACTCACTCAACGTCTGCTTGAGGCGGGGTCGGGAAATTCCGACGTCCACGTCCCGTGCCGAAAAGCTCCCACTAGCGTTGCGCCGAACGAGCTTTTCGACCGCGACCACTGGGACCGCGTGTGGCTGATTGCTGCAGTCTAGCTGCCACTACATCACGAGTAAGCGGTGGATCTGATTGTCGATAGCACGAACGACTGCAACGTGACGTAGAACGCGTGTTAGCTGCGAAGGCGCGGTCGGCGGCCACCGCTGCCGAGGGTGACGCACGTTCTGTTGCTTGCAGGACTTCATGATGATTGGCATAACATGCAAATCAATAGCGCCCGGCAAATCCCGCAGCGCGGCGTAGAGTTGTTGGCTACAGGGAGAGCAATAGTGAATGGGTTAGACATCGGTACCTTTCTCGCGGAGAGCTGCCCAGATTTGGGGCCAGCAGGTCGCCGCAACTTCGCGTCTTGGATGTCGGGGCTGGTCGACGGCGGCGCAATATCGTCCAACGTGCCGAGCCACAATCTGCCTTTCCAGCGCTGGTATCGCTTTAAGGAGGCGTTCTCGCCAATGCTGGTCGTTGAAGCGATCAACACCTTGGGCTTCTGGCCGTCGACCTGCTTGGATTGCTTTGGAGGCTCCGGCACCACGGCGCTGACCTCGCAGTTCCTCGGCATCGCGCCGACGACCGTTGAAGTCAATCCGTTCCTGGCCGACCTGATCGAAGCGAAGCTGTCGACCTACGACCGCGCGTCCCTGGTCGATGACTACGCGGCTGTCATCGACAGAGTGATCGAGACCAAGATCGACTTGCGGTCCATCCGCTACGAGCAATGGCCGGCAACGATGGTCGAGCCCGGGCTGAACAACCGGTGGATCTTCCCCAAGGAGACGTTCCGCAAGATCCTCGGTCTGCGCCAGGCCATCGATGTAACAGCGAGCGAGACCAATCGCCGCCTGATGCGGGTGCTGCTCGGCAGCATCCTCGTCGACATGAGCAACGTGGTGATTAGCGGCAAAGGCCGCCGGTATCGTGGCAGCTGGCAGTCAACGCAGAAGTCGCCGGAAGACGTGATGCGGGCGTTCCAGTCTGCGTTCGAGGCGGCGTTGGTCGACATCACACTGCACGGGAGACGCCAGTCCAGCGATTACACGCTGTTCCGTGGCGATGCTCGTACCGAGGTCTCGAAGGCCCGCTCGATCGACATTGCCCTTTTCTCCCCGCCGTACCCCAACTCCTTCGACTACACCGACATCTACAACGTAGAGCTGTGGGTGCTGGGGTACATCAAATCCCGGGAGGACAACACGCAGTTGCGGACCTCCACGCTGCGCTCGCACGTCCAGATCCATCGAGACATGTCCTGGGAAGGGCTGAAGTCCAAGCGCCTGAAGAAGACCGTCGCCGCCCTAAGCGCCAAGCGTGACGAGTTGTGGAACTCGCAGCTGCCGGATATGGTCGGCGCCTACTTCGCGGACCTGAACCAGATCCTGACCAATATGCGCCCTCACATGAACCCCGATGGCGCCGTGCTGATGACCGTGGGCGACAGTCGCTACAGCGGTGTGCTGGTGGACGTGGGCGACATCCTGGCTGAGCTTGCGGAAGGCGCAGGCTACGTTTGCGAGGCGGTCACTCCGATTCGCGCCATGCGCACGAGCGCGCAGCAGGGCGGAGAGCGCGAGTTGAGCGAAGACCTGGTCAGACTGCGGCCGGCCTGAAATCAGGCGGCCGCCGCGGCCAGATCGTCGCGTGTGCTCGTCTCCATGAAGTAGCGGCGGTAGAGGATGACGCCTGCATCAGCCGCCGTCTTCGCATCGGGCACCTCGTCATCGGCATCGCGTCCGTCATACAGGCAAAGATAAGCGAGCGGTGCGTTCTCGACGCTTTTATACTTGATGGCTTGCTTGACGCCCATCAGGCAGTGGCGACGCATGGCCTCGGGCTTGTACGGTTTTTCGTTCTTCGACTTGGTCATGCCTCGCGAGCGAAGAACTTTCAGCTCCATGACACACGCAGTGATGGGCTGATTGCTGCTGTTGTCTAAAAGCGAAATGTCGCTTCTTCCGACGCTGGTCTGGTGTTCTCGCACCACGATCTTTGATCTGAAAGCTTTGTAGTGCAGGTAGATGAAGAGGGCATCCCTGACGATTTCCTCCGCATCTCGACGAAGGACTCGCTGCTTGCGGTCATGCCAGGCATGCGTGAAACCGTTTGGGTACCGCGTGTGCGAGTCATGAAATGACGTTAGCTCGCGATCCATCGTTGTTTCGTCGACATCGGTCAAGGGTGCGGCATCGAGATTGATAGATATCTTTTCGCCGAAAACCCCGCCAGGGCAGAGCTGAACCAGCCCCTTGCTGGGGATCACAACCGCCATGGGCTGATCTCGCAATCCGAGGTTGGTCAGCCGCTCACCCAAGTCCGTCAACCTTGTGCAGCCGGTGCTTAAGGTCTGCACATGAGCAAACGACGTGCTTGTGACGGCAATGCAACCTCCAAGGTCTGTTGGCGGCTCCTCGCCGAAGAAGGGAGCGTCCGCCCAACCTGCGGACGGATCGAGCCCTCCAAGTGGCGGCATCACCACCGCAAATGGCGCTATGCCCTTGATGCCTGCAGCGCCCTTCTCGGCAAGGCATTGTTGGGACCAGCCGTGAATCCACTTCGAGACGCGGAGAAGGAACGCTTGGCCGCTGTCGGACGCGCGGCTGTTGACCGCCTGCAGACGAGCCCGAAGCACGGCTTGCATTGAAGACCGATCGACGTGCTGAGGAAGTTTGTCAACTCCGCTCATGACGCGTGGCTTCCAGAACTCTGGGTGTTGTCCTCCAGGTAGCCAAAATACAGCTGGAGTCGCTCCTTGGGCGTGAGAACGATGTCTGGGCCGGCCAGGTCGTCAAACGCGACTGCGGTGAGGCTGGAGAAGTTTTGCTCGGCCTCTTCGAACACAAGGGCCGTCCGATTGGCGCGATTCGGGGTGGCATAGATCACGTCCACCAACGCGGCTCGATTTCTCGCGTCCTGCCGCAGCGAGGCAAATGCGTTGGTGAGCTCAAGCAGGAAACGGTATGAGCGGCTAAGCAGTGGAAGGTTTCTGCACTCGTTAAAGGCAGCCTTGCCGCTGGCACTCGCCTCGTAGGAGCCATCCATCCACCAGCGCCCGCAGGTGTCGCTCAAGGTCACGCCGGAGACGTTCAGTAGTCCTTGGCCAACCAGGCGATCCAGGTCCCACTGGGCATCCGGATAAAACGGGCCGTGCTCGTGCTTGATGACGCGGGCTTCCAACCCGGTGTCCTCATAGATCGGTGCCAGGCTGTTGGCGAGGAACACCAGCGCGTGCGCATGTGCCTTGGACAAGGGCCGCAGGCCGGACCAGTTGGCCATGACCACCAAGCCGAGCACCCAGGCCCGGCTGCGAAGCGATGCTTCAGCTGCGGGCATAGGCGATCCTTCCCTTGGTGGACACCTCCAGGAACTCCTCGTAGAAGCGACGGCGGTCTCGGAGGGCGGCATTCGGTGCACCCTCTGCGAGCAGGTTGATCACGCGTGCGTTGACCTGCGATGCATCGGGCCAAGCATCCTCTGGAATGGTCTCATCAAGCCCCAGGAGGGCGGGGATCATGTTTTGGGACGCCAAGTTAGAGGAGACGATGACCACGTTGCCATCGGCGGACTCGCCGGCGGCAAACTCCCGCAGCATCTGTCCCGCCTGCTTGACGAAGTAGGTGTCCAGGCTGGCCTCAGGCGTTTCGATCACCAGCATGGAGCGAGCATTCTCGGACGTGGCAGCTGCGATCAGGGCCATCCGGAAAGCTAGGTCGATGAACTCACGCTGTGATTCGGAAACGTCGTCCGTGTGGGTGCGCTCCGTCTCTTCATCCGGAGACACGGCCGACGTCATGAAGACGTTGAAGCAAGGGTAGGTGAACCTGCGCGACTCGCCGAGCGTCTCGCTGTAGGTTTGTTGGCCCAACGAGCACGACTCAGAAAGGAATGCCTTGGCGTATTCGGCGAACTTCTCCTTCACCTTCTCGCCCACCTGTGTGACCCTTGCGGTGATTGCCGTCAGCAAGTCCTCGTATTGCGTGTACAGGCCGTTCAGTTCAGCCAGCTTCACGGCAAGGTCGGCATCCCCGTCTTCGACTTGCACCTCCAAGGCCTGAAGCTCTTCAGCCGTCGCTGGCAACTCAGCAGAGGCGTGCCTGAGGACTGACAGTCTGTCTGCCACTTCTTGCTTGGTCGCTCGTTCGTCAACGAACAGTTGCCGCAGCTGCGAGTCGAGTTCGCGCTCGCGAGCCTCCTCACCAGCGATGGACTTGCTCAGCCTTGCAACTGTCGCCGCAACCTCCTCAAGCTGGTCTCGCGGTAGGTCGTCGTGTCGAGCAATTTGTTCCTGCTCCTCTCGTGGGCTCTCACAAGCTGGGCAGTCACCATGGTCGAGGAGCCGTTGAAGCCGAAGCTGTCCTCGGGCGCTTCTATTGCCGCAGACGGTGCACCCGCGACTGCTCAAGAGGGAGCCGAAGACGTGCCGCGCTGTGTCACTCATCTCAGGGAAGATGCCGAGAAGAAACCCCTGCTGAAGCCCTTCGGCAGCACGTGTTGCCTCTTCAAGCTCGATCTTGCGAATCAGAATTGACGATCGAAGGCTTGATCGCTCGCTCGCAATGCTGTTGATCTCTTTGATCAAATCCGCGTCGCGCGCCTTTAGTGCTTGGAGCTCCTCGCTTAAAGCTGCGACTTTTGCGGCCTGTCCAGAGGATCCGGCGAGTAAACTGCGTTCCCTGAGCAACTTGTTCCGTAACGAGTTGACGTGCCATCGAAGGTTCCGGTAAAGGCTATCCTTGGTCCGGATGTCGTCTTCCATCTTCCTGAAGTCATCGGCCAGTTCTGCCTCACATAGCAAGATTCGAAAGGCTTCAATTTGGCCTCGCTCGTTCCAAAAGAGTGGGATCCTGTGCTCCAGGAAGAACACGAGGTATCGGACGAGGAAATCGAAGTCGTAGCGCTGTGCGACGTTGGAGGCCTCCACGACGACCCGCCCAAATTCAGCCTCAGTCGGATCAAGCTCGGCACTGTCATATTTGAGGTACTTAATAGAAAGATCCTTAAGTGCGCGCTCGACCGTCAGATGGTGCGTCCCGATGGAGATTTCTGCGCGCGCACTTGCGTATACCGCGCCATCGCTCACCCGCGACCTAAAAAAGCGTCTGGCATGTTTCCATCCCACCAGATCGTGCGACTTGGCGCCGACCTCGAACGGATTGACCTTTTGAGGATTGAAAGGTCCGACCAACAGGCGCAACATCACGTTGAGCAGCGTGGTCTTGCCGAGGCCGTTGATACCTGCAATCACCGTGACGCCTGGCAGGATGGGCCTGTCGATACCGGCGTTGCCTACGCCTGGAAACAGCTCGTAGCCGGCGACCTTTAGCGACGTGAAAACAGGCAGCGCGATATTGGGAAGCGAAGGCGCCTCCGCAGCTAATTCGTCCAAAGTTCTCTCCCTGGTGAGACTGGTGTCGCACCTCCAAGATTTCCCTGAAATGTACCCGCTTCGTTTGGGTCGGGGGCGGCAGCCCTCACTGATTTACCCTTGACCCACAGGAATGCGCTGTTACTGCCAGCAAGTCCGTGTGCCATGAGCAGTTCCAAAGCCGCGGTGAGAGTCTTGCGAATAATGGACGACGGTCTATCGCGAGTCGGGTCAATGGTCTAGTGGCAGCGAGCTGCACCAGAGCGGACTTTGGCGTCACTCAATTGAAGGGCAGCCACCGCTGCCTAGCAGCCACCGCTGCCTAGCAGCCATTGAGTTCTTCGACCGAACTGATTTTTCTTGCGAGCACAAGCTCGTTACTAGCTCTAATTCGTGTCGACAGCAGGCGTGTAGCGGGAGCGCGGTGATACTACTTAGCAGGAGAAGTGCAGTCGTCTTGATTCTTGAATTATTAATCAGACATCTTCACCGTCGAGCCATCCTCCGGCTCTCTTTAGACGTGAACCTCCCACGCTCACAAGAGCTTAGGTTTTCACAGATATAAACCTCAGCAATTGCCCACGTAAGCGCTAGTGGCGAGCTGCGCGTTGAAGCTGTTCGTAGGCAAGTGCGGTTATGAAGGCGCTTGTCTCGCCACTAGGCCTCCCCTCCACCTTGAGCATGTGCTGTTGAAGCAATCCCCCGCAGGTGCTTACCTGGAAGGCCACAACCTGTTCGGGATGGCGAGCACCGAGCCGCAGCATTGATTGAGCGGCCTCAAACATACAAAGCTTCGTCCTCGTCACGACCGTCCGGAACGTAGTAGCCCTATCTGTCTGCAGCTGATCAAGGTCAATCGATCGCGACGGCGGCTCAGTCATAGGCGCGTGTACTGTCGACGGTGTACTTGACTGATCAGCTTCCACACCGCACGCCTCAATCTTCGCGTTGCTACGTAGCAATATCTCAACGCTTGCACTTGCACCGCCTGATCCAGCACTCTCGCTCCATACGACAACGACGGGACGGCGGCCATCGTAACTGATGGAGTATGCGACGGTAAGGTCGGAGCCATCCCTGGCTGAGCAAACCTCAGAAATGTCCGCTCCGCTCGACTTCAAGGCGCCTAGTGGGAACTCGAACGTGCAACCGCTGTACTGCCTTCCAAAGCAGGGTTCAACATCCAGACCAGGCTGTATCCTGATCATTCCCGGTTTCAACTCGTTCAGGTTCCCCATATAGGTCAAGGTCCATCCCAGCTCAACGCGACCCGCCTTTCTTAGTACTGTCGAAAGTTGACCCATGACGCGAATGCGCAATGCTGCTTGGCGCACTTGCATGTTTCGGTCGCCGAACTTCGCTAGCGTCACCTCACCGCGGTTCTGCCACGAATGATCAGCAGCTGGCTCATGACTCCAACCGAGGTCTTCGTGGCGCTCGCGCAGCAGAGCGGTGAGAAAGTGATGAAGTTCTACGGGAGCGGCGCCTTTAAGCGTTGCCGGATATACCGGCATCGGTTTGGCCGCATCGACGTCTGCGGCCTGAACGATGTGGACCGACAGCAGGAGCAGCGCAGCGGTCAAGACCACTGCGCTGCTCCTGACAAATTTTGGGGCTCTTAGCCGCGCACAACGCGCTGTAGGTACGTTCATAAAGTTTCAATAGGTTTTAGGCCATTTTGGCCTAAATGAATTGTAGGTCGAGAACTCGGGCTTTGCACTCAGGCAGAGCACCTTGAAAACAGTCAATGATCCGAACTACAGGCAGTTTGTCGCGCGACTTCGCCAAGCGAGGGAGTCCGCAAATCTGAGCCAAGACGAGTTGGCGCTACGGCTGAGAAAGACTCAGACTTTTGTTTCGAAGATCGAGACGGCTCAACGCACGTTGGATCTCTTGGACTTCCTCAGATGGGCCAAGGAAACAAACGTTGATGAACTGGAACTGCTCCAGGAGCTTTCTGATCTCTTTCACGGGCGCAGGCAACGCGTCAGGATCAAACCCCCAAAAAGGTCCTAAAGACGGCACAGGGGCCTTCCTAACCTGTTCTTGACCTTGGTCCCGCATGCGCAACGCAATGAGTGGTGGATGCGATTCCACTGACCACTCAACGTCTTAGCCAGCTTTGTGGCGCGCCGGGTCGCCAAGCTGCCTTCAGCGGCCTACTTGCTCAGGTTTGGACTCATCGCTTCTAAGTCCAGTGCGCCCAGAGATCCGTTTTTCAGCTTTCTCTGGGGAAAAACGTCCGCTTGCCTACTAATCATCCCAGAGCGCATTTCCAGGACCCGGTAACGCCCATTCGTTCGACAATGATCTGTAGAGTCGTGAAGGTTTCGGATGAACTCCGTCGAGCAAATACTCGTCCAGACCCTGCGCGAAAAATCTGCCTTCATAGTCCAGACTAAGTCTCGAGAGCACATTCTGCAAACCTTGGATCTGTTTTGAACTCATAGGCCTGCCGCTTCGCGCTGCTCTGAGCTCCAGTACGCGTACTAGTCTAGGAAGCGTTGGCATGACGTTTAGCCGCAGGTGCTTCGCCCAGAAAACTCTGTGGTCAAGTTTTATGAGCTGGTCTGCCGAGGACATTTTTGCCCGTTTCAGGGCTTTCGCTCCGTGGACACGCCACTCCAGGTGAACTCTTGGCGAGTCGGGCCGAACTTTTCGCTTGCCGTTACTGTAGGTGACGACCTCGTTGCCGTTTTTCCCTTTCCCGGCATATGAAGTTTCGACTTCCTGGTCATGATCGGTCGTAGGTAGTCGCGCAGGCGTGTGCACAGCTAGGATTGCTTTGTGCAGCTTGGCAGCGTCAGACCTAGTGCGTGTCGTGAGATCCAGCGCAACGTGCACGTCTAGGAGATGGAGCAGCTTCGGGTCGAGCTCCTGAATGTCTTGCAGCACTTCGAGCGTTGCCTTCATTGGCTGGTGAACAAAGTGCACGTAGTGAAACAAGATTTCCCCCGTTACCGCATTCGTATATGGCCGCGCCTTGCCGAAGTACCTCTCCCACGGGAATCTTGGATCTGGGGTAAGAGTTTCTTTTAGTCGCTTCAAGTCCTCGTCGTCCAGCCTTTTGATGGTTCTGAAGAAGATGGAATCGATGTAAGAAAGCCTCTCCACCACATATGCCGCAAGCAAAGGTGTACGAACAGCAATCTTTTCTCTAGGCACGTGATCTCCTCAACGATAAGTCTCAATCGGCCGATGGCTTGTGTGCGGGCGAGACATCACGAACGAGATGTCAATGGGCGGCGCTTTTCAGCGACCTCTCCGCCACATACTCACTGGCTCCCCTTCCGCCATTTTTGCGTCTAAGTGCATCGCCGATTGCGAGGGATCCAACAGGAAGATTGAAGGGGCAAACAGACGGCAATCCCCCTCCGACGTCGCCGATGAACGCAACAATCTCCTTTGGTTTGGGATCGCTGAGGTAATGGCGCTCGTTGACGCCTTCGCCCGGTTCGTGCCCCATCATCCGCTTCCTCATGATGTCCGGCATTGAAGAACGCTTTTGAAGGAAGTCGTTGACTCCGTGTCTGAACGAGTGAAAAACCTTGGTCCCATCGCGCGGCATGCCCAGCTTCTCCAGGAACTGCGACATGGCCCGGATGGGCTCCTTGGCGTAGCGGTTCGTCGGATTCCACGACAACTCGGGGAACACGCGCTTGTACCCGTCCTTTCGAAGCTGGTCACACCAACGAACGAAGCCTAGTTCAATCAGTTTTGGGTGGAGCGGTACAAGCCGCTTCGACCAAGCGTTCTTCAGGCTCTTGTCGGCGCTGCGTTCATTGATGTCGATGAACCACACTCCGTCCTCGCAGCGCACGTCGTCCAGGTGGAGCTGGCACAGCTCTCCGATACGCGCGCCCGTGAACAGCCCCAGCAGCGGGAGCCAGTAATGGAACGGCTGGAACGTCCTGAAGGTGCCTGCTTGTGTTGGCTTCCAGGAGTCGACCTGGTAGACCGGCGCCGCAAAGATCCTGGCGATCTCATCCTCGGAGAATGCAGTCCGGTCCTTGCGCGCAATGGCTGTCTGCTTGCGCTCGGCCTTGGTCTGCACAGACTCGCCTCGCATCCCAGTACACGGATCATCAGAAATCCACTTCTGAGCGTGAAACCAATCGAACATGCGATAGAGCCATGCCATACGGTTGTCGCGCTCTTTCGCGGACATGCGAGGCCACTCCGTGCCTTGGATGGCGAGGGTGGACTCGGTCATGGTCGACGTGCCGAACTTCTGACGCGCCCGGTTCTCGTTCGCAGGCATCTGCGCGAGGTGCGTATCACGAAAGCTCCTCAGGATGTCAGGAGTGAACTGCCCGATCGCCAGATCGCCCTCGAACTCGACGAGCAGCAGGAGCCCGTTGCGTTCGCGCGCGAGCTCTTTCGGCGACGTGATCGTCTGTGGGAGATGTGTCTTGCAATACGCCTCAATGGCCTGCGACAGTGGCAGCGATGCTTTCGCATTCGCGGGAAGTTGCGGTGTCGCACTCTGATGGGTCTGACGAACCGCCGCCAGCGCCGCAGGCGACAGTGCATCAGCCATCTTGCGACGCAAGGCATCGACCTCGACCGCCGAGACCTCGATCAGCTGGTCCGTGAGTTCGAAGATCCTTTCTGGAACGAACGCCAGGCCATCGGTACTGGCTGACGAATCCTCGAAGGCCAAGATGGTGACCGCCCCATCCGTCAAGAGCAGGTTCGCTGCCGACGTGGTCTCGTCCTGCGGGATTCGGTACATGCCAAACGCACGGTGGAGTGTCGATTCACGAGGCCTGTAGCAAGTCCTGGGCACCAGCACCGTGCCCAACTCGGGGTCCTCCGGTTCAAACGACCAGAACGGCGTCCTGTAGCCTTCTTCACCCTGCAACCGGCAATGCAGCGCGAGGCGGCCCTCGGCGGCCTGTCGCAGCAGGTCGTGGGTAGTCAGGCCGACGATTGTTGCCGCCTGAACGAGCGGGATGTAGCCGCCCGCCAGTAACAGCGGATGGCCATCGGCAATCTTGAGGATGTTCTCGGGGGTCATCGAGGGTCCCAACAGGCTGAGCCGTTCAAGGTCGAACAGGTGGCGGCGCCAGCGCGCGATCTGTTCGGCAGCCAGCACCTTGGCAACCCTGAGATTACGGCTTCCTGTGCTTGCTACAAATGTGCTTGCGCCCACGACCGTGCGAAGTCGCATGGGGACCGTCAATCGTGCGACGTAGACGCCGCTGGGACGTCTTTCGAGGTTCTGCATACACGCCCTTTGTACTAGGGTGGTGCTGCAGGGGCGTTCTAGCCGAGAAAGTCCTGTTGGATCAAGGACTTGTTGAGACTTGGCGCGGCTGGCGGGGATCGAACCCACGACCCTTGGCTTCGGAGGCCAATACTCTATCCACTGAGCTACAGCCGCAAC
>Ga0247823_10000344_pt1 | contig 40623 bp, 30 predicted proteins | sample 13C_PalmiticAcid_2_FD_192426 | JGI IMG/M metagenome (GOLD analysis project Ga0247823, IMG submission 192426) | Soil microbial communities from agricultural site in Penn Yan, New York, United States - 13C_PalmiticAcid_Day30 | ecosystem: Environmental > Terrestrial > Soil > Agricultural land... | reverse complement strand
CTCGTTTCGCCATTGGACCGCTTCCCAAAGCGGGCCCCAATGGACAGGTGGCCGAGTGGTTAAAGGCAGCAGACTGTAAATCTGCCCGGGTTTCCGTACGCTGGTTCGAATCCAGCCCTGTCCACCAAGGGGGCCTCCCCAAGCATCCGAGAGCATCCAGAAGAACCCTGGCATTTGCAGGGGTTTTCGGGTGATCCGCGTCCAAGGGAGTCCACACCGATCCGGAAACGATGGGGAGGTTGGCGCTGGAATTCCTCATCGCGACCGCCGCGCGATCGGGGGAGGCGAGGGGCGCCGTTTGGTCGGAGATCGATCTGGAGAATAGGCCATGGACGATTGCGCCCGAACGCATGAAGGCAGGGCGGGAGCACATCGTGCCATTGACGGATCATGCTTGCCGGATCGTGGAGCGTTGCATTCAGCTCCGCTGCGCCGGTACCGACCTCTTGTTCTTTGGCAATCGTCCGCGCGACCCATGTCCGATATGACGCTTGTGAAAGTGCTGCGAGATATGGGTGAACCCTACACGGCGCACGGCTTTCGATCGGCCTTTCGGGATTGGGCAAGCGAGACGACCGACTTTCCGGACCGGGTCGTTGAGGCCGCACTCGCGCATGCTGTGAAGGACAAGACGGAAGCAGCCTACCGGCGGGGACCGCTACTGGAGAAGCGGCGCGAACTGATGGCAGCATGGAGCCAATTCTGCTTGGCAAGGCTCGATACATCCAAGTGATCGGAATTGCGGCTTTCGCGCCTCAAATCGGACGGTGGAACTGTGATTGAACGGAACCTCAAAGCAGTCGCTTGTTTCGAGCGTCGGGACGCCGGACGAGGGCACTGCCGCGGTTCGCGGAGCTCTTTCTATCGGCCATAGCTGTCAGAAAATGTCGGCGGCTTCGTCGAGTTATCGTCCCGCGGCGTTCCCACGAAGCTTTCAATGCCGAAGATCGACCGTCCCGGGCCATCGGCGAGTTTGCCGAGCACAAGGTTCAGCTTCGTCCCTTCGGTCCGGTAGGGCGCGAAATGTGCGCCCAGTTCCATCACGCCGGCCGATCTATTTGTGAACACCGGCCAGCGGGGCAGACCCGGAGCATTTGGGTCGCCTTGCTTTACGAAGTTTGCCCATAGCTGCGACATCGTCGTGGCAACGAAGCGGTCATAGTCCGTGAAGGGGCGGTCGGGCGAAGCATTCAACGTATTGAAGGCATAGGGAATTTCTGCCGAGTGAAACGCGCCGAACATCTCCTGCCCGGGGCCGGGTTCAGGATGGGTGTAATAGTAGGCAAAGGCTGGAGCACGGTGGATGCGAGCCCAGTCGATCAGCGATGCGAGGCCGTACAGGCGGGTCAGTTGCCGGCCTGCGGCGAGCGCCGTCGCCTCGCTGTCGAGCGGGAGACCGGCGAGCAGGGCATCGGCGCCGGCTTCGCCCGCGATCCGGGCGGCGTGCGCGCGCACGTCCGCAGGTGCCGCGCGGAAATAGCCGGGGCTCAACACGCCTTCGTCGGCGTTCAGCCCGACCATCACCGGTACGGCGCGCCGCCCGCCCGCCGCTTCCCTCGCGGCAAGCTGTCCGGGCACGATCGAGCCGTCGACGACGGGGCCGAGCAGCGGCGCGCCCCCGACATCCCCCGCGCCTGCGAGCGGGCCGGTATCGAGCAGCGCCATCACGCGATCCGCCGGCAGGCGCCGCAGCGCGGCGATATCGGAGAGTCCGGCGCGGGCGAGCAGGTCGGCGCCGCGGCGGTCGGCTTCGACGCGGTCGGGCAGGGGGACCTCGACGATACCGCTTTGGGCAATCGCGCGCGCGAACAGTCCGTCGGCCTTCGGCGAGAGCAGCAGCATATGGACGGCCATGGCGCCCGCCGACTGGCCGGCGATGGTCACCTGTCCCGGGTCGCCGCCGAACGCGCCGATGTTGCGCTGCGTCCAGCGGAGTGCCGCCAATATGTCCTGCAACCCGAAATTGGCGCCGCCGCCCGCGTCGTTCGCCATTTCGCGAAAGGCGGAAAAGCCGAAGACACCCAGCCGATAGTTGATCGACACGACGATGATGCCCTGCCGCGCCAGCGCCGCGCCATCATAGATGGGAACGGCGTTCGACCCCGACATGAAGGCGCCGCCATGCACCCAGACCATCACCGGAAATGGTCCGGCGCCGCGCCGCGCGGGTACCCAGATGTTGAGCGTGAGGCAATCCTCCGAGACCGGCGGCGGCGCGATATATTCGCGGGTCCACGGGCCGAAGCCGTCGGGGGTGATCGTCTGGACGCAGCCGGGGCTATGGGCCTTGGCGTCGCGTCGCCCCGGCCATGGCAGCGGCGCTGCGGGCGCTGCCCAGCGCCGTTCGCCGACGGGCGGTGCGGCATATGGCACGCCGAGGAAACGGATGACGCCGCCCTCGGTCGTTCCGGCCAGTTCGCCGCTTTCGACCTTTACGACGCTATCCTGCGCGGCGGCGGGGCTGAACAGCGCCGCGCCGATCAACGCGGCCAGCGAGGGCAGGAGGCGCATCGGTCAGGGAGCCTTGGCCGCCTGGAGCCGCTCGACGAAGTCGAGCCGCGCCCGGAACGGGTCGGCCTCCTCACGGGCGCCCGCTGCGTCGAAGGACATGATGCGGTCGGCAGCAAGTCCGTCCGGCGACCAGCGCCCACCGCCGGTCGCCGACGGCAGGCCGGTCTTGGCGAAATTGACCCAGTAATTCTGCACGAGCCGCGCCGCCGCGCGATCGGCGGGGGTGGTCGCGTCGCCGTGACGGACGTCGACGGTGCCGAAGAAGAAGGGCAGTTCGCTGGCGTGAAAGGCGCCGGGGACCTTGGCGCGCATATATTCGGGCACATAGCCGAAGCGATAGGTGAAGACGGGCTGGCCGCGGCCCGCGATGATCCGCGCGACGTGCCGCGCGGGTTCGAGGAACATCGTGTCGGCGGAGACCGCCACCCCGATCCGCATGGCGTCCTTTCGCCCTTCGGGGTCGTAGACCTTTTCGGCTTCGGCGCGCGCCGCCGCGACCGGGGCATAGGCCTGATCGAGCCCGCCGCCGAAGAAGAAGCCGTCGGCATCGTTGGCGCCGATGACCATCGGAACCTTTGCGCCGTCGCCCGCAGCATAAGCAGCATCGATCGAGCGGCGCACAATCTGTCCGTCGGCGTAGAGCGGCGTGAAATCCTTTGCCCCGAACAGGCTCATCAAGTTGAGGCCGCTCATCACCGTGTCGGCGGGCAGGACGCGGAGCGCCGCGAGCGCGTCGGCTCCATCGCCCTCGATGCCCTTGGTGCGTGCGAATCCGGCGCCGATCGTCTCGGCCTCGGCGGCCGTCTTGATCGGCCCCATCAGGTCACGCCCGCCGCCCGACATGACGATCGCCTTGTGGAACAGCCCCTTGGCGAGCGGTGTCGTGGTCAGCGCGTGGACCGACATGCCGCCGGCCGATTCGCCGAAGATGGTGACATTGCCCGGATCGCCGCCGAAGGCCGCGATATTGTCCTGCACCCATTTCAGCGCCGCGATCTGGTCGAGGATCGCATAATTGCCCGTCGGTGTGCCGGCGGCTTCGCGCTTGAGCGCGGGATGCGCGAAGAAACCGAAACGACCGAGCCGATAGTTGAAGCTGACGAATACCACGTCCGATTCGGCGAAGGTGCGGCCCGTATAGACCGGCGGCGAACTGCCGCCGTTGACGAAGCCGCCGCCATAGATCCAGACCATCACCGGCCGCTTTTTCCGCGACTTGGCGGCCGGGGTCCAGACGTTGAGATACAGGCAGTTTTCGGACGGCGCCACGCCCAGCGGCGCGGCATCGGCCTTGAACGGAATCTGCATGCAGTCGGGGCCGAACTGGTCGGCGAGGCGCGGCTTTTGCCAAGGGGCGGCGGGTTGCGGCGCACGCCAGCGCAGATCGCCGACGGGCGGCTGCGCATAGGGTATCCCGCGATAGGCGATGCTTTGTCCCTCGGCGACACCCTGAACCGCGCCGGCATCGGTCTTGACGGCCGGCGGGGCGTTTTCGGCGATTGCCGCCCCCGGCGATGCGAGCGCCAAGGCGAGCGCGATGGCATGTGATATCCGCATAGTAAGTCCTTTCACCCTGTCATTTTGCCGCTGGCGCGGCAGGGCAGGCTGTCCCGCCGTCGTGCAATTCGAGGCATTCCCCGTCGACCGGACCCGTCGGCGTGATCCGCACCGCCGCCGCGAGCGTCGGCGCCAGATCGGCGACCCGCACCGGCAATGCGCGTTCCTGATACGCGACGCCGGGCCACCAGAAGAGGATCGGGACGCGGCGGTTGAAGTCGCTGGGTCCCGAATGTCCCATCATGAACAGGCCGGGGAGCGGCGGCGCCGCGATTTTCAGCGGGTCGGTTGCGAGCAATATGTCACCGCTGCGCGCGGGGTAGAAGGACAGCGCCATGCGGTCGGTCACCGGCATCAGGTCGGGCGACCGGTGCGGGTCGGGCTTATATGCTTGCAACTGCGCGGCGGTCCATGCGCCCGCAATGCCCGGCCGGGTCAGTGCGCGCGCCGCCGCCGCTTCGGCGATACGGTCTTTCAGCACCGTGTCGGCGAGCGACTTGCCGCCGGCATCGACGACGACAAGCTGCGTCGGGTCGAAGAAGGCTGGGCGTAGCGGGTTCCAGTCGATGCCGGTCGCGGCGCGCGCCGCTGCGTTGAGGTCGGCAAGCAGCGCGGCGGTATCGATGCGTCCGGCATCGCGATAACCGCGCGCCGCCAGCCGCTCGGGGATGTCGCCGCCGCCATGATCGGCGGAGAGTGCGATGAGAACGGGAATCTTGAGCTCTCCGATCCGTTTGAGCAGGCGGCCCACCTCCTCGTCGACCCGCGCCATCTGGTCGCACATCTCGGGCCCGTGCGTGCCATAGGCGTGACCGACCATATCGGTCGCCGAGAGGCCGATCGCCAACAGGTCGGTTCCGGACGAGCGGCCGAGTTTCTGCCCCTCGAGCAGGTCGATGGCGGCGTCGACCGTGGTCCGGTCATAGAGCCAGGGTGGCGGCGCCGGACTGCTTGCGGGCGGTTGTCCGGGAATCGCCGCCGGCGGATCGGGCGGCAGATGCGCGCGGAAGATTTTGCCGCCGGGCAGGGGAATGACCGCTTCACGTATCCGGCAGCTTTCGCGCCGATAGGTCCAGACGGGCGGCGTGGCCAGCCGGGTCGCGATGCGAGCATTCAGGCCGGCGAGTGGCGCAAGGCGGCGCTGCGCATCCGCCGCGTCGGTGCCCCAGGTATCGAATCCCTGCTTGCCGTCGAACCAGAAAGCCCCGTCGGGATGGTGACCGCCCATCATGATCGCCGACCGGTCCTTGCCCGCGACCGAATAGACACGATTGGTGGGCGAGGCGGCCTTCAGCCAGTCGCCCAGCGTCGACACCTCGAGCATCGCCGGTCCGGTGCCAAGCTTGCGAACGGCACGCGCGGCGACATGGACGCCGTCGTCGGTGCAATATCGATCCACCCCCGCGCGCTGATCATACCACTGGTTCGCGATGATTCCGGTTGCTGCCGGATGGCGACCGCTCGCGATGACGGCATGGCCGGCGCATGTTTCGGTCACGCCCTGCGCGTGAAATCCGTTCGAATAGACGATGCCCTGTGCCAGCGTTGCAAGCCCGCCGCGAAACTCGCTGCGGCTCGCGCCGAACAGATCGGCCGAGAACTGGTCGATCGAAATGAGGACGATCAGTTTCGGCGCCGCGGGTTTTTCTGCGGCCGTCGCGGGTCCTGCGGTCGCCACGGCAAGGGCGACGAGGCTCGCCGCAATCCACCTCTTCATCGTCCCAATCTCCTGCGGTTGCGGCGCCGGCCCGCCTCGACCGACGGTCCGGCGCCCTCCCCCTTTTTAGAAACGGCCCTCGAGCGACAGGCCGAACGTCCGGAACGAGTTGAGGCCGAACATATGGTAATAGTCGGCGGGCGCCCGCGAGTTGGCGCGCGACTGCGAGTTGGCGTTGATGAAGGTCGGCTGGCGCTTGTCGAAGCAGTTGCGGCAGAACAGCGTCAGCTTGTACCGGTCGTCGATCTGCTTGAGCCCGATGCTGGCGTCGAACAGCGAATAGCCCGGCAGATGCGTGCTCGGATCTTCGGTCGAGCTGAAGTTCGAGCTGGTCCGGGCATAGAGCGCACCCTGCAGGAACACCGCCAGGCTCTCGCTGACCGGCGTTTCATAGCGGCCGGTCAGGCTGACCGTCCACTTCGGCACGTTGGGCAGGCGATTGCCGGTCGAATCGACCGTGTTGTTGGCGCGGCAGCCGGGCTGCGTGCCGACATAGCATCGGTCCTGCCGGAAATCGGAGAAGAAAGCGTCGACATAGCTGACCCCCAAGTTGAAGACGAGCCCTTCGGCGGGCAGCGCCGACGCCTCGATCTCGAATCCGCGCGATTTGAGCTCGCCCGCGTTCAAAAGGACATAGCTGTTGCTGCTGGTGTCGAACGCCTGCGCCTGGAAATCCTTGTAGGTCGAGGTGTAGCCCGAGATGTTCAGGATCAGGTGGCGGTCGAGCAGCGTCGATTTGATCCCCGCTTCATAGGAGGTCGGTATCTCCGGCAGGATGAGCGGCGCCGTCGCGCTGACCGTCAGGTTGAAGCCCGGCCCCTTGTAGCCGCGCGCCACCGACGCATAGGCCATGATGTCGTCGGTCAGATCATATTGCGCGCCGACGCGCCACGAGAAATTCTCCTCGCTGATCCGCTGCGCGCGGGCGCCCACCGCGCCGGCCGGCACCACATATCCCGTCGCGTCGCTGATCGAGTTCAGCGAGAGCTTGTCCTTGGTGTAGCGTCCGCCGAAGGTGAAACGGAAGCGGTCGCTGAGGTTGAGCGTGCCCTGGCCGAAGCCCGCATAGCTTTTCGATTTCATCGCGCCCGTCTGGACGATGCCGGTCCAGTCAAGAAAGCCCGCGGGCGGCGGTGCGGTCTGTCCGAAGGCGCCGGCCGCGGTGACGGCGGAATCGCTGTCCGAATTATAATAATAGAGGCCGAGCTGATATTCGAAGAACTGGCCGGTGGGTGATGCCAGCCGCAACTCTTCGGTGAACTGGCTGACCGTCGTGAGCTGATGGTTCGTATCGAGAATATCGACCCGGTGCTTGTCCGAATCGAAGAGATTGTCGGCATCGAACTTGCGCCACGCGGTGATGCTGGTCAGCGTGTGGCCATCCGGAAATTCATAGTCGATATTGGCCTGAAGACCGCCGACGTCGAATTTGGCCCGCGTCGGCGCGCCATAGCTCGAGAAGAAATTGTCCGGTCCCGCGACGATGCCGAGCGCGGCATTTTCGGGGGCAAAGGGACTGGTCGGCAGCACGATGCGGTCGGCGCTGCCGCCCGATCCCACGCCCTTGGAGTGGGCATAGTCGCCGGCGATGAAGATGCTGAGTTCGGGCGTCGGTTCCCAGAGCAGCTTCGCGCGCAGGCTGGTCTGGTCCTGGCCATATTGGCTGCCCGGAACATCTACCAGATTCTTCATGACGGGGTCGGTGTGCGTCTGCGACGCGCTGACGCGCAGCGCGGCCTTGTCGCCCAGCGGAACGTTGACGATGCCCTGCAGGCGATAGAGCAGCCCGTCGCCGGGCACTTTCATCTGTGCGACCTCGCCCATGGCCTGTCCGCTGAAGCGGCCGAGTTCGGGGCGGCGCGTCGTGATATTGACGAGGCCCGCGGAGGCGTTCTTGCCGAAGAGCATGCCCTGCGGCCCATTGAGCACCTCGATCTGCGCGAGGTCGAGATAGTTCATGAAGCCGAGGACGGGCTGCCCCATCACCACGCCGTCGATCACCGACGTCACGCTCGCCTCGATCGTGTTCGAGAAACTCAGCGTGCCGACGCCGCGAACCGAGAAGTTGGACGCGCCCATCGCGGCGTTGAAGCTCTTTACCTGCAGGCTGGGCGCGACGAGCTGAAGCTGCGCGGGGTCGAAGATCTGGCGCGCGGCGAGCTGGTCGGCACTGACGACGGTCGCGGAGATCGGCACGTCCTGCAGATTTTCGGCGCGTTTCTGCGCGGTGACAATGATCTCGCCGAAGCCGCCGCCCTGTTCGTCGGCGGGCGCGGCGTCCTGCGCCAGAGCGGGTGTGGTGGCTGCGAGCGCGCTGGCGAGCGCAGCGGCGGAAGTCCAAATCCTCTTCATGTCGATCCCCTCTGTTTCCTTGTCTATTTGCGGTAGTTCCAGGTCCTTCCGGCGAGCGTGATGCCCGTTTCCTCGATCAGGTCTTCGGCCGATGCGCCGAGTGCGAAGCGATAGGTGCCGGGTGCGATCGTCCAGCCTTTGGGGCCCCAGTCCGCCAGCAGGCGCGGATCGATGGGCACCTCGACCCGGCGTGTCTCGCCGGGTTTCAGGTCGACGCGTGCGAAGGCGACCAGTCGGCGCGTTTTTCCGCGCGGCGTTTCGACCAGATAGACCTGCCCGACATCGGCGCCGTCGCGTGGGCCGCTGTTGCGCAGCGCGAAGGTGGCGGCGGGGCTCGTTCCGCCCGTGACGACAAGGCCCGAGCGTTCGAAGCTGGTGTAGCTGAGTCCGAAGCCGAACGCGTAGAGCGGCTTCGCCCCGTTGCGCGCGAACCAGCGGTAACCGACATCGGCGCCTTCGACATTATAATCGATGTCGAGCGTCTGGCCCGGCTTGCCGTGTCCCGCGAAGCTGGGTTCGACAGTCTCGGCGCCGGGAAGGGCGGGACGCGGGAGCTGTGCAACCGAAGCGGGAAAGGTCACGGGCAACCGCCCCGACGGATTGATATCACCGAACAGCAGCGCGGCGATCGCCTCGCCGCCGCGCGCGCCGGGATACCAGGCCGCGACGATCGCGCCGACATCGTCCTTCCACGGCATCGCGACCGGTCCACCGGTTTCGAGGAGCACGACCGTCTTCGGGTTGGCCTTTGCGACCGCCGCGATCACCGCATCCTGTCCCTGCGGCAGCGACAGGTCGGGGACGTCGAGCCCTTCGCTCATCCATTGCGTTCCGAAGACGATGACGAGGTCGGCGTTCTTCGCCGCGATCGCCGCTTCGGCGGGATAGCGGCCGTCGCGGAAGACGACCTCGGCTTGCGGTGCACGTGCGCGGATGGCGTCGAGCGGCGAGGAGCGGTGATAATTTTGCGCCATCAGCGCGGTGAACGGCCCGTCCTTCACGGTTGGGAGCGAGACCGCGGGGCCGCCCTGACCCTGCACCTGCGACGATCCCGCGCCCGACAATACCCCCGCGTCGGCATAGCCGCCGACGACGAGGATACGCTTTGCCGAGGCGGCGAGGGGCAGGAGATTTCCGTTGTTGCGGAGCAGGACCATGCCCTTTTCGGCGATCTCCTGCGCGACTGCGGCGCCGGCGGCGGCATCGATCGGTGCCTTGCGCGCCGGGTTTCGATCGACCCCGACGGCATAGATGGAGCGCAGCACGCGCCGGCTCATGTCGGCGATGCGCCTCTGATAACGCCTGTCGCGGTTCGCGGCGTCGAGCAGCGGCTGGCCGAAGAAGACCGCCGCGTCGAGCTGCGAACCCGATTGCTGATCGAGGCCCTTGAGCGCGAAGTCGGTCGCGCGGACCGACCCCCAGTCGGACATCACCCAACCCCTGTAGCCCCAGTCGCCCTTGAGGATGCCGTTGAGCATCCGGTCGTTGCCGCACGCCTGCGCGCCATTGACCTGGTTGTAGGCGCACATGATCGACCCGGGCCGCCCCTTTTCGATTGCGATTTCGAACGCGAGGAGGTCGCTCATGCGCAGCGCGTCCTCGCCGATCACGGCGTTGTGGAACTGCCGTCCGATCTCGGTCGGGTTGAGGATGAAATGCTTGACCGTCGAAATGACGTTTTGCGACTGGATCCCGGCGACGGCCGCGCCGCCGAGCAACCCCGAATGCAGCGGGTCTTCGCCCAGATATTCAAAGGCGCGCCCGCCGCGCGGATCGCGGACGAGATTGATGCCGCCCGCGAGCAGGACGTTGAACCCCTTGGCATGGGCCTCGCCGCCGATCAGCGCGCCGCCTTTCTGCATGAGGTCGGGGCTCCACGTCGAGCCCATCGCCAATCCCGACGGAAGCGCGGTGGCGCCGTCGCCGCGGAGACCGCCGACATAGGAAACGCCAAGGCTGGCATCGGTTTCGGTGAGCGAGGGAACGCCGAGGCGGGGAATGCCGGGAATATAGCCGGCGCCGAACGGCGCGCCTTCGGGAATCTTCACGTCGCCAAACGGCATCGCCATAATGCCGTTCAGCAGGCTGACGCGTTCGTCATTGGTCATCGCCGCTTCGGTGGCGGCGGCACGGCTGTCGGCATCGTCGACCGTATCGCGCGCATAGGCTGCCGATGCAGCAATCGATGTCGAACAGGCGGCGAGCAACGCCGCGCGGCAAAGCCACGACCCCATCAAACCCTCTCCCATTTCTTCTATTTTCGAATCGCTAGCTATCTAACGATGTCAGCGCTGACAACAAAAAATGTCAGCGCTGACATCAGGGATGGACTGGATACGTATTCGGCGTCTAATCAGGCACAATGAATCCTATCGACCGCTCTGTGAAAAAGCCTGCCACCCTCGATGACGTCGCGGCGATCGCCGGCGTTTCGGCGAAGACCGTATCACGCGTCGTCAATCGCAACGCCAATGTCAGCGCGGCGACGCGCGAGCGGATCGAAGCGGCGATCCGCGAAACCGGATATCGCGTGAATCAGGCGGCGCGATCGCTGGCGGCGTCGCGTTCCTTTCTGATCGGTGCGTTCATGCCGCACCTGCCCTCCTTCTATTTCGCCGAAATTTTCCGGGGGGCAGCGAAAGCCTGCCGCCAATACGGATATCATCTCGTGCTCGAGGAATTCGACCATGGTTCGGACGGCGTCGTCGATCGTTACGAGCAGGGGCTGCGCGGCGCGCGCTGCGATGCGCTGATCCTGACGTCGCCGGTTTGCGACGACGAGAAATTGCTCGACGCGCTCGACCGCGACGGGGTGCCCTATGTACGCATCGCTCCCGGCAAACAGCCCGACCGGTCGATGGCGGTCGGCGCCGACGAATGCCGCGGCGTGGAACAGCTGGTGCGCCATTTATGGGACGGGGGACGCCGCCGCTTCGCTATCGTCGGCGGTCCCGCCGAGCACGCCGCCGCGATGGTCCGCGAGCGTGCCTTCTGCGACGCGCTGGCCGCATTGGGCGGGGACCCGGCGGGCGTCGCGCTCGTCCGCATCGAATTGAACGAATCGATCGCGGAAGCGGGGCGCATGGCGACGCTCGACCTTCTGCGCGGTACGAGCCCGCTGCCCGACGCGATCTTCGCCTTCAACGACGAGGTCGCGATCGGCGCCATGGCAGCCATTCGCGAGCTGGGGCGCTCGGTCCCGGGGGATATTGCGGTGGCCGGGTTCGACGACAGCTATCTGGCCCAGCTCGTGTGGCCGCCGCTGACGACCATCCGTCAGCCGATAGCCGACCTTGCCTTTCGCGCCGTGGGCATCATCGCGGAAGGGCAATGCGGCGGCCGAGACGGCATCCTGTTGCCGGCGGACCTCATCGTTCGCGGTACCTCATAGCATCGTGCCCGGTCCGGGGCGCGATGTGCTAGCCGCCGGCTCGCTTCTGTCCGCCGCAGCCGAGATAGTCGAAGCCGATCTTCGCCGATTTCGCCGGATCCGACGGGAAGTCGAACTCGTAGATATAGTAAGCGATCTGAGGCCCCGCGGCCTCGATCACGCGGCGCCAGTCGGTCGTTCCCGCGCCCATGTCGGTCACCGCGCCATTCGCCGCGAGATCTTTCATGTGCAGAAGTGCGATGCGGCTGCGATATTTGGTCAGGAAAGCGAGCAGGTCGTCGAGGCGGTCGGGCTTGAACGCGAGGCGCGCCCAGAAGATGTCGACCTCGAACTGGACGAAGCGCGGGTCGGTGTTCGCCGCGACGATTTCCCACGCGCTCGTCATAACGGGTTTGCCGTCGCCGCTGTCATAGAGATAGCGGGCGTCGAACTCGCCGGTGTGATTGTGGACGTAGAGGGTGATCCCTTCGGCCCTGGCGGCTTCGCCGAGCGCGTTGAGGTTACGCGCGGTTTCGAGGACGTGGTCGAGCGTGTCGAGCCCCGGCGAACCGAAACCGCCCGAGCCGATGAAGCGCTGCCCGCGCGCCTTCGCCGCCGCGAGGGTCGCCGGCCATTTATTCTTGTCGAGATTCGTGTGGCTGGCCACCGCCTGCAGGCCATTGTCCTTGAGCAGCTTCGCATAGGCGGCGGGGTCACTGTTGCCGATGAGGTCCATCCCCTCAATGTTGCGATAGCCGATCGCCGAAATCTGCCTGAGGACCGACTCAAGCTTCGCGGGGTCGGGCTTCGCCCCGACGAGCTTGGCGAAGGACGGCTTCAGCCGCTCGAATTTCTCGCCGACGGGCAGCGTATCCCATTCGGCGGGGACGGGGATGTCCGCGAGGGTGCTGGCGAAGGTATAGGTCTGGATAGCGATCTTTTCGACCGGCAAACCAAGGCATTGGGCAGCGGCAGGCGCCTTTTTGTGGGCGCTATGATCGTGGGCGGACGCGCCCCCGGCGGCGAGCACCGACGATATCATCAACAGCGGCGCGATGTGGCGACCCTTCATAATCCTGTCCCTTTCCATTCTGTTCTCTTTGTCCCCGCGTCAGCGCAGGCCTTGCATATAGTCGATGATCGCGGCGCGCTTGGCGGGATCCGAAACCCCGGGGTAGGTCATGCGATTGCCCGGCACGACGGCCTTGGGGTTGGCGATGAAGGCGTCGAGCGTCTTGCGATCCCAGCGCAGCTTCGCCTTTGCGAGCGCAGGCGAATAGCGAAAGCCCTTCGCCTGCGCTGCAGGTTTGCCGAAGACGCCCGCAAGGCTGGGGCCGAGCCGGGTGACGCCCGCCTTGTCCGAATGGCACGCGGCGCAGGCCTGAAATGCGACGCGCGCCTTCGCCGGATCGGCGGGAGCGGCGCCGGTCGCGCCGGGTGCCGCAAAAAGCAGCGTCGCGACGATGGCAGTCGGTGCGATGGCGATCCGCAGCACGGGCTTGGCCTTCTTGTTCATCCTCATCCTCCTTTCCCCACAGCGCTAATGTAAATGATTACAAATTGCATCGCTGACAGGGTATTCAACCGTATATTTATATCGATTTGCCCTCTTGCAGGGGCATTTGCAATCGATTACGCAGTCATCATAACATAAGCAAGGGAGAGGTCAATGCCATCCGCCCAGACTGCCGGCGGCGTCCTTACCGGTCGCCGCGATCTGCTCAAGCTTGCCGCCTTTCTCGGCGTCGGGCTTGTGACGCCAGCCGCGCGCGCCGCCGTTGCAGCGGCTGCTCCATGGACTTCGGACGCGCGCGCGCTCATTGCCGACATCGCCGAAACGATCATCCCCGCGACCGATACCGGCGGGGCGAAAGCGGCGGGGGTGCCGGGCTTCATCGAAATGATGGTGGCTGATTGGTTCGAACCAGCCGAGCGGGCGCATTTCATGGACGGGATGGCGGCCTTTCGCGACGGCGTACGTGCCGAATATGGCAAGACGTTCGCCGAACTCGCGCAAGCCGCGAAGGATGAATATTACGGCAAGCAGCTCGCCGCCGCCGCGACGGCGGCGCCCGGCGCGGGCGTCCGGCCGCGTACGCCCTTTGCCGCGCTGATGAAGCGGCTGACGGTCTATGGCTATTACACGAGCGAGCTTGGCGGCTCGGTCGAGCTCAGGCTCGACATGGTGCCGAACGAATATCGCCCCGACGCACCGTTCAAGCCGGGCGACCGCGCCGATTCCTTCATCCTCTATTCGCTGTCGCCTTTCAGCGCCTTCTGACCGGGAGCATCACCATGTCGAATCAGGATTTCGATGCGATCGTCGTCGGCTCGGGCATTTCGGGCGGCTGGGCGGCGAAGGAGCTGACCGAAAAGGGGCTGAAGGTCCTGCTTATCGAGCGCGGCCGGTCGATCACGCCCGAGGATTATGTCGGCGAACACAAGGCGGATTGGGAATTTCCCTTCCGCAATCTGGGCGACCGGCATCGCTACGAGCGCGACTATCCGATCCAGCGCACCTGCTACGCCTTTGGCGAGGCGACCGATCAGTTTTTCGTCAATGACAGCGAACATCCCTATGGACAGGATGCCGATCACCCCTTCAGCTGGATCCGCGGCTATCATCTCGGCGGGCGTTCGCTTACCTGGGGGCGCGTGACGCCGCGGTTGGGACCGATCAACTTCACCGAAAATGCCGAGGACGGCCACGGTGTCGATTGGCCGATCCGGTACGAGGATATCCAGCCCTGGTACGATCATGTCGAGCGCTTCATCGGCGTGTCGGGGCAGTCCGAATATGATGCGCCCACCGCGCCGGTCGGCCGTTTCCAGCCCGGAATGCCGCTCAACCGCTGCGAGGCGCATGTCGCCGAGGGGATCGCGAAAACCTATCCCGACCGCCGGCTGATGATCGCGCCGTCGGCGATCCTGACGCAGGATCTGGGGGACCGTGCGGCGTGTCATTATTGCGGGCCGTGCCAGCGCGGCTGTTCGACCGGATCCTATTTCAGCTCGATCAGCTCGACGCTTCCCGCGGCGCAGGCGACCGGCAACCTGACCATCGTCACCGACGCGATCGTCGAGGGGCTCGATCACGATCCCGCCACGCGCAAGGTATCGGGGGTGCGGGTCATCGACTCCGCCAAGGGAACCCGCACCACCTATCGCGGGCGGATCGTCTTCCTCAACGCCTCGACGCTCGGCTCCACCCAGATCCTCCTCAATTCGAAAAGCGAGGAGTATCCGGACGGTATCGGCAACAAGAGCGGGGTGCTCGGCCATTATCTGATGGATCATCTAATGTCCGGCGGCGCCTTCGGTATCGTGCCGGGAATGCTGGACAGCCAGCCGATCGGTAACCGCCCCGCAGGCCTTTACATGCCGCGGTTCCGCAATGTCGGGAAAAAGGATGCGCCGTTCTTGCGCGGCTATGGCCTGCAGGGTGCCGCGGCGCGGAGCAACTGGACGCGCGGCGCGATGATGCCGGGCTTCGGTGCGTCGCTCAAGCAGTCGCTGCGCGAACCGGGGCCTTGGTTCATCTATGTTGGCGGTTTCGGCGAATGCCTGCCCTATTATGACAACCGCCTAAGTCTCGATGCGCAGAAGAAGGACAAATGGGGCATTCCCATCCTCAACGCGCGCTTCGAATGGGGCGCGAACGAGAAAGCGATGGCCGAAGACATATCGAAAGAGGCCGTCGCGATGCTCACCGCCGGAGGCGCGGTTGGCGTTCAGTCGATCCGCACCACGATCCCGCCGGGCGGCCTCGCGATCCACGAAATGGGCACCGCCCGCATGGGACGCGATCCGAAGACGTCGTACCTCAATGGCTTCAACCAGTCGCACGAGGTTTCGAACCTGTTCGTCACCGACGGCGCGTGCATGACGTCGACCGCGGCGCAGAATCCGTCGCTGACCTATATGGCGCTGACCGCGCGCGCGGCGAACCATGCGGTCGAAAGGCTGAAGGCCGGCCAGCTCTGACCGGGCTGGTCGCGGGTCAGCGGGTGCGCGGCGGCGCCGTGCTTTCGCGCACGATCAGTTCGTGGGGCAGGGTGATCGAAGCGAGTCCCTCGGCCTTTTTGGAAAGGATCGCGAGCAGCATCTCGACCGCCTTGCGGCCGATCGCTTCCTTGGGCTGGCTGATCGTGGTGAGCGCGGGCTGGAACGCGCGGGCGTAACGGATGTCGTCGAAGCCCACGACCGAGACGTCGCGCGGGCAATCGAGTCCGCGTTCGCGCAGCGCCGCGATCGCGCCGATCGCCATTTCGTCGCTGAAGCAGAAGATTGCGGTTGGGGGGCTGTCCTCGGCGAGCAGGTCGTGGGTAAGCGCTTCGCCCGAATCGACCGAGAAATCGCCCGTTCGCACCAGCACTTCGTCCCACAGGCGCTGACCTGCCGCGGCGCCCTGCACGCCGCTCAGCCGGTCGCGGCTGATCGGGCTCAGGAGCGGGCCGGTGATCACGCCGATGCGGCGATGGCCCAGGTCGTAAAGATGCTGCATCGCCTCGGCCGCCGCGACGGCGTTGGCGATATGGACGCTCGAGACGTTGAGGCCGGGTTCGAATTCGCACCCATTGACGATCGGCGCCTCGGCGCCCTGTTTGGCGACCAGCGCGACCATGGTCGGCGCCAGTCGGTGGCCGAGGAAGATCATGCCGTCGGCCTCGCGGCGCGTCAGCATCGCGGCATAATATTCCTCGCGCTCGGTATCGTGGTGCGTGTCGCCGATCAGCAGCGAATAACGGGCGGCGAGCGCGGCTTCCTCGGCGCCGCGGATCACCGCGGAGAAAAAGGGGTTGGAGATGTCGGGAACGGTCAGAATGATGCGCTGCGACCGCGTGGTGCGCAGGCTTTGCGCGGCATAATTGGGCGCATAGCCGAGTGCCTTCGCCGCCTGCTGGACCTGGCTGCGCCGCGGTTCGCTGACCGCGTCGGGGTTGCTCAGCGCGCGCGACACCGTCGCGGTCGAAACCCCTGCTGCGCGTGCGACATCTGCAATCGTCGTCATCGGGAAAACGTTCTCTCATCGTGAAAAGCGTTGGGAAGCTTAGTATTATTCGCCTTGCGATTCAACGTCGCTGTGCATAATGTAATCCATTACAAATAATGGGGAGAGGGTTGTGGACGGGGCTTTTGATTCGCGGCGGCGGCTGTTCGGCATATCCTTCGCGGCCATCACCGCGACCTCCTTCTGCTTCGTGCTGCGCGCGATGGTCGTCGACGAATGGGGTGTCGCCTTCGGGCTTTCCGAAACGCAGAAGGGCGAATTGCTGGGCGTCGGCCTCTGGCCCTTTGCGATCACCATCGTGCTGCTCAGCCTCGTCATCGACCGCATCGGCTTTCGCCGGACCTTCGGCTTCGCGGCTGCCTGCCATATCATCGGGCTCGCCATATTGGTGACCGCGGGCGGTTATTGGTCGCTCTATGCCGGCACCTTCATCATGGCGCTCGGCAACGGCGCGGTGGAGGCCGCGGCCAACCCGCTCGTCGCAACGCTATACAGCGAGGACAAGCCGCGCTGGCTCAACCGGCTCCACGCCGCCTGGCCGCTCGGGCTGATGCTGGGCGGCGTGATCGCCATCGCGTTCGGCGCGCATGTCGACTGGCGCGTGAAGACCGCGATCATGGCGGTTCCCGTGCTCATTTATGCGATCGCGCTTTGGGGGCAGCGTTTCCCGGTCAGCGAGCGCGTCGCGGCGGGCGTCTCTTATCGCGATATGCTCAAGGAAGCCGGCTTCGTCAGCGCGTTCGTGATCCTGTCGCTGATGTGCGTCGAGATCGGGCGGGTCGCGGACGCGCCCAATACGCTCGTCGTTTTTGCCGTCGCGGCGCTGACCGCGCTTTACGCCTTTTACGCCCGCTCGGCGGGGCATCCGCTCTATATCATCCTCGTCCTCGTGATGATCCCGCTCGCGATCACCGAACTCAGTACCGACAGCTGGATCGTCTCGCTGATGGAGCCCGAACTGGCGCGCTGGGGCATCGAGGCAGGCTGGGTGCTCGTCTATACGGCAGCAATCGTTTTCGTGATCCGGCTGTTCGCGGGCTCGATCGTGCGCGTCGCGACCCCGCTCGGAACGCTGGCGATCGCGTCGGCGCTCGCGGCGATCGGGCTGTACTGGATGGCGGGGTCGAGCGGCGCGGCGCTGCTGGCGGCGGCGACGCTCTATGGCATCGGCAAGAGCTTTTTCTGGGGCACCAGTCTCGCGGTCGCGTCTGAGCGTTTTCCGAAGGGCGGTGCGGTGACCGTGAACGTCATGGCGGGCGCGGGGATGCTCGCGGCGGGGATCGTCGGGGCGAGCTTGCTCGGCACGATCCAGGACCGTTCGACCGCCGCCGGACTCGCGGCCTATGACCGCGCGCACGAAACCCTGCTCGCCGAGACGCATTTGTCTGCGCCAAAGCACGGCGTGTTCGGATCGTATCGCGCGCTCGACGCCGCGTCAGTCGCGCAGGCGCCCGACGCCGAACGGCGCGCGGTCGAAACGGTGGTCGTCGAAGGCAAGAAGGGCGCGCTGCGCGACGTCGCGCTGCTGCCGGTGATGATGCTCGTCATCTATCTTGCGCTGATCCTCTTCTTCCGCTCGCGCGGCGGCTATGCGCCTGTCACGCTCGCCGCGACACGGGGCGAGGCATGACCGCTCCCGTGCAGCCTCTCGCCATGGCGATGGTCGGCGGCGGTCCCGGCGCGTTCATCGGGCCGGTGCATCGCATGGCGGCCGAGCTCGACGGTGTTATCCGCCTGCGCGCCGGGGTGTTCAGTCGCGACCATATGCGCTCGCTGGAGGCCGCGGCGGGTTACGGCATCGATCCCGCGCGCGCCTACCCCGACGTTGCGACGATGCTCGCGGCCGAAGCCTTGCGCGCGGACGGCATCGCCTTCGTTGCGATCGCGACCCCCAATGACACGCATCTGCCGATCGCGGCGGCGGCGCTTGCGGCGGGGGTACATGTGATCAGCGACAAGCCCGCGACCGCGACGCTCGAAGAGGCGCTGGCATTGCAGCGCCATGTCGCTGCGTCGAACGCGCTTTATGCGGTGACCTATACTTACACCGGCTATCCGCTTGTTCGCGAAGCGCGCGAGCGCGTCGCGCGCGGCGAGCTCGGGCGCATCCGCCGCATTCATGTCGAATATCCGCAGGGATGGCTGGCCGAACCGGTCGAGCAGGGCGAAAACAGGCAGGCCGGGTGGCGTACCGATCCTGCGCGCACCGGCGTCGGCGGGTGTATTTCGGACATCGGTGTCCATGCGCTGAATCTGGCCGAATATGTTTCGGGCGAGCGGATCGATCATCTGCTCGCCGACCTCGCGGCGGTCGTGCCGGGGCGCCGTCTTGACGACGATGCGACGCTGCTGTTGCGTTTTGCGCGCGGTGCACGCGGGCTGGTTGCCGCGACGCAGGTGGCGGCGGGAGCGCGCAACGACCTCCGCCTTTCCATCTGGGGCGATCGCGGCGGGCTGCAATGGTCGCACGCCGACAGCCAGCATCTCTATCTGCGCTGGCCCGACCGCCCCGACGAGATCGTCAGCGCGGGGGCTCCGTATCTGGGGTCGCTCGCGACCGGCGCGACGCGGCTTCCGGCGGGGCATCCCGAAGGTTTCATCGAGGCGTTCGCGAACATCTATCGCGATTTCGCCGGTGCGATCCGCGCCGCGACCCCGATTTCCGAAACAGCGCTTTGCGGGATCGAGGACGGCGTGCGCGGACTGCGCTTCGTCGACGCCGCGCTTCGATCCTCCGCGCAAGGCGGCAGCTGGCAACCGGTCGAAGATGCCGGTGCCCGTCCCTGATCCTCCCCTTCCGAAAGGTTTTTCATGCGAACGATAAAAGGCCCCGCGATTTTTCTGGCGCAGTTCGAGGGCAGTGAAGCGCCGTTCGACAGCCTCGCTGGAATGGCGGGGTGGGCGGCGGGGTTCGGCTACAAGGGGCTCCAGCTTCCGACCGGCGGACGGTTGGTGAATCTTGAGCTTGCTGCGACGAGCCGCGACTATTGCGACGAGCTTATCGGTACGCTCGCGGCGCATGGCCTCGCGATCACCGAGTTGTCGACGCACCTACAGGGGCAATTGATCGCGGTCGATCCGGCGCAGGACCGGCTGTTCGACGCCTTTGCGCCCGCGCATCTTCACGGCAAGCCCGAGGCGCGCCGGGAATGGGCGACCGGGCAATTGCTGCTGGCGGCGAAGGCGAGCCGCAATCTCGGGCTCGATACGCATGTTACCTTTTCGGGGGCGCTCGCTTGGGCGAATTTTTATCCCTGGCCACAGCGTCCGGCGGGGATGGTCGAAGAGGCGTTCGCCGAACTCGCACGCCGCTGGCGCCCCATCCTCGACGCGTTCGACGAGGTTGGCGTCGATGTGGCGTACGAGATCCATCCGGGCGAGGACCTGCACGACGGGGCGACCTTCGAGCGCTTCCTTGCCGCGGTCGACGATCATCCGCGCGCCAATATCCTGTACGACCCCAGCCACTTCCTGCTGCAGCAACTCGACTATCTGGCGTTCATCGACATCTATCACGAGCGCATCAAGGCCTTCCACGTGAAGGACGCCGAGTTCCGGCCGAGCGGCCGGTCGGGGGTCTATGGCGGCTATCAGGACTGGATCGACCGCCCGGGGCGCTTCCGCTCGCTCGGCGACGGCCAGATCGATTTCCGCACGATCTTCTCGAAGCTCGCGCAATATGATTTCCCGGGCTGGGCGGTGCTCGAATGGGAATGCTGCCTGAAGCATCCGGAGGACGGCGCGCGCGAGGGGGCAGGGTTTATAGCCGACCGAATCATCCGCGTGACCGACCGCGCGTTCGACGATTTCGCCGGCGGCACGGAGCGGGCCTGAGTCGCGGCGCGGCTAGGCACCTGCAGACGTCAGAATGAAGCGGTCATTGACCAAAAAGAGCGCATCAAATCTAGATTTGTAATCGATTACTTGACTCAGCGAGTTTCATAGGTTTTATCCCTGAAAAACATGATCTGTAATCGAGTTCATGAAAAACATAACAGGAGGGAGAGGCCCATGGCATATCGTCTGCGTACCTATCTTTGCATCAGCGCCGCGCTGATCGCATCGCCAGCGCTCGCACAAGAGCAATCCGCGGCGCCGCAGGACGGCGATATCGTCGTCACCGCGACGCGAACCGAGTCGCTTGCATCAAAAACACCGATCGCGCTGACCGCTATCGGCGGCGAAGGGCTGCGCGACGCGGGTATCAGCAACCCGACCCAGCTTGCCGATGTCGTCCCCAACCTGTCGATCGACCGCGGCAACGGGCTTCAGATCACAATCCGTGGCGTCACCAGCCGCGACGGCACCGAAAAGGGCGATCCTTCGGCGGCATTCCTGCTCGACGGCATCTATATCGCGCGTCCGCAGGCGCAGGAGGTCAGCTTCTTCGATATCGAGCGCGTCGAAGTGCTGCGCGGCCCGCAAGGAACACTGTTCGGCCGCAACTCGACCGCGGGCGTGGTCCATGTCATCTCGGCGCGCCCGGTCGACCATTTCGCGGCGTCGGTCGATGCCACCTACGGCAATTTCGATACCATCCAGGCGACCGCGATGGTCAACGTTCCGGTCGCGCCCGGCTTCGCGCTACGCGGCGCGGTCAATTACGATCGCCGCGATTCCTATATCCGGCCTTGGGTGAACTCGCCCTGGAAGCTCGATCCGGGGAAGGAAAATCTGTCGGCCCGCCTGTCGGCGCTGATCGATTTCGGTCCCGACGTCACGCTGCTGCTGCGCGGCGATTACAGCAAGATCGACGGGCGCCCCGCGAACACCGTGCGATTGACCAACTTCTTCAGCCGCCCGTTCACGCCCGGCACGCGCAGCCCGGTCTACAAGGACATCGGTTCGACGGCCCAGCGGACGCGCGACTATAACGAAGGCTCGGAATCCTTCTACGACAACGATACATGGGGGATCACGGGCGAACTGAACTGGGCGCTGGGTCCGGTCACCATGACCTATCTCGGCAGCTATCGCGAATTCAACCGGCACGAGCAGGGACCGCAGGATCTGTCCCCCTTCTTCCCCACGGCGCAGCGCGGCGTGTTCGAAGGCCATTATTGGCAGAACTCGCAGGAGCTCCGTTTCGCCTATGATGACGGCGGTGCTTTCACCGGCCAGGTCGGCGGTTATTATTTCAAGGAAAAGTCGGGTATCGGTGCGTTCATCATCAATCCGCCCATGGCGATCTTTCCCGTGGGAACCCCCGCTGGCGTGATCCGTTACGGCTTCCCGCAGGACCCGACGATTTCGGAATCGAAGGGCGTGTTCGGCCAGTTCACCTACGAGCTGGTTCCCGCCCTGAAATTCACCGGCGGCATCCGTTATTCGCACGACCTCAAGTCGCGTGTCGGCCAGACGATCCTCGAATATCCCGCTCCGATCGGCATCCTTCCATTACAGCAGAACAACGCGCGCCGGACCTTCAGCAAGGTGACGTGGCGCGCGGGGCTCGACTATGACCTCGGTAGCACATTGCTCTATGCGTCGGTCTCGACGGGCTACAAGGCGGGCGGCTTCAACGATGGGTGCGAGGTCGGAACGGGGACCGGCTGTTCGCTGCCCGCCGAAGCGCTCTATTACGACCCCGAAACGATCACCGCCTATGAGGCCGGTATCAAGGGGCGCTTCGCCGACGGCGCGCTGCGGCTGAACGGTTCGCTGTTCCATTATGACTATAAGGGAATGCAGCTCAGCTATTCGTCGACGATCTGCGGCGGTCCCTGTCAGGTGACGACCAACGCCGGCGCGGCGAAGATCGACGGCGTCGAACTGGAGGCCGTGCTGTCACCGCATCCGGCGCATCGTTTCGACGTCTCGGTCAACTGGCTGAAGGCGCGTTATACGTCGTTCCGCCCGGTCCCCACGATCGATTATGCGGGCGTCCGCCTCGATCGTTCGCCGACCATCACGGCTTCGGCGGGCTATACCTTCACGCAGGAACTCGGCGGAGGGAGCCATCTCGAATTCGGTGCGCGCGTTCGCGTCAGCGACTCCTACCTGCTGTCCGACGTCGCGGTTCCGGTGGTGTTCCGCAACCCGAGCTATCACAAGACCGACCTGACGCTGACCTATCGGGCGCCCGACGATCGTTTCTTCGTGCAGGGCTTCGTCAAGAATCTCGAGAATGTGATCACCCTGCAGGGGGCGTCGGCACAATATAGCAGTTCGGCCTATCTTGCCGATCCGCGCACCTATGGCGTCCGTGCGGGGGTGAAGTTCTAAGGCGAACAGACAGGCAGACAGCGCGGTCGGGGAGAAGAAGCATGAGAATATTCGTCGCCGCTGCACTGTTTGCCACCGCCGGCTCCGCGGCCGCAGAGCCGGCGGCGGGTCCTGTCGCCGAGGTGACGGGAGGTCGCGTCGCCGGAACGGTCGAAGCGGGGGTCACGATCTTTCGCGGCATTCCATTCGCTGCTCCCCCGGTCGGGCCGCTCCGTTGGCGCGCGCCCCAGCCGGTTCTTCCCTGGGCAGGCGTTCGCGCCGCGACCGTCTTCGGGCATGACTGCATGCAACTGCCGTTCCCGAGCGATGCCGCACCCCTCGGCACCGTGCCCTCGGAAGATTGCCTGACCGTCAATGTATGGGCGCCCGCCGGTGCTATGGGCAAGAAGCTGCCTGTCCTCTTCTGGATCTATGGCGGCGGCTTTGTGAACGGCGGGGCGTCTCCGGCGGTTTACGACGGATCGGCTCTCGCGCGCGCCGGGGTTGTCGTCGTCAGCTTCAACTATCGCATCGGACGTTTCGGTTTCTTCGCGCATCCCGCGCTGACCGCTGCCGGTGAGGGCCCGGTCGGCAATTGGGGGCTGATGGATCAACAGGCGGCGCTGCGCTGGACGCGCGACAATATCGCGGCCTTCGGCGGCGATCCCGGCCGCGTCACCATCATGGGCGAATCTGCCGGGGGCAGGTCGGTACTCAGCCTGCTCGGCTCTCCCGCCGCGCGCGGCCTGTTCCGCGGCGCGATCATCATGTCCGGGGGCGGGCGCACGGCCAGCCAGCAGCGCGACATGACGCGCGATCTGCCGGGCCTTCCCTCGGCCGAGGCGGTCGGGCTCAACTTCGCGAAAAGCGTCGGCGTCGAGGGAACGGGCGTCGCCGCGCTCGCCGCGCTGCGCGCGCTGCCTGCCGACCGCATCGTGTCGGGGCTCAATCTCGCGAGCCTTTTTGCGCCGCCGTCGGGTCCGCCGACCTGGTCGGGGCCATTTACCGACGGCGTCACGCTGACGGGGAGCGTCGAGGCGATGTTCGATCGCGGCGAACAGGCGCCGGTACCGGTGATGGTCGGAGCGACCAGCGCCGATATCGGCTTCGTGCCCGCGAAGACGAAGGAGCAGATATTCGAAAGCTTCGGCGCGAATGCCCCGCAAGCGAAAGCGCTATACGATCCGAAAGGCGATGCCGCCTTCTTCGACGTCATGCTGAAGGTCGGCGGCGACCGGTTCATGATCGAACCCGCACGCTACCTCGCTGGTCGCGTCGCCGCAGCCGGACAGCCCGCCTATCATTACCGTTTTTCGTATGTGGCGGAAGCCGCGAGAGAGGGGGCGAAGGGCGCGTCCCATGCCAGCGATATTCCCTATTTCCTCGAAACTGTGGCGACCAAATACGGGCAGGAAACGGCGCCGTCCGACCGCGTCATGGCACGGTCGATCAGCGGTTTTGTTGTCAATTTTGTCAGGAATGGAAATCCGAACGGCCCGGGGCTGGCGGACTGGCCCAGCTTCAGCTCCGCCGAAGTGATGGATTTTGCGTCCGATGGCACCGCGCAATTCGGCGACGACCCATGGAGCGAGAGGCTCGATCTTGTCCGTCCGGGATCAAACTAACGATGCCTTCGCAGCAAATGATTGAGCAACGTCCGCATTTGGCAATCTGCTCCCAACAGTAGCCCGTCCGCCATCGGCCAATCTGAGCCGGGGCAGTCGGTCCCGGATGCAGGCCGCCCCGTATCGCTACTGAGCGCGCAACATGTCTTGAAACTCCGCGACAGAGTTGTCGATTTGCTCGCGGAGCCAGGCCTTGAAGGGGTTCCCTTGGGGGTGTCGCCGCCGTTCGGTCGAACGGTATAACTGATAGCGTGCGCCAAGCGGAAAGGCGCGGCGCGTGCAGGCTGTCAGCCTTCCGTCGGCAAGGAAGCTGTTCGACACCAACGGTACTGCCAGCGTGATCCCGCCTCCGGCGGCCGCGGCCTCATAGGCAAGTTGCAGCGTGTCGAAGCTCCGCAGGTTGAGGGCGCTTGCTTCGAGCCCGGCCATGGCGAACCATCGTTCCCAAAGGCCGACCGGCTTGCGGACCGAAACAAGGGGGTAGCGGGACAGTTCGGCTTCGATATGCGGCACGGTGCGCCCGTCGGCGAGACGGGAGGCCGAGACGGGTATCGCCTCCGGAGTCAGCAGATGGGTCGTTTCGATTCCAGACGGCACCTTGAGATCGCCCCAGATGGCGAGATCGACCTCGCCGCAGGCGAGTGCCTGAACGTCGCGCGTTGCCGTGATCTCGACAGATACTCCCGCTTGGACCTGAAGCGTCGGAAGGCGCGGCAGAAGCCAGCCGGCGAGGCTATGCGAGGTGGCGATCCGCAGCGACCGGTTCTCGCCGAAACGGATCGCCTCGGTCGCGTTCTGGATACTTCGGATCGCCGGCGCCACATCCTCGAGATAGCGCGCGCCGACAGCGTTCAGTGTCAGCGACTGGTCGGCGCGGTCGAACAGCCGGGTCTTGAGGAATTGTTCTAGCGCGGCGACCCGCCGGCTGACCGCCGACGGGCTGAGCGCGAGCCGCCGCCCCACGGCGCGCAGGCTTTCACCTTGCGCGGCAGCAACGAATATCTCGATGGACTCGAGTGGTGGTGCCTTCCGAAGCATGGCATCGCCATAGGCGGCGAGTGTCACATTTATGCGACACAGGTTGCAAAGTCGGTGCGGCGTCGAAGCACACGCTAAATCAACGCACCGGGTCGGCGATCCTCGATCGCGAAGGCGCGCAACGCCCGGCATGTGGCCAGCGGATCTGCGAGACTGGAAACGGCCCGCAAGCTGCCTTCGATGCGATCGCCTTGAACGTCGAGCAGGACATAGCCCGCGTTCGCATTGTCGCGGAATCGCACATGCGGGTTTAGCGCCGGTGCGGGTCCGAACAATGCCTCGGGTCCGCTGTGCGAAGCGAGGCAGCTGGTGACGATTTCGGTGGCGACCGTTGCGCCGTCGGGCCGCGCAAAGTCGCGCTTCACATCGTTTAGCCAGAAGGAGTGCACGTCGCCGCCGAGGATGACGGCATTGCGCGTTTTTGCGGTATCCAGCGCATCGAGCAGCCGCGTGCGCGATGCTGCATAGCCATCCCAGAACTGCGAATAGAGCGAATCGGGACCTGCGGGCAGCACGAGCCGCGAAAACAGCGTTTGCTGGGTCACCAGCGACCAGCGCGCCGGCCGCGCCGCGGCCGCCTGACCGAACCATGCCTCCTGCGCGGGCCCGAGCATCGATCCGCCGTCCTTGCCGGCACGCGCGCATCGGGCGATCGGACCGTCTGCCGTCTCGTCTTCCGCGACGCAGATGCTTGGCGTGCGATACTGGCGCGTGTCGAGAATGTGCAGCGCAGCAAGCTCGCCCCAATTGACGCTGCGATAAAGACGCACCTCGCCATCGGGGCGAAGTACCGAGGGGCGGAGCGGCATATGTTCGAAATAGGCGCGATAGGCGGCGGCGCGGCGGCGAACGAAAGCGTGCGGGTCGCCGGTGTAGCCGGCCCGGTCGGCAAAATAGTCGTTCTCGACCTCATGATCGTCCCAGCTCACCAGGAACGGCATTGCCGCATGCGCGGCGGCAAGATCGGGATCGCCGCGGTAAAGGGCATGGCGCGCGCGATAATCATCGAGTGTCTGCGGATCGGGCGCGCCAAAGCTACGAACATTCGGTCCACGACCGAAGGAGCGCTCATAGATATAATCGCCGACCTGCAGGACGGCCTCGACGTCGTTCGCGATCATGTCGCGATAGGCGGTGAACCAGCCATGTTCCCAATGCTGGCACGAGGTGAGCGCCAGCCGCAGCTGCGCGGGCGTTGCGGCGATGGTCGCGACCGTTCCGGTCCTGCTGACGGCCCCGGCGAAATGGAAGCGATAGAAGTAACGGCGGCCTGCCTTCAGCCCGCGTGCTTCGAGATGCACGGCCCCGCCGCGCGCCAGCGGGGCAAGGGCGTTTCCCCGCCGGGCGATGCGACGAAAGCCTTCGTCTTCGGCAATCTCGTAGCCGACCAGCCGGTCCTCGTTCAGTCCCGCGATTCGTGTCCAGAGCACGAAGCCGTCCGCCGCAGGTTCGCCCGACGCGACGCCCAGCGCGAACGGGTCGACCGCGGTCCGCGCGCGACTTGCCGCCGGGCGCGCATGCAGCGGACCGACGAGGAACTGCGTCGCGGCGAGCGCCGCCGCGCGCTGCAGCAACTGGCGCCGCCCGAACATCAGAAGCGGGCCGTCAGGCGTGCATAATAGGCGCGCCCGTTGAGCCCGATCGGCGTTTCCTCGCCGGTCGGGAAGCTGCCGCCTGTTGCACCGATGACCAGTTCCTGCCCGTCGATCTCGTCGGAGTGGGCATCGAACATATTCTGTACGCCGAGCACGAAGCGCACGCCGTCCATAAGCGCATAGCCCGCGGCAAGATCGACCGTCTCCTTGCCGCCAAAGGTCTGTACCCCGGTCAGCGGCGCCGACGTATAGGTGCCGAAGGCCGCAATATTGGCGCGCAGGTCAAAGGGCCCATGCTCGAGGCTGGCCTGTACGGTGAACTTGTTGCGCGGCTGCGCCTCGGTGAGAAACAGGATCGATTTGGTGCTGAGCAGCGGCAGCGACGGCAGCGCCGGATTTGCGCGCAGCGTGTCGAGTTTCGAGTTGAACCAGCCATAGCCGAGTTGGACTGACGCGCGCGTTTCGGGACCAAGATCGCCCTGCCAGCGCGCAGTCACTTCGATCCCTTCGGTGGTGGTATCGACGGCATTGGTGAAGAAACGCACCTGTTGAAAACCGGTGATGCCGGCCTGTTTTAGCACCGCTTGCACCGCCGCGCCGCCGAGTTGCTCGCTGAGTGCGATCCGGTCGCGGATCCGGATGCGAAACCAGTCTGCGGTAAAGGAAAGGCCGTCGAACGGTCCGAACACGACGCCGACTGTGGCGTTGCGCGAGCGTTCGGGCTTGAGGTCGCCGGCCCCTAGCGCGCGCGCGACGGAATCGGAAACGGGCAGCGTGCCGACGGTTACAAGCTGGCCTTGGCTCGTCGCGCCTTGCACCGCGCTGAAATATTGCTGCTGGAGCGACGGTGCCTTGAGCCCGGTGCCGATAGTGCCGCGCAGCGCGATGCCTTCGGCGGCGTCGAGCCGCGCGGTCGCGCGCCACGTGGCTTTGCCGCCGAAATCGTCATAATGGTCGTAGCGCATCGCACCGCCTAGCAGCAGCGCCGCGACCGGCCGCAGCTCGATGTCCAGATAGGCGGCATAGGCGTCGCGGCTGGCATCGGTTGGATTCCGCGGATTGAAACCCGCGAAGCCGTCGGCACCCAAGCCGAAATAGGCCTGCGGCTCGCCGCTGCGGATGCTGTAGCTTTCGCGCCGGTACTGCCCGCCTCCCGCGATATTGCCGCCCGCGAGAACGCCATCGAGAGGGAGAGACAAGGCGAGGTCGCCGACATGCTGGGCGTAGGTCACGCCGCCCGAGTCAAAAGTTGTCGGGCTTGCCCGCCCCAGCGAGACATTGGCTGTATCATGGACCCGGAAGTCGGCCTGATTCTCGCCATAGCCATAGCTTATATCGGCGCGAAGCTGGCCGAACTCGGTCCGCAAACCAACGGTCCCGCCGACGTCCAGGATGCGCGGTTCGATGATCGGCAGAAAGCCGTCGGGGTAGAGTGGCGAAAAGCCCGGCACACGAAACCCCGCCGCATTGTTCGAAATCTTCCGGGTAACCGCGCCGAAGGCATAAAGTTCCGCCGTGCCCAGCGGCAAGCCGGCATCGAAGGCAAAATTGGCGACGCTCGCCTCAGGGTCACCGATGCGATAGGTCACGCGGTTGAAGCGCTGATCGACGAAGGCCCGGTTGGTTGCCTCCTGTCCGCGCGCGAGGACGGTCAGCGTCAGATGGCCGTTGTCGCCGAGACCAAAACCGGCGCTGGCCGTGGCCATGGCATTTGTGCCATCACCTTCCTCGGTGGTGCCCGCAAGCAGTTCGCCATAGCCACCCGATGCATTGGATTTGAGGATGATGTTGACGACGCCGGCGATCGCGTCGGAACCATATTGCGCTGCCGCGTCGTCGCGAAGAACTTCGATCCGCTGGATGGCGCTTTGCGGAATTGTGTCGAGATCGACGCCCGCCGACCCGCGGCCGATGCTGTTGTTGACGTTGAGCACCGCATTGGCGTGCCAGCGCTTGCCATTGACCAGCACGAGTGTCTGGTCGGGCGAGAGGCCGCGCAGCGTGATGGGCCGTGTGTTCGCCGCGCTCGCTGTGGTCGCGGCGCGTGCGAAGTTCACCCCGGGCTCGAGGAAGTTGAGCGCGCGCCCGATATCCGGAAAGCCGCTGTCGAGTATCTCTTCGCCGGTGACGATGTCGATCGGCGCCGATGATTCCAGCGCAGCCCGTCCTTCGGTACGCGTGCCCGTCACCACGATATCGTCACCGCTCGATCCCCCTGGGCCTGTTTCCTGGCCATGTGCTGCGAACGCGGAAAATGCGGCAGTGGTCAACAGCAATATACGAATCATGATTACCCCCGGATGCTTCGGTCCGGGGCGCCTCTAGCTTTGATCGAACGGGGGTCGGTATCGCTCTCTCGGCAACAGTTGTTGCGTGCGCGGCAACGCTGCAGCCCTCGGAACGCAGCTCGCGTCGACGTGAGATCATTCAAAGATTTCAGGAAAGAAATGGTGGCCCTTTTTTGGGCTCGAACCTTAACCGTGTTGGATCTGCTTTGCGCGCGGCAGCTTTGATCAATCCGATACCTGGAGCAGCCGGTCTGTTATCGGCCACATCGGGTCATCACTTGGCAGTCAACGGACACGAAAATGAGAACGTGTGGGCGTCTTTATAGAGCGCGTGGCTCCAACTCCATTTCGGGAACGGCGCGCCGCTCTGTTCCTAGCATGCCCGAATTCTCCCAGACGATTACGACCGTCTGCTGATACATTTTGCGTTCGACTTCAACAAATGCGCCAAGGACCCTGATGATCGCGCTGTCGCGGCCGTTGCAGACTATTTCGACCCGGTCCAGCGACCTGAAAGGTTGGAGGGCGGCATCGATGATCTTGCGCTGCTTGTCCAAAAGCGCCCGGGAAAAGCCGACGATCCCGACCACCGTGACGCTTTGGCGTTCTCGGATAAATTCCGCTCCGACAATTCCTCCGTCAGGACATGTCAGGACCACGCGATCTGAGTTGGTCAGGGGGTCCCGAGTGTCCGGCGCCTCATATGCCGCCGTGGGCGGCGGAGGCAGGGGTTCAGAAAAAATCAGAGCGGTTGCCGAAATGAGAAACACTAGTTGACCTCCGGTTGGCCGGATGGTGGGTCTAAAGTGCGGGATTCTCGTCCGCAACCTGTGACGGGTACGTAAAGTCGCCTATTAACGATTTGTGCCCAAAAGCTGGAAGGGGGCTCGCGGCTATTGCCTGCATAGAGCTTGGATCATGCGAACAAGCCGGGGGACCGGAATATCATCGGCAATTCAAAATCGCAGGAGCCATTCGGGGGCAGTCGTTTCAAGGCGCCGAATATGGCGATTCTCCGCCGAGGCTGTCGTTCGTATGACGGATCAGCAGATCGCACAGACATGCAGCATCGGAACAGGCGTCGCGCTTTGCGATGAAACCGGCATCGCGCGGGGGATTGCTCTGGTCGACTTCCTGCTTGGTTGCATTCTCGCTCGCATAGACCCAGGCAAGGTCGTCGAGGCGGCCCATGTGCCAGAGTCCGGCGGGATATTCGTCCAACGAGTCGCACATCAGCTGATGTGCTTTCACGGTCGGGTCATCGCAGCTGATATCGGACAGGATGTTCGTATAGGACAGTTCGAGCCTTGTTATGCTCTTTTCGACCGCGGCTGGGTCAACCTTGCAGCTCTGTGCGAACGATATCTGGGGCACGAGCAGCAACGCGATCGTCAGAACCACGCGGGATGCAGGGCCGGGGAGGGGCATGGGGTCGTCCTTTGATTCGTTGAAGCGCATATCGCGGGCTCCGCTTAGCCAGCGATTGCGCATCGTCAATGTGATCGACCGCACATGGATCGAATAATCAATGAACTTCATAGGATAGATACCGATATGCGGCGTCCCTCGCAATTTGCGCGAGAAAGCGTCGCCATTCGCATCGGCTGGCCGCCCCTGATGTCGATCCACAGCAGTCGATTGCGCCGCGCGCTCCAGATGGGGCTTTCGCCAATGATCGCGTTGGCTTTGACTGCAATCTTGAAGTCGGGGCGGCGGTCATGACCGCGGCTCCCGCGCCAGGACCGCAATCCGGTCCCACGCCATAGCCACGGCGGCGGGGCTGCTGGTATCGACTGCGCGCAGGTCGCGCGGATAATCGACCCCTTCGGCCTCGGCGGCGCGAGTTGCATGGACCTGTCCGTTCGCGGCCCGCAATATCCAGCGCCCCCTTATCGCAGGCGTCGGAGGCAAGGAAGGCGACGCCCGGCGCGACAGTTTCGGGCCTCAGCTCGTCCAGTTCACCCTCGCCCCACATCCGGGTCTTTGCGACCGGAGAAACCGCGTTGACGATGATGCCGTGCGCAGCCCCCTAGTCCGCAAGAACATTCATGATGCCAACGGCGACCATGCGATTACAACGTCTGAAATGACAGGCTGCCAATCCAGTGGCGGCACTGAATGGACAGAGGCGGACCGGACTGACACAAAGGGCAATATCTATCGGCGATATTCCGTTATTGGCGTCACAAGATTTATGAAATGTTCGGTCTTCCACTGATGCCTCGCCGCGCCATACTTCTCACCATCGGAGTGATAACCCTCGGTGCAGTTCTGGCCGGGATTTACTGGAGTCGCGAGGCGAGCTGCCATCGGATGCTCCAGACAGCGGAACTGGCCCGGGGGTCGGAGGTTCGCGCAGCGATCTTTGGAGGATGCCACATTGTAGGACCCGAGGAGGCGTCCGAGTCCCCTCCCTGATAGGGGGCGATCATCTGCACGCCGCTAACCGCCATCGCCTCGGCCGAATGCCAGCAGGAAGCCGAAGCCGAGACCTGCAAGCTTCGCTCCTTGGAAATCGGGATGGCTTGTTGAGCCGGGCGATGCAGCGCCTTCTTCCAGCCTATCGATATCGAAGGTCCGCTTAGCCCGCTCTCGGTCTAGAAGCTGCCAGTCCGGTGTCGGCCAGCTGGGCCAACAGGTCAGCCATAGCTAATCGTGTTCATTAGAGCGATCTGATCTTGGTCGAAATGGAACGAGTAGTAAGCGTGGACTGTGACGAACGGATTGCACTCATTCTCGGGCGTCGCTTCAATGCCTCGCGCTCGCACAATCACCAAATCACCGACTGGCGTGGCTTCCAACAGGTCGGTTGGTTGCGGAGAGGGCCACCGAAAACTGGCCCGTCGCATGCTTTCGGTCGAGCGCTCGATTTCTTCGAACGAGCCTGCCCGATCTATCTTCTCAAAAAATCTTTCGACTATTCTCAAACGACTTTCTTGCGCCTTCCTGTCGAATGTAGGGTCGCGGCGAGGCAATGATATCTGACAAGACAGTGCCGTTCCCGGTATGAACGTGGCGCACGCCACCGCTGTGATTGCCTGTCGCCTTCCGATCATGGAGCAGTCCCCCGGACGCCTAGTGGATGACGGCGAGGATACACCGAAAGCAAATGGCCGCAATCAGTGGATTGCCGACCTAGGCATTCGGCGCAATGTGAATGTCCGCTTCTTTCGATTTCCCAACCAACAGCTGCCTGACTGCAACCGGCCACGGCCAGACGCCCTAACGCTTACGCCGCGGGAACCTTGCCGCACCGACAGCGAGCAGAGCGATGGCAAGCAGGGTGAGGCCAACCGTCATCGCTATTGTGACGGTATCCCAGTCGGACGGTGACCGGCTCTCGGTGATGACAAAGCTGGCTGACCCGAGGCCGGTCATTATGCCGGCGCATACCCACAGCCAGGGGCTTGGGTTGGGCGTGTGTTCGTAGTCGGACATAGCAGCTATCTATTCTGGCCGGCTGACGAAGAACAGGGCGCCCGGCCGTTCAAAGCGATAATCTTCCTGAAAAACAGTTGTGACCCGATGAAGTGACGGGCTTCCGGCACATGGCCGTTGCCCAAGGCTCTCGCAAGCCTGTCTGCTTTAGTCAGCTACCAACCTGAAACCGGCCTGGCCGCAAGCGGCCAGTCATGCCCGGCGGTCATCTAGTCGCCTGAGCACTTCGCCGTGCGGCTTTGATTTGGTCGTGATTGGTGTCGGCCCAGGCTACAAGTGCCTGCATCGGTTCCATGAAAGAATGGCCCAAATCGGTCAGGGCATATTCGACCCGGGGTGGCACTTCCGGATAGGCAGTCCGTGTAATCAGGCCGTCTTCTTCCAGCCGCTTGAGCGTCCTTGAAAGCATCTGGCGCGAGATATCGCCAATGCCGCGCAAAAGTTCATTGAAACGCATCACTTTCCGGCGAAGCATATCGAGCACGAGAAAGCTCCACTGGTCTCCCACCCGGTCGAGGACGCCCCGGATCGGGCAGACATCTGTCAAATTCTTTGCGGCCATCCTTGAGCACCTGCTGCGCCACCCCAAGGTCACCGCAAAGTGACTCCTTGTGACGATCATTTCGCGAGCATATCTGACCATTGGTCCAGATTGTGGACCTGATATAGATTGAAGACCAAGGAGTTTCAAATGGCCAATATTGCATTGATCGGCGCCTCCGGGCGTGGAGGGTCGCGGATATTGAAAGAGCTGTCCGATCGCGGCCACCAGGTTACGGCCATCGCGCGCAACCCCGATCGGATCGCCGCATTGCCGGGAATAAGAGCGGTCAAAGGCGATGTCTTTGACGAAGCTGGCCTTGTGCACCTGCTGCGGGGGCACGATGCCGTGATCAGCGCCGTGCATTTCACCGCGAGCGACGCAGTTTCCCTGATCGAGGCGGTGCGCGCATCGGGTGTTCGGCGCTATGTCGTCATGGGCGGCGCGGGCAGTCTGCTTGTCGGCGGCAAGCCGCTGATTGAATCGCCGGATTTCCCGGAAGTCTATAAGGCCGAAGCTTCCAAGGGTGCGGAATTCCTCGAACTGCTCAAGCGCACGGACGATCTTGACTGGAGCTTCGTGTCGCCGTCCGCAGAAATATTCGAAGGCGAGCGCACGGGCATTTTCCGGATTGGCAAGGACGAGCTTCTCGTAGGGGCGGAGGGCAGCCGCATCTCATTCGAAGATTTCGCCGTGGCGCTGGTCGACGAGATCGAGACGCCCAATCACGGCCGTCAGCGCTTCACGGTGGGCTATTGACGCGAGGTTGCTCACGGCAGCCGACGCGCTGGTCGCCGCTAACCCCTCCTTGATCATTGGCGCGAGGGTGCGCGCAGTTCGGCACTCGCTGTTCTGAGATTCCGATGTGGGTGCTCCCAAACTATAGCGGTCTCAATTTCCTCTTCTGCCTCGCGCTCTGCCTCTCCTGCTGACGTCCACTGATCTCATTTCACCCGACAGCGGGCTGTCACCAAGCGGCCATGTCGTGCGTCGTCCGCTTAATGCCTGGCTTGACTCGAGCCTCAATGGGCATTGCGTCCTTGGCTTGTCGGATCAGATGTGACAATTTCGTAGGCGCGGGCTCCACAAATGATCGCAACAAGAGCAGCTACGCGTCCGGGGGCGTCCGCGCTCGCTGTATCCTCGAAAAAATGGCTCAGTCGGACTTCGTCGTGGCTTGCAGGCGTACGGGCGCGCGATACGCTCGCACGCAGTTCTTCATCGGTTCGCAGTGCGACTGCGATCTCCAGAATGACTTCAGCGTCTTGCTGCAGTGTTTCCGTCAGCGCGACCAATGCCGCCCGCACTCCGCGTTCATCAACGCTGATCGCTTGAAGACTGTCGCTCAGCCTCTCGGCGCTCTCACCAAGGAAGGTCGCCATTGCGTTGGCCACCAACTCGTGCTTCGTCTCGAAATGATGAAACAGCGCACCGCGCGAAACGCCGGCTTCTGTGATGATGCTCTCGACGGAGAGCCTCGAATAACCATCGCGTGCGAGACAGCGCAGCGTTGCCTCGACGAGCCGGGCGACGGTGCGAGCACCGCGCCCGTGCAGACCGGAAGCGGCGCTTGCGATCAAGACGAAATCCGCAGGCGGCGGCTCTGGCGGTGCTCAGACCGAGGGCTTGCCCTGCGCTCAGGCGGCACGGCCCACTCGCTCCGATAGGTCGTAAACTTCGGCAGCAAGCGCGTCGACGCGGGCGGAGATGGCGGTGATTTCAGCCCGGTCGCTGTTCCGCGCCGCGACCAGCCGGTCGATTTCTTTCGCCATTTCGGACTGAGGGTCATGGTCGAGTGCCTGACCGAACAGGAGGATATTTTGCCAGAGGCTGGCCATCTTTTCGCTAAAGACCATGAACATTGTCTCCTTTGGTAATCGATACGCCCAACCCCGCCGCGCCGTTTGCCGGTTCGCTGCGGGGTTGGGCTAAGTCGATGCCAGTGCTGCTCGTGGAGCTTCGCGACCGTCGTCAGGGCGGATGCGGTACCAGAGCGAATAGAGCGCAGGCAGGAAGGCGAGGGTGAGGATCGTCCCGCCCAGCGTCCCTCCAATCAGGGTGAAGGCCATCGACCCCCAGAACACCGAGGTGGTGAGCGGGACGAAGGCGAGCACCGCGGCGAGCGCGGTGAGGATTACCGGGCGCGCGCGCTGGACGGTCGCTTCGACGACCGCGTCATAAGGGGTTCGTCCCTCGCGTAGATTATCCTCGATCTGACCGATCAGGATCAGCGTGTTGCGCATCAATATGCCGGCGAGCGCGATCAGGCCGAGGATGGCATTGAAGCCGAAGGGCTGACCGGTCAGCAGCAGCATCGGGACCACGCCGATCAGGCCGAGCGGTGCGGTCAGGAGCACGATCGCCATCGCCGAGAACTGGCGGACCTGGAACATGATGACGATCATCATGAGCAGGATCATGATCGGGAAGATCGGTGCCAGCGCGGCGTTCGCCTTGCCGGCTTCCTCGATCGAGCCGCCCATCGTGATCTGATAGCGGGGGGGCAGCGTGTCGATGACCGGCTGGAGTTTCTCCAGCATCGCCGTCGAAACGTCGGGGGGCTGCAGTCCGTTGGCGATATCGCCGCGCACCGTGATGGTCGGCACCCGGTCGCGGCGCTGCAGGATCGGATCTTCCATGCGAAGCTCGAACTTGCCGACCTGGCTGACCGGCACGCGCCGCCCGTCCGCCGCGGTCAGCGTGAAATCGCCAATCCGGGCCGGGTCGAGTCTCTGTGCGCCGCCCGAGCGGGCGACCACGTCGACCATCCTTATATCTTCTCGCACTTGCGACACAGTGACGCCCGACAGCAGGAACTGAAGCTGCTCGGCGACGTCGGAAGAGGTAAGCCCGATCGCGCGGAGCCGGTCCTGGTCGAGCACGAAGCGCAGCGTCGGGACCCTCTCGCCCCAGTCGGTGTTGACGGTGCGCATCATCGGGTCGGCGACCATGATCGCGCTGACCTTGTCTGCAATGTCACGCAGCGTGCCGACGTCGGGGCCGCTCACCCGGAAGGCGACCGGATAGGGGGAGGGCGGGCCGAAAAGAAGCTGGGTCACGCGAACCCGGGCCGCAGGCGCGAGACCCTCGGCCGCCGCTTTTCGCAGCCGGTCCCGGATCGCGTCGCGTGTCTCCTCGGACGAGGTGAGCACGATGATCTTGGCGAAGGAAGGATCGGGGAGTTCGGGTGCCAGCGACATGAAAAAGCGCGGCGCGCCCTGTCCGACATAGGCCGTAACGACCTTCGCCTCCGGCTGGCGCCTGATCCACGCCTCCACCTCTTTCGTCGCCGCGCTCGTCCGCTCGATCGATGTGCCCTTCGGCATCTGGATCTCGACGAGTACTTCGGGCCGGTCGGACGTCGGGAAGAATTGCTTCTTCACCAGCGCCATGCCCATCCCTGAGACGACAAGCGCAGCGAGCGTGACGAGCGCCACCTTCTTGTTATGTTCGACCGCCCAGCGGATCCAGTGGCGCAGCTTCTGGTATCGAGGTGTCTCGTAGATCGCGTCATGACCGCCCTCGACGGGCTTGATCACGGGCAGGAGCTTGACCCCCATATAGGGCGTGAAAATGACCGCGACGAACCAGGAGGCGATGAGGGCGAAGCCCACGACCCAGAAGATGTTGCCGGCATATTCGCCCGCCGTCGATCGCGCGAAGCCGACCGGCATGAGGCCGATCACCGTCACCAGCGTGCCGGCGAGCATGGGTGCCGCAGTATGGCTCCACGCATAGGCCGACGCCTTGATGCGGTCGTATCCCTCCTCCATTTTAACGACCATCATCTCGATGGCGATGATGGCGTCGTCGACGAGCAGGCCGAGCGCGAGGATTAGCGAGCCGAGCGTGATGCGATCGAGCACCCGGTCGGTCGCCCACATGATGACGAGGGTGATCGCGAGGGTCAGCGGCACGGCGCCCGCGACGACGAGGCCGACGCGCCAGCCCAGCGCGATGAAGCTGACGATCATCACAATCGCAAGGGCCTCGAGGAAGGTATGCATGAATTGGTCGACGGCGGCCGATATGTTCACCGCTTGGTCGGTGACCCGGGTTAGCGACATGCCGAGCGGCAGCTCCGACGCGATCGCCGCGATTTCGGCCTTCAAGGACTTGCCGAGATCGAGACCGTTCCACCCTTCGCGCATGATCACGCCGAGGAGGAGCGCGGGCTCACCTTCGCTACGGATAAGGAAGGTCGCCGGATCCTCATAACCCCGCCGTACCTCCGCGACGTCGGCGAGCCGCAGCGTCTTCCCGTTCGCGACCACCGGCAGATCGCGGATCTTTTCCAGATCGTCGAAAGCGCCGTCGATCCGCACCTGGACCTGCGGCCCATTGGCTTCGATCGCGCCCGCCGGCGTCACGAGATTCTGCTGTGCGAGCGCCGCGAAAATCGCACGCGGCGAGACACCGAGCGTTGCCAGCCGGTCCTGCGCGAATTCGACAAAAATGCGCTCGGGCTGTTCGCCGACGATGTTCACCTTCTTGACGCCCGGCACGTGGAGCAAGCGCTGCCGCAACGTCTCGGCCTGGCGTGCGAGGGCGCGCCGGGGCTCGCCCTTCGCCTTCAGCGCATAGAGCGCGAAGGTGACGTCGCCATATTCGTCGTTGACGAACGGACCCAGGACGCCGCGCGGCAATCGCGGGGCTTCATCCTCGATCTTCTTGCGCGCCTGGTAGAATTCGGACTGCACGTCGGACGGCGGGGCCTGGTCGCGCAGCACGAGGGTGGTGAAGGCGAGGCCCGGCCGGGTGAACGTCTCGCTGCGGTCATACCATCTCAGCTCCTGGAGGCGCTTCTCGAGCGGCTCGGCCACCAGATCCTGCATTTCCTGTGCGGTGGCACCGGGCCAGGCGGTCACCACGGTCATCTGCTTGATCGTGAAGCTCGGATCTTCGGCCCGTCCGAGGTTGAGGAAGGCGACGATGCCGGCAAGACTGATCGCGATGATGAAGAAGAGCGTGACCGCCCGTTCGCGGACCGCGATCGCCGACAGGTTGAACCGGCCGCTCCTCTTGTCGCTAGCCTCGCTCAACGAACCGCCCCCGGCGCGATCCGGACCGCCTGGTTCGGATGGAGCATATGTGCGCCGAGCGCCACGAAGCGTTCACCAGGATTGAGGCCGGCGGAGATGGTAGCGGTTTCCTCTCCGATAGAGACGAGCCTGATGGGCCGGAACCGGACTTTCGGACCTCTCAGGGTGTCGACGACCCAGACGCCCGGAGTGCGCCCGCGGTCGTCGACTGCACCAAGGGGGATAGTGAGGAGACCCTTGGTGCCGGGAGAGGCAAGCTTGACGGTGACGGTCGAGCCGAGCGGCGCCGCCGCCGGCGCGGCCGCGAGCGTGAATCGCGCCTCGAACGTCCGCGTGGCCGGGTCGGCGGCATCGCTGAGCTGGCGGAGCGTCGCTTGCCCGGCGAGACCGCTGTAGGTCGATGCCTCGGCAACGGTTCCGAGGGCGGGGCGCAGGTCTTCGGGAAGCGATACGATCGCCTCGCGCGGACCCGAGCGCGCCAGCCGCACGACGGTCTGACCTGCAGCGACCACTTGGCCCGGCTCGGCCAGCGTCTCGGCGACGACGCCATCCGCGTCGGCAACCAGCAGGGTATAGCCGGCATCGTTCCGGCTGGCGCTTGCCTGCGCTTCGGCCGCCGTGAGCTGCGCACGCGCGGCAAGCGCGTCGGCCTTGGCCTTGTCATAGGCCGACGCGGAGACGGCGCCCGCCGATACCAGATCGCGGTAGCGCGCTTCCTCGGCGCTCGTCTGCGCGGCGCGTGCGCGCGCGGCCGCGACCGTGCCGGCGGCCGCCTGCGCCGCAAGCGCATAGTCGGTCGGATCGATCCGCATCAACGGCTGCCCGCGCCGGACGCGCTGGCCTGCATCGACCAGCCGTGCGACCACCTTGCCACCGACACGGAAGCCGAGATCGCTCTGCACGCGCGCGCCAACGATGCCGGTGAATTCGCGGGCGCTCCCCTCGGTCGCGCCCGCAGTGGAGGTCCGCACCAGCGTTGGCGTGGTGCGCGGGTCGGGGTCCGATTTCCCGCAGCCGGCCAGCACGCCGGCAGCCAGTCCAAGAATTCCGATCGTGCGGGCGAGAGACGATGATGACACGCAGCTTCCTCCTGTTCAGGCGAAACCAAATGTCATCAAGTGACCAATATGTCAACTAGTCACATGCAAGAACTCGATCTCAAGGTGCGAGACTACGCAGCACCAATCCGGTTACCTCGGTCTGCGCATCGGGCAGGAGGTCGAGGCTGCGCTCGAGGAAAACGGGATCGAAGAAAGGCTTGAAGGCATAGAAGATCGACCGGCGAGTTTCGTCGAGCGGCGTCTTGCGCTCGAACTCGCCGCTCTCGCGGCCTTCCTTCAATATCTCTTCGAGCAGGCCCTGCAGGCGCTCGGTATAGGCCCGCACGACCTCCCAGTTTTCGGCCGACGCATGGACCGCGATCTCATAGAGCTTGCGATCGGTGAAGAGCAACTCGACGGTTGCGGCAGTCACGGTTCTCGCAAATCTGCGTAGCTTGTCAGTCGCATCCTCCCCCTGGTCCACCGCTTCGCGGGCCTGGTCGAACAGTCCGTCTACGCACTCGCCGCAGATCGCCGCGCCGATTGCCTGCTTCGACTCGAAGAACCGATAGATATAGGCTTTGGAGAAGCCGATTTCGCGCGCGAGATCCGACACCGTCGTCTTGCCGTAACCATAGTGCGCGAAGCATTCGCGCGCGGCCTTGACGATCTGGTCCCGCACCGAATGCTCCGCCGGGCCGCGGGTTGCGGCGATGTTTGTGCTCTGTGTCTTCATGCCGGGCTTTATAGCGCCAAATGGCTGGCTTGACAAATGGTGACTATTTATGTCATTGGTCACTCGCTCATGAGATGGTTCATGAGCCGATGTCGGACCCGCGCATGCACATTTCTCCCTCGATCCTGACCGCGATGACCGCGCTGCTCGGCGGCTGTGCCGTCGGTCCATCCTATGTGGCGCCGGAAGTAGGGGCGCCACCGGCGTTCATGGGCACCCCCGCCGTCGAGGCCGCCACGGGCGAGGCGGCAACGGTCGACCTGGTGAACTGGTGGCGATCGTTCGACGACCCATTGCTGGTGAGCCTGGTCGAGCGCGCGCTCGCGCAGAATCTCGACCTGCAGCAGGCGAGCGCGCGCGTTGTGCAGGCGCGCGCCGCGCTGCGCTACGCCAAAGCAGATATTCTCCCTTCCGGACAGGTCAGCGGCCAGGCGAGCGAGAATTATCAGTCGCTCGAGACGCCGCAGGGCCGCATCGCCAGCGCCTTGCCTGGTTTCGACCGCGAAGCGCAAAGCTATGAGCTGAATCTGGGCGGGAGCTGGGAGCTCGACCTCTTCG
>Ga0247823_10000343_pt1 | contig 40633 bp, 62 predicted proteins | sample 13C_PalmiticAcid_2_FD_192426 | JGI IMG/M metagenome (GOLD analysis project Ga0247823, IMG submission 192426) | Soil microbial communities from agricultural site in Penn Yan, New York, United States - 13C_PalmiticAcid_Day30 | ecosystem: Environmental > Terrestrial > Soil > Agricultural land... | reverse complement strand
GGGTCCCGGGGAGGACCCGTGTTGCTTAAGTTGCATTAGACATCATGTTGCGCAAAACAACTTGTTGTATTGCAAGAACTTGCAATAAGCTTGACTTGGCGCCGCGAAACCCTCTTAACAATCTCCCCTATCAGAGCCATTCAGCAGCCCCGCCTTGCGCCCAGAATCCCCGCCAGCGCGTTTTTCCTCATTCCGCCACCCCTGACGCCTTACCGCCCTCCAGCGCCCCTGATTTTGGCGGGTTGGGTGCTATCTGCGCGCAAAAATCGGCCACCGCATCCGTAGCATGTTCCGACACCATCCGGGTCCCACGCGATTTTTTCACCGCAATCGCATTTGTCTCTCACTTCCGGCGCGGGATGAGAAGCGAGGGCTTCGGTCAGTATTGTGGCTGCATGATCTTGGAATGAACGAGCATATCGGGCGTCGTATCCCTTAACTCCATTCACTCCCCATTCGTAGGCCATTCTTACAAGAGAAAGCAGCCGCTCGATCTGCTCGGCCTGGGCGGCGATCTTTTCCCTCGCCTCGGCGAGTTCGCGTTCCATCTTCTGCATTTCTTCAACAGCGGAAAGCACCTCCCGAGTGTCATCCCAATTACTCTGCCATTTGTCCGTCCTCGGCGTCGGCCTCTGCGCGGCGGCTAGCGGATCGGACGCTTCGCCGCCGCTGGTCAATACTGGCGCGGTTACATCACGCGGATATTGTCTTTGCGGCATTTCAATCACCTCCTTCGGGTTGGTTTCTTGTTCTTCATTCATAATCAGTCACATACGCGTTTCGATAGGCTAACGGAGGTTGCTTAATCAGTGTTCTGCGTCTTCAGCAGCGCGTCGAGTTTCTCGATGGCCTCCATCATTTTCACCGACCGTTCATCGGCCTTGGCTTGGAGGGCATCGCAAAGATGGTCGGCGTAGATGGCCAGAGCTTGCCGCAGTTCCGCACGCGACTCGCCGTTGTCTATGTCCTCGGCGATGTCGTTCACGATTGCCCATGCGCGCTCGCGTTGTTCGGGCGTCCAACGCAGAACCATGCGGTCCAGCGAATGAGCGCTGGCGGCGTCATTCGCAATAGGTGGGGTTTCTGTGGCGCTCATCGCTGACCTTTCTCGTTCACTGAAGCTTCCATTTTTCGGCGCAGGTCGGCCATCAGCCGCTCAAGATAGACAGCCAGATCCATGGCCTCATCCTGCGCGTGCTGTAGCCACTGAAGGGTGTCCAGGTCGTTCCGTTCCGTGGTGACGCCATATTTGGCAAGCCCACGCTCGGCTCGGATCAGCATCTTGCGGCGAACAGATACGACATTCGCATCAGTTGCCGGAACGGGACGGCACTCCGCGCATTTGCAGATCCAATCGTGATCGATAACCGCTTCGATGTAATGAGTGTTTTCTTGTCCCTCGGTTTCGAAAACGGCGACCGGGTCCCACTCTATATCTTGCGTTACGTCGAAGGAGGTGACGACAACAGCGCGGCCCGAAGCCCACATGACACCGCGATAAACCCATCGGCTGAAACCTGGGGGCAACGGAGGGTAAGGAGGCAGCGAACCAATCGATGCAGCCGATGGGCCGGGCTGCGCGGCATTTTGGTTTTCCATAGATTTACTTTCCGGCCTCACGGCTGGTCTCAGTGTTCGGAATATATCCCCTGTGGCGAAGCAGTTTTACGATTTCGGACACGAAGTGTGATCCATGGAAGTCCGCAGCGAGGCGCGATGTCCTTGGCCCGTGAAGCTCAAAGCATGTCGGGAAACATCCAGTATCGGCGCAATGATCATTCCACACGTCCTGCATTGCCTCTGCGAGCGCTGATTCAAATTCCGAACCCGGCGATGGAGAGAAATCCCCGACCGGCGAGTCAGTTCCTTCGGTGGTGTCTATTGTTGGGGGCGGAGTGAATATTTCCATGGTCGTTTTATTTGGTCGGGGATTTCTCATCTGATGCGTTCAATGGACTCCCCGCCGTGCGCGGCCCGAGTCGGCGAAGGGCAGGCGGGGAGTCCATTGCAGCCGACATTTTTTAGCGGGCTTTCGCGGGTTTAGGTGCCTTCGGTGCGTAAGCCTCCATGAGTCGGATCGGCTCTTTTCCGTCCTCAAATTCGCCGAGTTCGACGCGGTCAATGAGGTTTTGCGCGAACCGCTGCACTTCGTCGTTGGCATCCTGGTGCTTCTTCTGTTCGGCAGCCAGTTCCGCCATTGCGTCCTTGTAAGACTGAGGTTCTTCGAACAGATCCTCCATGCTGGCGCTGTCGGAGCGATAGCTCTCGCCGGACATGATCTTCGATTCGAAGAACTTGGTGATTTCCTTCGGGGATTTCACCTTTGCCGCGCCTGCCGCGATTGCCCGCCGGATGTGTTTGGCGAGTGAAGGTTTTTCGCATTCGCACTCGAACTTTTTGCCTTTGGAGACGCTTTCGATGCGGTCGATGGTGTAGTCACGTTGTTGCTTATTCATGTGTTTTTTTGGGTTGGTTGGTTGAAAAATCTTGGGGCAAACGCCATTGAACCCGTCATTGGGCCGGACTGCCGCCGGCCACTTCGGTGTTCGAAGAATTGATGACCTCTCCCTTGGGGATACCGTCCGGCTCACTGGTCGACAAGATGCGGTGCGCCAAGAATGTGTCGTCATCTGGAGGCAGCATGAGCGCCATTCGGTCGATAGCTGATCCGACCGCTTTCAGAGCAGCCAGCCTCACCTCTTCTTGCTTCCGCATCACCCCAGCGATCTCCGCGAAGATGTTTGTTTTTTCGTGCCCAATGAATTGCGAGGCCATCGAGTCGAGTTCCTGGATTGCAGTTTTTGCGTTCATAAAATATGTTCGCTCCCGTTTTCGGAGGCAGACTTCGCCATCTCGTCAAGAAAGTTTGCCACAGGGGTCAGCCCTTGCTCATCATCTTTCATGGCAGCGCGTGCGATGTCTTTCCCCATCCCGACCTTGCTTCGGATTTTGCAGCCGCGCATCGGTCCGTCGTCGTTTTGTAGGCACCATTTCAGCCTGCCGAGTCCTACCCGGATCACCAGCTCCTTGCCTTCGATCCCGATTCCAAGCGGGCCATCATCGTCGTTTCTATGGTAGTCGATCATAAAATCTTCGAACCTGTCATTGGGCCGGACTGCCGCCGGCCACTTCGGTGTTCGAGGAATCAGGAAGCGCCAGCCCGTGGAATCGCCGGTCTTTCAGGGATTCGTAGAGCGTCACCCCGTCCGGTCCCTGTGCGTAGGGGAGGAAGACCTGTTCGAGATCCACCATTCCTGCCGTCACGATTGCAAGCTGTGCCTCCAGCCAGTCCTTCATGATCCGCCACGCCACCCTTGCGGCCTGTTCGCGCGTCCGAAGTTTCGGCGTGATCCGCTTGTCACGCACGAGCACTTGGTGGATTTTTTGGATGTTCGCCGGGAGCCGGAAGGTCATCACGCCAGCCGCCGTCATAATTCGGAAGCTGAGAGCCGCTAGAACGCCATCGGCGTCGTATTCCGTCATGATCGCCTGAGCTTTTGCCCGAGCCAGCATCGACTGGATTTCCGTCACCGTTTTCTCGGCACTGATCTGAGTTGTGTAATTGAGTATCGCCATAAAAAATCCTCGAACCAGACAGTGGACTCAACGGCTATCGCCGTGAGTCACTTCGGTGTTCAAAATTGCAGCCCGCCCAAACATCAGCAAAAAGCGATTCGGCCGGCTGAGGGTTTCGAGCTTGCGGTATGTCTCCGCGCGTTCCTGGTCGGTTGGCGGGGTTTCTTCGGTGGTGGTCATGGTTATTTGGCGCTGATGATTTCTGGCTTTGTCGCGCGTTCGATGCGTTTGCTAAATTCGGTTTCATGCCGGAGGCAAACGGCGGTCAGCTCGATAATTTCAAGTGAGTTGATCTTTGCTCGCCGCAACGCTGCCAACAGGACGTTTTCAGCCTGAATGTGCATCGTCTCGTCATGAATGGCGGCATGGTGCTGCGCGCAAAGCGTCACAAGCGCCTCGTCCGGATATTCCCAAGGCTCTTTCCCGCGGACATATCGCAAGTGGTGGACGTGAAGCGGTTTCTTGGCGCCGCATAACACGCAGGCATGACCATCGCGCGCTTTGATCTTTTCGCGCCGCTCCAACCATTCCGGCGTAGCAAGTTTGTCTGAGTATGTGATCATGATGGAATTCTCTCTGTGATCTGACGGACCTCCTTGCGGAAGGTGATTGGAATGCGCCCGCCTCGACAGTCTCGGGTCAGCTTAAGGTTGATCCAGTGGCCGTCCTCGTCCTCCTCAATAACAGCGAAAATACTGGCGTCCTGCTCGATGGCGCGGGACTCACGGGACCGTCCCTGGTCGTTGAGCTGGGATAGAACCAACACGGGGACGCCAAGCTCTGCGGCGGTCGTCTTGATGACTCGGGAGGAATTGGCAACCTGGCGTTCCCGGGTGTCCTCGCTGGCTGACGGCTCCATAAGCTGGAGGTAATCCACGATCAGGAGCTTGCACCCGCGCTCGACACATAGCTTTCGGGCCGCAGATCGGAATTGAGCTGGAGATAAAACACTTTCGTCTCGGACGAAAATATCAAGATCTGCAATTCGGCCGGCCGCCTGCACGATCTGCGAAAGGTCGCGGCCAGAAATGCCCTCATCACTGGTTGCCGAAATGTCCACGCCTGATTGCGACGCAAGAAACGCGTCGGCCAACTCTCCCTCGCTCATCTCCAGGCTGAAAATGCCAACCGGGTTTTTGTTCTCAGCAGCAGAAAGAGCAAAATTGAGCGCGAGTGTTGTTTTTCCGCCCTTGGTCTGGGCGGCGATCACAATCACATTACCGGGCCGCATTCCGCGAATGGCGCGATCTAGGGGCGCAATGCCGGTTGGGATTCCCTCGAGCCTGGCGCCGCGTTTGGCAATCTCCTCGTAGTAGTCGAGGCGGCGCATGATGATGTCCTTGATGTGCTTGGTGGTCGCCGCGGACTCAGACATCCCAGCGATTTTCAGCAGGCCGGATTGAGCGACCTCCGCGGCATCCGTTCCGGCACCGGGATTTCTGGCGGCGGCAACAATCTCCTCCGCAACCTCGATTGCGCTCCTGAGCCGGAACTTTTCAAAAAGCAAGTCGATGTAATACGGCGCGTTGCTGGCGACGGGAACGAAGGTGAACAGATCTGTCACGCCGGCCGCTCCGCCGACATCGGCCAACCATTTCGCGTCCTCAAGGAACTGCGTCATGGAAATCAGGTCGATCGGCTTACGCTCGTCCTGCATCCTCTGGGCAGATCGGAAAATGATGCGGTGAGCCGGGTGGGTGAACCACTCCTGGGACAATCGCTTTTCCGCGCAGAGATCCAGGACGCGGGCCGGCGAGATCAGGATTGACCCAATGAGCCCTTTTTCGGCATCGACAGCGGACGGAATCATGCCGCCCCCTTTCCGGTTTCGCGGAGGAATCTTTCAATGACTCGTTCGCTGGCCGTCGAAAGTTGGGGCGGCGTCGCAAACTGGGATGCCCATTCCGCGAACGCTGCGGGGTCTACAGCGCGTTTTTCTGCCTTGGGTTCGGACTTGGGAAAGGATGAGGGATTTTTCCGCATTTCCTCCATGACCCAAACGTCAAGGTCTGCGCGCCAGTTCCGGATCGGCGCGCCATTGGCTTTTTCCCATCCGGTGGACTCTCGGGATTTGAACCATCGCTCAGTGACTTTGTTGGGATAAGATTTGGCTTTCGAAAACTCGAAAGCCTCCTCGATCCCGGCCGGGCGCGCGGCACTTCCTACACTCTTCTCTTCTCTTCTCTTCTCTGGTGACGCTGTTTGCGTAACGGATCTTACGCTGCTTGCGTAACTTATGTTACGCTCTTGCTTCTGCATTCGGTTTTTGGCGAGCGCTCGAGCTTTAGCCGTCTCTCCATTATGCTTTTCGAAATTTGGGAAGGTGAGCGAGCCATCGCGCCCGTCCAGCCACCCAACCGCGCGCAGGGCCTCGGCGAAACCAGGACAGGCCGTGAGGCGGTCGAGGTAAGCGGAAGTCGTGCGGACGGAGATTCCATCAGCAGAATGTTGATCCAGCCACGCCCACACGGCATGCAGCCGGCCGATTACAGAAAATTCATCAGTTGAAAGTTTTCCGGCAATCAAGACAACGTCAGGGTCGTCCTTGATGTTCGATCGCATTTTTATCCAATCACCAGCCATAAATTCACTTCTTCAAAAAGTTCCGCTCCAGATACCCTTGCAATGCCTCCCGCGCCTTCTCGGCCTCCGCGCGCCCTTGCTCTGTGTCGTCGAAGTCGAAGCGCTCGACTGGCAGCGGCCTTTCGCGCTCAAGTCTCCAGCCAGCCGGACCAAGATCCGTGTAGAGAACGAGACGGATTGAGATTTTGGGTGTCATTTTTCTAACCGCCTGACTCTTCGCGGGTTGCCGATTTCGATAGACGAACCGGGTTCGCATAATCAGTGTTCGGCATATATTTCGCCTTTGCAGCTTCGGCGCGGCCGTGCCAGCGGAAGCGTGTGAATTGATCTTGGACGGCATCATTTGCCCGCCACATGATGTTCCGATTGTGGGGCGACACCCAGAAGCCCGGTTTGCAGCCGAGCCACTCTGACGGGACATAGCCGGAGGCGAGCAGGAATTGCCGAGTCCCTCCGAGATTACGGATGACAGTTTTGATGGCTGATTGGAATCGATCCCATGCCGAACAAGGCGCTCCACGAAATCGCTGCCGCGATTTCCTTCCGCTTGCTGGCGTTTTCTTACCGCTTTTCTTCATAGCTTTTCCTCCGGCAGCGATCCGTGAGCTTTGGTGTTCAGCTCCCGCAAATGCTCCCGCGCCTCGAGCAAGTTGCGAATGACGCGATACCGCCAGCCATGGCGCTCCATGTCGGCCTTGACGCGCGCCTGGTCGGGCGAAAGCGAGCCGAGAAATTTCAGCTCCCAGGCAACAGGCGTCCCATCGACGGCAAACGTGATGTCTGGCCAGCCGACCGTGATCGAACTCTTGCGGTCCATGCGCGCCTCGCAAAACGGGATGCCGCGCAGGTTTAGCAGTCCGCGAACTTCGCGGTGCAGGTCTTTTTCGCTGCGGAGAATGCCTTGGCGGCGCGATTCGTCCGCGGTCATTACGCCGGCCGCTTTGCGATCCTGAGGCGAAAGGCGGCTCGCGATGTTCTTCGCGTGGAGGATGGAGGGATCGAGGCCCATTATTATTTTGCCTCCTTTTTATTGAGATGAAACGGGCTTTCGATTCCGCGCTTTTTCCCGCATTGAAAACACAGCCGCTCATCCTTGCCGATAATCTGCCTGCCAGACGCTACATGCCGGAAGTTGCTCATTCCGATAGTGGCGTCACCGCCGCATTCCGTGCATTGGAACTGCTTAGATTTTCGCGGCTCGAATATTGTTGTTGTGCTGTATGACCAGAATGCGCCGTAGCGTTTGGGGTTGATTGGGCAAGCTTGAGTGATGGCGTTATGCTTACCAATCGGCTTCCGACAATGTTTGCATATGGAGTCAGGTTTCATTTGACTAAAAAGGAATATCATCGTCATCCGGCGCGCTCGCCGGGCGCTGGGGTTGGGCGGGTCTTGGGGTCGCAGCAGAATCGCCTCCGCTCGGCTTCCCGCCCAAAAGCTGCAAATGCTCGCCGACGACTTTGGTTTTCGTGACCTTCTTCCCGGTCGTCTTATCGTCCCAAGATTCCTGCGTTAGTCGGCCCTCGACATAAACAGGGCGGCCTTTTTTGGCGTATTCGCCCGCAATTTCCGCGTTTCGACCCCAGAAGGTGACGCCAACGAAAGTCGTCTCCTCGCGCTTCTGGCCGCCGTCGTCCTTCCAGCTCCGATTGATCGCAAGTCCGACTTCGCAAACTGCGGTTCCCTTCGGAGTGTATTTCACCTCGGGATCGCGCGTGACGTTCCCGATGAGCATGACTTTGTTGAGGTTCGGCATAATCAAGAAATGAGATGCTTGAAGACAAATTTGCGGTAGTCCTCGATAAGAGTTTCGGCGATTTCAACCCGCGACGCGCGTCCATCCAAGTGATCGCTCTCGCCCATAATCCAATGAGCGCTGATCTTTGTGAGTTCCTGCAACTTGAAAGCCTTTTCAGGAGTGACTCGGATCAGCCCAGCGGAAGCCTTCTTGATCCATGAGCGGCTAAACCCGGTCATTTCATGGAATGCAGATTCTGATCCGCGCTCCGCGAGGAGAGATCGGAGTTGCGCGACGCGCGTCTTGTTTTGCGATTTTGCCATGACTTACGCCGCCTCCTCCAAATACTGAGCCGGGATGAACGCGCGGACCTTGGCCACGTCATAGGCAGCCCGATACATGGTCACAAATTCAGCCTGCGCGGCTTCCACCTTCGCGGTGTAGGCGTCGCGACGCACAACAAGGTGCAATGGCTTGTAGCATGGATGGAAAGCCCAGAAATGCCACTCAGGCAGTCCGGTAACAGCAAGCGACCAATGGACCTGAGGCTTGTATTCGCTAGGCAGCTCGCCACTCAGGAGATACTCCATGTGTGTTGCCTTGAGCGGGCATTTGATTTCGACACCAGCAACCAGCGTTTCGCCGACATAGATCAGCCCATCCGGCGAGCACGCGCAAATATTGTCATCCGCGACACACAGCCCGACCGTCGAAACCTTGAGATCGGTTTGCGCCTCGAAAGCCTCGCGGGCAATGGGCTCCAATTCGTGGCCGCGCTTCATAGCTCGCGTCTCAAATTCCTCGATGTCCTCGCCGCTCCATCCGCATTCCGCGATCAGGGCGCATATGTATTTTTGCGCGGATTTCGAAAGCTCGCCTTTGGCCGGCGTGATAATGTCGGACGCATGGGAGGCAGTTGCGCGCCCGTTCCGCTCCTTGTGCCACTCGTCAGAGCCTTGCTCGCAGAGGAGGATTTTCATTTGGCAGCTCCTTCCTCGAAGCGGTCAGTCGCGGGCTCCGTGTTCTTCGGCAACTCCTTCGGAATGTCGAACCAGTCACCCGGCGCGCTCATGGCGTCCCGAAGGCTCGCGTAGATTTTCTTAAGGGCGACGACCTGGGCGGGCTGGATGGAATCAAGGCGGCGCTGGATCTTCTTTTCCACCATCTCTTTCGTGACGCCGAAAGGACCGAACGCATCCAGCATCTTCTTCATGGCTTCCGGCGAGGTGTCGGCCGATGCCTTGAGTGTCGATTCGCAGCGCTTCACCGCGGCCTCCGTGATGTCTCCGGGAATGACGCCAAGGATGCAGGCGCGGAGGCGGCGCGCTCCCTGATTGGCAACGAGTTCGTAAACGTCGCGCGGATCGGTCAGCTTCTTCGCGCCCTGCTTGGTGTGGCGCTCGTGCTTCACCTGGAACGTCTTGACCTGGCGCGTGTTCGTTTCCACGTCCCAAGCGAAGGCCTCAACGGTGGATTCAGCGCCGCGCTGCTCGAGCTCGCGAATCCCGAATTGGATGTTCCCCCAATTCTGCGCGAGGGCTTCCGCGAGGCGGATCGACGGCCCGGTGATTTCGGACCCGCCGCGGGAGTAGGAGTAAAGGGCGCCCTCTGCCAGTGTGGGTCGGTCGCAGGCGTTCATAATGGCGTCGAATGCGGCTTTCTGATCGCGAGGAAAGCGCTTGGCGATGACCATCGCGCCTTGCGTTTCAGCGATGGCGCGGGATTGCTCAACGTCTCCGAGGGCGGTTTGTGATTCGCGCAGGGCGACTGGTGCGCCGAACGGGTTGGTTTGTTTTTCAGTGGTGACAAGTTCAGTGCTCATAAATTATTTGGCGCGGAGGTTTTTGGATGCGGCTTCGACCCAGGCGGCGAACTCCTCGATTTTTTCAGCGATAACCGTTTGGCCTCGCTTGCTGGTGATGGATGGAACTGGAAGGGCGCGAACCGCAGCGGCGAAGGCGGCGAGCTTTTCGCGATCAGGCGCCAGCGCGGCTTCCTGGCGGGCTTTTTCTTCGGCTGCGATCCGGTCGGCTTCGGCCTTCTTTTCCGCGGCAATCTTCGCCTCCAGGGCTTCGCGCTCCTGGCGTTCCTTCTCGGCGATCTCCCGGAGGCGGGCGCGTTCGGCAGCCTCTTTCTTTTCGGCCTCCTCACGCTCGGCACGGGCCTTGGCTTCCGCGGCCTCGCGTTCGGCGCGTGCTTTCGCCTCGATGGCCTCGCGCTCCTTTCGGGCCTTTTCCTCGGCCGCCTTCTTTTCGGCCTCGACCTTGGCGCGCTCGGCCGCAATCGCCGCCTCCCGCTCCTCGGCTTCCTTTTTCAGCCGCTCATTTTCCAGCCGGACGTGCTCCCGCTCCTCGGCCTCGGCCTTTTCCTTGGCGATGCGGGCTTCTTCGGCGCGCTTCGCTTCAGCCTGTTTGAGTTCGAAAACCGTCTTGGCGTCGGCCAGCATGGTTTCGAATTCCTCAACCGACAGCGCTGCATAGTTCACAGCGTTTGAAGTCGCGGTATATTTCGAGAGTTCCGCGGTCCGGTCGGCGGCGAGCTGGCGCAGGCGCTCGGCTTCGAGATTTTCGGCATGATCCTCGATGGCCTGGAGCTTTTCTTCGTAGGGCTCGATCAATTCCTTGATCTCCTTCGCGGATCCGTCGATGGCCTGCTTTTTGCGTAGCAATCCCTCGCCGAGTTCCTTCCGCTTGTTTTCGACGGCAATGCGGATCTGACGTAGCTCGAGGCGATTTGCCCGGGCGATCTTCGCGCTGGAAGCTAAGGCCGGGTCAGCGACCAGGACGGCTTCAACGGAGGATTTGAGGGCTTCGATTTTCTTCCGGTATTCGCTCCAGACAACGAGCGTATCGGCGCGCTCCATCGTATCGAGGTTCGGGGTTTCGGTGACAACCTCCACGGGGGCGGTTTTTTCTTGCGGCACAGGGGCCAGGGTGGTTTCTTGCATTTTCTTAGTGGTTTCAATGCCCGCCTTGGTTCCAGCCTCGGCGGGCGTTTTTCTTTTTGGGAATTAGGCTTTGACCTCCTCACCAAATCGGTTGCAGACGTGCAGAATTTTCCCGGATCGAAAGGCGATCTTGTGCGGGTATTCAGGACGCGGCCAGCAAGCCAGGTCCTTCACCTTGACCTCAATCGCAACGTAAACGTCATCGGGGTCGCTTCGGAATTCGTCGCAGAAATAAGGCCGCGGGCAGGCGTGGAATTTCCCGGCGCCGCACTCTCTGGAGCTTGGTTCCCACGCCGGATGATCCTGCGCTGTTCCTGGGGTCCAAAGCGTTTCGTTCGGTGTTCCTTCTTGAGTCTTGAAATCCTTAGAAGCGCGCTTGAACAAAATAACTGCGCCCTTGGTTTTCTTGACGCCGTGGCGATCAAGCCAGCCGTCAACTGTCCATTCAGGTTCAGGCGGCCGGATGATGGTTGCGGTTTTGGATTTCGCGCTGACTAGCTTGGAACCGACAGCGAGCACCATCGCGACCGCGAAGCCCATCAGATCCACATTTGAGAATTCCGATTGAACGTGCACGGAGACATTCTCCCAGGCCACGACGCGGGACGATCCCCAGGCCTCGACGCGGGACGATTCCCATGCCACGACGCTGGACGATTCCCAGGCCACGACGCTGGACGATTCCCGGGCCACGACGTGGGACGATCCCCAGGCCTCGACGTGGGACGATCCCCAGGCCTCGACGTGGGACGATCCCCAGGCCTCGACGTGGGACGATTCCCGGGCCACGACGTGGGACGATCCCCAGGCCACGACGTGGGACGATCCCCAGGCCTCGACGTGGGACGATCCCCAGGCCTCGACGTGGGACGATCCCCAGGCCTCGACGTGGGACGATCCCCAGGCCACGACGTGGGACGATCCCCGGGCCTTAGTTACCGAGATCCAGACGCCAGGATCGGAGCGAATTTCGATGATGGTGAATTCCGAAAACGAGTCCGGAAGCGCGTCGAGCTCTGCTTGGGTTTTGACAATGATGGTTTTCATTGGGGTTTTTGCTAAAAGGAGTTGGAGTTTTTGTTAGAGATCAGTCCCGCGCCCCTCGCGTTTTGGGCTGGCCATACTGCCGGAGTGCCAGTCGGGGCGCGGGGAAGTGGTGAGCGCGGCAGGATTCGAACCCGCAATTACGTGTTGCAACACGTGACCAGCCCCGCCGGCGTCAGGTTGGCCATGCCCCTTGGTGGGGGTGCATCTGCTCTTATTTCGCCACGCGCTCATTTGGAAAAATTATGATTAGTGTCCCGGGCAAATCAGCGTCACGAGCACCGCGATAATTCCGCCCATGACGATCAGGAAGGCGGTGACGCCGAAGGGTTTCATTTCTTTGCCCGATTCCCGTGTAGGTCCCGACCATCAGGAGCAATTACGCCGCCATCACCGTGCAGGTATTCGCGCCATTGCTGGTCGCGGTAGCGGCGCTCGAGGAATGTGATGGCCCAACCGAAGAGGGCCAAGAATGCGCAGAGGCCGGAGAGCTGGAGGAGGGTGATCATTTGAAGTCGGTGATGTCGGGAATTGCGTTGGTTTGGGGCTTCTCGCTGACTGGCGCGCAAAGCGTCATGTCTTCGAGGTCAGGAAAATCGTGCGCCGCCTCAGGCTCATGGACGAACCAAGCAAAGGCCGTCGCGAGGCCGAGAAGGACGATGACCGCGGCCAGCCATTTCGGCGTGACCATGCTTGCGATCCAGGCGAAGACCGGCACGCAGAGGAGCAAGATGAACGCGATGGAGAGGATTTGCGGGGCGGTCATTTTGCTTCCCCTTTCGCTTTGGCGATGGCGGCGCGAACCTTGTCAGCGTCCAGGATGCAAACGACTTCGCCAGTCAATCCGTCCTTGAACCAATCGCGCTGCTGAAGGTGGATCAGGCAGTCAAGCAGCTCAGGCGCGGCGGCGATCAGGCGGGCGTCAGCTTCGGAGATTTCCGCAAATGATTCTATTCGCGTATATCCGTTCCACGCGTAGTCCACTGTCAGGACGCTTGGGAATATGGATCCAGTGGGCGAAAATTCGTTGACCTCTGGAGTCTCGCTGACAAGGCGCGCATATCCCTCCTTGATCTGCTCCCAGCGCCACGGACCCGGCGTGTGCTGCACGCTCATCCCGCCACCTCCACAGATTTGCTCCTTGCGAACTCTTCCTGAAACCAGACGCCGCAATAATTCGTGATCCGGCTCCACTCGGGATAATGCTTCTTCGCGAACGCTTCCGCCTCGGGGCCGGTGTCGAATTTCTTCGCCTTGTCGAAGTTGCGGTTAGCGTCGCCGGCCGCGATCACGCCAGATTCGGCGACGTAGTGCGGCGCGTAGTCGGGGGCGCGCTCAAGGGAGATGATGAATTTTGGAGTCATGGTGCGGAAATTGTTAGACGAGCCTCCGGAGCGTTTGCGCCCTCATGCCGCGCCATTGCTGGATGTGCAGGCGAGCCCAGAGAGCAAGGGCGTCATCACCACGGCGGATCGCGTCGCGCAGAGTCCGGCGATCAAGAGGGATGCATTCGAAGCAAGTGATGAGGATTTGAAATGTGGAGTAGGTGCGTTTCATGGTGATTATTTTTGGGCGCGATCTGGTCTTGAGGGGCTGGGATTTAGGCTTGAAGGCCCGAGAGGCAGGACCGGCGGCGCTGGAGTGCGGATTGGAGGCGCAGGCGATACGCGAGCCCGTATGCGTCCATCTCGGCGTCATTGCGCTGCCGGAGATGCCACGCCACGCTTTTGCGGAGAAACGCGATCCAGCGGGACAGATAGAGGAAGTTCCCGAAGGCTGAGTATTTGGACGCTGCGCGGAATGAGATTTTCATTGGGTGCGTGGTGGTTACCTGCGGCGGGCTAGGTCGCGTTCGGCTGCGGATTCGGACGCCTGATCGCGGACCCAGCGCTGAAGCATTGCGGTCTCGTAGCGGGTCAGCCCCCCGACCTTGAAACCCGCGAACTTGAGGCGATGGAAAGCGCGAGGACTCATATCGAGAAACCGGGCGGCCGTTTTGATACTCATGCAGGCCGGGAGGACGGGCATTGAATCCATGCTCCCGCCCCTACTTGTTGATCTTCCGGTTCTTCTGAGGGGCGACGGAAACGCCTTCTTTCTGGAGGTGCTTGATTAGAAGTTTTTCCACCAGACTGGAAACGCTTTCCCGGGGCAGTGAATCGGCAAGGGTTTTTGCTTTTTCGATAACGCTGGGGTGAATGGAGAGGTTGAGGGCTTCTCGCTGAGTTGCTTTTGTTGCCATGCGCAAACTATGCGCATGCCATCCGCATACGTCAATCGAATTTTTGCATTATGCGCGATTTTTGTTGATTGCATGTCGTGAATCTGCGCACGTTATGCGCATGGCAAATCCAAATAGACCGGCCGTGAATATAACTTTGCCCAAGAAGATCGTGGGCATTTCCAAGAGTTGGGCCGACCAAAACGGAACAGACATGTCAAACTTGGTAGAGCGCTTACTTCGCGATCACTTCGAGGAAATGGGAATACCCTGCGACTTAACGGTGGAGGAGTTTGTTTCCCAGGTCACTCCAGATTCGGAGCCAGATCCGACCGGACCACCAAAGCAGGACCTTAAGACGGCCGCGGGCTTGAAAAAAAGCGGACTTGAGAAGATCAAAAAGGCCGTCAGCAAGAAGGAGTAGTTTTTTCATGACGATTGAGATTCAACCACCATTCCCCTGCCGCGTCGGCGTTACTGCGGCATTGTATCCGGACAATACCACTGTGAATAACTGCACCCAATGAGATCTGTAAACGCCACAGTGAAAATGCCTCAGGCCCTTTGGGACCTGCGTGAAAAACTCCGTGAAACCGTGGGAGCAAAATCCGTCAACGCAATGTTTGTGGGTGGGTTTCTTTATTGGATGATGCACGGCCGGCCGCATTGGCTGACCAACTCAATCATGGACCTTTCAGAAGATGCCCAGGACGAGGTTATAGATGGCGCGATCCGTAAATTCCTCGCCGGAGAGACGCTCAATGGAAACTATTTCGAGCATGTCGTTGAAGACGCGGTTGCAAAAGTTGCAAATGGACAGGACGTTGAGCGCGACGAAGTGATCTCCGAAATCATCAAAAGCCTTCGCGCTGAAGTCCGGAATAAATGAAAAGAAAGGACCCGCTGTTTTTTGTGAAAAGCGGCCCGGTGAGCATACGAGTGAATGCCTACAAGGACGGCAGGTTTTTCTTTCGCCGGAAAACCTCGGATGGATGGCAAACTGTCGTTCGTACCAATCGAAAGGACATTGAGTCCGAGGCCAAGGACACTGCAAAATTGATCGCCGAGCAGAAAGCTGCGGTAATCGGACTCAAGGCATCAGAGGTCAGGGATTTCTTGCTTTGGCGGGCCGAGCAGAAAAAGGCGGTCTTGGTGTCCGTGGCTCTGAAAGATTACACTGACGCCAAAAGCGCTGCAAAAATTTCGGATTATCACCTAAAATCCGTCAAGGGCCTGGGGAAAATACTCGCTCCCCTGGCCGGCGAGAATATCCGGACACTTACCGCTGACGACATCGAAAGGATCGTTCCTGCAACCTTCAGGGTTGGAAAGGAAACCAAGCCGATAAGCCCGCGCAGGCGGAATAATATCCTCGATGACATCTCGGCGTTTTTCCGCTGGTGTCGAAAACGCCAGATTTTGCCAGACGGGGCAACTGCGGCAGAAAGAGTTGATCGACACGTTGAGGCGGCGCCCGGGAAAGAATTTCTCACGCCGGAGGAATTCCGGGCGATAGAATCTCAGGTTTCCGATATGTGGCGACCGTGGCTCGCAATCGCCTGTTTTGCGGGGCTCCGGACCGAGGAGATTCAGGGGCTCCGGTGGGACGATATTGTCCTGGCGCGGAAGGTTATCAATGTTCGTGCCGAGATTTCCAAAACCAGGCACCGCCGACTCGTCCCCATCCATCCGAATTTGCTGGCGTTTTTGGCGCTTTACGGAAATCAGGATGGGATTGTCTGTCCTTCTCGGGTGGACAACTACATCCGAAATATCAAGGGATGGAAGAAGAACGGCCCGCGGCACAGTTACGGGTCATACCGACTGGCTGACACACAAAACGCCCCGCAGCTCGCGGAGGAAATGGGAAACAGTATTCCCATGATTCGGAAGCACTACGCTGAGGCGGTTCTTCCAGAAGAGGGCAAGGCATGGTTCGCGCTGGAGTTGAAGCGGAGTGAAAGGGTTGTCGCCTTTTCGGCCGCTTGACCGTGGCAAATAGTGGCAAATAAATGTCAGCTATTGTCATAATATGTCATAAATACATGATTTTCAGATTTTGCGCATATTGCTCATTTTCATGCCATTAAATGACAATCCAAGTCAGGGATTGGATTGAAAATTCACTCTCGCAGGGTTCAAATCCCTCCCTCACCGCCAGATTTCAAGCCCTTCGGGGCTTTTTTAAGGGGTCAATAGTGGCAAATAGTGGCAATCCCCATTGACGCCCCCGCTCCCCGGCGCATTAAATCCACTCTCGCCTGACCCCCAAATAGGGGGATTGCTACCGGGTGCGCGGTTGGTAGAATGTTCGCATGAGCCAACTTTTGATTGCCGTCATCGAAAGGGAAGTAGACGGCAACACGATTCCTCAAAGGGCTGCTGACGGATATGTGAATGCGACAGCGCTGTGCCTGGCGAGCGGGAAGCAATTCAACGACTACTTCCGCCTTAAGGTGACGCAAGCCTTTCTGAGTGAGCTATCTATCGAAACGGGAATTCCCGTTTCGACACTTGTTATTGTTCACAAGGGAGGAAACGTTAAAACACAAGGCACATGGGTTCATCCTGATATTGCCGTAAATCTTGGGCAGTGGTGCTCTCCGAAGTTTGCCGTAGCTGTATCGAAGTGGGTTCGGGAGTGGATGAGCGGAAACGTTCAATCCGCAAAAATGCCCTACCACCTTGAGCGATACCTGGCCAACCGCGAGGCCATCCCTCCCACCCATTGGTCGATGCTCAGTGAAATGACTTTTCTTCTGGTGGCTCCATTGGAGGATCAGGGGTATACGATCCCAGAGAAGCTCCTTCCAGACGTCTCAGAGGGATTGATGTTTTGCCGCTGGCTCCGCGAGGAGCTGGGGGTCGATACGAGCACGCTTAAGAAATACAAACACGTCTACAGTGACGGCCGAATTGTTGAGGCGAACCTTTATCCCAACTGCTACCTGGAGCCGTTCCGAAAGCATTTCCACAGCGTATGGATGATTGAGCGGGCCCGAGACTTCTTCGAGGATCGAGACGCCAAGGCGCTCCAGTACCTCCCGAAGCTGATCGAGCATTCAGAGCAGACGCTGGAAAACTACCAGCGAAAGCTACTGTAAGTCCGCGCTCTTTCCTGTCAGATCAGCGCGAACCCATCAGCCGGAACGCCCGGCCAGAGCTCATAAAGCACATTTGGCACGCTGGAGCCGCCCGTCCTCGGGCTGTGCGGAATTCCCAGCCGGCGCGCCATCTCAATGCTCACCTCGCCGGTCTTGGTCCGCGGCCCGATGTCGGCCACGACGCCCCAGGATTGCTTCCCGTTGGTCAGATTGGTCGCTCGAGCGCGGCACCCCATGACCTTGCCACGGGTCGCCTGACGCACGATGGGCGGGACGACGATATACGGCACCGTTTCGGAATCGACGTAGGCCGCAGGATCGTCAACGGCCATGTCAGGGAATCGGTAGGCGGTCTTGCTGGCGATCACGCCGCCCGGGAATTCGCGCGGTTGTCCGTCGGCGCCACAAATGACGATGTCGCGAAACCAGGAGGAATTGCCGACAACCTTCCCGCCGCGGATCGTCATTCCGCCATTGGCGAGATGCTCGGAGCCGCGATTGCCGACCATGTAGGCCGGCTGCTTGCCGTGCTGGCCGTTCGCGCCGTCGGCGTCAATGTCGGCGTCCCCGGTGAAGAAAACACGCCTGATGTCGTCCTCCTCGATGGTGCTAACGAAACCCTCTCCGGTGATTCTGGCGATGATGCGGTTTCCCATACTCAAAAATCCGTCCCGAATTTCGCTGTGACGGCGTAGCTCTCTGGCATCACGCTGCGGATCGCCAGCGAGCCGTCATTGGTTCCGCAAGCCACATTCGCGCCGCCGCGATCGACCTTCAGCCGCGCCTTATCGGCGCCGACCTCAAGGGCCAGCCCGATGGAGAGAACCAGCCGGACCAGAAACGGGCGTGTGTCGATTTTCTCGCGCCAAATGATCAAGTCATTCGCATGTGTCGATGCGAGCGACAGGAGGAGCAGGAGCGGAAGGGCGGTTTTCATTCCTCGGCGGCAATCTCCAGGTCGGACAGATATTCCTCAGAGCGACCCGTTTTGAAATCGACCAATGCGCGATTGCCGGGAAGCAGTTTGACGAAAATACCAACGAACCCGGCGCGGCTTTTCACGCGGGTCACGCCAGAAACCATCGTTGAGGCGGTTCCCGTTTTCATCCCTTTCCAGGACCACGACGGCCCAGCTCTGCGCGCCTGACTCTCACGGCCGGATCGTAGGGAGCGCCAGGAATCGAAGCTCGAGACTGCGGGCCGAACCAACCATCAGGTTTTGCGCCGATGTCGGCCTGAGCTTTCTTCGTGTCGCCGTCCTTCTTCCGCTCAATCAGTGCAGTTGCGATCAGCGTTACGAGCGTTGTTCCCGAGGCAATCGCCGCCTCCTGGTTTTCGGATTTCAGCGCACCCCATCCAATCAGTAGGCTTGCAGCAATGCCGACGAGATAGCGAACGAGGCCCGTCTTTGTGAGGATAAGGGCGAGGAGTGATTTCATTTGCTTTGAGCCCGCGCGACGATGACCGCGAAGGGAATGAGGATTTCGATTGCCTGGTTGAGATGGGGAGCCGCCTTCTTCATTGCCGCATCAACGACGGCGTCAGTGGCATCCGGCGAAAGGTCGAGGGCCTTCAGGCGCAGCTCTTCGGAAAGAATGATGGCCTTTTGCTTTCCGGTGAGGCCGGGCGTATCCTCAAGCTCCAGGACGCGCTTTTTCGCGTGCTCCCAGAGTTCCTTAAGCTTTGCCTTGCCCCACTTGGTGACGAGGCCGAGCGCCTGCAACAGCGCGGCCTGCGCGAATGAGAGTAGAATTGATGGGATCATTTTTTTGCCTCCTGAATTGCTTCCTTGAGTGCTTCTTTGAAATCTGCGCGCATCGCCGCCGTCTCCTCACGGAAGTGCTTGATTGCCTCCATAAGCGCGTCGATCAGCCGGGGAATGATCTTCGTGAAGACGTGCCACAGAACGAACGCAAGAAGGCCAATCGCGCCGGACTGAACAAAGGCAGGAATCCAGCTTTCAATGCCGGTTGCTCCGGATCCAATGGCGTTCGCGAGGAATGCGACGCTGCCGATCATTTTTGCGGAAAGGTCGTTCATGGTTACGGACGACTTGCGAAGTCGAGGCACAGCCAATCAACCTGAATACCGCGAACATTCGCGCCCGTGTTGTTGACCGCAGCGATTGGGATAACCGACTCTGGAGAAGACGCGGTTCCAAAAACCATGGTGCTCCAAACGCCCCCGGTCTCGATGGAGATCCCCATTTGAATGTCTCGGCGCCGGATGCGGAATTTATGCCAGTCGGTGTCCAGCGCGACGCCGCTGTCGATCGTTCCGGATCCGCCAGACTTGTAGTAGAGTCGGAAGTTGCTGCTTGAACCCGGATTGGAGTCGAGCCACACGCCAGACTCAGAGGAAAGGTCCGTGCCGCCGGTGCTGAGGCCAAGAGCGACACGGTGCCCGGACGCCGTTGAAAGCAGCTTGAAAGCGCCTGTCAGCTCCCAGTCGAGTGTGTTGCTGCAAAAGATGTAGCCTCCAGCGATATCAGAGAAGAGCTGCCCGTTTGCCGAGGAGTTATTTGAAACCTGAATAATGCCAGGCCTTGGCACAGAGCTCGTTGACGACACGCCTGTGATCGTGATCGTACCAGTAGAGCGCCAGCCCCAAGCTCCAACGCCAATTGTCGTTGTGCCGCCAATGAAGTCCTCAAAAATCCGCCGCGGAGGATCTATCATTGCGTCCAACACATCGATTGGTTGAGCAAAATTTGCGTTGCCTTTCGACTCGGCGGAATCCGGTGAACCAATGGCAATAACAAAGCCGTTGTGAAGATCGCTCGGCGTGATTGCGCCCATGGTGGTGTCATAGGCCGCAGGCGGCCCCGAGAAATCAGCCGGAAAGTCGAAGTATTTGACGCCAGGACCGGTGTCGGAGCGCTCGCCATAATAACGCCAGCCACCACCAGGAAGCGGCGTTAGGTGCTGCGCCTCGGTGTCCGAAATGTTCTTCACGAACTCCCAGACGCCATCAATCGCGTCAGAAACAGCGAGGTGGCCGCCTGTCTCCTGAATGCCGAAGAGGAGGTAATATTTTCCACCGGCCATGAACGGCAGCGGATCATATTTTCGGCCGGAAGTTTGACCAGCGAAGGTCAACGCAGTAGGCGAGGTCCAGGTTGTAAGCGCGTCGTTCGTCGCCTGCATCCGATAGATGGCCGAGGTGGAGAGGTCTTCAGAATTGGTCGAGAAGAACACCCAAAGCGTTCCGTCAGTATCGACGAAAGGGGTAGGATCCCATGTGTAATACTGAGAGAGCGACACCGTGACCGTAGAGGCCGTCCAGTTGAAAAGGTCGGTCGAGGTGGCGATTCCGTAATAGGTGCAGTGACCGTAATCGCCTGTCGTGTAGGTGAGCACAAAGCGGCCGGCATACCACACGAGCGCAGGGTCTTTGACCATTTCGTCACCGAGATCCAGCACGGGTTCTCCGTTGTTCATTTCGATCCATTCGATGCCGTCCGCTGAGGCGTAGAGGTAGAGCCGGGCGTCATACGGGCCGTCCTCGACACGCTCTTTTGTGAAAAGGCCAATGTATTGCATCCCGACCCATGGACCCGCGGACTCCACGTAGGCGCCAGCCACACGCGGCAATCCCAGGACAGCAGACAATGGAGAGATGTTCGCAGGAAAGAAGAACGGCTCGGCCTTTCCCTTTGATTCGCCGTTCGCGTTGATTAGCAGTGGTCGTTGGCTCATTGATTGGATTCCCAAGCGGTGCCGTTGAAGGTGAAAGCGAGCAGTAGCGTGAATGCGTCGCCAGTTCCTGAAATGTTGTAGGGAACAACGCTATCCACAGTGATTGTCGGATTGGAACTGGACGGCATGTTGAGTTGGATTCGCCAGATGTCACCGGCCGAGCAGTCGGCCGTGGAAAGCTCGATTGCGGTTGTGTACGAGCCAACCCCGGCGCCGACGGTCAGTGTGAATGTGTCGGTGATCGTCTGGGGAGCCGTGCGCGTAAGTTCGATGGTCTCGGCGCTGGAGGTTGAACCCGAACTGTATCCGCGAAGAATCGCAATCAGCGCATCAACCTGCGCGGCTGTGTAATAAAACTGATTCCAGTTCGTTGGCGCGATTGCGGCGGCGCTCAGGACGTCCCGAGTGATCGTGACAGGAACGAAAAGCAGGGTGTCCCGCTCGATGGTGCTGTTCACATATCGGACCTGAAGCTTGGCCTCAATTTCATCCTCGCCGGATTGCAGGAACGCCAAGAGGAGGGAGGTGGCGTTAAAGCCAAGCGTCCCGATCAGGCCGACATACGCGATCAGATTTGCGCCATCGACCGCGGCGGAATGGACTCCAACCGCGGCGGCCTGAATTGCCCACTGTTTTCCCGAGACCTGAGACACCGTCCAGCCTGACCCGATAATGCCGGTGAATGTGGTGGCCTGGGCGTTGTATGGGATGGCGTAATCCTGGCCGTCGAGTGTCAGGGTAAATGTTCCATCGTAGAGCTCTCCGGTGAGCGTGATCAGGTAGGAGGCCGAAGTGCCGCCTGGGTCGGCGGTTCCATTGGTGATCACTGTCAGAACGGCGGTCGGATCCGGCGTCAGAGACCAGGAGGTGACATAGACGTAGGGACGCTGAACGAGCTGGATTATCTGAACTTCCTTTGTCTCCGCGTCCCCGGTGACGTACCGAGAGACGAAAACATTGGACTGCGGGGATAGACCGGCGGGATTCCCCGCGATCAGTTCGCGGGCTCCGTTGGTGTTGAAGGTGGCCTGGTAAATTCCGGTCCCGATAAGCTCAACCTCGACGTCTCCAGCCGCATGAATGGTGGTGTTGGTGTTGAGCGCGGTTTGGAGGTTCCCGGCCGTGATGTTGTAGGCCAGATCGGAAAGGCCCGACGGATCGCCGTCATATGAGCCGTCCCAGGTGCCGCCGGTCGGGGGCTCATCGCTCCCTGTTCCGATGCCCAGCAAGAGCCGGTCTGTATCGATCAGGACGCGATCCCAGAACCGGGACGCGTCAGAGGATGTGGTGACCGGGTAAAAGACCGCCGCGTTGATGTCGTTGCGGAAAACGATATTCCGGCCTGCGGATGCCTGGGACTGGAGATCGACAAGGAGGCTATCCTTCCCCGGAGCGGTGATGTTCGATATGAATTGCAGGCTCTGAAGGCTCATCGAGCCTCCAGTTCACAGCATGCCCGCGTTTATTGCAAGTTATTTGCAATAACGAAAATCTGAGGAAAGGCTGTCAGTAAGTGAAAAGCTCAACGAACATCCGCCCATCCTTCTTCATAACAACAACTCTGTTTGAGCTCTTTGTGCCGTTGGGGTAGGTGCACCAGAATGTGAAGTTCGCGAATTCTTCTTCAGAGGGGCGCTCGGATCGGATGCGAAACTTTCCGTCAATGACATTATCCCAGACCCTGGATTTCCCGAGCTTTTCATTTCGATTTTCAACGATTCTGCGAATATTTTCCTGCCGCTGCTTTTTGAATTCGGAAGTAGACTTCCCCTCCTTTTCGGGAGGGTTAGGATTCATCATTTTTTCCGCCGTCCCGTAGTCTTCAGAGAAAGCGGCTTCGATAAATTTCTTTCCCAATTCCCGGGCGGCCACGACTTCGGCAACTGGCGGTGGTTGGGATGGTTGAGCGTCAGGAACTTGAGCGACGGCATTCATGGTAAAAAGCAAAACCAGCGAGAGAAGAGCTTTCATTCTGGAAGGATAGCATATTTGTGCGGGGTTCAATAAAAATTGGTTACACTTGGTCGGCGCGGTCGCAACAGCCTGAGACGCCTCGGAAGGGCTCGGGGTGGGTCCGTTCATATTCGACCTGGACAGCATCGTAGGCCGCTTGGGTGTTTTTCCCTGCCGGAAGGCACTTGTGCAGGCACTCTCCCAAGAAGGGTTTCCCGCCGAACCAACCAAGCGCACAAATGCCGTTATGCTTGTTACCAGGTTCGCGGGAGTAGTAGGGGCAGTTGATCATGACACAATGGCTCCGTCAGTATACGTTCCGATAGGAGTGTTTTGATCTCCTGTTTTCAGGCTGCTATGCGAACCTCCTCCAAAGGGAAGGAACTGGAACTGCCATGCGTAAAATGGATCTCCTAGATATAGTATCTCGAACAAGTTTCCATCCATATCAGTTCCACTCCACACGCAGCTCGTATCCCGCGTGACATCAGCTTCAAACACTCCCTCTCCAGAGTCCCAGTAAACATGAAGCGTGTCCGGGAATTCGTCCTCGATAGCCGTAACGCTTGGGGCTTCTGGTGGGTTTTCGGGATTCGGAACAAGCGTAGTCGTTATTAAGCAGTTGAAATCATACTGAGCAGCATCGCCTTCAACCCCTGATTCAAAGCCGCGAATGTAAAGAGACCAGCCCGCATTGAGCGTCACATCATGACCGCTCCATGTTCCAGTGTAGAGAATCGGCAGTGAGACAGATTTCGTTAGCGTAATCGGCGTTCCGTCGATAATCGCGACCACTGTTTCTGGAAGATCGGTATCGGGATAAAGGCCATCAGGAAAGAATGCAGGGCCAGGATACAAGCAGCAATCGCCAACGCAGCAACATGGATCTTCCTCTGGATCAAGAACCCATGGAACAGAAATAGCCATCAGGCATCATCCTTCTTGAGGATTGTGATTTCTCCGTTGTCGCATGTGACGACCTCAATGGGATTGTATAGTTCTCCTGTCGGACTGTCCTCGACCTTTGGATATCCGTCCGAAGTTTTCATAAGGACATTCGCAGCCCAATGAACGCCGTCTTGCCCAAGCCAATACATCAGCTTGAAATCGGTATCTCCGCCTGGGGAAGATTCATCCCAGAAGATAAACTTCAAATCGAAAGTTCCACCCGTTGCTGGATCTACAAATTCCCTGGCAACCCGAATATCGGAACCAGCTGTTGCATCCAAAACAGTGATTGTCCTTGCAAATCCAGCCGTGTCGATCGCGTCAATCGTCGTAATATTCTCCAACAACCCCTCAATCGTAACAACCCGATCCGTCAGCGCTTCCAGCGCAGTTTCCAGCGAGTCGATCGCAGCCCAAACGAACACAAGCGCGGCCTCAATCAGATCCTCGATCAACGGCATGATCGCCGCCGTCAGATTGAATAGCGCCATGATCGCGGCAACCAGAAGATGCGAGGCGAGAGACATTGTGGAGTTGATTCCAGCCATGACCAGCGCGGTTACGGATTCCACCAGCGAGGAAATATTCGGTGCCGGGAACGTTGTCAGCGCAACCCATGTCTGCTCATCCTCGTCAATGGTTACCGTGAACGGGACGGCGAAAATCGAATTGCTCACCGGAATTCCGTCAAACTGCTGCCAAAGCTCGTAGCAGATCCCCGCGGACGCCGTATAAATCTTGTCGCCGTTCCCGGGGATGGGTCCGCTCGGCTGCGCAAAGAACGCCTCCAGTGTCGCTGGAACGCCTGACACCAGGGCCGCAAGCTTCGCGGCGATCGCGGCCGGGATGTCGCCGATGATCGTGTCGAGCGTGGTCCCGATATAAGCATCAACCCATCCCTGGACAGTAGCCTGGGACGGAATGCTGCCGCCGTTCAAGACGGTGCCGAATGCTCCAGAGAGATTGGAAATGAGCGTTGTCGGGTCCGGAATAGAGATGCTTCCTGTGACCTCCTCAATCACATCCCCGACAATTCCAATAGGGTCCGGAATGTGGCCAGCGAGCCCGGGAATATTGTGCAAGCGCGGGCCGAAGAATTGCGGGCCGCCCCCTCCGGTCACATTCACATTCCGGCCGCCTGCACCTTGTCCTACCTGCGTCCCAAGTCCGCTGATGGGGCGGTTTTCCTCAACGTAATCAAGGACACGCTCGCCCCACTGCTGGGCCGCTGGAATATTGAGAGGAAATTTGCCCGGCCTGATCATTGCAGCAACCAAAAATAGTTGATCGACACATCGAAGAATGGTGTCACGGGAACTGGAACCTTTATGCCGCCATCATTGTCGAGCGTCCAATTCGGAGACGCCGGGAATGACGTTCCGCGAACCGGGACGCTCTGATTGGCGGTGGTGTTCTCGACCAATTGCCAATGGCTTTGCAGCATTGTGGGAGTTGCAATCGTGGTGGTGAAGCTGCTCTCGCTGCCGTCAGTGAGATACCGGATATTTACGACCGGAGTCCTGAAAATGACGTCGTATTGCCGGATCCGCTCGCCGCCTCCCCCTCCAGAGTTAACAACTGTCCGCTCGATTGACGCCGTCCTGTCTTCCCGCGAGCGTGTGACGAGCGGCATCGGGAATCCCCCGCTCTTCAGGCCCGCGTACGTCAATTCCGATTCGCTCAACAGCCCCTCAATGCGTGCCTCGCTGTAGCTTTGCAGATACATGCGCGGAAATTCGGCGTCTGGCGAAAGCTTCGCCGGAACAAGGCGCTGGAAATCCGCAGTCAGGCACGCGAACGGCCGGCGGATAATGTCTAGCCCCCAGGCGACAACATCCAGAACCGCGCCGGGCGTCGGCGTCATGCGGTTCGCGATATTGCCAATTACGATTGGAGAATGCGCGGCCATCAGTTGAGCATGGTTGAAAGTTTTGCGGCGATTTCCTTCAGTGATTTATCGATAGACGAAAGCGTCTCTTTTCCGCCGCCGGTCCCGTTCATTGCCGCGCTCTCGGCCTCCATGCGCTTGGACACGCCAGACCCGCCACCGAAGAGCGAAAGCGACCAATCCATTGCGCTGCGCTTCCCGAACGAATCGCCGACGCTGATGGGGTCATTCAGGGACCCGCTACGAAGGCGCGCCAGATCATTCGCGGCAGCCGCAGCGGTTCCAACAGGATCGCCGGTTTCCGGATCGATTCCGCCGATGACTTGACCGCCGCTTCCGCGCCGCACGCGCAGTAATCCGCGATCATCGGAAAACTGATCCGCTGAATCCTTTAGGTTTTTTGCGCGAACCTTGCGCGCCCGAACTTCTCCAAGCCTGACAGCCTGACTACGCAGGCGGCCGGAAACCGGATCCACCGCGTTCATGAAGCGATTCATGGCCAGCGCCGAATTCGCCGCGTTTCGCTCCGCCGTCGCAACGCGCAATTCCTGGTGGGCAATGGGATCGTATGGACGATTGGCCGCGTTTACCGACGCATCCATGAACCGCATGTTTGCCGCGTCGCGCTGGTTCCGCAGCCGTCGGGCATTCACTTCCCGCTGGTCCATGAGCGGGGAGACCTGGGAAAGCTCAGACGCCGCAATCGCGGCCTCTGCCTTTCGAACGGCCGCAACGGTCGCCTGCGCGAATTTCTGCGTCAACTGAACGATCATCGCGTCGAACTCGGCCTGTGTCGCCTTGATCATCCGTTCCTTTTGGGCGGGGTCCAGGCCATCGGTTGAGCTGATCGCCGAGATTGCGGAATCCCGTTGCCGCATCAGCCCACGCTTCCCGACAAACTCATCAGCTCCGGCGGCAAGCAACTCCTGCTCGAAGGCTGAACGCTGGGCGCTGGCAACCAATGCCGTCGATATGGACTTTCGTTGGACCTCGGCGCCGGCCGCGACGTTTTCAAAACCGGCTGAAGCTCCAGGAATCAGCCGCGTAGAAAGTTTTTCCGCCTCGGCGTTCGCTTGTTTGGCGAGGGAAACGGCCTTCTGCAAATTCTGAACCAGGGCGGATTCCCCGGCGTTTCGCTCGTCGAATTTGATGAGCTCTTGCCATTTGTCAGTCAGACCATCCAGAGACGCGGCGGTGTCGGTGATGATCTGGTTTACCGTCATTCCCAGGGCGGTCCCAATGCTGGCCGCAAAACCGATTTTCATCGTCTCAGAAAGGCGATTGATGGTTATTGCCGCCGCCTGTCCGGTGGAATTGACGTTTGAGAGTTCGCCGACCAATCCCGTCAGGTTGGTTTTTATTTTCCGTTCCGACTCAAAAAGATTGTCGAACGCGCGCTTTGTGTCGCCAAGCCGCTTCGTTGTCCGGTCAAGGCCATCGTCGTAGCGCTTTCCAGACATCTGCTTCTTGAGCTTGGCGTCTGCGGCCGTCACGCGGTTGAGGGCCTGCTCCGCTTCGGACGCGCCCTTCTTCAGTCCTGAGGCATCAAGTTCGAGTGTTGCTTTTGCTTCGGCCATATCAGTAATGCATCGCCACGTTTCGGCCGAAATTTCGGCCGCGCTCCTCGAGCTTCCGGTTGACGTAATCCATCATGTCGCGAACATGCAGATTCAGAACGTCGGTCACATAGTCGCCGTGGGACGCGATGACTTCCGCGGCCCCGATGGCCTTATTGGTGACGGACACGCTGAAGATGTCCCCGTCGAGACGAAAGACAACGTCAGAGGAAAGACCCTTCCAGGTCTTAGCCGCGCCGTCGTAGTGCAGAAAATTCGCATTCAGCCAGCCGCGGGCGTGATAGCCGCGGGCTCCAGAGCGCCGGTTGATTTCGCCACCCTTGATCAGTTTTCCTGTGGCCTTGTTCTTGCGCCGGAACTCCTTGATCTGGCCGGCCGTGCGACCGCGCTTGCTCCGGCGACGCTCGTAAAGCGTGAAGATTGGCCGCCCCTTGCGCTTGATGCGCCAGTTCAGTTTTTCGGGGAGTCCAAATAGTTCCTCGCGTGTCGGAGAGATTTCGCGCGCGGCCTGGTAAAGTCCAATGACGCCGTTTCCGAAATTGGAGGCGATGAGCTTAGAGGCGCGATCTTCCATCACCTCTTCAAGAGGAACATCCTTCAGTTCCGCGTATTGACGGAAAAGCGCGGGAAGGTCGGCGTAGGTGCTGCGATAATTCGGTTCGTTCATCGCTTGCGCCTCCGGCACGTCCTGCCCTCCGAAATCATCAGGCAGTGATCATAGATATTGAAAATGGTGATCGGCATTTCCCAATAAATCTCATCTGGATTTCCCCCTATCGCTTGCGCGAGCGAGAAGCATTCCCACGCTTCACCGGGCGGCCAGACTTTGTTTTTTTTTGAGGATTGCGCGCGGGCTTCCCCGGCTTCGGAAGCGCCTGCACCTGACTGAAGAGCCCCATCTTCATGCTCTCATCCATGAGGCGATTTGCTGCCTCCTGGTCGGCCGGCGTGACGGCGTCGAACGCGGAGAGGATTTCGGAAACAAATGCCGCCCGATTGTCCCAGAACGGGGCAACAATATGCAGCATCACGTCCGACTTAAATGTCGTTCCGCTGCGCTTGGTCAGGATGTAAACGAAGGCCAGTCCGCAAAAATCAATGGTATCCTCGTTGGTCGTGAACTTCGAAAAGATCGCGCGGGCTGCCTTCGAGAACGGCCAGAGCTCTTTTCCTTGAAATGTTCCGGCGGGGCGAACCAGTTCGGCGGAAAGCCGGGCGCGCATCGCCTCTTCTTCCTCGGGGTCAAAATCGGCGCTCATAGTGTTCCGAACCTTTCCAGCAGGACGTCCGCGTCTTCCTGCTTCATGCCTTCAGGGATGAAGCAATCCGCAAACTCTCCGGAGGCTGCGTCACCGGACCGGTGATGAATGACCCGCGGCGTCTTCGTGTTGATAAAGTCGATCAGCATTTCCCGAACGACCAGAACCCGGCGCATGAGGGAAATTGGATGCGGGTTTCGAAACCCATAGTTCCCGTAATCCTCCATGAATTTCTCGCTGACGGATCCAAACTGGAATTCCCGCGTGACGGAATCGTATCGCAAGACCGGATGGCCGGACGCGCGAAGGCATGAGGCCATGACAATGTCGTCGGTCTTTAGCCGGGTGCGCGCAGAAGAGTGCGGCAGAGTGATTTCCCGGTGACGAACACGATTGAGAAAGTCCCGACTGTCCAAGCTCTTTCGGATCGGGATTAGGGGGTGATCTGGATTTGCCGCCTCGAATTTTTCGCGATTCGCCCAATGCAGAGCTATCTTGTCGGCAATGTGGCGCTCTCCGCAAAACTCCTCCGAACCTTCAGGCTCGAAGTAGTAGGTGAAGATCATTTTTCCGGACTCGGCGTCGCGAATGACAGAGGTCGGCTGAACCCTTTTGAGAAGGACAAAGAGAGTTCCAAGCGCCGAAGCGAGGCTTGTGTTGCGCGTAGGAAATCGCGCATCCAGAGTTTCGATATTTTCCATTGAATCAGGTTGAGCGCCGTGCGCTCGCTAGTTGATGCCAGGTTTCTGGATGGCGGTGACGGAGTATTCCCGGAGCTGGCCGCCCTGGTGGTCGAGGGTTGGGACCATACAGTAAATGCCGCCGGCAGAGACGCCGTTCCCGGTGCTGGTGTTGGCGAGAGTCAGCGCGACGCCTGGCGATGCCGCGGACAGGCCGTTGTTGCCGTTGCGAATGATGCGAATCGTGTAGTTCGCAGAAGGATTGTGGGCGACCGCCCCGACATCATATCCAACATCCGCCCCATAGACATAAATCCATTGCCGTTCAGTGGAGCGACTGAATGCCTGGATGATGCCGCCCGTTTCCGCGGCGAGGAGAAATGTCGTTCCCGCGAGATTGAGATAGATCGGGTCTGCTTCGGCCATGCTTCATTACTGCAAGTGACTTGCAATAAAAGCAAGCACAAATTAGGCCGTGATGACCGTGAAGGAAAAGACCCGGTGGCGCTGGTTCGACGTTTTTCGTTCGGACCACGATCCGGGAATGACTCCAAAACTTCCCTCTGCCAAAGCGGTCTCAATGACGCCCTGGACGCTTCCCTCGGCTGACTCGAGCAACTTCGCGTTGTCCTGCTCGGTCGATTCCGGTGGGTCCGGAAGCTCAATAGCGATCGTCATGTTGACGCGGTAGATTTCCCCCTGTACGGCGTAGCGGGGGCCAGGAGCGGCGACCACTGCAATTCGTGGGACGACACACGCCTCGTTGAGATATTGAGGGTTGATCCTGGGGAAGTTCTTTCGAAGGCCGGGAATCAGCTTCAGTCGGCGGACGAATTCGCCCTCGCACCTCGCCTTGAGATTTGACGATATTGTTGGAAATGGAGGCGCGCTCATGGCGTGATGTTGGCCGCAACGATTTCGACCATGGCGTTGATAGTGCTAGTAGAGAAAATCCGGAGTTCGTTTCCGTCGTATTTGACCACCGCGTTTTTCCCAGGTAGGCCGCGTCGGAATTGCGAAAGCGGAATCTGGATCGTGAAGCCGCCGGCGAAATCCCACCCTCCATCAACCGGAACGCGGTCGGTGTCAATCTCGCTGACCAGGCCGCTGTATCGCGTCCTTCCGATCGTGACAGTCTGAGGCTGGCCGCCGCGAGTCTCCCGATGGACCGCCATCAGTTCGCTCGCGCACTGCGCCCATTCATCGACCGGGATCATTGCGGACAGGCTTTCACTTTTTTGGCCGTGTTGCAAGTCGTTTGCAGAACAGGCGATGAAGCTTTCCTTTCCCGCGAAATCCTGTAACAACCGCCGCGATTCAACGACCCATGGAGCCCCTGACCGCCGACAAGATCATTGCCGCACTGCGCGCCGACGGGATGCGTGTCACGGAGCCCAGGAAGGCCATTATTGACGTCCTGATCGGCGCCGATAGCCCGATGACCATGCAGGACATTTTTGAGGCCGCCGATAACGGGCCGGATTTTGCGACCGTGTACCGCGTGGTGACGCTCCTGGAAAAGCAGGGGTTCGCGCACAAGATGGAGGCTGGGAGAGGGCAGCCGTATTACGAGCTTTCCGACCGACACAATGATCACCTGATCTGCACAGGATGCGGGAAATTTTTTGCGATCGAACATTGCCCGGTCCCGGTGGCGACGATTGAGAAGGCGCACAACTTCGTCGTCGAGTCGCACTCCCTGGTGCTTTATGGGAAGTGCAAAAGGTGTCGGTGATCAGACTGGAAACTGAATGTCTCCGACGTGGCCGAGATGAATGCGCTGATCGACCATGATGCGATAGCCAAGGGCCCGCGCGCGCTCGCAGAATAGCCAGTCTTCGGACAACCACTCCGGCGCGCCGTCGTCCAATTGTGACATGCTTCCGCCGACAACACCGCTGTCCCAAAAGCTCCATTCAGGGCGCCCGTGGTTTTCGTAAAATCTCGCGAAAACATTTCCCGCCACAGTTGATCCCGGCAGCGCACGCATGTTCTCGAAAACCTTGCGATGCACCCGCATAAATCCCCGGCCTGCACGGCGAACCTCGATCAGCTTCGCGGCCGGATCCGGGACAAACCCGTCCAGCGTGCAGAGACAGAGCGCCATTTCCCGCTGCCTCTTCGGATAGGCGCCATAGACCAGCGGCAAGTCATGCTCGAAAAGGAAATCGATTTGCTGGCGGCCGAAAACGATATCGCCGTCAATCACCAGCATTTCGTCGCAATCGGACTCGAGGAAATCGGCGGTGATCTTGTTCATGCCGCGGTTCGGATGGCTGTCCGATGCGCGCTTGATAAAGACGTTGTAGCCGCCGGACCCGAAAGCCTGAAGGACGCTTTCCATGTAGGCGGTTTTGACCGAGCCGCCGCCGTTGTCGAGGATGGGGAGGAAGATTTTCACGGTGCGATTTCCGCAAGGATCTGGAGGAAATACGGGGCGCACGCCTCGCCGTAGGTTTCCGGGGTTTGTTTGAGCAGGCTTTCAGCCTGGGAAAGAAATTCCTCGGGGTTTTCGCGAAACCGGCGATCCCATTCGGTGAATGCCGCAGCAACGGCCTTTTCGGAAAACACGACGGCACGAACGCCGACGGTGACCGTTTTCTTTTTGGGTTTCGAAGCGACCTTTGAAGGACTGGACGTTTTTTTCATAGAATCAGGGGATTTTCACCAGCCAGCAACGACCGATGGTTTTGATTTGGTCGGCAGGGAAAAATTCGCGAACGGCCCGCATGACGTCGGGATAGTCGGCATCGTGACCGGCGAAGATTCCACCCGAACGAACACTTGGCAGAAATGCTGCGATATCGGAAGCGACTCCCCTGAAAGAATGGTCGCCATCCAGAAACACAGCATCAAGGGTGTTGAACCCAAACGCCTTAGCGAATTCGCGACTTTCCCCCTCGTGAACTGTCACTGAATCACGAAATCCTCCCGCTTGAATATTTGCCTCGAATGCTGCGCGGACATTTCCGTCATTAACCGCCAAGGGTCCGGAATAACCTCCCTCGCCGGGCGTTCCCTCGAAGGTATCGACTGCGTGAACTTCGACCTTCTTTCCTGCGGCCTGTGCGAACTCGCAGAACGCGGACAGGCTGCGGCCGAGCCAGCATCCCACCTCGAGGAATTTCCCGCCGTCGGGGATTGCGGTCACGATGGCACGATACGCTTCGGCATCCTCACGAGTGAACCATCCGGGGATTTGTTCCCATGACCCGCCCGTGTCGATTCGCTCGACCTGGTTCATATTGAACCGGAACACCTTCGATCCTTCATGCCCAAGAGCAATTGTCGGATCAACCAGCGTCGGCACGCCAACCTGACGGGCCCGCTCGCAAAAATACCAATCCTCGGAGATCCATTCCGCGCGCCCGCCGTCCATGGCCGACATTTCGCCAGTCACAACGCCAGACTCGAAGAATTCCCATTCTTCACGACCGTGGTTGAAGAACTTGCGGGCGTGTCCTCCGTTCTCTTCCTTCATGGCCTCCAGAAGTGACCGGTCAACACGCATGAAGCCACGGCCTGCACGGCGGACCTCAACAAGTCCGTCAGGGCGACTCTCATCAACCTGCGCAAAGGTCCCAATGCACGGCGGCGTGTCGTCCTGTTTTTTGGGATAGAGTCCGTAGAGGAGTGAAATTCCCGGAGCCAGGATCTTCGCGACATCCTTCGATGTGAAGAGAATGTCAGCATCGATGTTGAGCCAGGTGTCGCAGTTGGACTCAAGGAAATCGCAAGCGGTGCGATTCATTCCGCGGCCAGCGTGACTGTCGCCGATGGCTCGCATGTCGATGGTCCGGCCGGCAAACGCCTCGCCGTGGCACATCATGAAGTTAGCCATAACGGAACCATTTCCGTTATGCAAAAGGGGGACAAAGATAGGTTTCATTGAATCTCGTTGAATCGTTGTGCGATTTTTCAGGGGAAATCCCCGGAGCGCTTGCATCACTCCGGGGATTCGCTTCTCTCCCCAATTAGAAAACTACGATGCTGGCTGATTCTGCTTCTGACCGACCGTATCAATGGAGATCGGGTAAGCTGGCGAATTCGTACCCGCCAGGATCACGCGAGCAAACAAATACCGGTATTCGGCGCGGGTGTCGTAAACGATCACTCCAGACGCCGCGGTGTTGTTGGTCGTGCTGACAGAAAAGGTTCCGCTCGCAAGGTTGGTGGCGTTGCTGGCGTTGTTCGTGGCGCTCGATTGGATGAGCACCGTCACGGATCCGTCATTGTCGCCCGCCGTCTTGACGCCGATGCGAACACGCACGGCCAGTTGGCCGAGATAATTCGATGTGTCCACAACGCCAAAATTGGTGTTATTGGTCGCGACCGAGATCGGACCACCAAGACCGGCGTAGGTGAGTGAATTTTTGAGATCGATGGGACTCATGACTTATGCGCCTTTCTTGGAAGTGTCGGGCTGACGCTCGACGGCCTGCTTGTTCGCGATGAGGACGCGGGCATCGCCGTCCGTGACTTCCACATGGTCGCCCTTCTTGCGAAAGACGCCGCGTTTCCCGTCGTTGACGATGATGTCGCTTGTGAGTGTGACGATCATAATTATTGAGCTCCGGAATCGGTGGATACGACCCAGGCCGGCGCGTGGCGCAGGGCGAGGTCGACGAACATTTGAATGGTGAGCCGGATCTGTCCGGTCGAATCGAGAGAATACGGGTTGACCACCGTATCGATTCCCGCCCAGGTGGCATCGATAATTTCAGACGGAACTCCGTAGTAAACAGCGTTGGCTGGCACGCTTCCGGAGGCGTTTGCGGAAACTTGATTGGAAACAGCGGTTCCGTAGCCGTTGACCTGATTGTCATCTCCCCAAAGAAAGATAGGGAACGTGGAGGCGGCGATTTTCGGCGCGTTCTTCCACTTTCCGCGGACGGCCGGCGAAGTGATCCAAACCGGCATCCCAGTCTGATCGGCGTTCGCCGTGGCGAGATTGGTTTCGAATTCGAGGATCTTTGCCCAGGTCGCCGCGCCACTGAAGGTGACGGTCTGAACCCCGGTCGTATTGTAGATGCCAAGCGGTTCTCCGGCAGTGCCGGTTCCGACCAGAATCGCCAAATCCTTTTTCAGCGCCATTTGCAGGGCGATGTCATTGCGGACCATGGCTTCCACGGAAATCGATGCCTGGGCCAAAAGCTGCTTGTCGTAAGCGGTCTGAGCCGCGAGGCGATGCGGCGTCAGGCCGAGCTGGTTGAAGGTCTGGTCGGATGCCGTGACGCTTCCGCCTTCTGGCAGCCAGTACGCTGTGCTCGCGCCAGTCTGACGAGGGATCGCGACATTTCCGGTCAGGCCGCCAAGATTGGTCGTGCCAAGCGATCCGAAAACCTGCTTGTTTCGCAGGAGTTCAATCAGAGAGCCAGCGAGAAGATCAACGCCGACCAGCGCGCCAGCGCTCGGGAAATTTCCGGCGGTGAGGGTGCGGGTTTGGAAAAGGAACTGACGGAGCATTTCCGTCTGTCGAGACATTTCAGTTTCGCCCAGGCCGTGGATTTCGCGAAGGCTGCGGTTGCTCCAATCCTCGGGAATGAAGAAGCCGTCCGGTTCCTTGCGGAGAAGTTTCGCGGTGGCGTCGCTGGCTTCTTTCTCCAAGCCATCGAGAGGCTTTCCGGTGCCGCGCAGGTAAATGGCGCGAGCGAGCGAATACCGGCGAAGATCCTTATCGGACATGCCAATTTCAGTTTGCGGCGTGTCGATCCGAGTGGCGCCCTCGAAGGAATTCAGGGCCTCGGCGCGGAACTCATCGAAGTTGGCTTCGCCGTCCTTGTGCTTGAGCGCGACCGTGGCGGCTGCCTTTTTCCAGGATTCGTTTTTGAGGCCCGCAACGAAATCATCGATTCGCTTGCACTTGGCCTTGAATTCGGTAATCGCGTCGCCGCGCTCCTTGACAAGATCAACGGTTGGCTTCTGTTCGGCGGTCGGTGTGACGGGATCGGCCATAGGAATGGTTTGCTTGTGCTCCTTTTTCTGCGGTTCGTCAATTCCTTTTTGCAAGTTGATTGCAATAAGATTCGGTTCGCAATCCGGCTTGGAACGATTTCGCCCGGATCCGACGGTGATGTCGGCCGGGATGGTGACGAGGGAAAATTCGTGCGGCTCCCACTTAAATTTGTAGATGGGAATTCCGTCTTTCGCGCCAACGCACTCGCCATCTCCGATGATGGAATAACCGACGCTGGTGTCGACCAAAACGCCTGCGTCGTGGTCGGCCTTCTTTTCCTTTGCCAGAGCGGATTCGCCCCAAATCACGTCGGAAACCGTGATGCGTTTTCCGTTGGACGAAAAGGAACGCGCGCGCCCCAAATGGTCAGCGCGATTGTGATTAAAGAGCATCGGCAGCCCGGCCTTGAGGCGAGCGTCATTGAATCCGCCGGGCGAATGGTCAAGGACTTCGTAATACTCCTCGTCGTTCCACCAGTCATACCGAAGATACGGGACGTCGCTGGAAATACTGATCTGCTTTTGCTTCTGATCGCCCTCGCCTTCCTCGGTAAAAATGGCCTCGCGGAAAAGCTGCTGAGGGACCTTAATTTCCTTTTTCTCTGCGGTTGCGCTCATCGTGTGATCAGGTTTGGGTCGCGGTGCTCGACACAGAGAGGCGTAGGACGCGGGCGACGCTTTGTCAATTTTATTGCAACTGACTTGCAATTAAGATCGTCCTGCAAGTGCATGCTTTTTGCTGTTGGCTTTGGGCTTTTTTCCTTCCTCATCTTCATTCTCTTCGGTCTCCTCAACGTCTTCCGCGCCCTCACTGAATTGCTGCGGAGTCTCGACGGTTTTCGCGGTCGGAATCCCAAGCTGCTCTTTCAGCATGTTCGCCTCTGCCTGCTCGAAAAGGATCTCCTCGAAGTCCACGCCGATTTCGTCGCACTCGCGCTGGTCGCTGCTGAAATGGTTCGCCACGCGCAGGGCGGCGGCCGTGACTTCCTTGACCTCGTCCACCTGGCGCCAGCGCCGACCCTGGAAAAGCGGCTTGTTGAATTTCTCGAATTTCGAAAGCGGAAGCGGGACGGCCCCGGTGATCAGGGACATGTCAAGAAACCCCTCAAACACGGGGATTTCCGCAGTGTCGATGTCGAAGCGCTGGATGACTTTGGAAATCTCGTTTGTGTCCAAGCGCCCGAGTCGGCCGGCTGAAAAGTTGATCCCTTCCAGGTCGTTCGCAATTACATTGTAGTCTGCACCAGGCATGCCGGCCGCCCAGGATCGGAGTTGACCCTTGCGGAAGTTTTCGAAATTCCCGTTCGGATGCTTCGGGTCACTCTGCTGGTATTTGACGCCATAGGGCAGCGCGTGCGTTTCGCCGGGCCCGACGGGCTGGGTCGGCAATCCATTGCGCGGGTCGACAGGTGTTCCAGAATATCCGCCCTCGGGAAGGACGTCGGAATAAAGCCAGCCCACCTTGCACGCCTGCTCACGGGCGGCCACAACTTCCGCAAGCTCGTATTGGTCGAGTTGCCGCGCCTTCGGGATGGTGTTCGCGCCCCAGGGAGCCGGCCGCGTGGAATCGCCGTCCGTCCAACGAGCGTAATGGATAATCTGCTCTGCCGGGATACGGTCATGCAGATTTCCAGACGAAAAATTGAACGATCCAGGGATGGAAAACTGCCAGTCCATCGGCTGGCGCTTGATGAAATAAAACGCGACAGCCTTTCCGAGTCCCCAGGGGAATTGCGGGTATTCGATGCCCATCCGCACCACGTTTCCGTTCGGAAGGATGGTGTTGAAAAACTGATCGCACCATTCTGCGTTGATAAGCTGGAGCGTAAATCCGAACTTGTTGGCGCGCGGATCACGGACCATGCGGATGAAAAAATCTCCGTCACGGGCCGCGCTCAAAAGCCGAAGCTGCCGGATCTGGTTGTATGTCCGGTTGCCGCGGGCGTCGCAGAATTTCGCGAGCTGCCATTCCTTAAATTTCCGCTCGATCAGTTGATTGGCGTAAACGTCAGGATCGCCAACAAGAATTGTTGCCTTACCGCGCAAGAGCTCGTCGCGCTTTGTGCGGTCGAGATTGTCGGCGAGATGGAAGGCGCGGTACTGCTGAGTTTTCGTCCCGGTCTTTTGCTCGGCCCATTCACGAAGGCGATTGATGCGGCGCTCATGGGCAACAAGCGCCCACTTTTCATCAGGCGAATGAACAACGCGGTCCTCGGTCTCTTTGACCTTCATGCGGAGCATTATGCCGGTGTCTCCGAAGATGTTCGCCCAGAGTGTTTCCCGGTATTTGATGTAATACGGGTTTGTATCGAACAGATCCCGCATCCGCGCGCGGATAGCCCAGATGTTTTGCCAAACGGCGGAATCTTCGCCGATCAAGGAAAGTGGCCAGTCCCCATTTTGTCCACCGACAGCCGCCGTCTCGCGGTATCCGCGCTGCTCCAAATGGGAGAACATATTTCGAGCCGCGGCCCGCTCCCGTTTCTCTCTGCTTTTTTTACCCACAATTGCCCCCGTTGTAGCCGTTCGCCCATGGCGCCCCGACGTATGGTTGAACTCCGCAATACGGCGACACGAACACAGTCCGGACACGGTTCTCGGAACGATTTCCGCGAAGCGCTGCCTGTCGTTGTTGCTCCTGGAAAACCCGAGCCTCCCAATAGGTCAGCTGCTTCTGATACGTCTCAATGTTCCGCTTGGTGAACGACTGGCCGTTGATGTTGACGGTCTCATTCGTTCCGGCCGCCAGGGTGGCGAGGGCGGTTTGCAAAAGCTCAACTTGCTGCTCGGCGAATGACGGAGCGGCGTTCGTCGCGAGGTTTGGCAGGACGATCAGCGTCCCTGTTGCCGCCGTGGCCCGCTCTCCGCTCTGTGTAACGTATTCGGCCCAATCGTATGTCCCGCCCGCAAGCCGGTCGGTAACCGTTGATGTCAGGGTGACCGTGAAGGAATCGCCGCTCGGAACCCCGGAAACCGTGGCTTTTACCTGTCCGGCTTGCGAAAGAACGAAGGATAGGGACCACTCCGACGCCGGGTAGCGCGGGAAGTCCTGCGTCCAGACAATCGTGTTCCCGGCCTCAAATCGTGGCGGAACGCATGACAGGGTGTTGACCGGCATCTTGCCGGAAGTTCTACCCTCGCCAGATCGTTTTGCAAGTCATTTGCATTAAACTCGCCATCCACCACCAGGCCGCATGACGTATGTTCGCTTCGGTTGCTCGGCTTCTTCCTTGGGCTTCAGAGCCTCGGACATGGCTGAAAGGTCCGGCTTCCATATCGCAAGCGCAGCATTTGCGTAAACCCGGCAGTCCAGCGGCTCGTTCCGCGCACCGTCGGGGCAAATGAACGCCTTGTAAAACTCGCCATCCGGAGCCTTTTTCATGATGGCGTTTTCAATGGTCAGTCCCTTGAAATACTTCTCGTCGTAGCAGGTTTCTTTCGGGAAGTGGGAGTATCCGTGCGGAAAGAAATCATTCCCGGTGGCCGGGTCTTTTTGCGGAGCCAGCTCGAGACGCTGATAAATCACATCCTTCGCTTCGTTGGTCCCGATCTCGAAAATCAGGGTAGTCGACCGGCCGCGCTTTGTTGGCTTCGAGACAATCGGCTTCCCGAGCGTCGGCGATCCGTGAAAAGACCAGATCCGCCGCGCAAGCCTGGGGCGCGTGAAGGCGTCAACCGTGTCGGGCTTATAGCTCGAGTCAACGCCGCCCGCCCCGACCTTAAGCGCGCGGCCGGACAGCGTGATGAATGACGAGTTGATCAAAAGTTTGTCGAACTCATCCCAGAGGTGCGGAGCAAGCGGCTCGCCGTAAATGACGCGATAGCCAAGTCCCCATGTCTGACTGTTCAGACCGTGGCCGACAAACTCAACCTCAAGGCGATCCTGCTGCAAGTCGGCTCCGAAGGTGACAGTAAGGACATCCTCGGGGCACCTAGTTTTCGGGTCGTAGTCCTCGCGGCGCAGGTAAAGCGTGGAGAAATCAACCTTCTGCTCGAATTTCGGCTCGTAGGGCTCGGCGTCCTCAGTGTTGACGATGATGCGCCGGCTGCGCTCGGGATTGTCAGCCTTGTCGGCGTCGATCTCCTTTTGCGCGAGCATCTGAAGGAATCCGCCGGGGAATTTATTGCGGTCCACCGGATGCGGCCAGAGCATGGAGTTCGCTTGAAATCCGCGTTTCCCTCGGAACTCCTTCGTCGACCTCCAGAGGTCCGCGTCTCTCCCTTGAAGCATCATGGCGTAACGGTCGTCGTCGGTCAGGAGCTCACGACAAACAGGACACTCCATGCGCGCTTCCTCCGGCTTTTCGGCCTCATACCGCAACTGCCGGCGGTGCATCACGTAGGGCTCCCCTCCGCACCGAACGCACGTCACGAAATACTGTTGAAAATCGGATTCCTCCAGCATGGCGTGAATTCGGCTTCGCCCTTTCAGTGAGGGATACGACGCGAAAACCTTAATGGTGTCCGGGTATTCGTCGCCGCGCTTTTTGAAGATCATCAGCTGATCGCCTTCGTCGGTCTGCGACTCCTGGATGGAATCAACCTCGTCACCGTAGAGGAAATTCCCCTTCGCGCGCCGCATGTCTCCGGGACTGTTCGCGCCGAAAATGTCGATCAGGCCGCCGGGGAAAAGCTTGTGCAGAAGGGTGTTTGATCCGGTGCGCTTGTTGGCTTTCGAGCCGAGGAACTGAAGGCATGGGGTGGGGTCGAAAAGCTCTCCGGTCAGGTTGTCCTTTGAGAATTTTTCCCCGTGCTTCTCGGTCGGCCATAGGTTGAGGATGCGCCGCGGGTCCTGATCGATGCAGAATCCGATTGCGTTCAGGATCACCTCAGACTTTCCAGCGCGGCTGAACAGCTCGAAGACGGTTTCCTGGACGGACTTGTCGAAGATGCTGAGATACATCTTCTTGAGGTAGGGGGCGTACGACCACCGGAACCGCTGACCGTCGAGCATGCGGCGAACCTCCTCGGCCCATACCTCCGGCGGCATGACCGACCAGTTCGCGAAGGCCCGCATGAGCAGCGCGCCCACCGCGGCGCGATAGGACGCCAGGCTTACGCTGTCCATTTCAGTTTCTCTGGGATCGATCGGAAGGCGGCGTAAATGTCATTGATGACCTCCTCGGTGAGCACCTTCCCTTTGTGGGATTTGATCAGCGCCGCCGCCGACTGGAACACCTCATCATTGACAGCATTCATGGCCTCGATAGTGATCCGCTCCTGACGGGTGACCTCCATCTCCAAATCGATTTGCTCGATGCGCTTCAAAGCCAGTTGATCGGTTGGCTTTTCCCCGGACAGTGAGCTGGACCGGTAGAGCGCGGAAAGAGCGTGGTAGGAATTGAAAAGCTTGGCACCCTTGGGGCCGGCGTTGAACGGCAAATTGGCGAGCGCCTTCCCGATTGTCTCTCGGGTTTTGCCGGTCAAAACCGACAGCTCGTTGATACTCACCTGCTTCATTG